>Ga0075326_1000090_pt1 | contig 18567 bp, 20 predicted proteins | sample MayberrySE_Catta_3_FD_120052 | JGI IMG/M metagenome (GOLD analysis project Ga0075326, IMG submission 120052) | Natural and restored wetland microbial communities from the San Francisco Bay, California, USA, that impact long-term carbon... | ecosystem: Environmental > Terrestrial > Soil >...
GGGTGAAATTCCGCTTATCATCGCCGAGCTGAGCGAACAATCGTCCTTGCAGAGCGCCGGAGAACGGGAAGCGATCATGGATCAAATGAAGAAAGAAACGGAATTGGCAGCGTTGAATCCGGATACCGTCGAAGATGATGATAAGCCCGGCACGCCGTCGGTTTACGGCTGTCCGGATTGCGGCGGTGTTCTTTGGGAGTTGCAAGACGACCAGTGGCTGAGGTTTCGCTGCCGGGTGGGCCACGCCTTTAGCGCCGAAGGTTTGTTGCGTAGCCAAGGGGAAAGCTTGGATTCGGCGCTCTGGAGCGCCTTTCGCGGCTTACAGGAAAGCGCCGCGCTGTCGCGCCGGCTGGCGAAGCGTGCTCGTGACAATGGCAATGAATTGTTGGCTAAGAAGTTCGAGACAAAATCTCAGCGCTCAGAAAAGCAGGCGGCGCTGATCCGCAACCTTCTGGTCAATGCGGAGGCGAGCGCAGCTCAAAACGATGCGAATACAGCCTCGGTCGAGCCTGGGATTCCGGACAAGGCCCGAAATTGAAAACCAATCCGTGCCGGACTTGACACGGAAAACTCGATAATTATTTTTTAGAGTATGATGCTGCGCCATCATCCCCTGATGAGTTATCGCACACGGCCCAATTGGCCGCCGGTGTGGACCCAGGTGACTCAAAACGGCACGAAGACAGTCAAAGGGGAGGTGGGTCATTTGAAATTCGTCTATGCCAATACCCGATTCTCGACCAAGTGTTTTCTGGTCATCGAGCATGAACGCGAAAAATTCGTCGGCGCGCTTATTTTCGACGACCAGGCGTTCTGCACGCAGATTGCCAACCTTTTAAGCAGCCAAGCCGGCCGCGCCATCAAAGATATCGGCGACCTCGATATTTCGGATACGCTCTAAAGCCAACCCATAAGGGTGTTGGGTCTGGAAGCCATCACTCCAGTACTCCAACACTCTGTCAATCTATGTCGGCTTAGCGTTGGCGGCTCTTCGATGCAACGGGTTCGTTGGGGCGGCGCTCGCGCGGCTCTTCCCAATTCCCTCCCGAGTGCGGCGTCGTGACTCGCAATTGGTTGTGCACTTCTTTGACGCCGGAAACCGTCTCGACCATGTTTTCAGCCAGATGTTTCACCGTGCGGCTTTCGATCCGGCCGGTGAGCGTCACGTCGCCGTCGGCCACGGTGACGTTGATATCGCTCGCGTCAATGCTCGGGTGATCCGTCAAACGCTCGCACACATCTTCCAAGATTCGTTCGTCGGAACGGCGATAGCCTTTCGGGCCGCGTCCGGCGTAAGGGCCTGACATTCCGCGGTCATCCTCTCGGTATGCGGCGGACCCGCGCCACTCATACGGGCGCATTTCGCCGCGGCGCCGGTAGCGATCATAATCTTCGCTGGAGCGTAGAAAACGGGTTCGATGCTCCGTCCCGAGCGAATGCTCCCGGTCGCGATCGAAGGAGCCGTAATCTCGCCCTCGTTCGAATTCGTCATCATCGTCGTAGTAGTCATGGCCACGCCAATGACGCCGGTCTGTCGCGCGCACGTCTTCGTCTTCTACTTCTCGCTGGCCGAAGTAATCACGATCATCTTGCCCGCGATCTCGTCGCTGGTGCTCGGAGTCTGCGCGTCTCGGATACTGTTCAAAACGCTGCCCTCGTTCGCCGCGTCCAAATGCCATGTGATTTAACCTCCTGAAGGTTCGTTTAAACTAATGGTTTGCTGAGCCATGGCGAAACGGTTCTGGGTAACCCAGCCATGGCCGCATGGTGACTCTCTAAAGCTTGACAGCATAACACGTGCCAAATGGCCAATTTCCAGTTGGCTGGCATGGCCAGCAAGAATCATGGATGAGACATTGCATTCTGACGATTGTCGTTGCCGTTACCTAAACTCCTCTAGCCCTAAGCTGTGCCGGTTTCGGTACTGAGGCGTGGTCTCCTGTGCCAACAGCAGGACCCTTCGCCTGGGTGGTGTGACGGCGCCGCTGGATGCCGAATTTCGAATTTTTTTACTCACAACAACCTGTCACTTTTCAAGGTGGATTGCCGCAAATCCGCTCGAGTGAAGTGCATCGGGAACTATCGGTGCCAGCTCGCGGCTGACCATCCAGCGGTGCGATGGATTGGCATTTGCATTATGGATCACCGCATCATGGAACCTACGAACCGAGCTTTTCGCTTCAAACCGTGGTTGATCTTCCTTTCGGTTGTCTTGGGCCTAGTGCTGCTCGTTGCATTTCACCGCCAAGGAAATTTAACTCGGGAATCGCTGACAGAGACCCAGGAAACACGACAACCCCAGGCTCGGGCTCCGACTGATGGTGGACCGACGACTCATCAAGACAGCGATCATGAGTCGGCGGTCAAACAACCTGAAACGGGTGAAGCGACGTCTCGCGAAGTTAAACCCGAGCCGCCCGACCAAACTGTCAGCAAGTTGGCTCGCGCATGGAACCAGGGAAAAAGCCAAGAAATCGCTGCCCTGTTCACTCCCGATGGGATACTAACAACTCCTGACGGATCAAAATTCCAATCCAGACCCGAGATTGGCAAAACCATAACTGAAAAACAAAGCGGGATCTTGAGCGAGACAAGATTGAGCAACACAGTCGATGAGGTCTCCGAGATAGATGCTAATACGACCGTCGTCAAAGGCAGGTTTCAACTCGACGGAGTAAAGATTCTCGGCTTTAACAAGGCAGCCAACGGGACCTTTGTGTTGCGCCAGCTAAAAAAAGACGGCAAATGGTTTATCTCAGACGCCGAGGTCAGAACGGGAGGTGAGGGTTAACTCACCACGATGCCTTCAGCTGAACTGACGACACGCGACTGTTACTCAATAACTACTGCTGTAAATCGTTTTGGTGCAGGTTCTGCACCCGTGCCATTACCGTATTCTTCGCGCGATCCAATTCTTTTTGTGCCAGCGCGACGTAGCTACGGTAATCATCCATCTCGCCGCGCGCCAGGCTGACAATCGATGCCTCGTAATATACGTATTCGATATCGAGCGACTCTTTCAGCTCCTTACCGCTCTTACTGTCAAGCAGCCCTTTCATCGCCAGCATGTGCACGGCTCTTTTTACCTCATCTCGCTTGGTGTCGTACTCTGCGACCAGCGGCATTTCTCGGTTTATCGCTTCGCGATCGGCGGGCACCACTTTCTGGGAATTCATCGAGCAACCCATGAGGAGTGTTACCGAAGCTAAGGCGACTAGCACCAACACGTTACGGCACTTTGTATAGGACATGCGAGAGCACCTCGCTTTCAAGTTTGCCTCGTATTGACGCAAAGTCGATGCCGAGTCACGCCGAACTACGTGTCAAGACCGTGGATTTCGCCGCTTTTTTAGTAAACGCTTTAGTAAACGCTATGGTAATTGCGACCAGCGTGGAAAACGCGCGAGGTACGGAGCTGTTAATAGGTTAACGCCTACCGCGCAGCTTCGACGCCCAGCTCAGTGCGAAGGCAACTTCCGCAATGCCGTCAAGTAGGTAAACCCGGAGATATGCGGCGCTTTGCCACATAGACAAAATCGATGACCGCCGGGCTTGCTGCGCTTGCAATTGCAATCAGCTTGATTTCCTGGCTTGGCTGCTTTTTTTTCGAAGCACATTCAATGCACTGCCACTAACCGCAACAAGAAGACCGACTGTTTTGACCAACCATTTGTCGGTCTTACGTCCCGTCACGGCTTCGAAGGACGGCATGTCTAGCAGCGGCCAGATGCCACTGGTTAGATAGAAGAGGCCCTGTCCAAGCGGAAGAGCTTGCGGCAGTGTCTGTTTTACCGAGCCTTCGTTCACCTTGTATCGGGCTTCAATCGTAAACGAAACAGGATCCCGCCTCTCGCGATTTGAGGGTGCAGAATTCGATCTTTACGTCACGGCATCACTGTGAGCGACTATCTCTAAGGTATTTATCCCTTGATAGTGCCGCGCCAGGCGCCGGTTTCCGCGCCGCGATTCTCTATGAAGTGCTTGAAGCGCTCCAGATCGTCTTCGACGCGTCGTGAGACCACACCGAGCGTATCTCCGGTGGTTTCAATGAAGCCTTGTGGGTCATAGGAAAGCTCAAGGTTCACGCGCGTTCGATCGAGTCCCGCTGACTGGAAAGTCACGGTGCCTGATGTGTATTCACCGCTCTCACTTTGCCATGCGATGCGGTGATCAGGAATTTGCTCGATTATTCTCGCGTTCCATTCTTTGTCTTTGCCGGCGATTTCCGCATGCCAGTGAAGCCGCTTGTCGTCCAGTTGCGTCACCTCTTTCACTCCTTCCATGAACCGCGGAAACTCCTCGAACTGGGTCCATTGATTGTAGACCGTGCTGAGGGGGCACTCGACTTCAACTGATTTTTCTATTTTCTGCATTTTCATTCCCTCCTGGATTCAGTGTTTCGGTTACTGGTTCCGGCGATTCAGGCTTTGACTGCAATGGGGTAGCTGCAGTCTCCGCATCACTGGCAATCAATTGCTTTCGTTTTTTGATGACATGCGGGCGAGATCGCCGTTCTTTATCGATAAGTCGGCCGTATATCGTCAGATAATCAGCCGCCATTCGCTGCGCCGAGAATCGGCTTTCAAAGACTTGTCGGCAACGCGCCCGGTCGATGCTGGGAATCCGTGCTACCGCCGTCACAGCCTGTTCAATGTTGTCGACCACAAAACCAGTGACTCCGCTCTCTATGATCTCTGGTACAGAGCCCCGGCGGAACGCGATCGTTGGAGTGCCGCAAGCCATCGCCTCGATCATGACGAGGCCGAAAGGTTCAACCCAGTCAATCGGGAAGATCAGGGCGCGGGCGTTGCCGAGAAATTGTCCTTTGTCCTCTTCACCCATCTCTCCGAGAAACTCCACGAGCGGGTCGTCGAGCAGGGGCCGAATAGTATTTTCAAAATAGTGGCGATCTGCGGCATCGATCTTCGCCGCGACCTTGAGCTTCATCCGAGCGCGCTTGGCAATTTCGATCGCGCGGTCGAGTCGCTTTTCGGGAGAAATTCTCCCGAGGAAGGCGAGATAAGTCCCCGGGCTTGTCGCAGCATTGTATAAATCCAGCGGGAGGCCATGATAAACCGTTCCCTGCCAATCGTTCTTCGGCAAAGGATTTCGCTGCGAGTTTGAAATGGAAACCAACGGTAGCTCGCGGAATTCCGCGAAGAGTGGGACCAAATCCGGTAGATCGAGACGACCATGAAGGGTCGTAACATGGGGTACCTTGAGTTCCGGCGCGAAAGGAAAATGTAACAATTCGGTGTGGAAGTGAACGACATCGAAGGAGGCTGCGGCGGTACGTTGTAAATGGTTGAGCTGCAGGAGATGAGGAATCAGATCATTTTTGCACTGTGGATCCAGCCGCAGCGACCGCTCGCACGGCGCGATCAGCCGCCCCTCGGTTAATGAATCGCCGCTCGCGAAAAGGGTCACCTCGTGACCTTGCCGGACCAATTCTTCGCTGAGGTAAGAGACTATGCGCTCGGTTCCGCCATACAAATGGGGAGGCACTCGTTCGTATAAGGGAGCCACTTGTGCGATTCTCATAAGTCATCAACCATGCACAAAGTATCCGTGCACACCACTGCGCCGAAGGCTTCAGCTCTGCGGCTATCTGAGTCACTGCAATGCCAATGCCACGAAAGTAACTCACCGATTCCTTTCCGAAACCTTCATGCGCCGCGAAATCTCTGCCGACAAAAGTAGAAGAAATCCTACGACAATCGCGTTCTCGCTTACGATGGCTCCTTATTAGCTTTGTAGCTCACGACGGAAACTGAACGAGCCCGCCTGCTGGTCGTGACGCATTGCAAAGCCATGTTGTCACATGACATGAAGGAACCTTGCGCAGCGGTAACACAGCAAATCACCCATTGCATGTGAGGCCACAATGAAAATAGCGTCCTGCGATGAGGCGGAAGTTAGAAATGTCGCTTGAAACCTATGATTACCTGCTGGATAGCTGCGATCAAACCTCGGAAGAATACGCCACGTTGAAAAACGGCCTGATCGTGCGCCGCCCCGAAGAAGATCACTATGTCCGGATCGTGGAGATCGCCTGCGAGCAGGATGCGGCGGTCAGGTTGCTCACGTTCGCGCAGCGCGTTAGTCCAGACGCGGCTCGGGAGATTGTTACCTCTATTGATATTCCCAGGTCGTAGCGTTGGTTCATTCCCCTTCTCTATACCAGGCTGTACCGAAAGTTTATTTCTTTTAATCGACTCGGTAGCTCGTCGGATATTCGTGAACAAAGCTGGCAGATGTTATGCAGCGGCGGGTGGCGATGATTAAATTACTAAGTCCGTTATTTAGAGACACCATCCCGGCTCAAAGGGAGAATCTTTCTGCAGCACTTTTTGCGCCGAGCTTTAGAGCGTCGGTTTTGAGGGTAGTTCCCTGTCACGGTGGCTCACCCGCGGTTCGCGACTACCGACGCATGCAAACAATAAAAGAGAGGCAAAAGAGCAAAAGGCTCAGCGTGGTCGTAACGGTGCGCGGGTTTGCGGCTATGTTCCGCCAGGCTTGATCGGCCGAATCATTGAATGAACGCTGTCGATTGTCGCCAAATCTAGGAAGCAGTTCTGCACTCCCGCTTCGTCCCAAGTTTGAAATGGGTGCTGCATAGGTCGTTGCGTGTTTGGGACGACCGGAAGATCAGACTCTGCACTGCGTGCCGCTGACAATGGAACCGTGGGTGTTGAGTAATAATGGCATATTTCTTGCCCTACTGACCGAGCAATTGTTGCAGTGTGCCCAGGACGAATCATGTTTACCAGAAAAGTCATACTCGGGATGCTCGCGCTCGGCGCGTTCGGTACTGCTCTGCTCGCGTGCGGTAGCTCCGATGACTCTGGAACGGCGGCGAAGCCCGCTAACCGACCGCTAGGTGTCGGCAACACCGAGATGGCAAACTCAGAGTTGGAAAAAGCCGTGAGAGAAAATCTATACAGCAACGAACAGCTTAGAGCCGCCGATCTTTCAATCATTGCCGACGTGACAAGGAACCAAGTGACACTCTCAGGCACTGTTTCGTCTGAGGAGTTGCGCGCCAAAGCTGTCGAGCTTGCCAAGAGCGCCCAAGCGGGTGTGATCGTTAGCGATAAGATTAATGTGCAGCCAAGCGCGTCCAATTCGGTGCCCGGCGCACGCCAGTTTTCATTCGTTTAGCGAGTGCAAATGACGGATTCAAACGGGCAATTTTAGGTTGCTCGAAACCCGTCCTCTGAAGGAGGAGACAATCATGCCGAGAAAGAAAAGTCTGCGCGGCGTCAGTGCCAAGAAAGAAAGGCAGTATGAACATATCAAAAAAAAGGCTCAGCGGTCGGGCCGTTACGGCAAACGAGCCAAGGAAGTTGCGGCCCGAACGGTGATGAAGCAGCGCAGCAAAAAGAAACGTTCAAAAAAGAAGTAAAAAAATCTAGGAGGATAGAATTATGCCCAGTGCAACGCAGTTAATCCGACGCGACCACAAGAAGGTCGAAGGACTGTTCGACAAATTCGAGCAAACCAAGAAGGCCGACGGAAAAAAACGCATCGTAGACCAGGTCATTCAGGAAATCGAGATCCACGCCAAGTTGGAAGAAGAGATCTTTTACCCCGCCGTTAGAAAGCAACTCGGCGAGGAGGACCTGCTCGATGAGGCGAAACAGGAGCACCAGCAAGCGAAAGAAATCATTAGCGAGTTGAAAAAGATGCGCGGGGACGACGGGGAGCTGGAAGATAAATTTTCCGAGCTCGTCGAGTGCATCAAACATCACGTCGAAGAAGAAGAAGGCGAGCTGTTGCCAAAAGTCGAAGCGAGCGAGATGGATCTGGCGGAAATCGGTGAGGAGTTCACGGAGCGCAAGGAGGAGCTGACGGCACAAATGAAGGCTAAAAGCTCCAAGGCCACGACCGGCCGCAAGGCCGCCAAATCATCGGGACGGCGAAAATCCGGGCGCGCTGCATAACGGAAAGTGGCGAACTCGAGCCGCCGCTCGACGTCTCAAATCTGAGTTGCTCTCGCACCATGAGGTGCCAGTTTCGGGACGGTTAGTCGATCAGTTGATGGGTGAGGCGCGAATTAAAAGAAGCAATTTGTATTCTCACTCAAGGGTGATTTCACGGCATGAGCGTTGCTTTGGTGGGATTCATTAGGGTGCACCCTTAAACTAGGGAGAAGAATATTAGGAGAAAATAAAAGGAGGGACGAATGAAGAAGAAAGTGGTATCAAGCCTACTGTTGAGTGGAGCCGTGTTTGTCATGGCGCCGCAGGCGTGGTCGCAGAGCGGCGGCTCTAGCGGTTCGGGTTCAGCGGGCAGTGGCAAAAGTGGTGAGACGAGGGCGCAAAAACCCAGCGATTCGCCTATGGGTGCGCAACAACGCAGCACGCAGGGTTCGTCGAGCGAGCTGCAGAGTGAGCGTGGCAGCGCGTCGGGTCAAAGGATGGCCGGCCAGCAATTGTCAAAAGACAAAGTGAAAGAGATCCAAGAAGCGCTCAAAGACAAAGGCAATGACCCCGGCCAGATTGACGGTATCATGGGACCTAAGACCCAGCAGGCATTGCGTGCGTTCCAGAAGTCCGAGAACCTGCAAGTCACCGGGCGTGTCGATGAGAAAACCGCCAGTGCCCTGGGTGTCGATGTAGATAAGGCGGGGACATCGTCGATGGGAAGTGAAAGATCATCGTCCGGTTCCTCGTCGTCAGGATTGGGAAGCTCCTCATCGGGTAAGAGCGGGTCCGCAGCGAGCAGCCGGCCAGGCTCAAACAACCCGGATATAACTGAACCGAAGAAGGGTTCTACGGCAGGACGCCAGGAATCAACCGACGCAAATCCAAAGTAAATAGCTGACCTCCAACTTCTTTCGGAGCAACGCAGAGAGAGCGGCCCAGTGCCGCTCTCTCTGCATCTGGCCCAGCTCGGACAAAACGTGCTGCGATATATTCCAAGCGTCAAGAAGATCTCTTGGCGTTTCTCACAAAAAAAATTTTCCGGCAAATGCTCAATCGTCTCAAAACGTCACAAATTGTCCCAGTTCTCAGGGCGAAATTTAGCTTCTGTTTCAGTTTTGAGACAAATAATTTGATTTCAATCGAGCGACACTTTATCTTCTAAGGCTGTTATTTTCGACGTTACAGATTTCATCCGCGCCAGCTAAGATTCGTCGAAAAATTCAATCCCCAGATGATCGGGGAGAGACGCAACAGCTCGAATGATGAAGTTTGTCCGGCGTTTTTCGGCGGGTTATACAGAAGGGTTAGCGCAGCTCGGCAGGGCAGTCAGCTATTTCGCCGAAGACCGCCACGCGATTTGCCTGCTTGTTATACTCACAATCATTTCTACCGCTATTGGCTTGCTTCAGGCCTGGCCGCTTGCCGTGATGATCGACTCATTGATGGCCACCGCGCCGGCAAACGATTGGCTCCATCGTTTCTTCCTGGCCCCATTGCCAAAGTCACCGCTGCTGCAAGTGGTTGGACTTGCGGCGATTGCATTAGCGCTGCGCCTGCTCCAGGAACTATTAACCACCGCGCGCAAGCTCTTGCGCACGCGCATCGAATACAAGGGTGTGTTGCGCGTGCGTTGCGATCTCTTTCGCAAAATGCAGGCACTCCACCTTGGGTTTCACCAAACACAGCCGATAGGGGACTCGATATTTCGCCTAACCTCCGACACGTTTGGTTGCGCGCAAGTGCTCGGCGTTTTGATCAGCATCGTGTTCGCGCTCGTAACCCTGCTGTTTATTCTTGGCATCCAGTTCGCGCGCAGCGCCACACTCACCTTGATCGCACTAGCGGCGGTGGCGCCGCTGATCTGGGCCAATCTGCGCTTTGGACGGAGGCTCGAACGGCGCACCAGCGCCGCCAAGCAGGCCGATAGCGCCTACACCAGCTCCGTACATCGCACTCTGAGCGCGATCGGACTCATGCAGGCCTTCGGCCGCGAAGAGGACGAATTTCATCGCTTTGGCGAGGACGTGCGTCATTGTGTGCGCTCCTGGCTGCGCATTCACCGCCAGGAGGTCGCCTACGGTTTGACCGTCGGCGCGATCCTCGGAATCGACGGCGCGCTAATTTTCGCTTACGGTGGCTATTTGATTCACCAGCGCGCGCTCACGCCGGGCGAACTGATGGTGTTCATGAGCTATCTTGGCATGATGTACGATCCGCTCTGTCAGCTGACCGGGGCCCAGGTCAACTTGCAGTCGGGACTAACCGGTGCCAAGCGCGTCTTTGAGGTTCTCGATCGCCAGGCGAAGGTTAGCGATGCGCGAGAAGCCGTGAGCTTGCCCCTCCAACCGCGCACGTTGGCATTGACCGGCGTCTGCTTTGAGTACGAAATCGGCCGGCCGGTATTGAATGGACTCACTGTCGCGATCGCGCCGGGCGCCAGCGTCGCATTCGTCGGCTCAAGCGGCGTGGGCAAGAGCACCTTGCTCAACTTATTGCCGCGCTTCTACGATCCGAGCGCCGGAAGCATCGCACTGGACGGGCGCGATCTAAGAACGGTCAAGCTCAGAGATTTGCGCAAGCACATTGCGCTGGCGCTGCAAGACAGCGTCATCCTGCCCACTACTGTCTGGGAAAACATTGCCTACGGCAAACCGTTTGCCGGTGAGGCGGAAGTGCGTGAGGCGGCGCGCCTGGCCGGTGCTGATGATTTCATCGCAGCGCTGCCGCGCGGTTACGATACCGAGCTGGGCGAGGCGGGACACAATTTATCGGGTGGCCAGCGCCAGCGCATCGCCATCGCGCGCGCCCTTTTGACCGCGGCGCCGATCTTGGTGCTCGACGAACCGACCAGCTTTCAAGACGGAGTTCACGAAACGCTGCTGACCGACACCCTGCGCCAACTCAAGGGCAAACGGACGGTGATCGTGGTGAGCCATCGCATCCAGACGATCAAATATTGCGATCTTATCTGCGTGCTCGACGGCGGGATGATTCGCGAGATGGGTAGTCATCAAGAGCTGATCGAGCTTGACGGGTGTTATGCCAAGCTCGCCGGCGCAGCAGACGATTCGCGCGCCACGCCCCCTCCTTCGGCCTCCGCCGCCTCGCGGCCGAGGAAAGAGGTGCGACGCGGAACTGAGCGAGTCTTGGAGCGGCTGGAGCTATAGCGTGGCGCGCGGTGCCCAGCTGGCGCGCGCGCCTGATGCAGGTAACTCTCCAGCTCGGCAACCCGGTGCGCGGCGGTATGCGCCGCGAGAATGCGCTCCCGGGCCTTTTGACCAATGGCGTCCCGGGCATCGGCGGGCAGGTCGAACAGGTACTCCGTAATCCGGGCCGGCGAGTCGGCCACGAGAATCTCTTCATCGACTTTGAAGAACTGATCGAGCCCTTCCCACCAATCGCTGATCACCGGACAACCGCATGCAGCAGCTTCGAACAACCGGACGCTGGGCGAATAACCGGCGTGAACCATGCTCGTCCGGGTTAAATTCAGCGTAAAAGATTGCTTGCCATAAAATTTGTTGTGAGCCGACGGTTTGACATGCTCGATGCGTTCGACATTCGCGGGCCAGCCGATCGCAGCAGGATATTGCGCGCCGGCGACAACCATACGGGCCTTACGGTGGCGGCGCGCAGGCTCCAGCAGGAGTCGATCAAGCACCCGCTGGCGATCCGCGCAATACGTGCCCATATATCCTAAATGCCAGCGCGGCCGACGCTGGCGCAAAGGTTTGTAAAGCTCAGGATCGACAGCGCAGTAGAGCGTTCTTGCCATCGGCGAGCCATAATGTTGTTCCAGGTGATTTAGGATCGGCCCGCCCGTAAAAGAAAGATAGATGTCGAAACGCGGAATCATTTCGGCAGCAAGATAGGGCGCGCGCCGCTGTTTTAGCATGGCGAGAGTGACCGGTGTGTCGATATCGTAAAAAGCCGTGATGCCTTGCGCGACGTCGAGCACCCATTGGCCGATGGCAATGCCGTTCGGCACGTAAGAGCCGACGATGACCAGATCGGCCGAGCGAATCGCAGTGGCGAATTTTTTCAGCTCGTTCAAATTCCGATAGATAACGGTTCGACAGTAGGGCGGCCTGGGCAGATCGCGGGCCGCCGCGTACCAGGAGGTGTTGCGCTCGAGAAACAAAATACGATGGCCACGGGCGGCGAGCGCTCGCACCAAGGCGCGGTAAGTGGTTGCGTGGCCGTTGCCCCAGGAAGACGTGATCGACAAGCCTAAGATCACGATGTTGAGCGGCTTCATGATGCCACCGCGCATAGAGCGTTCTCCACTTCCGATGCTCGTTGAAGGTAAGTATGCTCGCGCAACACACGTTGCAGCGCGGCGGCGCCGATGCGAGCGGCTCGTGGGGCGCTGAGCTCGCGCAGGATGTCCCTCACTTCGCCGCCGTCCCGGGCCACCAGACATTCCCGTCCCGGCTCGAGGAAATTTTCGACTCCTTCCCAGGCGTCGGTAATCAGACAAGCGCCCGCCCCGGCCGCCTCAAAGACGCGCGTCGGTGGTGAAAAGCCATAGCGTGCCATGCTGTCGCGGCAAACGTTGAGCACCGCGTGAGGCGTTGCGTTGAACGCGTTGTGATCGGCGGTGTAGACATGACCGAGATAGCGCAGGTTGGGGATTTGTTGCGCGACGTCGTCCCAGCCGCTGCCGCCGAGGAGCATTGGCAGCTCCGGTTCGGCGCGCGCCGCCTGAAAGAAGAAATCCTGAACGCGCGCTTCGCGATCGGGTAGGCGGTTGCCGAGAAAAGCCAGGACCGCGTTGAATTTCGGGTCTGGCGGCACCGGAAAGTGAGTGGACGGATCCAGAGCATTGTAGATCGGCACGCAACTCTGCGCGCCGAGTTCTCGATAGGCGCCGACCACCGGCGCGCCGCCGCCGTAGGTAAAAATGATGTCGTAGCGGGGGATCAAGCGACGCAGCGAGTCCTCCGGGTCCGTGTTCATGCGGTCCAGGGTGACCGCGGCGTCGACATCCCAAAAAGCCGTGACGGTTCGGTTCGAGCGAAACTCGAGCACGGCTTGTTCCAAGAGTTCATCAAACACTCCGACACCGCTCGCTTTAACCAATAGGTCCGCCTCGCGCGCGGCATCTTTCACCATGCGGAGGACCTCACCCTCTTTATTCGCCGGGTACACCACGCTGCGCGCGTAATCCGGCCTCTGAATGTCGCGGTGGTTTTGCCGATTCCAGGCGTCCGGTTCGTAAAACACAATGCTGTGGCCGCGCTCGTGCAGCGCGCGCAGAATACCGCGATAGTAGGTTGCCGCGCCGTTCCAGTAAGCCGATACCAAGCTCGAACCGAAAAAGACGATGTTCATGTGTTTTATCCGTCCGCGATGCCCGTGCGTGTGAAGCTGGTCGTTGCAGGCGGGCAGGCGAGCTCGTGGTAGATGGACAACAATTGGTCTACCCGCCGGGCGCAGCTATGGTGCTTTAGAATGGTATGGCGGCCGTGACGTGCTAAAGCGGCTGCACGATGGGGCTGGCTGAGGAGCAGGTCTATGTGGCCGGTCATCTCCGCCGCGTTTCGCGCCAATAGAAAATCTTTGCCGGGGGTGAACAGATCTTCGCTGTCACGCCACGGCGCCGATACCAGGGGAATGGCGCAGGCGAGCGCTTCAAACGGGCGGATCGTCGGAATCCCGGGCAGCGCGGCCGTGTACGGACGGCGCGGAATGTGAACCGTGGCGCGGGCGCGCGCGAAAATTTCCGGCACGCGAAAGTTCGCCAGCCATCCGCGGTATTCGACGCCGGCGTCAGCCAGGGCTCTGAGCGCGCTTTCCGGATAGCGCACCCCATACACGGCGGCTTTGAGCTTCAGCGCCTTGACCGGGCGCAGCAGGAATTCGGTCATCTCCTCGGTACGCTCGCCGTCCCCCCAATTGCCGATCCAGACGACATCCAGCTCCTTTTCCAATTCCGGCAAGGGTCGAAAAATTCGTGTGTCGGCAGCTTCGTGCCAGATCCAAGTGCGCTGTGTCCATTGCTGGGCGGCGTATACATCGCTGAGCGTCTTGCCATAGGCCAAAACTCCGTCGTAGCCGGACAGGTCGTAGGCCGCCATACTTGCGGGGTCGGTCAGCGCGCGGTGGTGGCTATCATGGAAGAGCAAATGATACCCGCCGGTTTTCAGGCGGTGCGAACCGATGCGGCGCACAAGCTCATGATCATTCCATTCGTGCACCAGCACGAGATCGACGCCGGCAAGGACGTGAGCCAAATCTAGATCGCCGAGACGGTAACGAATGCTTTTGAGGCCGGGATAGGCGCGGTGAAACTGGGCAATGGGTTCAAGGCCGTACTCATCCAGCAAGTGGGTCAGGCTCCAAGCGTCTGACGGCTCGAATACCCTGACTTCATGGCCGCGCTGTTTTAACTCCCAGACCACACCGCGGAGAAAATGGGCGTTGCCGTGATTCCAATCCGACAATAGAGAATGGTAAAACATCGCGATCTTCACGGCTGGGCTCGTCCTTCGCAGTTTGAGAGTACTGCCTTACTCGGGAGGTTTTTTGATCGCGGCGTCGAGAGCATTTCTTGATAGAGGGCGAGATAGGCGTGCGCGCTGCGCTCTGGTGTGAACTCGAGCGCGCGCTGCCGTGCCTTGCATGCCAGTGCTTTTCGCAGCGGCGCATTACTTATTAGAAGCGTGAGTGCTGCAGCAATTCGCTCGGCATCGTCGGGCGGCACGAACAGCGCGGCGTCTTGCCAGATTTCGCGCAGACTCGCAATATCGCCCAGCACCAGAGCGCAGCCCGCCAGCGCGGCTTCCAGAATCGAAAGGCCGAAAGGCTCGTAATAAGCAGGTAAAACGTAAACAGCCGCCCGGCCCATCCACCTGCCGAGATCCGCTGTCGCGAGCCGGCCGAGCAGCTGCAAATTTTTCAGACCTGGGCCCTCGCCGTGCGGTCCGAAAATTTCTCCAGCGGCAAAAATCGGCCAATCGAGCTCGGCTGCCGCTGAGCTAAGCACAGCAATGTTTTTCGCTTCATCCCAGAGCCTGCCTGAAGTCAGAATGAAATCTTCTTTAATGCGCGGGACGAAACTCGTTGAGTCACGGCCGTTGTAGATCGGTTTCGCGGCGGCAAACCTGCCGTAGTCTCGTTCCAGCGCCGAGAGCATCCATTGGCTCGGCGCCGTTACCCGATCTGCGCCGCTCAGACCGCGCGATACCATGCGTTGATATTGTTGCCATGGCGCACCGGGGAGCCGGCCCTTGACCGCTTGGAACCAGGAATAAACGCATGAGTGGCCCACCACCAGGCACGGGACCCCCCAATCGAGAGCGCCATGGGAAAATTGATTGAGATGGGTCAGGCTTGGTGCGCAGCGCGCGGCCAGATCACCGAGCCAGTCGCCGGCTGCGGCGACATCATCCCAGGGAAAGTCCATCCATTCGAGCTTGAAATCGCTCTCGAACAATTCCACATGCGCCATTTGGCCTACCTGAGCGCGCTCGCTCGGGTGCAAACGTCTGCCCATGCTCGCCAGTTTGATTTCGATTGTGTGTTTGCCCAGCTCGCGGCAGAGATCGAGCGCGTAATTCCATACGCCGCCGATCGGGTCAGTGGTCATGAGGATCGGGCCCGTGGTTTGACACCAGGTCATTGTCGCGGCTCCATTTTAAACGTTTGCTCGCGGCCGTAGATTGCATCGATGACGGCGGCGACTGCTTGCGTGGTTTCGATCGCCGGGTCGTAATTAGGTTGCGCGCCGAGGCGCGCGATCCAGTCCGAGAGCGCTCTTCCGCCCCAGGCATCGGGAGCATCGTCGAGAACTTCCTTGGCGGTGCCGTGATAGCGCTCGGCGCGAAAATCGTAAAACGAACCATTGACGTTGCTGACGGCGAGGCCGCCGCGGGTGCCGTAAAAGGCCGCGCGTATCACTGCGTCTTGACCGGCAGGCAGATGCCAGGAACAAGCCAGGGTAGCGCTCGCGCCGGTAAAGAAGTCGACCCGGGCGACGGCGTAATCTTCTAAAGCGCCGTCGCCTCCTGCTAACGCCTTGCCTTGGGCGAAGCGGCGGCTCGACACGGTTTCAACGGCCGGAAAATCCAACATCCAGAGCGCGAGATCGACGAGATGAATGCCGAGATCGATGACGCAGCCGCCGCCGGATAAGCGCCGATCGTAGTACCAAGCTTTGTCCGGGCCGTAGGCATTATGAAATACCAGATCACAGGCATAAATCTCGCCGATGGCGCCGGATTGCGCGACTTCTTTAATCAGCGCGAAGCTGCGCACATGACGGTAAGACATGTCGACTTCCAACAAGCGGTCCGAACTGCGTGCGGCGGTGATGACCTGCATAGTTTCTGCGGCGCTGCGGCCCAACGGTTTCTGGCAAAAAACGGCCATTCCCGATCCCAAACAGGAAATCGCCTGAGCGGCATGGAGTGCGGTCGGCGTGGCGATCACCACGCCGTCAAGATCGAAGCCGAGCAAGCTTTCCAGATCGTGCGCGATCTGCGCGCCAGGTGCATGCGCTGCCGCGGCTCGGGCAGCCTCGGGAGAACTGTCCGTCAGCGCCACGATCTCGGCGGCGTTCGATGAAGCCACGGCTTGCATTCTTTGGGCCCCGATCCAACCGACACCGATAAATCCGATTTTTGGGCGGCGGGCGCTTACGCCTTCGGGGAAGTTGCTTTTACGGATTTCCGCGGCTGACATCGTCAAGTCGTCTCCAAACCTCTATTAATCCAGAGCACCCGGGGTCCATGGGAATGAAGCTCCACCGCGCTGATCGAGGCCGGGCCGATCTCTAAGCGCAGGATGAAGTCGATCGGCGTGCCGAGCTGGTGCGCCAGCGCAAGCCGAATCGGATCGCCGTGGCTTACGAGAGCCACCGTGCCGTCCGGATGATCGGCGCAGAGCCGCGCCATCAGGCCGATGATTCTCGTCTGGACTTCGAGCAATAACTCGCCTTCGGCGACCCGCACCGAGCTGCGAAGCATATTGAAGTCACGCCACTCGGCAAGCGCACGCAGCTCTTCGTAAGTCTTGCCGGTCCAATCGCCGAAATCGATTTCGTCCAGTGCCTCGGCGGTCTGAATTTTCAGACCGTGCACTGTGGCGACGGTTTGGGCGGTTTCGCTGGCGCGCAGTTGCGGACTCGAGTAGATCGCGTCAATCGCTTCGCCGGCGAGGCGGCGTGCCAGGCGGGCGGCCTGTTCACGGCCGGCGGCATTCAAGGCAACCCCGGGCATGCGCCCGGCGACTCGGTCGCCCAAACCATCAATGGCGGCGTGGCGAATCAGGAAGAATCGCGTCATGCGGCGCTCCGATCGGGCAAACGCCAGGGCAGCTCGGTGAGCGAGCCGATCGCGTCGATGCTGGCCGGCACGGGATCTTTGCCCCGGCAGAGCCAATAAGCGCGCATGCCGATATCGCGGCTCGGCAACATATCGTGATCGAGCCGGTCGCCGACATAGATGCACTGCGACGGCGCCATTCCAGCGCAGCGGCAGGCCGCCAAAAAAATCTCCCGGTCCGGTTTGGCGGCGCCGATCTCTTGCGAGACCAGCACCAGTTCGAAAAACGCGGCGATGCCGGTTTGATCCAGCTTGCGTTTTTGCTGAGTGCTGCTGCCGTTGGAGATGATGCCGCAGCGGAAGTTTTTGAGCGCGGTGAGGGCCGGCCGCACGTCATCGTATAAACGCCAACTGCGCCGATAATGGGTTTCATAACATTCAATGCAACCGTCCGTTTCAACGTCCGACAGAGTCCGGCCGGTTTGCGCGAACAGCTCGCGCACCCGCCGGCGTCTTTGCTCGTGCACCGAGATCGCGCCGGAGAGAAATGCCGGCGCGTGCTTTTCCCGCAGCGTGCGCCACGACGCGCAGAACTCGGTCAGGGTAAAACGATGCCCCAGCTCGGCAGAATAATGCGCCAAGAACTCGCGCGCCGCGGCCGCCTCGGCGCCGCGCTGGTCGATCAGAGTTTCATCGATGTCGAAAAAGATCATCATGCACGGCTTTCGTATTCCTACGGTTGAGAGTCTTCGTGTGTTGCGCAAATTTTTGAATAGCGTCTGCGTGTGCGCTGGAACTCCTGTACGCAAGAAAAACTCGGGAAACTCACCGCAGAGTCGCCGAGGACGCGGAGGAGAGAGTTTCTATATTGTTTATACTCCGAACTCCGCGTACTCTGCGTCTCCGTGTTGAATAGTCTTCTCTGTTTTTGCTTGCGGCTCGGCCGAGCTGGGTCTGTCCAGTTTACGACGCATTGCGAGCGCCTCCACGGTTTAGATCGATGATGCCATTGGCCGGTGCGGATGCCAGCCCTGGACTCACTCCAACAAGAGTGTTCCCCGCGCGAGATTTTGTTGAGGCTGCATAGCGGCGCACCATGCGCGCGCAAAATTCGGCGTATTCCGCCAGCTCGGAAGGTGGACTCGTGTGATGCGGCGCAATCCCGCGATGCTCGGGAGTGAAACAGAACGTTAAAGTGATTTCGAAATTCTCGAGAGCGGCCATCTGACGGTCGAACCAAGCTTCGGCCCCGGGTCGAAACCAATCGGCCCAACTCAGACCAGTGCGCAAGTAACGGACGCCGAGGCGCCGCAGCCATGCGACCGCGTCATCGAGGCGCGGATCTTCGAAATGAAACCACTGGCAAATGCCGA
>Ga0075326_1000091_pt1 | contig 18481 bp, 19 predicted proteins | sample MayberrySE_Catta_3_FD_120052 | JGI IMG/M metagenome (GOLD analysis project Ga0075326, IMG submission 120052) | Natural and restored wetland microbial communities from the San Francisco Bay, California, USA, that impact long-term carbon... | ecosystem: Environmental > Terrestrial > Soil >...
AGAGCCGTCATATGGTGGCTTCACGTCAGCAGCTTACACAGCCCGAATTCGCGAACGACGTCGCGAGTCTACTCCGGACTGAGCCTCAAGGCGGCCTCGGATTCGCTGCGGCTGGAGCAGACGTCAGATGCGCTAGCCGGACGCCCAGGCCTTGGCCTGCTCGAGATCGTCGAGCGAGAATACCTTGACTTCGCCGGGCATGGCGAAGCCGAAGGCCTTCACCATGCCGCGAAGCATGCCGTTGTCGGTGACGAGGGCGATCTTCTCCCACGCTCCCAAGTGCTTCAGCCCGAGCTTGGCGTCGTCCCACATGGCATCGGACTCGTAGCCTTCGAACTCCGAGCCAAGGACGTATAGCAAGCGGATCTTGCCTTGCTCGGCCTTGCGCTCCTCAACGGCGGGCATGAGGACATCTTCGTAGTCGCTGTCCGTGACCTTGCCAATCGCCTCGAAGGCGAGGACGTTGTCGGCCACGTCGGGTAGCACTCGGATGGCCATCGCGGTCCTCCTTACAGCGTTGCCCGGAGCGCTTGCAGGGAGCTGTTGAACTCGGTCAGCCGCTGTCTGAGCGCGGTTTCCGAGGCGGCGATCGCGTCTGCTGCCGGCGCCTGCGCTCCTGCGTAGAGCGCCGCGTCTGACTGGGCGGCGGCGCGCAGGGTGTTCATCGAGGCCAGAGTGTTCTGGATCGCGAGCCGGTTTTGCTCGTTTGTCTGCTGCGTCTCCATCGCGTGGAGGTCCGTGGCCAGCGCGTCCATGCGGCGCTCGGCGTCCTGCCAGCGCTGCGCCGCGACAGCACCCCTGGCACCGGCCGACAGCTCGACGTTCATGGCGTCGTGGAGGGCCGCGCCGTTGCTGTAGACGTCGGAGGCCTGGCGCTGCCACGCGCCGTGCGCATCGGCGCGCGACCTGCGCCGGCTGCCGAGCCACCCACCGATGATCGCGATAACAATGGCGGCCCCGATGCCGGCGACGATGATCCAGACCCAGGCAGGGACGCCTTCGTCGTCCTCATCCTCCTCGTCCTCATCGGGCGACTCAGTCGCTTCCGGTTGTTCGGGTGCGTCAGTGGGCTCGGGCGCGTCCGTGGGCGCCGGCGCTTCGGTCGGCGCGGGCGCCTCCGTAGGCTCGGGCGCTTCCGTCGGCGCGGGCTCCTCAGTTGGAGGCGGTTCTTCCGTTTCCTGGGCCATGGCCGAGGGGATACCGCTGGAGGCGTGAACGGCGAGGCCGCCGACCATGAGCGCCGTCACGGACAATGCGATGCTCAGGAGCGTGATGTGACGGGGCATGGTCGACACCTCCTTGTGTTGCGAACCGAGGAACGGGCCAGGCCGGAACCTAAGCCAGCGCCTTGCGCTTGATCTCGTCGAATTCTTGCTGGTTGATGGCGCCGGACTTCAGCAGCTCGTTCGCCTTGGCGATCTCTTCGGCGCTGGACGAGCCCATCATGCGCTTGGCCTGCTCGGCCATGCGGATGTCGGACGGCGTCACGGCTGGACGCATGATCATGTAGATGAGAACGCCGAGCAGGGGCAGGAAGATCAACCCGACGCACCAGAGCGCCTTCGACAATCCGGACAGATCGTCCCGCCGAAAGATGTCGGCGATTGTGGCGATGAAGACCCAGAGGATCATCGACCAGAAGAAGATGATGAGCATGAACCAAATGACTTCGAGGAAGTCGATGTCGAGTAGGTACGCGTTCATGTGCTGTCCTTCCTAAAAAGCTTCCTTGCTAATCATTGCTTCGGGTAGTATATACCAAACGGGCGATAAGATCATTGATGCCGTCTCCGGCAGCTAGCTGAAGGAACAGCCCTCGTGCGCGGGTTCTTCGTCGCAGTCCTCCTGGTCATCGGTGGCGTGCTGGCGATCCTCTCCCAGGTCAGCTTCTGGACGCAACGCGCCGTCCTGGACGAAGACGGCTTCGTGGAGCGAGTGGGAAGCACGCTCGATGACGAGGACGTGCAGGAGGCGATCGCCACCCGTCTAGCGAACCGGGCCGAGGTGCTGGCGGAAGAACGCCTCAGAGATCGTCTCACTGAGCTCGACGAGAGAATCGACCCAGAGACGGGAGGCCGGGTCGACGAAGCGATCGACCTCGCGATCCTGGCTAGGCCCGTGGCGGGGGCACTCCGCGACATCGTGTACGACGCCACGCTTACGGTCCAGCAGGACGAACGTGTGCAGACGATCCGGGACGGGGCGCTACGCCTGCTCTACCGCCAGGTGACCGCCATCATCAACGACGATCCTGACGCGCTCCTCAAAGGCCAGGATGGGAAGCTCATCCTCGACCTGCGCCCGATCCTCGAGGCGGCCCTCGAACGCGCCGGCGTCTCGGCAGACCTCGAAGGGATCATTGTCATCGCCGACCTCCCGGAGGACGCCGGTCAGTTTGAGATTGGCGAAGAAGGCGACTATTCGTTCATCGGCAGAATCGTCGACCTCGTGGACGGCCTGCATTATCCGCTCCTCGGCGCGACGGCGGCAGTCCTGGGTCTGGCCATCGTCGTGTCGGAGAACCGCCGTCGCGGGCTGATCGCGGCTGCTCTCACCGTGGTCGCGGCAACAGCCGTGCTGCTCATTGCCATCCCGACCGGCCGTTACGTACTGGTCAACGCTGTTCTGAATCCCCAAAATCTCGAGGCTGCGAACGCGGTCTTCAACATCCTCTTCATAGAAGACTTGCGCGAGCAGGGCTTGATGGTGATGGCAGTGGCCCTCCTTGTAGCAGCAGGCGGAGCCTTCTTCGGCGAGTCAAGCACGGCCAGGGCGCTCAGGTCCAAGGTCGGACTGCTGAAGGACGGTGAAGCGCCCACGCTGCTCCAGGCCCTCCGCGACGACGCGGCCGGTTTTCGCGCCATTGGGGCGATTCTCACTGTCCTGACGTTGCTCGTTCTCCAACAGCCGTCGGGCAGGACTGTAGCGGCGGTGATCGTGCTGTTCGGGATCTATCTCGTCGTGCTGCTCGTCCTCACCAGCGGCGCGGAGTGGGCCGTGGCGCTCCGACGATATGCCAACCTCGAGCTGGAGGCGCAGCCGGCCGCCACCACGGAGCCGCGCCCGCCCGAGGGCTGGATAGCGAGAAACTCCGCGCTCCTCCGGGCGTTGGGCGTTGCCGGCGCGCTGATCTTTCTGCTCTTCTGGTCGTCGACGAGCTTGCCGACGGTGATGCTGGTAGCTGTCCTAACGCTCATCTACCTGGCCGCTGTCGACATGCTGGCGGGGCGTGGCACCGCCGGCGAAGCCACCTAGTCGCTAGGACGCGACGGTGACCTTGCTCGGGTCACGGAAGCACAACGCCTAACCGGCCGCGCCGGCATTCGTGCCCTCGTGCTGATGACAGCGCACGTTGCGCTCGTAGTTAGCCTGTCTCCCAAACATCGGACTAGACTTCGTCATCTGGCTAGTTGACCGAGTGAAGGAGGCAGAACATGGCTGAAGGTACATCAGGAACGCGAGAGCCCGAGCAATCGCGGTTCGATTACTGGTTGGAACTCGCAGGCTCCATTCTGTTGGCGGCCGCGGTCATCGCGACCGCATTCTGCGCCTACGAGGCGACACGCTGGGGCGGCGTTCAGGCGACAGCGTTTGCCTCGGCCGGTTCGCAGCGCAACCAGTCCGTTGCCGCGCTGAGCACGGGGAACACGCAGCTTTCGTACGACGCGACGACGTTCGGCCAGTTCGTATTTGAATTCAGGGGGGCACTCGAAGATCCCGAACTACTGGCCGAGGCGCGAGAACTCGCTGGCCAGCTCATGCGCGCCGAGTTCCTGGTCTACCTCGATGAGTGGCTCGCGTCTGACCCGCTCAACAACCCAGATGCGGCCCAGACCCCGTTCGAGCTGGATTCGTTCGCCAATCAGTCTCAACTCGAGTCCGAGCGTCTCGTCGCGGAGGCTGAAGCGAGCTTCCAGAAGGCGAAGGACGCCAACCAGACCGGCGACGATTACATCCTGGCAACCGTCTTCTTCGCGAGCGTCCTGTTCTTCACCGGCATCTCGAGTAAGTTCGTCAACCATAACCTGAAGTCGGCCATTCTCATCCTCGCCACGGTCGGCCTTATCGTCGGGATCATTCGCATGTCCACGCTGCCGTTCCATTGATGTCCCACCCTGAAACGAGGGTGCCTCTGATCCGCTGATGGCGGCGGCAGGAGTTTGGTGCGCACCGGGTTAGCCTGTCTCACGCACTGGGGCTAGACTTCCGTAGAGAGACTGGCCGGCGTGAGAGGAGACAGGAATGGCTGAGGGGTCAGAAGGCAGTAGCGAACCCTCGCAATCGCGGTTCGACTACTGGCTCGAGGTGGTGGGCTCTATCCTCCTGGCTGCGGCTGTGGTGGCGACTGCCTACAGCGCCTACGAGTCCACGCGGTGGAACACGGTCCAGGCGAACGCTTTCGCGACCGCCGGCTCGCTCCGGAACCAGTCGGTGTCGGCCTCGAACACGGCAAACACGCAGCTCTCGTATGATGCGACCACCTACGGACAGTTTGTCTTCGAGTTCCGGGACGAAATCCAGCAGGACCCGGAGGCTCTCAGCGAGGCCCGGGAGCTCGCGAACAACCTGATGCGAGACGAGTTCCTCGTCTACCTCGACGAGTGGCTTGGCCTGAATCCGTTGAACAATCCCGATGCTCCCCGTACGCCATTCGAACTGGACTCCTTTAGCAATCAGGCTCAGGTTGAGTCCGAACGACTCGTCACTGAAGCTGAAGCGAGCTTCCAAGAAGCGAAGGATGCGAACGAGACCGGCGACAGCTACATCCTGGCCACGGTGTTCTTCGCGAGCGTCCTGTTCTTCACGGGTATCTCGAGCAAGTTCGTCAACCCCAATCTGAAGTCAGCAATCCTCATGCTCGCATCGATCGCCCTTGTCGCTGGACTCGTCCGCGTGCTCACGCTGCCGTTCCACTAGGCCGCGGTTCACGTCCGCGCGTTTTCATCGTTCTTGGCCGCTTCCGCTTCCTCCTCCATCTTCGCCCAGACGCGCGATCGTTGGGCAACCATCGTCACAAACGAGAAGAGGAAGCCGAGTCCGACAAACACGTACACGATCGTGAAGATCTTCCCGGCCGTCGACGCAGGCGCATAGTCGCCATACCCGATGGTCGTGAGCGTGATGACGCTGAAGTACAACGAGTCCAGGAGCGACCAGTCCTCTGCGATCGGATAGAACAGCGTGCCTGCCAGCAAGATCAGGCCGCAAGCCATGGCCAGGACCCGGAACGCCGGGTCCCCAGCAGCGTTTCGGAACGTCCTGATCAAGAACATAATCCCGAGTACGAACCAGACCATGGGAACACCTCCTGCATTACTAGTTACGCTCCATCCTAAACGCGGACGGACCTAGGTGCATCGATGGCTGGCTGCTAGTCAACATGTCTGCTTCACTAGAATCCTCCCGTGTCAGATAGCGAACGCAGAGGGAGGCCGATGACGAGGAAGCGTGGCGTGTTGATCGGGCTTCTTGTCGTCGCACTTCTCGCATCTCCTCCTCCTCCGGCGTCCGCGTCCGGAACCTCCGACGCCGCCGTTGGCGCGGCGCGCACCCAGACGACGCCCGCGGCGGAGGAACTGGCGCAGCGCTACGCGCCGATCGTCTACCTCAAGGAGCAGGAGGAAGACTGCGATTCCAACGGCGAAGCGTACGCTCCGGTTGAAGTGGAGATCGTCCTCGACAAGCCCGCGGTGGCCCTGATGCTCGCGACCGATGACGGCGACGAGCTCGTCATGGAGGCGCCGTCCGCGAGCGACCTCTACGATAAGGGCGAAGGCTACTATCTCGACTACCCCGGCGACCCTCGACAGCCCGGCTGCAACTACGAGCGGGACTTCAAGGCCCGCTCGCCGGACTACGCGAACGTGGCGTACGCGAGCATCCGCACCGAGCCCGGGCACTCCGAAATCGCGCTGCAGTACTGGTTCTTCTTCTACTTCAACGACTGGAACAACACCCACGAAGCGGACTGGGAGATGATCCAGCTCGTATTCGAGGCGGGGACGGTCGAGGAGGCTCTCCAGCAGGAACCCACTAGAGTCGCATACGCGCAGCACGCGTCAGGCGAGCGCGCGGGTTGGGACGACGACAAGCTGCAGAAGGAAGATGGCCGTCCGGTGGTGTACGTTGCTGCAGGCGGCCACCCAAGCCAGTTCGACGACGCGGTGTACTTCGGCCTTGGCGAGGACGGCGCCGGCTTCGGCTGCGACGACACGTCGACTCCATCGCTGCGCGTGCCACTGGAGGCGCGCCTCATCCCGGACAACATTGCCGGCTCCGACGACCCGTTCGCCTGGATCGAGTACGGCGGCCAGTGGGGCGAGAAGGACGTCAGTCACTGGAACGGCCCGACAGGACCGGCAGCCAAAGGCAAGTGGAACGAGCCGTTCACGTGGGAAGATGGGCTGCGCGAGAGCTCCGTGAAGGTGCCCGGCGGCACGACGCTCGCCCCCAACGCCATCGAGATGTTCTGTCGGGTGGTGTCCTTCGGTTCGTCCGTCCTGAATCTCTATACGCGAGCGCCGCTTCTTGTCATCGCCACGACCGGCCTCGTATTCCTCGGCGTCGCCGGCGTGACCTACATGGGAAGGACGAGAAGCCTGAAGGGGATGCGACCACTCGCGGCAACCGCGAGCCAGAGCACGCCCCTGCGTCGCGAGCGCGATCTCTGGCAGCTCATCCGCGCGGCAGGACGGACGTATCGCCACAATTGGACATCGATGCTCCTCATCGGAGCGTTCTACGTCCCGATCGGTTGGATCACCAGCATCGTCCATCCCGTTCTGACGAACAGCACACCGCTGGAGCCGCTCTGGCGGATCCTCGACGAGTACCCGGCGACTGAGATTGTGGTCACGCTATTCCTCGGCGGCACGCAGGCTGCCGTTGCGGTCGTCATCGTGACCTCCGCAGTTGTCGTAGTACTGCGTCAGATTGAGGAAGGTAGGCGCGGCGATGCTGTGGAGGCGTACCTAGTTGTGTGGGACAAGGTCGGGACCTTGGCCGGCGCCTACGGACGCGCTGCGATACAGGTCATCCTCTTCACGATCACAGTGGTGGGTATCCCCTTAGCGGTCCAGCGTGTTGTCCGCTGGTATTTCCTGCCACAGACGGTGATGCTCGAGGAGAAGACCGGGATGGATGCCCTCGCCTCCAGCGCTGACGTCGTCCAGGGGAGCTGGTGGCGGGCGTTCGGGCTCACCTTCCTCTTCGGGTTCGTCGGCTTCGTCACGGGGCCGGCAGTCGCGATCTTCTTCTTGCTCTTCGCCGGGGTCTCGGTGACATTCGCGAATCTCGTGAGCACGATCATCTACATCGTCCTCATTCCCTACGTGGCGACTGCCGTAACGCTGCTCTACTATGACCTGAAGACGCGCCGGGGAAGCTAGCGCGAGAACGCCGGGCAAGCTGTTCAGCCATACCCGCTGGCGGTACTAGCAGGAGGACACATGGGCAACCTGATCTACATCGCCAACTGCTCCCTGGACGGCTACACAGCGGACGAGACCGGCAACTTCGACTGGACAGAGCCTACCCCGGAGGTGCACGCTTTCGTCAACGACCTCGTCCGCAGCACCGGCACCCACCTCTACGGCCGCCGCATGTACGAGACCATGGCCGTCTGGGAGACCGATCCGTCCCTTGCAGAGCAATCGCCTGTCATGGCCGACTTTGCTCACCTCTGGCAAGCAGCCGACAAGATTGTTTACTCCAGGACGCTGGAAGCGGTCTGGACCGGACGGACGTCGCTCGAGCGCAACTTCGACGCGCAAAGGGTACGCGAGCTCAAGGCCCAGGCTAGTCAGGACATCCTGGTGGCAGGGGCGGAGCTTGCCGCCGCGGCGTTCAGGGCAGGCCTCGTCGATGAATGCGGCTTGATCCTGCTGCCCTGGCTCATTGGTGGCGGCAAGCGAGGGCTGCCTGGAATGCGGGTGCCGCTGGAGCTCATCGACCAGCGCACCTTCTCCAACGGCGTCGTCTACGTCCGCTATCGTCTGCAGAATTCCGAGGGGTCACCTGACAGAAGCAGCTGACGTCGACATGCACCTGGCGAGCGTACAACTAGCTCAACCCAGAGTGGAGGAGCAAACGAAATGAGAAGCATCCTCGTTCTGGAGTTCATGACCCTCGATGGCGTCATCCAGGCGGGTGGAGGGCCGGAGGAAGACACATCCGGCGGCTTCAGGTACGGTGGGTGGCAGGCTCCCTACTCCGACGAGGCACTTGGCAGGGTGATGGCCAAGCAAATGAGCGAACCGTTCGCGCTGTTGCTCGGCCGAAAGACTTTCGATATCTTCGCCTCGTACTGGCCTCAGCACGCGGATCAGTGGCCGGGAATCAACGAGGCGACGAAGTATGTCGTCTCGCACACGCTCCGGGAGCATGAGTGGAACAACTCTGTCTTCATGAACGGCGACGCTGTCGAAGAGATCACGAGGCTCAAGGCCGGCGACGGACCTGCGTTGAAGGTCTACGGCAGCGGCAACCTCGTCCAGACGCTGCTGAAGCGTGATCTAGTCGATGAGCTGTGGCTAAAGATTTACCCGATAACCCTCGGCGAGGGAAAGCGCTTGTTCCAGGATGGTACGTCTGCTGCCGCATTCACTCTGGAAGGCACGACAACATCGCCATCGGGAGTGATCGTCGCCAATTACAGACGGGCTGGAGAGGTTAGGACCGGATCGCTCTGAGTTCCAGCCGCGGGCGATAGGGACTCGACGCGGTGATCGGTCTCTTCCCAGCGCTGGTTCCCGCGCACCATGATCGCAGGCCTTCCTTAACCGGCCTGCGAAATTGACGAACGGTCAACGAGCCAAGCATCGGACACGTTTCGGCCCCGTTTCAAAATTTCCAGGGTCCGATGCTCGATGTTGTGCCCGGAGACGGCGAAACCCGTCCCGGGGACGGGTCTTGTATCTGAACACGGCGGTTGGTGGGCCCGGTGGGGATCGAACCCACGCGCTTCGGATTAAAAGTCCGCTGCTCTACCGCTGAGCTACGGGCCCGTTTGAATCTGCATCGAGGCTACTTATGGTATCGATATGCCAGTTTGACAGCCAAGCTGACAGCCATTCACCTTGAGAAGCACCGAAGATTGCCGCACTGACCCTGGCGCTGGCCTCGCGCTGATCGTCGGGTGTTACATGCGTGTAGATGTTCATCGTCGTGGCGATCTGTGAATGGCCTAAGAGCTCCATCGATACTCTCGCCGGCACTCCCTGAGCAGCCATCAGAGAGGCTGCACCGTGCCTGAGATCATGGTATCTCATCGGTGGCAGGCCGGCGCCAGCGGGCAATTACCTGAAGCGCCGCAGGACATGGAACCCGGACAGCGGTCTGCCTCGCTCGTCCGGGAACACGCCTTTCGCCAGAACCTATGATTGGACTGCCTTCGATCGTTTCGCGTAAACCGCGAAGGCCAGACCCGGAATCACATCCCTGCTATCTGAGAGCAGACCATCTAACTCGTACATCAACTCGCTGCCCGCAGCTGAGCGCCTTCGAATCGATTCCATGCCTACCAAGCTGCCAAGAAGTCTGGTGCGTAGACTTACAGCAGCACGCCGGATCTTTGAAGCGACTCGGCCCGCAAGGCTCGGCGCTCGTGAAGCCGGCTTCTTTTCCAGCGCCTTCGTCATCTTCAGCAACGCGTTAGAGGTTCTGAGTACCCGCTCGTCCATGAAACGTCGAAAAACTTCAAGTGTCTCGCCGGATCTGGCGGCTTCGAACGGGCTGTAGTCCCATCTACTGCGATCCGGCCAGGAGAATGTCGGCTCGTCTAGCCTCGTCGCGCGGATCAGAGCCTCAAAGACTCGCCTTTGATGAGCTGGATACTGGAAGTAAGACTCGCCCACGTAATCGCACAGGAAGAAGTATCCATCTTCCGTGAGCGCGGAGTTGATCTGGAAGGCCACATGCTCCAGATTCACTAAATGGTGGATGCTGGCGTTACTCACGACGATGTCGTAGCTATTGGGCGGCAGCACCAGGAAGTTCAGATCGGCCTGTCGAGTCTCTACACGGCCAGAGAGTTCGGGTCCCAGATTGGTCTCGATGCGGCTTAGCGCGTCACCCGCGATGTCGAAGATCGTTAGTCTCAGGCCGTCATGGTTGGTGAGCAGAATGCGCTCTGCGGCACCTGGTCCGGCGCCAAGAATGCATCCGCGAGTGAAATCCCCGAACGTTGAGATCTCCTCAAACCACTCTCTACCTGGATCGCCGGTGAGGCGTTCATTGATGTGGCGGCGCAACCTCTCACTGGTTGTGGCGCCTAGGAGGCTCTCAGTCTTGCCGTCCCAGAATTCCTGCTCTGCCTTCAGAAGCTCGGCGTACTGAACATCTGCCTGAAGATGGAAGAGGTCAGGCCGAAGGGTGCCGTTCTGTTCGTCGGCAGTCACGGCAATCCCAACTCCCCAGGATTCGTACATTTGCTTGTTGCGTTCATACCAGCGGCTCGCTGCATCTTCAGGTTGCAGTATATGTGCATGTTGACGCTTCAATGGACGTGAACCGACGAGTTGGCGGTCCCTTTCGGACTAGGTGCGGATGCAAGTCAAGAACGCCCTGCTCCAGTAGCGCCGCAAGGCGACCGAACTCAGCGTCCAACTCCAATCAGCGCACGAAAAGCGACCAAACTGCATCCGAGGAGACCCTGCCGGCCTAGGGCTGGGGCAGCCGCCCCGCCCGGCGGACGAGATCGACCTCGTCCTCCCCCGGCTCCGCAAGCTCAAAGAGGCCAACGAAGTCCTTCGTGCGTCCGGCCATCTCCTCCAGCCGCTCGCGGGAGTGGTCGAGCACGTGGCGTAGCTCGGGCAGGGCCGGGTCTTCGCCGAATGCCCGCGCCGCCTCGGAGGCGACTTCCTCGATGGACTGGAGCAGGCGCCAGGCTTCCCCGACGCAGTCGCGCAACCGCTCCTTGTGATGGACCACCAGCTCGTCCATCTTCGAGGGCTCGCCTGAGTCGAAGACGAGACGATCGTCTTCAACGATGGCTCGCACACCGACACGATGAGCCTGGCGTACAAGGACTTCGAGCGTCTCGTAAAGCCTGAAATCGCCGATCTAGCCGTCCGCGAATAACTGTCACGCCCGACCGGTTGCTACGATCATAGGTCGTGCAACGCGAGCCGTGGCCACACGTCGCGATTCGCTTCCTCATCGAGGTGGCGATCGTCATCCCCGCGTACTTCATCTACTTTCTCGTCCGCGGCTCCGTCGAAGGGCAGGAAGACGACGCCATTGCCCGGGCCGAGAACCTCATTGAACTCGAGAAGACCCTGGGTATCTTCTGGGAGGTCGACATCCAGGAATGGACGTTCAACTACGAGTTCCTCATCAACCTTGCTAACTGGACGTACATCTGGGGCCACTGGCCGGTCATCGGGGCCCTTGCGCTCTGGCTTTTCTTCTTCCACAGACCCAACTACGCCATCTATCGCAACGCGTTCCTGATCTCCGGCGCGATCGGCGTCGTAATCTTCGCCCTGCTTCCGACCGCGCCGCCCAGGCTGGTGGAGGGGTACGGCTTCGTTGACACCGTCACCGAGCGGTCCGAGGCGTACCGCACGTTCCAGCCGCCCGCCTTCGTCAACCAGTATGCCGCGATGCCCAGCCTGCACTTCGGCTGGAACCTACTCGTTGGCATCGCCCTGTTCCGGCATGCCTCGTTCGTTGGCATGAAGGCGCTCGCCGTAGTCATGCCCGTGATGAGTTTCTGGGCCATCGTCGCCACGGCCAACCACTTCATCCTGGATGGCATCGCGGGTGGCATCGTTGCCTTGATCGGTCTAGGAATCGCGATCACACTCAGCCTGTACATGTCAGACTGGCGGAAGCTCGAGCCAACGTAGCTCAGTAGAATGCGAGCGTCTTGGCCCAGACCGACGATCGACCCCTAAGGCGAACACTCGGCCTCTTCGAGACTACCCTCGGTGGCATCGGGATCATTCTCGGCGCCGGCATCTACGTCCTCGTCGGCGAGGTAGCAGCCGATGCCGGCAACGCGCTCTGGGTCTCCTTCCTCATGGCGGCCGTTATGGCGTCGGCGATCGGCCTTGCGTACGCCGAGCTTGTCTCGCTCTTCCCCAGGGCCGGCGCCGATTACGAGTACACGCGCCACGCCCTGGGCGAGCGTGCAGCGTTCGTTGTTGGCTGGCTGATCGTGATCGGGAACATCGTCGCGGCGTCGGCGGTAGCGCTTGGTTTCGGCGAGTATCTTGGCGTGTTTCTCGACTTCTCGCCGACGCATATGGCGATCGGCGCGCTCGTCGTCGCGACGGTCATCGCCTGGTACGGGATCAAGGAGTCGCTCTGGGTCTCTATCTTCCTCACACTCATCGAGGTGGCAGGCCTGATATTCATCGTTGTCATCGGCGTCCCGCATCTCGGCGACGTTGACCTGCTCGAGACGCCACACGGGTCGGCCGGCATCTTCGGCGGCGCGGCGCTGGTCATGTTCGCGTTCGTCGGCTTTGAGCAGACGGTCACCCTCGCCGAAGAGACGAGGGACCCCGAGCGCGTGATCCCACGTGCGCTGCTCCTGGCCATCGCGGTCACGGCCACCTTCTACCTCCTGGTGGCCATCGCGGCTGTCAGCGTGCTCGGGTGGGAAGCGCTGAGCTTGTCCGACGCGCCGCTCGCCGCTGTTGCCGCCGAAGTGTTGGGCAACCGGGCCTCAGACTTCGTCGCGGTGGTCGCGCTGTTCTCCACCGGCAACACGCTGCTGCTGCTTCTCGTGGCGGCGTCCCGCCTGACCTACGGCATGGCCTCGACGACGGCGCTTCCCCGCTTCCTTGCCTGGGTTCATCCAGGCCGCCGGACGCCCGCCCGGGCGATCGTCCTCTCGCTTGTCGTGGCGATCGGGTTCGCAGCCTCCGGCGATATTGGGTTCATCGCGGGCGCGACCAACTTTGCCGTGTTTGTCGGGTTCGCGGCGGTGAACGTCTCGCTCATCGTCCTCCGGTATACGATGCCGGACGCACCCAGGGCGTTTAGAGTCCCGCTGAGCGTGGGGCGTTTGCCGGTGATCCCTGTGTTCTCGCTCGTCGCCGTCGCGTTCATGATGGCCAACCTCGAGCCGGACGTACTGCTCGTTGGCGCACTGCTGTTTCTCTCAGGCGTCGTCGCGATGGAAGTGCTATCGCTCTGGAAACCCCACGAGCAAGCGGACGGCGCGCCGGGCAGCTAGCCGAGTTCCGAGGCGTTGGTTTCGTTCTGCTGCGCCTTCGTCCGCCGCCGTCGTGGCTCGATCTGGCGCGACATCTTCGCGAAGCGGTCGGTTACACGACGGTTAATCGTGTCCGTTGGATAGCGACCGCGCGCGTCGGGCTCTCCGGCCGCGACGCCGGTGAGTATCTCGATTCCCTGGTCGACGTGCGACGCGGCCCAGACGTTGAATTCGCCGGCCTCGACGGCGTGTACCACCTCTTCCTTCAACATGAGGTGCTTGACGTTGTCGGCCGGGATCACGACGCCCTGGTCCCCGGTCAGGCCGCGCGCCTTGCAAACGGCGTACCAGCCCTCGATCTTTTCATTCACGCCGCCGATCGCCTGAACGTGTCCGAGCTGGTTGATCGACCCAGTGACGGCGATCCCCTGCCTGACCGGCACGTCAGCGAGGCTGGAGAGTAGTGCGTAGAGTTCTGCCGCGGAAGCGCTGTCACCCTCAATCTCATCGTAGGTCTGCTCGAACCCGATCGACGCTGAGAGGGAGAGCAGACGCTCCTGGCCGTACTTGCCGTGTAGGTAGCCGTTGAGGATCGTGAACGCCTTGCTGTGGATCTTGCCGGACATTTGGCTCTCGCGCTCGATGTTCACGACCTGCCCGCGGCCCAGCGACACGCGCGCGGTGATCTTGCTCGGGCGTCCAAAGCTGTAGTCGCCCAGGTCCAGCACCGCGATACCGTTCACCTGCCCGACGATTTCCGCCGTGGTATCGATGCGGATCGTGCCCGTCTCGATGAACTCGTGGACGCGCTCCTCGATGAGGTTCGAACGGTAGGTCTTCTCTTCGATCGCGTGCTCGACATGCTCAGCGGTGACCGTCTCACTCTTCGCCTTGCCGGCCCAGAAGTCAGCCTCGGTCAGCAGGTCGGCGATGTCGATGAAGCGCGTCGAGAGCTTGTCCTGATTCTCGACCAGCCGCGACCCATGGTCGACGATGCGGGCGACCGCCGACCTGTCGAAGTGGCGGAGACTGCAATCCGCGACGCGCGTCCGGATGAACCGCGCATAGAGGCCGATGCACTGTTCGTCTCGCGGCATGTCGACGCCGAAGTCGGCCCGCGCGCGAAACAACCGGCGGAAGTCCTCGTCGTACTGCCGGAGTACCTGATACACGTACGGTGTGCCGACGAGCACGACCTTGACGTCAAGAGGGACCGGTTCCGGCGTGAGCGTCGCGACGGGGACCGCGCTGTACTGCTCGCCGAAGTTCTCCATGCGCAGCTCCTGGCTGCGGATCGTGCGTTTCAACGTCTGCCAGACGAGCGGCGCCGCAAGTACGTCGTACGCCTGCAGGACGAGATAGCCTCCGTTCGCGCGATGGAACGCGCCGGCCTTGATCATCGTGTGAGCCGTGGTTACCGCGCCGAGCTGCGAGCGATAGTCGATCCGGCCGAAGAGGTTGTAGTACGTGGGGTTCGTTTCGACGATGACGGGCGCGCCGGCCCCGTGATCTTGCGACACGATGACGTTGACCTCGTACCGGTCGAAGAACTCTTCGACTTGCTGACGCATGAACGGCAGCGCGCCCTGATCCGTCTCCGTCGCGCGAAACGCCACCGTGTGGTCGAGGATGTCCGCCTGGACCTGGTGCAGGTACGCCATGATCTTGCTGTGGCCGCGGTACGTGTCCTCCAGCTCCTCCAGCAGTGGGCGCAGCGTGAAGAGGACCACGGACTCGTCCAGCTCCGCGAATCGTTCCCGGAACGACTTCTCCAACCGCTGCACCCGCTTCATCGCGTCCGAGACGAAGCTCTTCAGCTCCTCGCTCCGGCGCTGCAGCTCGTCCTTTGCTTCCTGAGGGATCTGGTTGAATTCCTCCGGACTCATCGGCTGGCCGTCCTGCTTGAGCGGGATGGTTGCCACGCCCATCGGGCCCACAGACACGGTGAAACCGCGCTTGCCGGCCTCGGCCTCGAGCTCTTCGAGGATGCCTTGACGTTCGGTCTGGAACTGCTCCGTGAGGTCTTCGCGGCGTTGTAGGTAGCTGTCGTCTTCGAAGATACGGGGGACCTGCTGACGGCAGGTCGAGATGAATCGCGCCATGTCGTCGGCGAAGACGCGCCCTTGGCCGCTGTCGAGCTGCACGGCGGCAGGTTGGCGTGGTTCCTGGAAGTTGTAGACGTAGCAGAGGTCGGACGGGCGAGGCTGGGTTTGCGCGATCGGACGCAGGACGCTCAACAGCGTCGAGCTGCGCCCGGTACCCGGCGGGCCGGAGACGAACAAGTTGTAGCCCTCAGCATCGATTTCAAGCCCGAAGTTCAGCGAGTTGAGCGCCCGGTCCTGCCCGACCGAGCCGTCCAGCGCGTCGATATCCGCGGTCGTGTCGAAGGCCAGCCCCGCGGGGTCGCAGATGCGACGCATCGCGTCGGCGGGGAGCCGGGTCGCGTCTGCTGGACTTGCTACCATATGGAACTCAATCTAGCACCAAGGCCAGCTTCCTCGAAAACAGATGGATTCAACCGTCCGCTTATGTCTACACCGGTCGTGTACGCCCCGGGTTGCCCAAGTAGGGCCGTCCGGCCCAGCCGCGATGTACGCCTGGCCCTATGTAGGAGCGCCGCCGCTGCAGCATTATGGCGGCGTATCGCGCTGAATGGAGGTCACTCATGATTCATAGGATTCTCGTGCCGCTGGATGGGTCGAAGCTCGCGGAGAAGGCCCTGGAAACGAGCGTCGAGCTGGCGACGGCCCTCAAGGGAGAGGTCCTGATGGTTCGCGTGGTGCCGCCCGCCGTCCCGGGCCGGTTCTACTCGCCCCATATGCTCGACGAGCTGCAGGAAGCGCAGGTCCGCGAGGCCGAGAGCTACCTCGGCGAATGTAAGGACGAACGTGCGAAGACCGATGTCCAGGTGGAGACGCGGGTCATCACTGGCGAGGCTGCCAAGTCCTTGGTCGATCTCGCAGACGAGAACGACATCGACCTCATCGTGATGAGCTCGCACGGCCTCGGCGGACGCGGCTGGGCTGTCTTTGGCAGCGTTGCTCAGAAGGTCCTGCACACGTCCAAGCCGCCGGTGCTCATCGTCCGTCCGGACCGCGCCGCCTGGGAGCGCGAGGAGGAGGAGGAGGAAGAGCTGGATGATAGCGTTATGCTGGACGAGATGAAGAAGGCGAGCGCCGGTCGGTCGGCGCTCCCATAGACCGGAGGTCGTATGAGCAAGCAAGCGGTCGTCGTCGCGTTGGACGGCTCCGAGCTGTCCGAGCGCGCGCTCCCGTACGCCGTGGCGTTAGCCCGCGCGTCGGAAGCCCCCGTCCACCTCGTCACGGTGTGGGAGGAAGGTGAGCGCGCGCTCATCGAACAGATACCAGACGTGAAGGAGAGCGTCTTCAAGAAGGGGGAGGAGCATTGGGAACGCTACCTCGTCTCCCAAGCAACGGCGATCCAGTCGGAGGGTGTCGACGTCGAGACGGAAGTCCTCCTCGGTGACCCGGCGAACGAGATCCTCGAACTGATCGATCGCATCGAGGCAAAGCATCTCGCAATCGCCACGCACGGCCGCTCAGGCCTCAGTCGCTGGCGCTACGGCAGCGTCGCGAGCCGGCTACTGCGAGAGGCTCCTCTCCCGACCCTCGTCGTCGGCCCGGCCGTGCTGGAGGGCGAGCCCAAGGACGCGACGCTCTCGCGTATCCTCGTTCCCCTCGATGGCTCGCCGCTCTCCGAGACCGCGTTGCGGCCGGCGGCCGAGCTCGCACGGAAGGTCGGCGCCGAGCTCGTGCTGTCTCGCGTGCTCCAATGGTCGACGCAGGCCGCGATCTACGGCGTGCCCGACGTGGACGTCGCGAAAATCGACGAGGAGTTGTCGGAGGGCGCCGAGGCTTATTTGGAGAAGGTCTGCGAGTGGCTCAAGCCGCCGGGCGAGCCGGAGACCGTCGTCATGCACGGCCCTCCGGCCGACGCGCTCATCACGCTCGTCAGCGAGCACAACATCGACCTCGTGGTTATGTCCTCGCATACCCGCGGCGGGATCGCGAGGGCCGTCCTCGGCAGCGTCGCCGACCGTCTCATTCATGGTGAGGCGCCCGTCTATCTCATCAGGCCGGAGAGCCCGGTCCCTTTTGAGCAACCCGGCCGTGGCCGCTATTGCCACAGCTGCGGCCGGGCATCTCCCTACGTCGAGTTGCTTCCGGATGACAAGTGCATCCGCTGCGGGCAGCATCTCCGAGCGTGTGGCAACTGCGTCTACTTCGACGGCATCGCGTGCATCGCCGGTAGGCCGGAGCAGCACGATACCTATCCGGGGCGGAATTGCCCCTACTTCCACTTCCGCGAAACGCCATCGCCGCTCGAGGCAATGATCGACGGTCACGAAGAGGCTAGGAAGAAGTAAGAGGAGTCTGACCATGGTGAAGAACTACCCAGAGCTGCATGACCATCTCGAGAAGGGCATCGACGCCCTCGCTCACAAGCTGCCCGGAACGATGAGCGGCTTCATGCAGATGCATCAAGCGACGGTCGAGGACGGCGCGTTGGATGCCAGGACGAAGGAGCTCATTGCTCTCGGCATCGCCATCGCGGTTCGCTGTGACGGCTGCATCTCCTACCACGTCCACGATGCGATCGAGGCGGGCGCGACTCGCGACGAGATGGCCGAGACCATCGGCGTCGCCGTGCTGATGGGCGGCGGTCCCGCGGTCGTCTACGGCTCAGAGGCCTGGGAGGCCGTTGAGCAGTTCGAGGCAGTCGGAGCGGCTGGCTAGGAGGGCAGCGTGGGCAAGCTAGACGGGAAGTCCGCAATCGTAACCGGCGGCGCTTCGGGCATTGGCAAGGCCTCGGCGAAGCTGTTCGCCGAGGAGGGTGCTTCGGTAGTCGTCGCCGACTGGGACGAAGCCCTGGGTGCATCGGCCGCCGATGAGATTACGAAGGCCGGCGGCAACGCGACGTTCGTCAAAGTCGACGTTTCCAGCCCCGACGAAGTGCAGGGCATGATCGACACGGCGGTCGAGTCGCACGGCAAGCTGGATGTGCTCTTCAACAATGCCGGCGTGGAGGGTGAGACGGCCATCACGGCTGACTGCAGCCTGGAGAACTGGGACCGCGTGATCAACATTAACCTGAAAGGCGTCTTCCTGGGGATGAAGTACGGGATCCCGGCACTGATCAAGAACGGCGGCGGCTCGATCATCAACACCGCATCTGTCGCCGGGCTCGTGGGGTTTGTGGGGAGTCCGGCCTACTGCGCCTCCAAGGGAGGGGTTGTTCAGCTCACCAAGACATCGGCACTGGAGTATGCGCGACAGGGCATCCGCGTGAACGTGA
>Ga0075326_1000094_pt1 | contig 18271 bp, 15 predicted proteins | sample MayberrySE_Catta_3_FD_120052 | JGI IMG/M metagenome (GOLD analysis project Ga0075326, IMG submission 120052) | Natural and restored wetland microbial communities from the San Francisco Bay, California, USA, that impact long-term carbon... | ecosystem: Environmental > Terrestrial > Soil >...
ACAATAACCTGCACCTGGGCCTGAAAAATAACCTTCTCCGTCCCATGCCCGCAATCTCCAGGGCTCGGCCCTCGGTCGCTTTGTTAGTTACTTAATTATGGACTCCTTAATAACTGCACTATTCGGTGGTCTTGCCGTCGAAATGTTCCTCGCGCGCAATCGCGTCAGCTTTGGTCTTGTGGATGGTTCCATCGCGGTGTTCTGGTGGAGAATAAACGGTGTAGAGCTTCAGTTCCTCGGTAGCTGAATCGTTCACAATGTTGTGTTTCGCACCGGCCGGTATCACGATAGCAGTGCCATCGGAGATCGGATGCTTCACGCCGTCCAGAACCGCAAAGCCATCGCCGGACTCCACCCTGATGAACTGGTCCAAGCTGTGAATTTCCTCGCCGATCTCCTCGTTGGGTCGAAGACTCATCAGAACCAGCTGACTGTTGTTTCCCGTGTAGAGCACTCGTCTGAAATCCGTGTTTTCCAAAGTGTCGTTTTCTATGTCTGTAATGTAGCCTTTCATATGCGTGTTCCTCCCTCTTCAGGCTATAACTATAAACCAACCAATCAAGGGCAAATTTCCCTACCGGCCGGAAAAACGGGACCTGTTTCCCGCGGGTTGTGTCCTGAGCATCCGCCGAGGACCCGGACTGACAGCGATCTGGATGACGGTTCAGTTTCACCTTAATGAACGCTAAACAGGTTGCCCAAATGATCGGATCGCAGACTGCTCAAGAGGATCTCAGAGCCGAGGCGCCAAAAAACGATCCTTCGCTTGGCTCAGGACAGGCTCGAGGCGTACAAAGGGAGTATGTTGCAGCGAGGCGTTTGAGCGCGCAACGAAGCATATAGTCTTTTTCCGCAGGCCGCCAAATTGTGCTGGATTGTGAGCCTTGCATCGTGTTCTATTGCTGCTAGAGCTTGCGTGCTAGTATTTAGCTTTGGCCACGAACGAAACCGAGATTGTGTCGCACGTCCACAACATGGCCTCTCCAAAGTCGCTTAACCTGCCCGGCCTCGAAGACAAAAGCTTTTTGTTGCTGGTGATCGCGGTATCACTCGCATTCGCCTGGATCCTCTGGCCGTACTCGGGAGCGGTTTTGTGGGCAACCGTTCTGGCCATCGTCTTTGCGCCGATGTATCGGCGGCTGTCGAGATCGATGCGACAGAAGCGCACGCTCGCCGCGCTCGCGACATTGCTGGTCATTGTGCTGATCGTGATTCTGCCGTTAACGCTGATCACCGCGCTGTTGCTGCAGGAAGGCTTTAGTGTCTACGAGAGAATCCAGTCGGGCGAGCTAAATATCGGCGAATACTTCAAGCAGATCTTTGGTGCCCTACCATCATGGGTCACCGATCTGCTCGACCGTTTTGAGTTGACGAACGTCCGCGTAATGCAAGAAAGATTGTCTAGCGGCCTGATGAAGACGAGTCAGTTTCTTGCCACCCAGGCTCTGAACATTGGCCAGAACACGTTCGACTTAATTATCGATCTGTTCATTGTGCTCTACCTGCTGTTCTTTCTGCTGCGCGATGGTGACGGACTCACGAGGCGCATCCGGAACGCGATTCCGTTGCACGCCGAGCAACAACGCGATCTCCTCAACAAGTTCACCGCGGTCATCCGCGCTACGATCAAAGGGACCGTCGTTGTGGCGATCCTGCAAGGAGCGCTCGGAGGACTGATATTCTGGGCTTTGGGAGTCCGCGCCCCGGTGTTATGGGGGGCCTTGATGGCGGTTTTATCCCTGCTGCCCGCGGTCGGTAGCGCCTTGGTCTGGCTGCCGGTTGCGATCTATTTCCTGGTAACGGGCGCGATCTGGCAAGGGATTGTCCTGATTGCGTTTGGCGTGCTTGTGATCGGGTTAGTGGACAACGTCCTGCGGCCGGTTTTGGTCGGCAAGGAAACCAAGATTCCCGACTACGTCGTGCTCGTCGCCACACTCGGTGGCATAGCGATCTTCGGCCTTAACGGTTTTGTCATCGGCCCGGTGATCGCGGCAATGTTCATGGCTGTTTGGGATATTTTTTCCGCATCAAGATCCGAGATGCGGATTGAGCACGATAGCGATCGAGATGAGCGACCGTCGCCATGAGTATCTCACAGAGTCGTTTAGAATCGGGTAGGGATCAATAAGCGGTCAGGTCGGCGATCGTGATAGGAAAAAATAAAGTCATCATCATCATCGGGGTGAGCGGATCCGGTAAAACGACAATTGGAAGACTGCTTTCCGGGGAACTCGGTTGGCAGTATTACGAAGGAGACAACTTCCATCCGCCGGCCAACATCGAAAAATTGAAAAACGGAGTTCCATTGGATGATGCCGATAGAAAGCCGTGGCTGGAATCTCTTCGCGACTTGATCCGCAACTGTCTTGAACAGGGTGATTCGGCCGTTGTCGCTTGCTCCGCTCTAAAGCAGCGCTACCGGGACTTTCTTTTGGTCGATGAAAGGGTCATCTTGATTTACCTCAAGGGCGACTATGAACTTATTCGAGAACGCCTTAGCAAGCGCCGCGGTCATTTCCTGAACCCGAATTTGCTCGATAGTCAGTTTGCCGCACTTGAAGAACCCAAAACAGCCATGCAGGTTGATGTTTCTGTGAGCCCTGCCGAGATTGTTAAGTCCATCAGAAGCGCTCTACGGCTCTAAACCGACTTCCTCGTCACGATCGGCGTCAAAGGTCTAGCACTGCGTCCTAATTTGGGGTCGGCTTGCGTCGACCCGTCCCACATTTAGGAAGGAGCTTTCTGCGCCAGGGCTTTCTGGATTCCGTTTTTCACGGGAAAAAGCACCTGAACTTTTCACTAAGTCTGGGTTGGGCGTTTAAATTCCCTGGCACATTTTCTGCACTGAGAAAAATCATGGCGAGATCTTATTACAGCACAACGTTTGCGCAGACGGCCGATAAGGTGTGGACGGTCATCCGCGACTTCAATGGTTTTCAATGGGCGGAAGGGGTGGGCAAGAGCCGCATTGAGAACCGAAAGGATAACAACGAGGTGGGCGCCGTCCGTGATTTCCGGTATTACGATCGCATGACCCGCCAGCGCTTGGTCGCCCATTCCGACACCGAGCGGTGCTACAGTTTCGAGTCAGTAGAACCGTTGGATACACTCCGCTCCTACAGGCAAACCCTGCGAGTGGCGCCGATTGTCGACACAAACACGGCCTTTGCTGAGTGGACGGCGGAGTTTGACGCGCCGGCAGAGGAGCATGACCGCTGGCAAAAATGCCTTACCGAGGAAGCGGCGAAGTCACTGGAGAAGTTGAGGACCTACCTCGCGGAACAGTGAGTTCACTCACTGCACCAGCTGCGGCATTGAGCAAAGGGCAGAGCAAAGCGCGAGCAGAGCGGGGAAACCTTGCGGTAACCCGAAATGCCCTGGGTCTCGTCTGTCCGTCCCTTCACTCATGAGTGAAAATTCTTCAAAGCTCACTGCGGTGTTAATCGACAGTTAGCTCGATCCGCCCTTGGGGTCGTCAGACGGGACGCGCATCATTAGCAGGAAACCGATCATGAAAAGAACGATAATCACACTCATACCGATTCTCTGGCTTTCGGAGTATCGGGTAAGCCAACCGACCAGCAGGGCGCCGACAAAAGAGGTCGCCTTACCGGAAAAAGCGTAGAAGCCGAAAGCTTCATTACGAATCTCTGCCGGTGAGATGCGCGCCATAAACGAGCGGCTGGCTGCCTGCACCGGCCCGACGAACAAACCCAAAGAGAGAGCAAGGACCCAGAAGAGCAGCTGCGATTCGATCAGCAACAAAGCGCTGCCGAAAACCATCAGAGCAATCAGAGACAACATGACAGTACGCTTGCCGCCGATCCAATCGTCCACCCATGCAAAACCCAGCGCTCCCAATCCCGCGGTGGCGTTGATTGCGATGCCGAATGCCAGGATTTCCTTTTCATCCATCGCGAAAGTACCGGCGGCGTAGACACCGCCAAACACAAATAACGTTCCAAGACCGTCTATATAGATGAGACGCGCAATCAAAAAACGGACAATCCTCCGATAGCGCCGTAAGGAAAGAAAGGTGTCGCGTAATTGTCGGAGACCGTCGCGGAAAGCGACGGCGATAGGTTTTTGCGGCCCTATATCGGGAGTCTTCCAAAAAAGCGGCAGCGCGAAAACCGCATACCAAGCGGCCGCCAACAAGCAGGTCGCGCGCACGTGTTGATAAGAACCGCGGTCCAGCGGTATCCAGGGGTTTTCTTGAACAAATAACAGGAGAGCAGCGACCAAACACGCAAGGCCGCCGGCATAGCCGGCGCTCCAGGCCCAACCCGACCAGCGGCCGAGGTGTTCAGCGTCCGCGAGCCGGGGGAGCATGGCGTTGTACAAGACGTTGGCGAATTCAGACCCTATCATGCCCGCGACCACCAGCAGCAGAGCCGGGATCGTGTAGCCCGGCGAGGATTCGATGAACCAGAGTAGAGCCGTCGCGAGCACGCAAACAGCAGTGAACAGCGCGATCCACGGTTTGGTTCGCCCCATCTGGTCAGCTGTAGCACCTAACACAGGAGCAAGTAGCGCAACGAAGATGCCGCCGATGCCGAGCGCCGTACCCCAGAGCGCGGTCCCGTAGGTAACCTCAAGCGCGACTTGCCGGCTAAAATACGCCGCGAACACGAATGTGAGAACAATGGTGGCGAAAGAGTTGTTCGCCCAGTCGTAGATCACCCAGGCAACGAGTGGTTTCACGGATGTCGACTTTCGTCGGAGCCGGAGGGCAGCGCGGCGACCCGCTCCTGGAGAGCGTCAGCCAGTGCTTGATAGTCGTCCTTAGCCGTGGCCTGAAGTTCGCTGGCGTGAACCGGCTTCCCAAATGTGACGCTAATCTTGTGGGGCCGCGGAAACCATTTCCCAGGCGGCAGAGCTTCGTAAGTGCCTTGAAGCCAAACCGGCACCAGCGGTACCGGATGCGCGCTCGATAGTAGGCCAATGCCAGGGCGAAAGCGCTGCAGTTTGCCGTTATGAGAGCGACCTGCCTCCGGGAACCAGACCAGATTCTGTTTCTCTTGCAATGCCGCAACGGCGATAGCAACGCTCGCTAACGGGCCGCTTTCGGGTTCTATAGGAAGCACGCGAACGGCGCGGCTGAGAAGTCTTGCAAACGCGTTACGAAACATGATGCCGGTCCAGCCGGCCCAGTAGGTGCGATTGAGTTGCTCGGGAGTTAACGAGGCAGCAAGCGCGAGCGGGTCAAGCAAGCTGGCGTGATTCGGAGTCAAGATAAACGGCGCCTCTTCGGGCAATTGGTCTTTCCCCTGAACGTTGAGACGATAAAGCGAACGCAACAGAATCCGATTGAGCCCAAGCAGAACTTTCCCGACGAGCCGCATGGATCGACTTTGTGGCTCAAGCCAATGCCGTTGGGAATCACTGAGCAACTCCTTGGGATGCTTGAGTCGCTCCAACAGATCCGCGGCTGGCTCGGAGAGGTGTGTCGGGGACGTTGCCTCCCGCAGCAGATCGCGGACGCTTTCGATCCTGCCGATGGCCGCGTCATCGAGATCAGCGCCGGTCAGAGCATGGATTTCCATCGTCAAGTTGAGCCAATCCATTGAATCGATGCCCAGGCCATATTGGACGTTTATTTCCGGTGCGAGACGCGCCTGAGGATAGTGTTGCGCCAGTGCGTCCCAGATTTTTTTTGCCGCAGGATCGCCCAGAAGCTCCTGATCTTCGGGTGCCATCTGCTCGATTGGCACGGGCCCTGGCTTTGAATCTCTCCCGGTTTTTGCGTGTTCGAAGCGTTCCGATAACGTGTGCCGACGGATTTTCCCAATGCGCGTTCGCGGCAAAGGATCGCGGGTGATGGCATAGTCGCTGATGCGATGGTGCGTCGGAAGATTGCTCGACTGCCGCCGTACTTCTCTGCCAATCAGATCTTCGATCGATCGCGCCTCGGGTCCGGCGTGAGCTTCAGGAACGATGAGAGCGACTAACCGATCGTTCCGTGCCAGCACACCGGCTTCGCGTATGTGCGGGCTTTGCTCCAACGCGCCCTCCACCTTTTCCGGTTGCACATTCTCTCCGCCGGAGAGAACTATCATGGACGACGCTCTGGCGACCAGGTGAAGATATCCCTCGTTGTCGATATAACCGAGGTCCCCGGTGCGAAAATAGCCGTCCGAGGTAAACGCTTTCTTGTTTGCCTCAGGTATGCGCCAGTATCCGTGGAAAATATTCGGCCCGCGCGCAAGCACTTCGCCAAACTGTTTTCCTTCTTCCGGCTTGGCAATCCGAAGCTCCACCCCCGGCATCGCCCGTCCTGCGCTGCCGATTTTTTCTTTGCCCGGCGTACTGAAGGTCAGTAACGGAGAGGTTTCCGTGAGCCCATAACCGCTGATGACCTGCCAGCCGAGGCCTTCGAGTTTCCAGGCGAGGTCCGGATCCATGGCGGAGCCGCCGGACGCGAGCAGACGCAGACCCGGCGCGACTCGGCGGCGCAGCGGTGCAAACAAGTAGTAACCTCCCCTGAAACCAAGCCATCGATGCATGCCAATCGAAGCGACGAGAAGACCGCGGAACAGAGCCGCAACTATCCTGCTTCGCTGCGTCAACCTGGAATGGACCGCATCATAGAAGGCGCTGTAGAGACGCGGAACACCGATCATTGCAGTGACGCCACCTTCCTGCATAGCGCGCAGGAACTCGCTGCCGGTCAGCGCGTGGGGCAAAATGATCGGCACGCCGGCGCCCAGCGGCGCCAACATGCCGACGGTGAACGGATAAACATGGTGCAGCGGCAGCGGGAGCAGAACCCGATCCTCGCCGCGGATGATGTTCAAGCTCAACAGCGCGTTGAGGTTCGAAGTGATGTTCGCGTGGGTGAGTGGCACGCCTTTGGGCTGGCCCGAAGTTCCCGAAGTGTAGAAAAGCACCGCGAGATCATCCGGAGCCGGAGCAGGTAGACTGCCGTTCGAATCCGTCAGGTAACCTCGCCAGTGGGGCCGTTCTTCCTTCTCCGCGTCGAGAAGAATGAAATTTAGCTTTTTTCCCGTTTCTTCAAGGCGGCGAAGCAGTTTCGTCGTCGTGCATGCCCACCTTGGATCGGAGTTTCGCACCAGCGCCTTGAGCTCTTTGCCGCCGATCTGCGCATCGAGCGGCACGGGCACGGCGCGAGCATAGATCAGCGCCAGGCAGACGATGATCCATTCAGGTTGATTCGGCGCAAGTAACAGTACTCTGGAGCCGGGCTCCAGGCCGGACTTGAGCAAACCGCGCCCGAGACGCATCGCCAAATCGCCGAGTTCTTTGAACGAGTAACTCTCTTGGCCTTCCTTCTGAAACCCGATGATCGCAGGCTTTTCATCTCGATCGGCAAGACAGGCGACGATCTCTTGAAGCGTTGTGGACGATGCCATGAGCAATGAAGTCGCAAAAAAGGATGCCCTCAAACCTCGACGCCGCCCGTTCCACTTATGAGACAGGATAGGGAAGCTGACGTGACGCGGGGTTAGTGCATCAATCGTATGTTAGGAACGGACAGCGCCAGGTTGCCCGCGTTATAACAGAAGATCAGGCAAATAGTTTCAGCAGAGCGCCGCACGCCCGCGACTGCCCAGTCACTAAAAATCCAAGTACAGCCCGGGTCCGAAATATTCGATCTTTCTGTCAAAAAACTGGCCGTTGGGAGAATGTCCCTTGTAGTATTCAAACAGAAAAGAAATCTTCCGCATAAAACTTCCCGGCCTTTCAAACTGCAGGCCGCCGCGGACGGAGGTCTCCGTGCTCCATTTGTTTTCTTGCCGATGTTGGAGGTCTAGAGCCGTGACGAAGCGGGTTGAATCCCCCCAGAATCTCCACGGGGTTTGCAGTTCGATACCGCCCTGCGACGCCCAGGGTTTGAGACCCGATGGATCGAGGTTAAACAGGTAAGCGCCGCCGGTATAAAGGCGAAGCCAGTCAAAAAGCCTGTAAGATAATTTAAGGTCGACGCCTTCGAAACTGAGATTCACCCGATCGATTGGGTTGCGTAAGAGGAATTCGTCGCCGAGATGCGAGCTCTGATGAAAGATCCTAAAGATTGCCGATAAATCTTCTATCCGGTAGGTCGCCTGCCCGCCGGCAAAAAAGTCTGTATTGATCAAATCGGACGACGGCGCATCCAAGTCAAAAATCGAAAATACACCTGCCTGAAAACCGACCTCCCATCGTCCACTGAAAGGGCCACGCTCGCGGTAAAGAGCGATAGTCTCACCAAAGCTCACAGCGCCGACGCTACCCAGTTCCCGATCGTTTGGAAAATATCTGTAGCCCATCGAGAAGCGCGGCCAACGAGGATCGGCAACCAGCGGCTCAAAGAGGTTGCCGGCTGGAAGAAAGCCCAGCTCGTAATCCGGTTTAATCGACTTTTCCTGTAGAGTGACCTTTGTTCCCTGTTCTTGCGGGGTTGAGGACGCCACGACAATTCCGCGGGAATCGACGATTGTCACCTTCTTTACTCCCGCAATCGACATCAGCGCAGCAATGACCTTATCGGGATCCGCGCCGGTCAGGTCGTCGGAAGTTACCCTGACGGACTCGCCGGCCACGTCCAGCGAGAACTTCTTCATGTGAAATTCCCGCTCCAGCACGGCAGAAGCATAGCCCTGGATGAAATCATCGCGGGTGGCGGCCCGCGCTATGAAAGGAAAGCACAGGAGCAGGACGGCCAGAGTTTTTAGAATTGATACCGCTTTTTCTTGTTTCATCTTCGTTCCTTCGATTTTGATTGCTTTTATTCTGCCCAAGGGAAGATCGTAGGGCGACCGGGCGGGTCGCCCCTAGCCTTTAACGGATTGTTCATTGGCATTAAACCTCACAGATAATGATGAAACCCATTCCGCTGAGATGATTAATTTCGAATAGGCGCTTCGACGCCCGCGTCAATATTGTCGCTTTCCGTGGATTCCACCCGGCCGGATGGCTGTTTATGTCCCCAGGTCCAGCCGCTGATCTCGGGGGAGTCCTGGCCGTGCTCGTAGATATATTCTTTGTGATCGATGAGCGCGTCGCGGATCGCTTGCTTGGCATAGGCGGCGCGCGCCCCCAGTTGCGGCAGCCGGTCGATCACGTCTCCCACCAGATGATAGCGGTCGATATCGTTCATGACACACATATCGAAGGGCGTGGTCGTTGTTCCTTCTTCCTTGTAACCGCGCACGTGCAGATTGTCATGGTTGGTGCGCCTGTAGGTCAGGCGATGGATCAGCCACGGGTAGCCGTGAAAAGCAAAGATGATCGGCTTGTCTTTCGTGAACAGCGCGTCGAAATCTCTGTCGCTTAACCCATGAGGATGTTCATTGGGCGACTGCAGGGTCATCAGGTTCACGACGTTAATGACCCTGATTTTGAGGTCGGGGAGATGCCGGCGCATCAGGTCCACCGCTGCCAGAGTTTCCAAGGTCGGCACGTCGCCGCAGCAGGCCATGACGACATCCGGCCCGCTGCCGCGGTCATTGCTCGCCCACTCCCAGATGCCAATGCCCGCAGTGCAGTGCTTGACCGCCTGATCCATATTGAGCCACTGCGGCGCCGGCTGTTTGCCTGCAATAACGACGTTGACATAATTGCGGCTACGGAGACAGTGATCCGTTACCGACAGCAGACAGTTGGCATCGGGCGGGAGATACACGCGGACGACCTCGGCTTTTTTATTGACCACGAGATCGATAAAGCCGGGATCTTGATGGCTGAAGCCGTTGTGATCCTGCCGCCACACGTGCGAAGACAGCAGATAGTTGAGCGATGAGATGGGCCGGCGCCAGGGGATGTCGTTGCATACCTTCAACCACTTGGCGTGCTGGTTGAACATCGAATCGACGATGTGAATGAAAGCTTCGTAACAGGAGAAAAATCCGTGCCGGCCGGTCAAGAGGTAGCCTTCCAACCATCCCTGACACTGATGCTCGCTCAGCATTTCCATCACACGACCGTCCGGTGCGATCTTGTCATCGTAGTCAAAGCGCTCCGCCATCCACGCGCGGTTGGTCACTTCGAGCACGTCCTGCCAGCGGTTTGAGTTGTTCTCGTCGGGACTGAAGAGACGAAAATTTTTGCCTGCCAAATTAAGCTTCATCACGTCGCGCAGGAATTGTCCCATCACGCGGGTGGCCTCGGCAGTTATGTCGCCGGGGCTCCCGACCTCGACGGCATAATTGCGAAAGTCCGGCAGGCGTAGCTCTCTAAGCAGGAGGCCGCCGTTCGCATGCGGGTTGGCGCTCATCCTCCGTGTCCCTTTGGGCGGAAGATCGGCCAACTCGGCGCGGAGCCGCCCGTTCTTTTCGAACAGCTCTTCCGGTTTGTAGCTTTGCATCCATTTTTCCAGAAGCTTTACATGAGCCGGATTGCTGTGCATCTCGCCCATGGGCACCTGGTGGGAGCGCCAGTAATCTTCAGTGCGCTTGCCGTCGATCTCCTTCGGGCATGTCCAGCCTTTCGGGCTGCGCAGCACGATCATGGGCCAGCGCGGCCGGTCTACACTCTGCTTGCGGCTTCTTGCATCGCTCTGAATTTGCTTGATCTCATCGATGACCCGATCGAGGGTGGCCGCCATGAGCTGATGCATCTTTTCCGGTTCATGGCCCTCAACGAAATGGGGTGTGTAGCCGTAGCCGCGAAACAGCTGGTCCACTTCTTCATGACTGATCCGCGCCAGTACGCAGGGACTGGCGATCTTATAGCCGTTGAGGTGCAGGATCGGCAGCACCGCGCCGTCGCCGGCCGGGTTCAAGAACTTGTTCGAATGCCAGCTGGTCGCCAGCGCTCCGGTTTCGGCTTCGCCGTCGCCGATGATGCAGGCGACGATCAGATCGGGGTTGTCGAACGCGGCGCCGTAGGCATGCGACAACGAATAGCCCAATTCACCGCCTTCATTGATCGAGCCCGGCGTCTCGGGTGCGACGTGGCTGGGGATGCCGCCGGGAAACGAGAACTGCTTGAACAATTTTTTCATTCCCTCTTCGTCGGAGGAGATGTTGGGATAGACCTCGCTGTACGTACCTTCCAGGTAGGCATTGGCGACTAAACCTGGCCCGCCATGCCCCGGACCGGTGATGTAAATCATATCGAGATCGCGCGCCTTGATGACTCGGTTAAGATGAACATAGATAAAATTCAAACCCGGTGTTGTTCCCCAGTGGCCGAGCAATCTCGGCTTGACGTGTGCTTTGCTGAGAGGTTTCTTGAACAGGGGATTGTCGTAAAGATAAATCTGGCCGACTGACAGATAGTTTGCCGCCCGCCAGTAGGCATCCAGCTGGTTTAACTCTCGTTGGGATAGTGTTTCCGGCATCATGATCTCCTCCTCGCTTCAGCTTAACGGACACCGCCGCTCGCGCAATGCCGATGAAGGCAAGTGCGAAAATTAAAAACCGCACAGGCTCGCTATGATATGAGCGCCACGTTCCATCTCTTTACCGCGGGCATTTCCTGATAATAGCTCAGGATGTTCAATGTCGCCGTATCCAGGAGGAAGTGACATCCGGCCCCGGCTGGAAATCCAAGCCAACGAGCCGCAAAGACTCTGAAAATGTGACCATGGGCAAAAAGGGCAACATCTCCGTTAACCGCGCGTACTCGCGCAATCACGCGATCGACCCGGGCGCCGATCTGCTCGGGATTTTCCCCGCCGGGGCAGCCGTCGCGGAAAAGTATCCAGCCAGGAGCCTGTGCGCGAATCTGTTCCGTGGTCAGACCTTCGTACGCGCCGTAATTCCATTCCATTAAATCGCGATCGATTTCATAGCACCCATCGACACCAGCTAGCTCGCAAGTCTCACGAGCACGCCGAAGCGGACTGGTCAGAATCAGCGTGAAGCTCTCTTTGGCTAATACCGGTTGCAACAGCTTGGCCATCCTCCTGCCATGCTCGGTGAGCGGAAGGTCGGTAACTCCGGTGTGCCGACCGCTTATACTCCATTCCGTTTCCCCGTGCCGGATGAGATAGACTTGCTGGATCTGCATACTCACTCCTACGTCTCCACAGGGGAGTCTTGCACAGCGTTCCTCACCTATAAATCTCTTGTTCCGTGTCGCGTGATTTGCAGGCTTATTCCCGCGACACGTCTTTTGCCTTTCGCCAGCCGCATTGGCGGGATGGGGCGATCCGGACTATTGTAGGTCGAACAAGAGAAATTCAGCGTTGTCCGAAGAGTCAATCTGAAGCAGGACTTCTTTGCTAACCGCCGCGCCGTCCCCTGCAGCCAGCGAAGTTCCATTGAATGCCGCAACTCCTCGGGTTATTTGCAGCCAAGCCTGCCGGCCTGTTTTTAGCCGATAGTTCAACTTTTGTTCTTTGGTAATCGCAGCGAGGTATATCTCGATATCCTGATGGACGTTGACGGCGCCGTCGCCACCGTCGCTGGCGACAATATGAATCATGGCATTGGAGCGAGCGCGGAGGCGCTACAACGTGATGCATGCGAATCTTGGAATGATCTTTGGTCGCGGCGCTAGGATCATGCGGCGCGTCGCGCCGCATGAGGGCTGTGAGACCTGTCCCAGGAGCGAAGCCGGAAGCTGAGTGCAATAAGCAGAGCACCGGAAACCAAGGCATAGGCGCCGATCCAGAGGACCAGCACCAGCGCTCCGGGGCCCGGAAAAATCACGAGCGCAACGCCCAATGCAATGGATGCGATCCCGCTCAGCACGAGCAGCCACTCACCGGTGATAACCTTTCTCAACCGAATGGCTGCGGCGATTTCGAAAGCGCCGGTCACGAGCGCCCAAGCAGCAATTAAATAGAGCAGCGCAAGCGCAGTGATGCCAGGCCAAATGAAGGTCGCTACTCCCGCCGCGATACCAACCAACCCCTCCAGGAGCAGTAGCCACCAGCGGTCAGTTGCACCGCGCCGGCGGATCGCGCTGGCAACGTTGAAAATGCCGTCCACGAACGCGTATGCACCGAAAACAAGGACAAGCGCAGCGAACGAAACGCCCGGCGCGAAAAACGCAATGATGCCGAAAACAATGCCTGCCAATCCGCGCAGCAACACGGCCCACCAGTTCCGAGTTAAGGTCTCCACATCGATTATGGGACTGTGCATGGTTTCCATGTTTTTCCTCGTCGGCCTTATTCGTCCCGCAAAGTAGCCGCTGCGGTGGAACGGATCGCTTCATCTTGGTATACCGCGCAAGTTAGGACGCGGTTTCCACATGCTTGCCGCGGCAGAAGCTCCATCAACGGCTTTTGCGCAAAGAATATGCCAGGTCGCTAGGTTCGCTGTGCGCGGAAGTAGCTGGTGGAACTGAGCAAAAATTATCGGCAATCGGGCGTGCCCGAGTGTGTCTATTTCAAGAAATCCAATGCGGAACGATCACTCTTTCGGGACACTTCCACATTCTGAGGCGCATTCGATCACTGGCATAACGGTTGCGGTGAGAGTGGGGACATTTACGGCACCTGGCCCATGAATCTCGAAGCAACGATGTTATTAGCAGTTTTATCCGGTTTTGCGGCTTCGCTAGCTGCGCCGTGGATCTATCGTATCGCACACGGCGCGACCGGATGGTTGCTCGCCGTCCTTCCTTTCGGGCTGATGATTTATTTCGGCAGTTTTCTGACGGCGATCGCGGCAGGTGAAGTCTTCGTCTTTTCTTACGATTGGGTACCCAGTTTAGGGATAAGACTTTCGTTCTTCATTGACGGCTTGAGCGCCCTCTTCGCGCTTCTGATCAGCGGGATTGGCGCGCTCATCCTTGTCTACTCGGGCGGTTATTTGGCAGGGCATCCTCACCTGGGTCGTTTTTATGCGTATATGCTCATGTTCATGGCCTCGATGCTGGGCTTGGTCCTGGCCGATAGCGTCATCGCTCTGTTTGTCTTCTGGGAGCTCACCAGTTTAAGCTCTTACCTTTTAATCGGTTTTGATCACGAGCGCGACGCCGCGCGGGCCGGCGCGTTGCAGGCTTTGCTGGTTACCGGCATCGGAGGACTTGCGCTGCTGGCCGGCTTCCTGCTGCTGGGGCAGGTAACGGGAACCTTCGAACTATCGGAGATCTTGGGCATGGGGCAGGCCGTGCAGGCGCATTCTCTCTATGTGCCCATCCTGTTCTTGATTTTGCTCGGAGCCTTCACGAAATCCGCCCAGTTTCCATTTCACTTCTGGCTCCCCAACGCGATGGAAGCGCCGACGCCGGTAAGCGCTTATTTGCACTCGGCCACGATGGTAAAGGCCGGTGTCTATCTGCTGGCGCGGCTAAGCCCCATTCTCTCGGGGACCAATGCCTGGTTCTACACGGTCACCGCAGTGGGGGCGGCGACTATGGTGATCGCCGCTCTGGTGGCGCTGCAGCAGACCGACCTCAAAAGGATCCTTGCCTATTTAACCGTCAGCGCGCTGGGAATGTTAGTGATGCTCCTGGGTCTCGGCACGCCGGAAGCCAACAAAGCCGCAATTATTTTTCTCCTGGCGCATGCTCTTTACAAGGGAGCGCTCTTTCTGGTTGCCGGCGCCGTGGATCATGAAACAGGTACCAGGGACGTCAACAGGCTGGCAGGCCTGGCGCGCGCCATGCCGGTAACCGCCACGGCCGCGATTCTGGCGGCCGTTTCCATGGCCGGTACGCTGCCGACGTTCGGATTCATCGGCAAAGAGATGGTCTACGAAGCGGTTTACCACGCCGGAGATGCGGCAACCTTGCTCACGAGCGCAGCCGTTCTTGCGGGAACTGTTTTCACCGCCCTTGCGCTGGTGGTCGGTGTGCGCCCGTTCGTGGGCCGCAAGAGCGCCACCCCGAAAAACCCCCACGAGGCCCCCGCCGGTCTCTGGTTCGGCGCTTTATGTCTGGCGCTTTTGGGACTCATCGCCGGCCTGTTTCCCCAAGGATTGGGCGCGTGGATTCTGGCGCCGGCGATTGCATCCGTTCTGCAACAACCCGTCCAATTGGAGTTGGCGCTCTGGCACGGCTGGAACCCGATCGTTGCGCTCAGCCTCCTTAGCTTCGTGTTGGGAATCATCGTGTTTGCCGCGCGCGGCGCTTTGAACGGCGCGGCGCAACGGCTCGGGTTGGATTCATGGCCGGGACCTGAGAACGCCTATAACCACGCCCTGGACGTCTTGAATTTCATCGCCCGCACACAGACGCGGATTTTGCAAAGCGGCTATTTGCGCTATTACCTCTTGATCGTCATCGGAACCACGGTAGCCACGGTGGCTTTGCCGCTGGTGGGCCGGGGGCTCTCCGACCTGAATCTGCGCTGGTCGGATATTTATTTCTACGAGCTCGCCCTGGCGATTCTGATTCTGCTCGCAACCTTGATGGCGACTTTTACCTCCTCTCGGTTGGGCGTGGTGGCGGCGCTGGGCGTGGTGGGCTATGCCATAGCGCTGATTTACATTCTTTTCGGCGCGCCCGATCTGGCCATGACGCAGTTCTTGATCGAAACGCTCATGGTCATTTTGTTCGTCCTGGTCTTTTACTTTTTGCCGCGCTTCGCCGTCCTGTCGCCGCCGCGGGCGCGCTTGCGCGACGGGCTCGTTGCGCTCCTTGCCGGCGGCCTGATGAGCGTGCTCGTCATGATTGCCACCAGCGTGCAGTACCATCCGCCCATATCGGATTACTTCGCCGAAAACAGCGTGCCGCTGGCCCACGGCCGCAATATCGTCAATGTGATTCTCGTGGACTTTCGCGCGCTCGACACCCTGGGAGAGATCACCGTCCTGGCGGTGGCCGGCATCGGCGTGTACGCGCTGTTGAAGCTGAGACTTGCCAAGGACAAAGGGTCATGAACTCGATAATCCTGCAAACCGCAACGCGGCTGATCCTGACACTGCTTTTGTTGTTTTCGCTTTTTCTCTTGCTGCGCGGCCATAACGAGCCCGGCGGCGGGTTTGTTGCCGGACTCGTCGCTTCCGGCGCCTTTGTCCTGTATGCCATCGCGTATGATGTCAAATCGGCTCAACAAGCGCTGCGTTTCGATCCGCATATTTTTATCGCCTCAGGGTTACTGCTGGCGGTGTCGAGCGGACTCATCGGCCTGTTCACCGGCGAACCGTTTCTAACGGGTCAGTGGGTGTCCTGGAATATCGGCATCGATTTGGGAACTCCATTGCTTTTCGATATCGGCGTTTACATCGTCGTGATCGGCGTGACCTTGACGATTATATTGACCTTGGCGGAGGAATAGGTGGAACCAGTCCTGGCTATCGTGGTCGGCGGATTGTACAGCGCGGGATTTTATCTGATGCTGCGCCGCAGCATCGTGAAACTGATCATCGGCCTCGCTTTGCTCAGCAACGCCGCGAACCTGCTGATCTTCACGGCCGGCGGCCTGACGCGCACCCGAGCGCCACTGGTTCCGGCAGGAGATCTCCGCCCCATGCCACCTTTTGCCGATGCGCTGCCGCAAGCCGTGATTCTGACGGCCATCGTCATCGGCTTCGGTGTGTTGGCTTTCGCGATGGTGCTTGCCTATCGCGCTTATCAAACCGTGGGTACCGATGATCTCGATAAGATGAAGGCCACCGACACATGAAGTGGCTGCTGGTCCTGCCGATCATCGTTCCGCTCATCACCGCGGCGGTTGCGCTGCTGGTGTGGCGCTCGCGTTTGCTCCAGCGCGCGCTGGCAACTGTAGGTACGCTCGCGCTTCTGGCGTCCGGCCTGCTGCTCCTGCGCTGGGTGTCGGAGAACGGCATCCAGGCCATCCAGATAGGCAACTGGCCGGCGCCTTATGGCATCACACTGGTGGCGGACCAGTTCAGCGCCATCATGGTGACCTTGGCCGGGTTCATGGGCTTCACCGTGGTTGTCTATTCATTGGCCAGCGTGGATCCGCAACGCGAGGCGTTCGGCTACTATCCTCTGCTGTTGATTTTGCTCATGGGTGTGTGCGGCGCGTTTTTGACCGGCGACCTTTTTAATCTCTACGTGTGGTTCGAGGTGATGCTGATGGCTTCCTTCGTGCTGCTCGGTCTCGGCGGCGAGCGTGCGCAAATGGAAGGAGCCATCAAGTACGTCACCCTCAATCTGGTGTCCTCGGCCATGTTCCTTGCCGCGGTGGGAATCCTTTACGGACTGGTGGGCACCCTGAATATGGCGGACCTGGCGGTCAAGTTGAGAGAAGCCGCTCAGCCGGCACTCACGACCGCGGTGGCGTTGCTTTTTTTTGTCGCCTTTGGCATCAAGGCCGCGGCCTTTCCATTTTTTTTCTGGCTGCCGGCTTCGTATCATACGCCTCCGGTGGCGGTGTCGGCGATCTTCTCCGCGCTGCTCACGAAAGTGGGGGTCTATTCGTTGATCCGAGTTTTCACCCTGCTGTTCGTCGATGATCCCGACTACACCCATTCTTTGATCCTGGTCATTGCCGGTTTCACAATGGTAACCGGGGTTTTGGGCGCGGTGGCCCAGTATGATTTTCGCCGCCTGCTGGCCTTTCATATCATCAGCCAGATCGGTTATTTGCTTATGGGACTCGGGCTGTTGACGACGGCCGCCCTCGCCGGCGCGGTCTATTTTATGGTTCACGTGGTGCTTGCCAAGTCCGCTCTCTTTCTGGTGAGCGGCGTCGTGCATCGGCTGCGCGGAACCTACGATCTGAAAAAACTCGGCGGACTGTACGCGTCGCGCCCCTGGCTGGCGCTGCTTTTTTTAGTACCGGCGCTGTCGTTGGCCGGCATACCTCCTTTGTCGGGATTTTTTGCCAAGCTAGCCTTGATCCAGGCTGGGCTCGTGAGCGAGCAATACGCCATCGTCGCAACCGCTTTGGCCGTGAGCATCCTGACGCTGTTTTCGATGATCAAGATCTGGACCGAAGTGTTCTGGAAAAAAGCGCCAAACGCAGGGGGGGACGACTCCGAAGCGCCGGCGCTCCCGGCCATTTCATCGAGCCTGCTGCTGGCGCCCATCGCTCTCACCGCGGTCTTGATCGTCGGCATTGGCCTGGCGGCCGGAATGTTTTTCCCCCTGGCCTTTGAAGCGGGCCGTCAGCTCATGAATCCGCGCGGCTACGTTCAAGCCGTGTTGGGAGTGCAATGATGAACGGCTTTCTCTGGAACATACTTTTAGCCCTGGCGTGGATGGGCATGACGGAAGACTTCACCCCGCAGGCTCTACTGGTGGGTTTCGTGCTCGGCTTTTTCACTTTGTTCGTCACGCGGCGGGTCGTCGGCGGACCGAATTATCTGATCAAGGTGGGCCACGCGGTCGAGCTTTTTGTTTTTACGCTTTGGGAGCTGATCCTGGCCAATGTGAGGGTCGCCCACGACGTTCTGACTCCAAGTTTTTACATGCGGCCGGGGGTGATCGCGATTCCCCTCGACGCGCGCACCGACGCCGA
>Ga0075326_1000095_pt1 | contig 18259 bp, 17 predicted proteins | sample MayberrySE_Catta_3_FD_120052 | JGI IMG/M metagenome (GOLD analysis project Ga0075326, IMG submission 120052) | Natural and restored wetland microbial communities from the San Francisco Bay, California, USA, that impact long-term carbon... | ecosystem: Environmental > Terrestrial > Soil >...
CGCTTTCCTGGCCAAAACCGCGGCCACCAGAGCGTTGTTGTCGTCGCAGGATTTTCCACCGAAGCCGCCGCCGACGGCGCTCTGAATGATTCGCACGTCGGTCTCGGGAACGCCCAAGGCGGTGGCGATGCGGTAACGCGCATTAAACAAGGTCTGCGTGTTCATGTAGATGGTGTATTTACCGCTGGTGGCGTATTCCGCCACACTTCCGATCGTTTCAATCGAGCAGTGCCACTGCGGCATGCTGGTAAAGGCGTCTTCGACGATCACATCGGACTCCGCGAAGGCCTGCGCGACGTTGCCGCGCTCAAGGTCCATATGGACGGCGATATTGTTGGGTTTATCGTCGTGGACGAGGGGCGCGCCGTCTTTCATTGCTTCTTCGGCATCGAACACGCCCTGCAGCGGCTCCCAATCCACCTCGATCAAGTCGATCGCTTCTTCGGCGATATCCGGATCGATGGCCGCCACCGCGGCGACTTCCTCGCCGACGTAGCGGGATTTGCCCACTGAAAGAATATATTGATCGGCAAAAAACGCGCCCCACGGTTTTTTGATCGTGTCTTCCGCGGTCACGACGGCGCGTACCCCCGGAAGTTTCTCCGCCCTGGTCGTGTCGATATCGCGGATGCGCGCGTGCGGGTACGGGCTCCGCAGGACCTTTCCGACCAACATTCCCGGAAGGAAAATGTCCGCGATATATTGCGAAGTGCCGGTTACTTTGTCGAAACCTTCGACTCGCTGAACACGGCGTCCGACGACGGAAAATTTTTCTGCTTTGGCCATGTCTGTCATTCTTACAAATTAATCTCTCGGATTTCTCCCGCGAAGGCGCCAGACGCAAAGAAAAACTTTTCTAAAGTCTTAAACTTGGCGCCTTTGCGGCTTGCGGGAAAAATGATCCCGCCGATAGCGGATCAAGTCGTTTTAGCGACCGGTTTATAAACGTCCAGACTCTGTATCTTTGCCGTGGTCTCGCGCTTGCGAAACGTGTAGTTGGGGTCCGTCTTGCCGTTGACCACAGCCATGACCGATTCGAAGATTTTATAATAGCCGGTGCAGCGGCAGAGATTGCCCGACATCCATTCCCTGACTTCCTCTTCGCTCGGCTTGGGGTTCTCATCGAGGAGGGCTTTTGCCGCCATGATTTGGCCCGGCGTGCAGATGCCGCACTGAAAACCGCCGTATTCAATGAACGCCTGTTGCAGCGGGTGCAGCTTGCCATCCTGCGCCAGTCCCTCGATGGTTTCGATTTTTTTGCCGTCGCAAGCCACCGCCAGTGTTAGACAAGAACTGACCAGTCTGCCGTCGATGATCACGCTGCAGGCGCCGCAAACACCGATGCTGCAGCCTTCCTTGGTGCCAGTTAATCCGATGTTGTCGCGCAGAACTTGCAGCAAGAGTCGATTCGGCTCGATTTCGACCGCATGCTCTTCGCCGTTGACCTCGAATTTTACCTGCCGTTTCATGAACGCGACCATAGCTTTTGTTATTGGAATTTTCAACTTCACGAGCGAAAATCGCGGCTCAACGAGCCGCACAGCTGCGTTAGAGCGCCACGCTGAGCGACCGTGTTCGGGCGAGCTCTTGCGGGTATTACCCCGCAAACTAGGCGTGCTTTTTATTAGATCATCGGCACAATCTAAAGTGCATAAAACTCTTTGGCATTGTGCGAGAGGATTTTTTCCTTGACAGCCGAGTCGATGCCATCCATGCGCTTAAACTCATTTAACGCGGTCACCGCGCTGGAGGGATCGATGTGGCCGTAGTCGGTGCCGATCACCAGGCGGTTTTCGCCGCACCAGCGCATGATGTAAGGCACGTCATCATTGGTCTGGCAGGTGACGAAAATATTGTATTCCTCGAAAACGTTCTGCGGGAAGGTCCGGCCGGCGGCGCGATAACGAATCTCCGCTTCCCGAAAGATCCACGGCACCCACTGAGCCGAGGCTTCTATAAAACCCCAGCGGAGCTTGGGAAAGGTCTCATGTAGGTCACTCATGATGACGTCGTAGCATGCCGTGACGGTCGGCACGCGAAATTGCGCGAAGCGTCCCGCCGGCGCCAAGCGGTACAGGTCGGAGTTCTCGGGATTACCGTTGGCGATGTGCACGGCAATCGGAAGATCGAGATCGCAGGCCAGTTGGTAGAGCGGATAGAAATAGGGGTCGGAAAGATGGCGATCGCCCTCCAACGGCCGCATGCACACCGCCGCCGCGCCATTCTCCTTGGCGAACTTGATTTCCTCGACGGCGGCATCGAGGTTCATTGCCGGCACGACGCAAGAGTAAAATAATCGTCCGTGGCTCTCCTTCGAGATATCGGTCAGCCAGCGGTTCCAGCTGCGACACAGCGCGACCTCGGCATCGGGCCTGGTCGTGATCCGTTCGATCCAAAAGGTGTTGTGCAGCACCTGCACGTCGATGCCCAGTTCATCCATGTGCTTGAGCCGCAACTCGACGTCGTCCAGCTCGCGCGCGGTTTTCGGCGTCTCGAAATTTCGGCCGGCGCGCTCGGCGAACTCGCGCAGTTCGCGCTCGCTCAAAGTGAGTTGACGAAAACCGGCGATCTTGTCATCGATGACCCAATATTGCCGGGTCGGATCGGCTGGTGCGGAATAGAGCTTCGGCCGAAATTTCTGCTCCGCTGCAGGGAGATAGTCCCACGTGCGCTCGGTTTCGACGACATGCGCGTCGGCATCGATGATCGGAAATGCATTTGCCATGGCAAGTCCTCCGGGAGCATCCGAGGATATAGACTCGACGTTATGGCTACGCAACAAATCTGTCAAGTTACTCAATTTTAGCGACGCGGGTGGGCACATGACTCGGCACGCTGGATCTCTCCCTTGACTCCAGTTTGTCACAGTTGGCATATGCTGATTGGTAGGTTGTTGAGGGCGCGGATCGGAATGCTGTGCGGGTGTCTCGCTCCTGGAGGATGGAATGATGAAGAGCGCTTATGGTCTAAGAATTCCTGAACCCGATGCCGGACTCACGCGGGTCGGGCCAGGCACAGCCTGCGGCGAGTTGATGCGCAGGTATTGGCAGCCGGTGTGTTTATCCGCCGATCTCAAAGACGTGCCGAAACCGGTTCGCATTCTCGGCGAGGACTTGATCGCCTTTCGCGACGGGCGAGGCCGAGCGGGACTCTTGTTCTTTCGCTGCAGCCATCGCGGTACTTCACTGGAGTACGGCCGGATCGAAGAGCGCGGCATTCGTTGCTGTTATCACGGCTGGCTTTACGACGTCGAGGGCACAATACTGGAAATGCCGCTCGAGCCCGCCGGCAATCCTTTTCTCAAACAGATTCAACATCCCTGCTACCCGATACGCGAATTTGGCGGCCTGGTGTTCGCCTATATGGGGCCGCTCGACAAGATGCCGGAATTTCCGATCTATGATGTCTGGCGGAAAGAGGGCGGGCACCTCAAGGCGCGTATGGGGCCACGAGTCGGCGGGCCGGTAAATTGCAACTGGCTCCAGGCCGAAGAAAATCTGATGGACGCGTTACACACCTTTTGGCTGCATACGCTGCACAGCGGTCCGCAATTTCCGTCCGAGACCTACGGCGTCAATCCGGATGAGCTGCGCTACGAAGAAACCGACATGGGCATGCGTTTTGTGCTGTCACGGAAGCTGGAGAGCAAGTGGTGGGATCTCATCTGGGAGATGATCATGCCGCTGAACGTCCATCTGGTCTATACCGACGAGCCGAAAACCCAACGGGTGCGGGCGGTCACGTACTGCGTGCCGATTGACGACACGCACCAACTCGGCGCGAGCGTTCGTTGGTTTCCCGACGGCAAACAGGAGATGCTTTCAGGCCGCGAACAACTCGCGCCCGGCGGACGAAAAAACACCAGCTACGAATACACGCAACGGCATCCGGACGATAAAGAGGCCGTTGAAGGGCAAGGGCCGATTGCGCTCCACGGCCTGGAGCATCTGGTCACTTCCGATAAAGGCGTAGTGATGTTCCGGGGTATGCTCAGAAAAGCGATCGAGGCGGCGCGCCAGGGCGACGATCCGAAAGGGATTCTTCGCGATCCCGCGAAAGCGGCATTTGTGTCCACCACTGCCGGAAGCATCGTCAGAGATTGAACCGAGACCTCTGAAATCGTTGTGCGAGGACGCTAGCCGTGCTTGGCTCGACGCGTGCCGGGCTTGTTGATCGCTTCGCCCCAGCGCGACAGGAAAGCGAGAACAAACTGGCTGTGTTGCGCCGCCTCCACGGCCAGCGGTGCGAGCGACAATGCCACGGTGAGCGCGATGTGATAGCCGAGAGCGCGCGACGCGAGCGCGCGACGATAAGCCGGATGGGCACGATTCACCCACACGGTGGATTCAATCAAGCGTCCGACCATGAGCTCGTCGGGGCGATCATCGAACTGAATATCGAGTCCGTAGTGCGCCGGACGGCGCGCCCGGCCGGCGGCCGGTAGAGTCGTTCCTGCCGCCGTCAATTGGTGGGATGGCTCGGCTTCGGTCGGTTGTGGATGCTCCTGAACCGTTTCGGCAGATCCGGGCGCTGCGTCTTCAGCGGCCTCTTCGGCCTCGACTTCTGCGGTGACCGCTGCGGCGAGAAATGAACGGCCGTCGGTGTATGCGCCGGGGCCGCCGAATGGCAATCGCTTCTGACCGCCGGCGCGACGCTCGACGAGGCTGGAGAGCAATGGAAAATCGCAGGCCAAATCTTCAAGCAAATGCGCCAGGTCGCGTTGCAGCGGGCGCACCTCGCGCGGCGGCGCTTGATCGCTGGCCGGTTGCGCGTCGCCCCATTCGGCAAGTTGTGTCGTGACCGCCTGTTGGATTGCCTTGCGAAATCCCAGGTACGTTGCGCCGCGCGGGCCGGTGCGGATGAAGTCGCCTTTGTTGAGCGTGAGGCACGCCGCCAGCTCCGGCACTTCAATCAAACCGCCGATCCGCTCCGGTGCCGTCGGCGTCATGCCGAGCCAATCCCAACCGCGCCGGATCACTTTGCCGTAAGTGCTGATCGCCAGGCCGCGCCGGTCTTCTGGAAGCGCGCTCTCGGCGCGAAACAGATAGCCCAGCGCCGATGGTTTGCGCTTGCGCAGTAGCCGGATTTCCAGCGGCGCCTGGAGTGATGCCGATGAACGTCGTCTCTCCAAGCGCCGGCCGTTGATTTGAATCGCAATGCCTTTGGGATAATGCGCGGCGAGAAATTCATCGAAAGCGGGGTCGAACAGCGGCTCAAAATGGCGCCTCAATGTAACCTCGAGAAAGCCGGGATCGAGCAGTGGCGAGAGCGGATTGCGCAACTTGAGCCGCACGGCGGTGCCGCGTTCGGCGACCAGACCCGTAGGCGCTGTCCACTTCCACGGCGCCCGGTGGCGTGACGCCATGTGCCAGGCACTCGCCACGTGATTCTTGCCGCGCCGGGTCTCGGTCAGGACTTCGTCGCAGACCAGCAGGCCGAGCTTGATCCCGACACCGGCAAAGCCGATGCCCTGGCCGCGAATTTTATTGCTGGCGGCGATGTCGTGAAAGCGCGCCAGTTCGCGCCGCTGCATGCCTGAGCCATTATCTACCGCCGTCATCGTGCTCTGCGCCGGGTCAGAGGCAAAGGAAATTAACGATGCGCCGGAATCGAGCGCATTGGCCATGATTTCGGTCAGGATGGTTTCCTCGAGGGAGCCCGGATAGGCATCCCGCAGGTCTTCCAGTAGATGCAGTAAGTCGACGCGCGTCTCGCCCATCGTAATCTAGAAGAAACAGCGCCAGCAGTGGGGCATCTTTATTGGCTTCCAAAGCAGGACGTTACTTCAAATGTTTGCCAAAGAATGCGATTGTCCTTTCCCATGCGAGCTTGGCAGACTCAGGATTATAGTTCTGCCCGTTCTCGTTGAAGAACGCGTGCCCGGCCTTGTACCAGTAGGATTCGAAAGGCACCTTTCCTTCGCGCAGTTTTACTTCCAAAGCTCTCGCCTTTTCCGGCGCGAAAGCCGCGTCTTCCTCCGCTAAATGAAGCTGCAGAGGTGTCCGGATGGTCCGAACGTCGCCGGCTTCTTCGGGAGGAAAGCCGTACCATGACGAACAGGCGTCGGCATCTTTGACGTACATGGCGGAAAGCACAGTGAGCGCGCCGCCCATGCAGAAGCCGACCACACCCGCTTTGGGGCTTTTCTGTTTCAGAGATTGCGTTGCACCGCGAATGTCCTGCGTTGCCGCGTCGGAGAAATTGAGATTCGTCATTAAATGGCTGGCCTCTGCGGCATCGAGGGTTACCTTGCCTTTATAAAGATCGGGCACCAATGCGCGGTAACCGAGTCCAGCGAAGCGGTCCGCCACGCCTTGAATCTGATCGTTCAATCCCCACCATTCCTGGATCACAACGACACCGGGCGCTTTGTCATTCCCGGGCGGTTCGCTTAGATATCCATTGCAATCTGCGCCGTCGGGCCGTTTGAAAGTAATCATCTGTCCCATGATTGCCCTCCGTAAAAGGATTTGGTTTCAAGTGCTAGCTAACGAAACCGCGGCTATCGAGTCAAGTACCGACCGGAGAGTCGATGGGTTTGCTTGTTACTTTACGAAATAACGGCATGCACCTAAATGATCGTTCCATTCTCGGCAAAGCGAAGGTTTTAGCCGTACGTCTTGGCACAGAGCCATTGGCCGGCGATCATTGCGGCAACGAACAGGAACACGCCCGGGTTGGCGGAGGCGAGTCCGGCGAAGGCCGGGCCGGGGCAAAAGCCGGCGAGTCCCCAACCGATGCCAAAAATAGCCGCGCCGATGATAAGTGGGCGATCGATTTCTGACTTAGCCGCTAGATAAAACTGGCGATCCAGTACCGGACGCGGCCAGCGTAAAATGAAACGGAATAGCGGCAGCGTTACAGCCAGCGCCCCGGCCATCACGAAAGCGAGCGTCGGATCCCATCGCCCGGTAATGTCGAGAAAGCCGATGACCCTGGCCGGATTGATCATCTCGGACACCGTAAGCCCGATACCGAAGATAACGCCGACCACCAGGCTGCTAAAAATGCGGAGCATCAGAATAGGTTTTTGGCGAAATAAACAGTGGCGATTCCCAGGCTCATAAAAGTGACTGTCGCGGTCAGGGAGCGGGGCGATAACCGCGCTAATCCGCAAACCCCATGGCCAGAGGTGCACCCAGCACCAAGCCGGGTGCCGAAACCGACCAACAATCCGGCAGCGAGCAGCGTCGGCACATCCGCTTCCAATTGCAGCGGCAGCGCTTCGTAAAAAAGCCGATAGAGAGCAGGCGCGGTGATCAGGCCCACCAGAAACGCCAGGCGCCAAGGTCGTTCGCTCCGCGCGCGCGACGTGATCAAGCCGCCAAGAACACCCGAGATGCCGGCAATGCGACCGTTAAATGCCAGCAGGAGAGCAGCGGCGGAACCGATTAAAGCTCCACCGATGAGTCCGCCGATAATGTTCGCTTCAGCCATGCGCGAGATCTCTTCGGACCATTATTTTGGCCGTTCTTTCATTTTCGCTCGGGCTTCGTCGATGATCGGTTGAACTTTTTTCTTTAATCCGGGATCGAGCTTGAAGGCCATTTGGAAGTCCGCATGCGCCTCTTTTTCTTTGCCTTGATAGATTCGGATCAGGCCGCGATACACATACGCATCGGCGTTCTTCGGTTGCATGCTGATAACGTCGCTAAAATCGCGGGCGGCGTAGTCGTATTTATCGATGCGCAGATGTGCGAGGCCGCGGTTGAACGGCGCCTCGGGGTCCTTGGGGTTGATGCGCATGGCTTCGCTGTAGTCCTCGATCGACGCTTCAAACCTGCCGAGTTTCATTTTCACCAAGCCGCGATTGTAAAACGCTTCCGACGATCGCGGATTGAGCCTCAACGCTTCATCGAAATCGCGAATTGCCTGCTCATATTTGTGCGCATCAGCGTAAACGATGCCGCGATTATAGTAGGCATCGGCAAGCTTGGGGTCGCGGCTGAGCGCCGCATCGTAGTCGCGGATCGCTTCGTCTTTGTGATTTAAGGCGAGATAGGCGTTGCCGCGATTGTAAAAGCTCTGCGCATCCGTGCTGTCGATGCGGATCGCTTCACTGAAGTCCTTGACCGCAGCTTCATAGCGCTGCGCGTCGAAGTGCAGACTGCCGCGATTGGTGTAGCTGCGGGCATCATCGGGATTGAGTTTGATCGCGGCGCTGTAGTCGTTTAGCGCCGCCTGCTGCTGTTTCAGCCGGCGATGGGCATTGCCGCGATTGTAGTGCGCCTCGGCATCCTTCGGATTAAAGCGCAGCGCCTGGCCGTAGTCTCTGATCGCTTGTTTATCTTGACCCAGATCGTAGTGGGCGTTACCCCGGTTGAAGTAGGCTTCGGCCAGTTTGGGGTAAGCTTTTATGACCTTGTCATATTCGGCAATCGCTTCTTCGATCTTGCCCGCGTCGTGCAGTTCGAGCGCGGCTTTCAAGGGTTCTTTGACTTCGCCGGCCCATCCGGGCGAACCAAGAGCCCCAAGGATCGCGACGATCACTGCCGTGATTGCAATTTTCGCATTCATCGAAACTACCGTTGGTTTGGCGCCGCTTCGAGAGACATGAGCGGCTCGAGCTTCGCTTTCAAGCTTGGATCCAATTCCATCGCCCGCCTAAAATCTTTGCGTGCTTCGTCGGTCTTGCGCTGGCGCAGTCTGATCGCGCCGCGATTGGCATAGATGCGCGCGTTCTTCGAATCCAACTTGACCGCCTCGTCGTAATCTTTCACCGCCTCGTCATATTTGCCGATCAGGGAGAAAGCGTTCGCACGGTTGTTATACGTCTCGGCATTTTTGGGGTCGAGCTTGATGGCTTCGCTGTAGTCCGCGACGGCCAGCTCGTGATGGCCCAACCGGCGCTGTGCCAAGCCGCGCTGGGCGTAGATTTCAGGATCTTTGGGGTTGAGCTTTTGCGCTTGATTGAAATCCTGCAGCGACTTTTCCAACTGACCGAGGCGATAGAAGGCGATACCGCGATTGAAGTAGGCTTCGGCGAACTTCGGATTATGGCGCAACGCCTCGTCATAGTTCTTCACCGCCTCGGCATATTGTTTAAGCTCGTTATGGGCGTTGCCTCGGAGATGGTAAACATCCGCTCGATTCGGATCGAGGCGCAGGGCGGCATCGTAATCTTTGAGCGCGCTCTCGTGCGCGCCGATTGCAGCGAGGGCGCTGCCTCGTCCGACGTAAGCTTCCGACAGTTTGGGGTCCGCTTTGATGGCGCGATCGTACGCCGCGATCGCATCTTTGTATTTGCCGGCGCGTTGCAATTTGACGGCATCGCGAAAAGCGTTTTGCGCCTGTGCGGCAAGAAGCGGCTGCGCAAGAACAAACAGTAAGAAACAACTCGTCAGGATTGGCGTGGCGGCTGTCATCGGCATTTACCGGTTTAACTTATGCCCTTGGGGATGTCCAATTGCGCCGGGCCCGATACGGTACTCGCTCGGTCATGCCGGCGCAGCGGCGGCGTGAAAATAAAGCCTATTCGGACTCCGTCGTCTATGCACGGGCAAGCCTGCGGGTGCCTTGTTTTGGGCGCCGAGAGGCTCACGCGTACAGACAACTGAACTACGACTCTACCGTCGTGCCCTAGACAAGAATGCCAAAAAAGCATAATGATTAAAGAAATTAGAGGCCTAACAATATAGGAGGATAATCCATGAGCACAGCGGCTGCGGTGAAGCGAAGCGCGGAACAAGTACTGGGGAAGGATAAGATAATCTCTTCCGATTCCCATATCATGGAGCCGCCGGATCTTTGGGAAGCCAACCTCACACCTGGCCTTCGGGCCAAGTTTCCAAAGTTTCCAGCGCGCAACACCGCGGGTGAGAAACCGGGCGGGCACGATCCCAAAGCGCGCTTAGATGAAATGGCAGTCGATGGCGTGAGCGCCGAAGTCTTGTATGCCACCCATGGGCTGCGGCTTTACGCGCTGGAAGACGCGGCGCTCCAGGAAACCTGTTTTCAGATCGCCAACGATTGGATGATCGACTACTGCAAGGGCGCGCCCGGGCGGTTATTCGGCATCCCAATGATTTCGATGTACAACATCCCCAACGCCATCAAAGAGCTCGAACGTTGTAAGAAGGCCGGCATGATCGGCTGCATGATCTGGCAAGTTCCGCCCGATCATCTGCCGTTTACTAGCGACCATTACAATCCCTTCTGGGAAGCGGCTTCGGAGCTCGATATGCCGGTCAATGTGCACATCTTGACCGGTTTTAATTACAGCCGTTTCGAGCGCAAGGGCTTGGATACTTATCGGATGACGGTAAACCAGAAACTCACCGATGCCGCCAATATTTTGTTCGATTTTGTTTTCGGCGGCGTGTTGGCGAAAAATCCGAAGCTGAAACTCGTCTACGTGGAAAACGAAGTGGGCTGGATTCCGTTTTACTGCCACGAGTGGGACAAGTATTTCGTACGTCACAGCCCGAAAGCGCCGCTGCCTTACATGAAAAAACTACCGAGCGAGTACGTGCGGGGTCAAGTTTTCGCGACCTTCTTCAGCGACCCGGCGGGTGGACGGATGATGGATTGGTTCGGGGAAGATAATTTTATGTGGTCGAGCGACTATCCCCATGCCGCTTCGACCTGGCCACACTCGCGGCAGGTCATCGCCGACGAGCTGGGCCATCTACCGAAACCAGTTATCGACAAAGTCGTGCGGAATAACGTGATCGACCTCTATCACTTAAAAGTCGACGGTGTTAACAATTAAAGGCAAGCACGGCAGAGCCGCAACGACCGCTCGGAATATCTCCCGCCAAGACGCAAAAGGCGCAAAGGAAAGAACGATTTTGAACTTGGCGTTCTTGGCGCCTTGGCGCGAGGAAATCCGATTTGCCAACCGACGGGCGACAAAATTCGCACAACCGGAAAAAAAGTAATTTCAACCTAGTATTGCAAACAGCTCGGAAGTAGATCTAATGCAAACAGCCAGGAAATTGGAACCGACGGAAAAACCGAAGACGCAGAAATTTTCGCTCCGTACCCCGTACATGAAACAGGGCCGGATCACGCAGTTGCTGGCAGAGACCGAAAATCTGTGGATTCATACCAAAATCAACTACGAAGGCGGGGAGAACGAGATCCATTGCCATCTCGATGAGGATCATTCGTTCATTGTGCTCGAAGGCCAGATGAGCGTCTTCGATGAAAACGGCAACGAGATCAAGGTCGAAAAATATCAGGGAGTCATGATCCCCAAGGGGGCCTATTACCGCTATCACAACACGGGCAAAGAAAACTTGGTTGTCATCCGCGTTGGCGCGGGCATCAAAGGCCAACCTCAGGGCGGCGAAGAGATGCGAGTTCGACCGGACGGCAAGCCGTTGCCCGCTTATTCGGCAGAGAACAAAACTGTGGAGCCCATCGAGGACACGAGATTTTTCGCAGACTCGGCTGGATAGTAGCGAATCATATTGAAATAGAATTCTATTAACCGGCCGCTGAATAACTCAGTGGCCGGTGTCGTTTTTAGGGAGGTACGATGAGCCAGGCGATTCGACCCATGCCCGAAGAAATGCCAGTCGCGCTGTGGCGCGGCTTCAAGCCAGGTCACGCGGCGTGGCAGGGAAGCGTTGTCGGGATTTTTATCGCTCCGGAATCGGCGGCGGAAATGGTGTCACTTCCCGAGGTACGGGCTTTTGCGGACCGCGGTCTGGAAGGCGATCGTTTCCTTCGTGACTCGTGGAGCGCCGTCAACCGCTCCGACAAGGCGGTGAGCCTCATTGAGGATGAAGTTTTGCAGCTCGCAGCCCAGGAACTCGGCCTCGAGACGATCGCCCAGAAAACCAGACGCAATATCGTCACTCGAGGCGTGCCGCTGATTGAATTGCTGCATCGAGAATTCACCGTCGGCGGCGTTCGTATGCGCGGCATCCGCCTTTTCGAACCCTGCGGTCATCTCGTCAAAGTTTCCAGGCTCCCGGGTATTTTCAAAGCGCTCGATCATCGCAGCGGCTTAAAGGCGGCGATTCTGAGCAACGGCCTGATGCGCGTCGGCGACAGGATCGCGCTTCAGCCTGCCGCAGCGAGGGCAACCGCCTAGAAAACAGTTCACCGCAGAGACGCCGAGCTCGCAGAGTTCGAATTCTTGTTGGCAAACAACGGCTCTCCGCGCCTCCGCGATGCGAGAATTCGAAGGTGTGAACGACGATGGATTTTGGACTGCACTTACCCGCATCATCGGCAACCGTCAAAGCCGAAGACCTGGTTCGCTTCGCCCAGCAGGCCGAGGGACTGGGCTTTTACTGCCTGACGGTTGCCGATCACGTGATTGTGCCGAAGAATATTTCAGTTCCTTATCCCTACACGGTGGACGGTAAATATCCCGGCACCGGATATCATCTGGAAACCCTGATGACGATGGGATTTCTCGCCGGCGCAACTAAGCGCATTCGCTTCGCCACCAGCGTGATGATCGCGCCGTATCGTAACCCAATCGTCACGGCGAAAATGCTCGCGAGCTTGGACGTGCTTTCGAACGGTCGAGTGATTGTCGGATTGGGCGTCGGTTGGATGAAGGAAGAATTCGAAGCCATACGCACCGAACCGTTCGCGGAGCGCGGCAAGGTCACCGACGAATACATCGCGGCGTTCAGAGAACTCTGGACCAGCGATAATCCGAGCTTCAGAGGCAAGTATTGCAGTTTTTCCGATATCGTCTTTCTGCCCAAACCCGTGCAAAAGCCGGCCATCCCGATCTGGATCGGGGGCCACAGCAAGCAAGCGGTTCGTCGCGCCGCGCGCCTGGGCGACGGCTGGCATCCGATCGGCGGCGTGCCGACAATTCCGCTCGAACCCGAGGACGTTGCAAGAGACATGTCAACGATGCGCGAATACGCGGAAAAAGCCGGGCGCGATCCGAAGAAGATCCGCGTCGCCTTGAAAGGATCGCTCTTCGACCGTGAAAAACAAATCGCTCTTGGAAAACGCCGTCGTTTTATGGGCTCCGCGGAAGAAATCGCCGGCGACATTCGTGACTACCGCGCAGTGGGAGTCGACACGATGATCTTCGACGTCCGCCGGCCGAACATCGGCGAAACTCTGGAGCGCATGGAGTGGATGGCCAAGGAGGTCTTTACGCAGGTCTAAGCGGATGAGGAGTAAAGCCGTCATAACTAGTTTAAGCACGGTCAATGCAGTGCGAAAATTTTTGCTGGAGGCAGCGTTGTGATGGTGATACCGCTGTCGTGGAATAGGCCGAATTTGCGTTGTCTGCGGGAATCGGTCCTAGTCGCGGTGCTCAGTTTCGTCGTGTTAGGGCCGGGCGAACCCAGTCCGGCCCTAGGCAAACCGAGCGCGGGTGGCCAAGGCGAGAAATGTCGCAGGGCGATCCGTCCGGATACGGTTATCCATGAGTGCACTGCGGCCATCTTATCTGGACGGCTCCCAATGAAAGGATCGGCGTTTGCCTTTTCTAGGCGCGGTAAAGCGTACCATCAAAGGGGAGATTACGACCGCGCCATCCACGACTACGACGAGGCGATCCGGCGAAACCCTCGGCAGGCGGATGCTTTTGCCAACCGCGGCGCGGCGTTCGCGCACAAGGGAGATTACGACCGAGCGATCCGCGATTATGACAAGGCGCTCCGACTGAATCCGCGGCAGGCCGATGCTTTCTCCAATCGTGGGGTCGCCTATGCGCGCAAGGGCGATTACGACCGAGCTATTCAGAATTACAACGAAGCGATCCGATTGAACCCGAATCACGCGGGTGCCTTGTATGCTCGAGGTAATGCGTATCGGCGCAAGGGAGATTTCGATCAGGCTGTGCAGAACTACGATCAGGTCGTTCGTTTGAATCCCAGGCATGCCTCTGCTTATTCCAATCGAGGCATCGCCTATGCGGCCAAGGGAAATGACGACCGGGCGATTCAGGACTACAATGAAGCGATCCGGATCAACCCAACGCATGTCAATGCCCTTTACAACCGGGGCAATGCATATCGACGAAAGGGAGAGTACGGCCCTGCAGTGCAGAATTACGATCAAGTCCTTCGCTTGAATCCGAAGCATGCCAACGCCTTTTCTGGTCGTGCAACGGTACGCTTTTATCAGGGTCGGTTTGCGGAGGCGGCACCGGATTTTGCTCACGCTTTGCGATTCGCGCCGAGCAACTTGTATCTCGTCCTTTTACATTATCTGGCCGAAGCACGCGCCGGAAAACAGGATCGAATCGCGTTGGCCGAAGCAACTCGCGGTTTGGATCTTGAAAAATGGCCTGGCCCCATCGTCTCGATGTATTTGGGAAAGCTCTCCGAGCACGCCGTCCTCAATACCGTTGCCGGCGCCGATCGAACTGGAAGGCGTTGCCAAGCCTACTTTTACGTCGGACAGCAACTGTTGATTCGACAGCAGAGAGGCGAGGCTGCCAAGTTGTTTCGAGAGACGGTGGCCACCAATGCTTCGACTCTTTTCGAGCACGAGGCGGCGCGCGTTGAACTCTATCGCCTCGGGAATTGATGGCGCGCTTAAACCGCAACGCCGATCCGTACTTATGCATCGTCCTTTTGGGTTTGGCTAGGCCATAAGTTGTAGAATCCTTTTCTAATTTCATTCCAGAGCGCGGTAAACACGAGAAAATGTACGACTCATGGCGTAAAATCAATAACTTCCGTAATTAATTGGATGTATAAATTGACATCCGCCCATGCTCCTGTAGCATCCACTCCAGGGACGCGACCCTGGAATACTTCTAAAAAACTTTACAGGAGGGCGAGCTATGAATATGCAGCTAAGCGCATTTTTGGCGCTGGTACTGATGTTTGCGCCAGCGCTGTCATTTGGACAAAGTTCTGGAAACACAAAATCAATCGAGGCTCTTAACCTTGCGGACATCGCGGATGACTCGATTGTCGTGCTGAGTAAAGACGAATCAGGCGTGCCGGGTTACGCGCGCGTGACTTACGCGTATGTAAATTCGAATTGTCCAGGCGGGCTTCAGCTGGTTGAATACTATGGCGCGGACCTTGATCCGAATGACCGGCAGCTCCGCCGATTTGAATCGCAAATGTGTTCGGCCATCGATGATAAGGGTGGAGAGACAGACTGACGATCGACCTGAGGGTCTGTCGTCTCCAGGGTCGCGCCCCGTTCCCTTAGAATTTTCTCTCTGTCTCACTCAGGCTAGCCTTGTCTCACCAGAATACGGGTTCTTTCCTCGGCGGTTCAACACCATGCCCAAGTGCCTCATGACTTAATCCGAAAAGCGTTATCGGAGTTAGACTTGGTTGGTGCTTGGCCGTAAGATCAATTCCGCATAGCGTCGCCGCGTCGATGGCTGCGCCGGCAAATCGCCTCGGATATATTGCTCAGTGGGAGTCGACACGATGATCTTCCACGTCCGCCGGCCGAACATCAGCGAAACTCTGGAGGGCTGGAGCCGGATGGCGAAAGAGGTTTTCCCCCGGGTCTAGCCAAACAGGTCACACGCCTGATTAACACGAAGCTCACGAAGAAATACGAAGTTAGGAGATCGAGAAATACATGTCCGACCTTCGTGGCCTTCATGTGCTTCGTGGTGTGAACGCATTTCGACTCGGCAAGTCACTCTGGATCTACACATAACGCTGTGCCATGCGAACACTGCTTGCTATAGCAATCGGCGCCGCGCTTGTCCTTGGCTACGGCTACTATCACGCCGCCACGCATGGCTGGCTATACGTCAATTTGTTTGACACGTCAGTGAAGCCCTATGCCGGTAATATTCGCGATGCTGAAGTTCGTTTGCTCGACGGCAACGGCAATCTGCTGGCTGCCGCCCAATCGGATCAGCAATATGGCGTGGTTCGGCTCATTCATCCCCAAGCCGGCGATTGCTCAGCGGCCGAGAGTAACGCATCGGCCTCCCTCGCGGCGCGCGAAGAATGGCAGAAATGTTTCCAAACCTTGTCGACCTGGTTGATCGGCTGGGCGGATCGGGTTCGATTTGCCGACGTCAAGTTTGCTGACTGCGATCTCAAGCGAGTGCCGGTGATCCTGCGTGAAAGTGGGGATGATTGGTGGCTCTGGTGGGTGCCGCTACCCCACATCGGTGGCAAACCTCTCACTTACTTCAACGTATCCATCAATATCGACGGAGCGAATTGCACTGCGGCGAGGCGCCTTTCGTGATCGTGTGACGTATTCGTGCGAGGCGTGCGCTAGAATGCTCATCTCCGATCACATTTTGTCATTAAGACATTACGAAGCGTCAATCCGGCGAGCCGGATCAAGATTTTCCAAAACAATCCTTATGCCGGGTTCAACGGTATGACGCCAATACGTGGCTGATTTAATCAATGGACTGTGGCGTCGGAACGCGAAAACATCGTGAGAACTAATTTACTGCTGATACTTGCTTGCATCGCGGCCAGCCTATGGGCCTGGCAACAGGAGCCGCTGTTCGCCGAAAGAAATCTCATTTTTACTTTGGGCAATCTCGAAAATGGCAGACCCTGGACGCTGATTACGGCGCTGTTTATTCATGCCAACGTGTTGCACCTTTTCGGCAACATGGTCTTTCTCTTCGTTTTCGGCAGCACTCTGGAAAAAACGGTGGGCGCGTCTAAGCTATTAGGGATTTTCTTCGTCGGTGGATTTACGAGTTTCATCCTCGGCCCCGTCTTCCTGCCGCACGGAACGGGAATGCTGGGAGCCTCCGCCGCGATCTTCGCTCTAGCGGCAGGCGTGATGCTCGTGAACCCACTCAAGTTTTCCTGGCTTTTCCTCGCGCCGCAGGGATTGATCGCGGTCATCTACTTCATCTACAACGTCGTCGTGGTTTACGAAAAGAGCCGCGTTCCCGGCTACGACCCGCAAGTCGCCTACGTTGCTCACGTCATCGGTTTCCTCACTGGCATCCCTTTCGGCATCGCTCTGAGCGGTCACTGGAAAAGAAATCTATTCATTACGCTGCTGCTCCTGGGAATCTATCTGGCACTCGTGACCAGCGCCGTGAGATCAATTTTGAATTAGCCAAATGGGTGCCAATCGCAAATTCGAGATTGCAAGAGTTACCTATTTCATTGATTGCCTGAGCCAATAACCATTTACGCATTCCTGATTCTCAGTCCTTCCCCACCCGGAACCGTGGAGGAAAGATATCTCAGTTCTCTCGACGGATTAACAATGGTTCCTGTCGGCCGGGTATATTAGATTTCGCGGTGAGCTGAACGTTAGGGAGCACGAAATAGCATGTTTTTTTGTTCTTTTCATCGTGACATTTCTTGTAGCGCTCGCAGTCTCCTTCTTGGTGGTTCGGCTCTTTGCAGGGCCGATCGTCGGCATTCTCAAGCGGATCATCGCAACGACATCGGTTTTGCTTAGCGCAGAGGTAAAAAGGGGACCGGGACTCTTTTCCGGCCGTTTATCCTCTTTAAGCCGTGGCTTTAGTGCTGGAAACGGACCGGAAGTCCTTTCTGGCCGTGGAGAAAAGTCGTGGAACGTTTACCACTTCAGCGATAAAATTATGGCAATGAACTGCTGTCGTTTCACGGTGGTAATGGGGGTGCTTGGTGCGATCCTGGCGCTCGCCACGTCGGTCGCCCATGCCGATAGTTGGGCGAGTCCCCGGGTGCGCGAGGTATTTAGTGACTCTCGCGAACATTTCGTCAGAGTTCTACCCGGTGAGAGCTTGGGGGACACACTTGGTTTTGCCGTAGAGAAGAAAGGTAAATATGCGACTGCTGAGTTCTATCGGCGCGCAAACAATCGTTCATACCAGCTCGTCGCCGAAACCGCCCTCCTGAATCCAGTGGCGCCGGTCGAATTCTTGGTCGCTGATAGCGGGCATCTGGTGACAATCGACAATTGGCATAATGTCGGCTACGGCAAAGTCGTCTGCATATACGACTCGCGTGGGAAGCCGATTCGCTCTTATGAGTTGCGCGAACTATTTCAGCGGGAAGAAATCGAGCGCTTCCCGCAAAGCGTTTCCTCGCTTCACTGGAGAAATGGTCCGGTTTACATGAGGCCGGACCAGAAGACGGTACTGATCACGGTGAGAAGCGGAGCTGACTTTCTGTTCGGCATGGAAACCGGGCAGTTCAAATATTGCGAGTATCAAGACAAGGTATATCGGTGTCGCATCGCAAATGATCCAAGAGAATGGATGCCTAACTCGAAAGTGCAGCTGACCCGCTGAAGCACGCAGCTGACTCTACTTATTAAGGAGTCCATAATTAAGTAACTAACAAAGCGACCGAGGGCCGAGCCCTGGAGATTGCGGGCATAGGACGGAGAAGGTTATTTTTCAGGCCCAGGTGCAGGTTATTGTCACCAC
>Ga0075326_1000096_pt1 | contig 18232 bp, 12 predicted proteins | sample MayberrySE_Catta_3_FD_120052 | JGI IMG/M metagenome (GOLD analysis project Ga0075326, IMG submission 120052) | Natural and restored wetland microbial communities from the San Francisco Bay, California, USA, that impact long-term carbon... | ecosystem: Environmental > Terrestrial > Soil >...
ACCAAAAACACAGGTCTCTGCCAACCCGTAAGGGGAAGTATAGGGGCTGACGCCTGCCCAGTGCTGGAAGGTTAAGGGGAGAGGTTAACGCTTTGAACCGAAGCCCCAGTGAACGGCGGCCGTAACTATAACGGTCCTAAGGTAGCGAAATTCCTTGTCGGGTAAGTTCCGACCCGCACGAATGGCGTAACGATCTGGGCGCTGTCTCAACGAGGGACCCGGCGAAATTGAAGTACCCGTGAAGATGCGGGTTACCCGCACCAGGACAAATAGACCCCGTGGAGCTTTACTGCAACTTGCCACTGATGGTGGGCCATGGATGCGTAGGATAGGTGGGAGGCTGAGAAGCCGGACTTCCGGGTTCGGTGGAGCCAACCTTGAAATACGACTCTTCCTTGGTCTACTTTCTAACCTCTGATCAAGCAGCGGGACAGTGGCTGGTGGGCAGTTTGACTGGGGCGGCCGCCTCCTAAAAGGTAACGGAGGCGCCTAAAGGTTCCCTCAGGGTGGATGGAAATCACCCGTCGAGTGCATTGGCATAAGGGAGCTTGACTGCGAGGCCAACAAGCCGAGCAGGGACGAAAGTCGAGCAAAGTGATCCCACGGTCCCGAGTGGAAGGGCCGTGGCTTAACGGATATAAGTTACCCCGGGGATAACAGGCTTATCTTGCCCAAGCGTTCACAGCGACGGCAAGGTTTGGCACCTCGATGTCGGCTCGTCGCATCCTGGGGCTGGAGCAGGTCCCAAGGGTCCGGCTGTTCGCCGGTTAAAGCGGCACGCGAGCTGGGTTCAGAACGTCGTGAGACAGTTCGGTCTCTATCCGGCGTGGGCGTAGGAGGCTTGCAGGGAGCTGTCCCTAGTACGAGAGGACCGGGACGGACAGACCGCTGGTGTACCGGTTGTTCCGCCAGGAGCACCGCCGGGTAGCCAAGTCTGGAAGGGATAAGCGCTGAAAGCATCTAAGTGCGAAGCCCCCCCTAAGATGAGGCCTCCCGTCCTGTTAAGGGAGTAAGACCACGGGTAGACCACCCGTTTGATAGGCGGCAGGTGGAAGTGCAGCAATGCATGCAGCTGAGCCGTACTAATGGTCGAGGGCTTGACCTACTGTAAATCACGCGCACTACGTGACAGCACGCATCGCTCGTTCGGTATAGTGAAGGTACCCATCGCGGGGTAGAGCAGTGGTAGCTCGTCGGGCTCATAACCCGGAGGTCGGGGGTTCGAATCCCTCCCCCGCTACCAACGAACCAACAGAAGCGCCCCTCCACACGAGGGGCGCTTCGACGTCTTTGGTTCCCGTCTCCCCTACCCGCCCAGGAACACCATCACGTAGTAGTGCACGCTGCCAGCGTCTGCCGAAGCCACGCCGATCCGCGAGTACGCGCCGAGGATTGCGCCACGGTGTGAGGCGCTGGCCATGAGGTCGCGCATGGCGACGGCGACGCTCTCGCCGGCCGGGTAGTTGTTCCGCGCGAGGTTTTCGGCCGACGTCGCGCGGACGCCGAGCCCCGCCAGCAGCGAGGCCGCGGTGGAGCCGTCCGGGCTCGTGTGCGCGAAGTAGCCGCGCGAGGCGAGGTCGCGTGCCCGGGACGCAGCCACCTGGGCCGCACAGGGATCGATCGCGAGCGTGCGCAGGCCGCGACTCGCACGCTCGGAGTTGATCAGTCCCAGGAGCTCGCTCGCGGCAGCGGACATCGCCGCGCCCGTGCAGACGGGCTCGTCGCGACTCGCGGGCGGCGCTTGAGTCGGGGGCGCGGAGCGAGTCGGCGCGGCGACCTGGGCCGGCGCGCTCTCCGGCTGAAACGGCGAAGGCGGCACTACGCCTTGGCTCACGACCGAGGGCGGGTCCGTTGCTACAGGCGCGGGCTTGGCAGGCGGGCGCTCTACCTGCGCGGCGGTCGGAACCGGCTTGGATGTGTCGGGAATCGATGCCGGTGGAGCAGACGGGCCGGCGCCTCCGATGGAGCTGCTGAAGACGAACAGCATCGCCGGACTGGGCGGCGGCGCGTCTGCCGTCACGGCAGGCGCCTCGAGCCGGGCTCCCGGCGCGAGAAACAGAGTGGCCAGCGCGACGAGGGCAGCCATGCCCCGATACATATCGCCTCCTGCGTTCCGACTCGGAGAGCCAGATGCCTCTGGACGACGTCATCGGACGCGGAGCGATGCGCTGCATCGGGGAACCGGTGTGGGTGCTGGTGGATTTGGCTTGAATTGGGCGCGGAAGGACGCCTAGGGGTTCTCGGCAGCGTCCGCCGAGCGTGGCAGCAGGTAGGCCTGGTACAAGTCGCCGCCATCGATACGTTGGCCGCCGGGGAAGCGCCGCTCGACTTCTTCCGCCAGGTCGATCGAGTTGTCCGTGAAGACGAAGGCCTGGTCGCGCGAGCGGTCCGGACCGAGTTCGTCCAGAGCCCGAACTTCGCCGGGCCAGTTCGTCCCAGCGAAGTTTTCGACGAGGTAGTGGTCTTCGCCATCTAGACCGTAACGGCTGAAGAAGTACACGAATGTTCCCTCCGGGAGATCGTTCATGAAATCATAGGCCGCGAAGACGTCGGCCTTGAGGACATACCGCGGATACTCATGGTCGTCGTATGTAGTGAAGTATCGTGTGAAGTCGAGCGACGCGGACCCCGCGATGACAAGTGCGATGCTCAGCCCCGCGACCACGAGGCCACGTGTTCCGAACTGCCTCGCTTCGTGCCACACGAACGCGAGCGGCAGCGCAGCGACCAGCGCGAGGAAGGGCGTGGCCGGGAGCGTCCTGCGATACCAGGCGCCGTCCTGCCACACGGGCAGCACGGCGAACGTCGCGATGAGGATGAGCACTGCGGCGTACTCCGGCCGGCGAATGCGCCAGAGCGCGATAGCCCCGCCGACGATGACAAGGCCCAGCCAGATGCGATTGAGGAAGGGCATGATGCCGGCAGCGTCGACCCCGTCACGCTGCATCGGCTCGTCGACGAAGGAGCGGAGGAAGTCGACCTCGCGCTGCACGAGCACGAGGCCCTGTTCGAACGCGTTGTCCGCGTCCTGATACTTTTCGGTCTCCGTCACGGACGTGTAGCCACCCTGACTCTTGTACGCTTCCGGGTCGTCCCAGGCGAATGACGCCATCGGTGCGCCGACTAGCAGCGCCACGCCAAAGAGCACGGCCATGTCGCTGACAAACGTCAGCAGCTGGTGGCGGTAGTGGAACACGGCGAGCCAGAGAAGAACCGCAGCGAACCCCAACGCGAATACCGGGAACGCCTTGTATGTGTAGAGGCCGGCTGCCAGCGCCGCTCCCGTCGCGCCGAACAGGAGCTTGGACTGATAGCGCAACGCCAGGAATAGCAGCAGCACTGTGGCCATCTCGGTGAACGGCATGCCGATCGGAATCAGCGCGATGCGGCTGTAGTGGAGATGCCAGGCGAACACCGCGAGGAGCAACGCCGCGATGGTCGCCGTCGGGCGGTCGAACATGACACGGAATGCCAGGAACGTCATCCCGACCGTCGCGATCCCGAGCAGGGCGAACGACAGCCGCACTGTGAATGGACTGTCGCCTGTGATCGAGAACACGGCCGCGGTCCAGTAGAACATGCCCGTGGGCGACCCGCCGATCTCGTGAGCGTAGACGCCGATGTGCCCGTCCTCGAGGATCTCGTCCGCGAGCGCGGCCGTCACTGACTCGTCACCGTGCAGCCCCGGCGGGACGTCGGCCAGCAGGACGAGGCGCGGCACGGCAGTGACGGCGATCACGAAGATGAGGATGAAGACATCGATGCGAACATCCCGCCACCGGTGTTGGAGCGAACGGCCTTCGGCGTTCGGATCCTGCATGTTCCGAATTCACGATACCAGCAAACGGGCGGACGTACCCCACGGAGCGTCTGCTATAGTCCCTGCGTCATGGACGAACGTGTTCGCGCCTACGTCGAGGCGAACCAGGCCGCGGCGATGATCACGCTACGCAACGATGGGACGCCGCACGTCGTGCGCGTCGGCGTCGGCGTGCATGGCGACAAGGTCTGGAGCTCCGGCACGCAGAACCGCTTGCGCACGAAGCACTTGCGGCGCGATCCGAGATCGACGCTGTTCGTGTTCGGAGAGGGCTACGGCTGGCTCGGACTCGAGACCAACGTCACGATCATCGAAGGCCCTGACGTCCCCGCCCTGACGCTGGAGTTCATGCGCGCGATACAACAGACAGCCGGCATGGCGCCCTCGCCCGGCCACGTGATGTGGTTCGGCCAAGAGCGGACTGAGGACGACTTCCGCAAGATCATGGTCGACGAGCAGCGGTTGATCTACGAATTCGATATCGTCCGCGCGTACGGGATGTACTAGCCGCCACCATGGACTTCCAGGACGTCGTCCGAAGGCGGCGGATGGTGCGCAGCTTCACCGACGAGCCTGTCCCGCCTGAGGACGTCGACCGCATCATGAACATCGCGCGGCGGGGACCGACCGCGGGTTACAGCCAGGGCATCGAGTTCGTCGTCGTCACGGACCGCGAGATGCGGGACAGGATCGCGCGACCCTACCAGGCGATCCACTCCACGTCCGGCCACCCAAACTTCGTCGCGCAGGCGCAGGTCCACATCGTCATCTGTGCGAACGCCGAGATCTACAAGTCGCGTTACCGCGAGGCTGACAAAATGCGCGTCCGAGAGGGCGTGAGCGACGATGACCTCTGGCGCGTCCCCTACTGGTACACCGACGCCGGCTGCGCCATGATGCTGGTCCTGCTCGCCGCTGTCGATCTCGGCCTTGCGGCCGCGTTCGTGGGCGGCGGGGTCGACCGGCTGCGCCGACTGCTCGAGATACCGCCCGAGTACGAGCCGATTGGCGTCGCCCTCATCGGCCACGAAGCGCCGGACGCGCGCCAGTACGGCGACATCAGCGCGGATCCGCGTCCGCGGCGGCCGCTGGCAGATGTAGTTCATAGGGAACGCTGGTAGCTTCACACCTTCTTTCGTTGACAGAAGGCCTATGCTAGAATGTGCGGCGCACTCGACTAGGGCCGGGACCTATCCTTCACTGGCTGCTGGGTCGGGCGTGACCCAACTAAGGAGGAACCGGCAAGTTTGACCATCGATTCACAAGACCAACCAGGCGGCGCCGAACCACACAGGGAAGAGCCCATGGACATGGCGACGCTCCTCGCCGAGTCCGAGGACTTCCGCACGCCGCAACGCGGCGAGATCGTGGAGGGCGTCATCATGGGCTGGGACCGCGACGGCGCCCTCGTCGACATCGGCGCGAAGTCCGAAGGCGTGATTCTGCGCCACGAGATGCAGTCACTCGGCTCGAACGCCGAAAGCCAGCTCCAGCCCAACGACAAGGTGATGGTCTTCATTGTCCATCCGGAGACGGCGGACGGCCAGATCGTCCTGTCGCTCGACAAGGCGCGCGGGGAACAAGGCTGGCTCACGCTACAGGATCGCTTCGAGTCCGGGGAGACGTTCGACGCCGAGGTCTCCGGCTTCAACAAGGGCGGCCTGCTGGTCAACGTCGAGGGCGTAAACGCCTTCGTCCCGTTGTCGCAGGTGGTTGGCGTGAAGCCCGACCGAAACCGAGAAGACGGCGACTCAGGACTGAGCGAAGTAGTCGGCAAGTCACTCCGTCTGAAGGTGATCGAGATCAACCGCCGGCGCAACCGCGTGATCTTGTCGGAACGCGCCGCGCTGCAGGAGTGGCGCATGCAGCAGAAGGAGCGCCTGATCGAGGAGCTTCATGAAGGCGACATCCGGCGGGGTCGTATCAGCAGCGTACGCAACTTCGGCGTGTTCGTCGACCTCGGGGGGGCGGACGGGCTTGCGCATCTCTCGGAGCTGTCGTGGGACCGCGACAAGTCTCCGTCCGACCTGTTCAAGGTCGGTGACGAGGTCGACGTCTACATCACGAAGATCGACGCCGAGAACAAGAAGATCGCGCTGAGCCTGCGGCGGGCCAACCCGGAGAAATGGGAATCCGTCGTCAGCAAGTACTCCGAAGGCCAGGTCGTGACGGGCCTCGTCACGAAGCTCGTCACCTTCGGCGCGTTCGCACGCATCGAAGGGCCAGTCGAAGGCCTGATCCACGTCTCCGAGCTGGTCGATCGCAGGATCGGCCATCCGCGCGACGTCGTCCGCGAGGGCGATCTGCTTCCGCTCAAGATCGTGCGTATCGAGCATGACCGGCACCGGCTGGGGCTGAGCCTGCGCCGCGCGCGCGACGAAGGCGAGGCGATGGGCTACGTGTTCAGCGACGGCGGTGAAGTCATCAGCGTGCCGGAGCAGATCCGCGAAGAGTTCGAGGAGCGCGAAGGTCCGATCCCGGCGCCGTCGCCCGACACCGACGAGGAGCGATTGGACGATGGCTATGGCGGCCCGTCAGAGAACGGCGCGGTCGAGGCACCCACTGCTGAAGCCGAGGCGCCGACTGCCGAGGCGGAGGCGCCGACTGCTGAAGCCGAGACGCCGACTGCGGAGGCGGAGGCGCCGACTGCTGAAGCCGAGACGCCGACTGCGGAGGCGGAGGCGCCTGCGGAGGCGGAGGCGCCTGCGGAGGCGGAGGCGCCTGCGGAGGCGGAGGCGCCTGCGGAGGCGGAGGCGCCTGTTGCGGAAGTAGCGACAGAGGCGCCGCCCGCGGAAGAGGAAACCGAGACGCCGACAACTGACGTCGTGGAAACGTCCGAGCAGGCGACCGCTGACGCGTCTACCCAAGAAGTAGTAGCGGATCAGACGAACGAGCCTGCGGAGGACTCGAAGGCCGGCGCGGAGGCGGAACAACAAGCCGAGGAAGAAGCTCAGACATTGGACGACACGATCACTTCGTCGGACACGGAAACCACGGCAGGGGTTGAGGAGGAAGAGCAAACGGCCCCGTAAACAGGGAGCGTCAGCCGAATCTGGACTTCGAGAAAACCACTGTGGTAAGGTGGATCGAGAGGTAGATATGGCTGATCGCTTTGACAAATTCACCGAACGCGCCCGGCGCGTCCTCACGCTAGCCCAAGAAGAAGCACAGCGCTTCAATCACAATTACATCGGCACGGAGCACCTCCTTCTCGGACTCGTCCGCGAAGGTGACGGCGTCGCCGCGAAGGTTCTGTCGAACCTCGGCGTCGAGCTGAGTAAGGTGCGTTCCGCCGTGGAGTTCATCATTGGCCGCGGTGACCGCGCGACGCAGGGCGAGATCGGCCTGACGCCGCGCGCGAAGAAGGTCATCGAGCTGGCCGTCGACGAAGCGCGCAGGCTAAGCCACCATTACATCGGCACGGAGCACCTCCTGCTCGGGCTCGTGCGCGAAGGCGAAGGGATCGCCGCGAGCGTGCTCGAGAGTCTGGGCGTGAACCTGGAGCGCGTCCGCGCCGAGACCACACGCATTCTGTCGCAAAGCATGCCACAGGGCGCCGGCTCGGGCGCGCGCTCATCGACGCGCACGCCCACCGTCGACCAGCTCGGTATGGACCTGACGCAGGCCGCCAGGCAGGGCAAGCTGGACCCGATCGTCGGTCGCAGCAACGAGATCGAGCGCATGATCCAGATCCTGTCGCGGCGCACGAAGAACAATCCGATCCTCATCGGCGAGCCAGGCGTCGGCAAGACGGCCATCGCCGAGGGCCTGGCCCACCGCATCACCGAGGGCGACGTGCCGGAGACGCTGACAGGCAAGCGCCTTGTCACATTGGACATCGGCGGGCTCGTCGCCGGTACGAAGTATCGCGGCGAGTTCGAGGAACGCCTCAAGAAGGTCATCGAGGAGCTGAAGAACGCGGGGAACTGCGTCCTCTTCATTGACGAGATGCACATGCTCGTCGGGGCCGGCGCCGCCGAAGGCGCCGTCGACGCGGCGAACATCCTGAAGCCGTCGCTCGCGCGCGGCGAGCTGCAGTGCATCGGGGCGACGACGCTCGACGACTACCGCAAGTACATCGAGAAGGACGCCGCGCTGGAGCGACGCCTCCAGCCCGTGCTCGTCGAGGAGCCGTCCATGGAGGAGACGATCGAGATCCTCCACGGCATACGCGAGAAGTACGAGGAGCACCACAAACTGCAGATCAGCGACGAAGCGCTCAAGTCCGCGGCCGAGCTCGCGGCGCGCTATGTCGGGGACCGCTTCCTGCCGGACAAGGCGATCGACCTCGTCGACGAGGCGTCGTCCCGCGTGCGCATCAAGCGCTCGGCCACGCCGCCGTCACTCAAAGAAGCGCTGAAGGGCCTCGAGAGCCTCCGTAAGGAGAAGGACACCGCGATCAGCTCCCAGCAGTACGAGTACGCGGCCGAGCTCCGCGACCGCGAGGTGAAGCTGCAGGAGAAGCTCGAGGAGCTGGAAGAAGAGCTGGGCACGGAGGAAGAGACGACAGCGGCTCCGGTCGTCACCGCCGAAGACATCGCCGACGTCGTCGCGATGTGGACGGGCATCCCGGTCACGCGCATCGCGGCCGAAGAGCAGGAGCGCCTCCTGAAGATGGAGGAGGTCCTGCACAACAAGGTCATCGGCCAGGACGAAGCGATCAAGGCCATCTCGAAGGCCGTACGTCGCTCTCGCGCGGGGCTGAAGGACCCGAAGCGGCCCATCGGCGTGTTCATGTTCCTCGGCCCGACGGGCGTCGGTAAGACGTACCTGCCACGGATGCTCGCCGAGTTCATGTTCGGCAGCCAGGACTCCCTGATCCGGCTGGACATGTCGGAGTTCATGGAGAAGCACAACGTCTCGCGTCTCGTGGGTGCCCCGCCCGGCTACATCGGCTACGACGACGGCGGCCAGCTCACGGACCAGGTCCGGCGTAAGTCCTACTCACTCATCCTCCTGGACGAGATCGAGAAGGCGCACCCGGACGTGTTCAACACGCTGCTCCAGATCTTCGACGACGGCCACCTCACCGACGCGAAGGGCCGCAAGGTCGACTTCCGGAACACGATTATCGTGATGACGAGCAACGTCGGCTCGGACCTGATCCGCAAAGAGTCGAACCTCGGCTTCACGGTCCAGAAAGACGAAGCGAAGACCGCCGAGGACCAGTACAAGAAGATGAAGGAGAAGGTGCTCAACGAGTTGAAGAACGTCTTCCGCCCCGAGTTCCTGAACCGCATCGACGCGACGGTCGTCTTCCACGCCCTCCAGAGAGAGGACATCCGCAAGATCGTCGAGCTCCAGATCAAGGACGTCGAGGAGCAGCTCATGCTCAAGGGCGTCACGATGGAGATCACGACGGCGGCGAAGGACTGGCTCGGCGAGAAAGGCTACGACCTCGTGTTCGGCGCCCGGCCGCTGCGGCGCGTCATTCAGGACGAGATCGAGGACCGCCTCTCCGACGCGATCCTCGAGAGCCGCTTCGAAGCGGGCGACCGCGTACTCATCGACGTCCAGAACGGCGAAGTGATCCTGACGAAGGCTACTGAGCCCGTCCCTGAGACGACGAGCCCGGCGTAGGGCATCAACCGCGAACGTTCTCCAAGAAGCAGGCCGTTTGGCCTGCTTCTTGGCGTTCCGCTATGCTGCCCCATGGTGGGGTGGGAGGCGCGGAGTGCTCTGTGCAGCTAGATTCGGTCAGAGCGACCGCCTTCCTATCCAGGACATCGATTCGCGAGCACGTGATCTGGCTCGCGATTATCGTCACGTTCGGCTTCTCGTTGAGGCTGGCGTGGGTTTCGGTCACCCAGTGGGAACCGGCCCCCGACGACGACGCCTTTAGGTACGACTTCGCGGCACGCGCCCTCGCCGACGGCGCCGGCTACATCCACCTCAACGGCTCCCCTACCGCGTTCTGGCCGCCCGGCTACCCGCTGATCCTCGCGACGGCGTACCGCTTCATCGGCGAGCACCTGGTCGTCGCGCAGCTCCTTAACGTCGTGCTCGGCACGGGTACCGTCATCCTCACGTACCTGATCGGCCGGCGCACGCTGGGCCCAATCGTGGCTGTTGTGGGCGCAGGGATCGTCGCGTTCTTCCCGAGCCTGGTCTTCTACACCGGCGTCACGCTGTCGGAAATCACGTTCACGTTCCTCGCCCTGCTCGGGCTCTACTTGCTGATCGTCGAGGCGCAGCAAGGCCGCGAGCGCGACCTCCGGCTCCTCATCGGAGCAGGGCTCGTGCTGGGCCTGGCCACACTCACGCGCGGCCAGGCGTTCCTCCTACCGCTCATCATGGTTCCGTTTTGGCTACGCAACGGGGTGACGCAGGACCTTATCGTCGAGCGCCTGGTTGCCGTCGTGCTTGGGATCGGGCTCATCGTCGCGCCGTGGACGATCCGGAACGCAGCGGAGCTGGGTTCGCCGGTGTTCATCTCGACGAACGCTGGGATCGACCTCTGGATCGGGCACCATGAGGGGGCGAACGGCAGCGGGTCGGGCGCAGGGCAAGAGCTGGTGTTCCGCCATCCCGAACTGAGTGGCGTCGAGCGCGAGGTTCGCGTTAACGCTGAGGGCGTGCGCGAGAGCATCTGGTTCGCGCTGACCCATCCCGAGGAGGAAGCCCGGCTCCCCTTCCAGAAGCTCTTCTGGCTCTACTACAACGACGAGGAGGGTCTCGAGTGGAATGATGGCCATGGTGGTCAGCCGTTCATGTCAGACGGCATCCGCAAGAGCCTCGTCGCGCTCTCCAACGTCTACTACTTCGCCGTGCTGGGCCTCGTCGCCCTGGGCTTCCGCCACTGGTACTCGACCAAGGACGCCGGCAAGCTACTGCTGATCACGCTCGTCGGCTACTGGACTGCCGTGCACATGATCTTCTTCGGCGATCCTCGCTTCCATGCGCCGATCATGCCGATCGCCGCCCTACTGGCGGCGCCTGCGTTGGTCGCGTTGTGGTCGGGCAAGGAGCCGTGGAGCAAGCCGGAGCGCGAATCTGTTCGCGTTGAGGCTCGATAGGCCCTCTGCTATCATCGCCATACCGCTACGGGCCGATAACGTGTGAGAGACCGACCACGCACTAGGGAGGGAAGCAACCAAGCATGAACAGAGCCATTCTCGTCATTATGGGAGTCATGGCGGCTCTCGTGGTCGGTGTTGGCGTGCTCGTCGTTATCCTCGTCGCCAGCGGAGACGACGACGACGGCACGACACAGACACAGGAGACGCCCGGCGAGGATGACGGCGACGGCGGATCTGAAGGCGAACTACGCCTGCGCGGCGGGGAGCCGATCAGCCTGGACCCGCACATCATTCAGGACTCGACCTCGGCTGTGTACGTGGTAGAGATCTTCGGGGGACTGCTGACGCTCGACCCCGATCTCGTGATCCAGCCTGACCTGACCACCGAGATCCCTACCGAGGAGAACGGCGGCAAGGTCGTCAACGACGACGGCACGGTCACCTTCACGTTCACGCTGCGCGAAGATGCGCTGTTCCACGACCGCAAGCCGGTCACGGCCGAGATCGTGAAGCAGTCGCTGGAACGGGCAGCCAACCCCGCGACGCTGTCGCTCGTCGCTGAATTCTTCCTCGGGGACATCGTCGGCGTCACAGAGAAGCTGCGAGGCGAGGCCGATGAGATCTCCGGCATCGAAGCGATCGACGAGACAACGCTCGCGATTACCATCGATCGCGATCTGCCGTCTTTCCTCTACAAGCTCACCTACCCCACAGCGTTCGTCATCGACCCTGCGCAGGTCGAAAGCGACGAGAACTGGACGCGCCGTCCCAATGGCACGGGACCGTACAAGCTAGAAGAGTGGCGCTTCGGGGAGCACATCGTCCTTGAGGCAAACGACAACTACCACCTCGGCGCGCCCCATGTGCAGACGGTACGCTACCTGCTCGCGGGCAGCAGCATCACGCTGTACGAAGCCGGGGAACTGGACGTGGCGGGCGTCGCGCTCGACGACCTCGAACGCATCCAGGACCCGGCCGACCCTCTCAACGAGGACTACCAGAGCGGAAACCGTTTGTCGATGGACTACATCGGTTTCAATACGCTGAACGAGCCGTTCGACGACCCGCTCGTCCGTGAGGCGTTCGCCCGCGCGATCGACAAGGAGCAGATCGCGAGCGCGATCTACCAGGACGCGATCCCCATCGCGAACAGCATCCTCATGCCGGGGCTCGCATCGTATGACGAGACCGCTTCCGCGCCCACGTTCGACCCTGAGCTCGCCGTCGATCTCCTCGAACAGTCGACCTACGGCGGGGCGGACGGACTGCCGCCGATCACGCTCGCGGAGAGCGGCACAGGCGCGACCTCGGGGCCGGGCACGAGCGCGATCGTCGAGATGTGGCGCACGAACCTGGGCGTTGACGTCGAAGTGCAGCAGGCAGAGCCAGCGACGTTCTTCCAGGACGTCGACCGCGGGGTCCATCAGATGTTCACACTCGGCTGGATCATGGACTACCCGGATGAGGAGGACATCCTCAACATCCACTTCGACAGCGAAAGTCCGAACAACAACACCGGGTACTCGGACCCCCAGGTCGATGACCTGCTACGCGAGGCGCTTCTTGAAACCGACGAACAGACGCGCATCGACCTGTACCGCCAGGCGGAGGACAGGATTCTGGCCGACGTACCGTGGTTCCCGCTCTTCTTCGACCAGTTCCACGTGCTCGTGAAGCCGTACGTCAACGACTACCTCATCCCGGCCGCGATCGTGCCGAGGCTGCGCTTCATCTCGCTGAGCGAATAGTCAGGGCTGCCCGCCATGCAGGGGCTCTTCCCGTACGTCATTCAGCGCATGCTCTGGGCGCCGGCCATCTTGCTCTTCGTCTCCTTCGGCGCGTTCGCGATCACACGCCTCGGACCCGTCGACACGGTCGACGTAATCGCGGGCGAGCGCGCTGACGAGGAGGCCAAGGAGCGTGTGCGCCAGGAGCTGCACCTCGACGAGCCGATCATCGAACAGTACGCGCTGTATCTTGGTTTCGATGTCGACAGGACCTCCTCGTTCCCGTTCATCGAGGTTGATACGGTCGACGGCGTGCTCACGACCGGAGACTTCGGCAAGAGCGTATCCATCTACCGCGGGTTCGATGTCTGGGATATCATCTGGCCGCGGATGCTCGTGTCCATCCAGCCGGGCATGGTCGCGCTGTTCTTCTCCTTCACGATCGGGACGCTTGTCGGCGTAAACGCGGCCCTGCGACAGGGCACGTGGATGGACCCGGCGGCGATCGGCTCGTTCCTGTTCTTCCAGTCGATACCCGTGCTCGTGAGCCTGCCGTTTCTAATCCTCATCTTCGTCGTGCAGCTCGGCTGGCTTCCCGCGACAGGGTGGGGTGGACCGGAGATCGACGTGGGACCGCAGGAGATTGCACTAGGCATCTTCAGCCTGCACATCATTCTTCCCGCCCTGGCGCTCTCGCTCCCTGGCATTGCCGGCGTGGCGCGCCTCGTCCGAGCAACGACGCTTCAGGTCCTCGGCGAGGATTACGTGCGCACGGCGCGCGCCAAGGGCTTGCCGGAGCCGAGCGTTGTGAGCGATCACGTAGTGCGTAATTCGCTCCTGCCGCTGGTCACCGTGATCGGCCTGTCGCTGACCGCACTGCTCGAAGGTGCATTCTTTGTGGAGCTCATCCTCGGCATTCCCGGCATCGGCCAGCTCGGCGTCCAGGCGGCACAGAGCCGCGATTACAACGTCGTCCTGGCGTTGGTGATCATTATCGCGGCTGGCTTCATCATCGCGAACGTGATCACGGACATCGCCTACACGATCATCGACCCACGCATCAGGCTCGGAGGGCCGAGCGACTGATGGATACCGCCGCGGTTCAGGTCCCTATCGAGTCCGAAGAGCCCACGCAGCAGCCGGCGGGCCCTTGGAGGTTGGCGTTGCGCCGGCTTAGCCGGAAGAAGCTAGCCGTCATCGCCCTCGTGCTGATCGCGGCGTTCTACCTGATGGGCCTATTCGCGCCTGTCGTCGCACCGCACGACTACCGCGCGCAGGACCTGGACAACACACTTGCGGGCCCAAGCGCGGAGCACATCTTCGGAACGGACCGGCTCGGCAGGGACCAGCTCAGCCGCGTGATCTGGTCCTCCCGCACGACGATCATCGTCACGGTCGCAACAGTGATGGCGGGAGGCCTGCTCCTGTCCGTTGGCCTCGGCCTGCTCTCTGGCTACATGGGCGGCAGGACGGATACGGCCATCATGCGCTCGGGTGAGGCGCTCGGATCCCTTCCCGCCCTGCCGATGCTCATTTTGATCAACGCAACGATGCGCGACCGCTTCCGCGGCTGGGTGGATACGCTCGAGAACAACTTCTCGACAGACGATCCGGCGTTCATCATCACTGTCCTTGTGTTGACGCTCCTGGCCGTCATCGGTGTGGTCGCCTGGCTGCGCAGTTCCCGCCAGAGCGGCGCCTGGCTCGGACTGGTCTTCATTGCTATGTTCTTCATGCTCGTTATCTGGGGCATGCAGGCGGTCTTCGCGACCGCAGGCGCCTCGGACTACTTCCTCATCTTCACGGCGCTCTCGCTGTTCTTCTGGGTGGGCGGAGCGCGCGTGATCCGCTCGCAGGTGCTCGCGCTACGCGAGACCGAGTACGTGATCGCGGCGCAGTCCATGGGCGCCGGGACGTGGCGGATCGTGACGTCGCACCTCCTGCCTAACGTCATGCCGATCATCATTGTGGGCGTGTCGGCGTCGCTGGGCGCCATCGCGGGATCGGAGATCGCCCTAACGTTCCTGGGCGTCGGCGTCCACGACCCGTCCCCGAGCTTCGGGGCCCTCATCTTCGATTCGGCCAGCATCGTGACGGTTCGCAACCACCCTCACCTGCTCATCTACCCGGCCATCATCGTGGGGATGATGATCTTCTCGTTCAACCTCCTGGGAGACGCCCTCAACGACGTCCTGACGCCCAGGGCCCGCTAGTCGACCCCTCTGGCTGGCTGGTATACTTCCAGTAGAGATTCCCATGAAAGTCACGAGAGAAGAGCTACCGGACAGTCAGATCGCGCTCGAAATCGCTGTGGACGATGAGCGGATCGAGAAGGCGAAGACGTCGGCCTACAGGCGCCTGGCTTCGAAGGCGAAGATCCCGGGCTTCCGACCCGGCAAAGCGCCTCGCGAGGTCATCGAACGGCACTTCGGCGAGCACACGATCCTGCACGAGGCGATCGATCGGCTCATGCCGGAGGTCTATAAGGAAGCGCTCGAACAAGAGCAAATCGACCCGATTGAGCAAGCCTCGTTCGAGGTCGTGACCGAGGAACCCCTCGTAGCCAAGTTCACCGTCCCTGTACGGCCGACATTCGACGTAAGCGGGCACCTCGCGAACCTGCGGGTAGAGCGCAACCCCGTCGAAATCGACGAGGAGAAGGTCAACGAGGGCCTGGAGTCGCTCAGGCACCGCTATGCGACGCTGGAGCCCGTGGACCGGCCGATCCGGTGGAACGACATTATCCGCGCCGACGTGAAGGGCGCGGTGAACGGCACCAGCCTCGTGGACGAGGAAGACGCCGAATTCCAGGTCGTGGAGGGCCGGACGATCTCGCTGCCGGGCTTTGCCGAAGCGCTAATCAGCAAGGAGAAGGGCTCAGAGTTCGAGGTCAGGGTGGAGGTCCCCGAGGACGCGCCGGACGAGAACATGCAGGGACAGGAGGCCACCTACAGCGTCCACGTGAAGGAGGTCAAGGAGGAGGTCCTGCCCGACCTCGACGACGAGTTCGCGAAGGGGGTCGGCGAGGGCTTCGACAGCCTCCAGGCGCTACGAGAACGCGTCGAGAACGACCTCCGCGAGGCCCTCGAGCACGAGGAGGAGCAGCGATACAGGGACGAGGTGCTGGAGGGCCTGGTAGACATGGTGCAGCCCCAGTTCCCGCCTGTGCTCGCCCAGCGCGAAGCAGAACACATGGTCCAGGAACAGATCGGGGCAATCCAACAAGGATCGAAGCGTGGGAACGACCGCGAGATCCTGGAGCGCTATCTGCAGCAGGTCGGCAAGTCTGAAGCCGAGCTGCTGGAGGAGGTGCTCCCGCTGGCCGAGCAGCGCATCCGGCGCTCGCTGGTATTGTCAGAGGTAACGGAAGCCGAACATATAGTAGCGACTGATGAAGACGTTGAGGCCGAGATAGAGCGCCTGAGCGCCGGCATCGGAGAGCAGGGAGACGAGCTGCGGCGCCTCTTCTCGCAGGAGGCAGCTAAGGAGAACCTGCGGCGCTCGCTCGTCACGAAAAAGACGTTAGACCGCCTGGTGGAGATCGCCTCAAGCGACGAGGCACCTCCCGGCGAAGAAACAGAAGCTCAGGCGACCGCCACTCGGACAGGATAGCCGGGACCGGCACGAACGCCATGCAGCCTTTGGCTGCCAGGTTGAAGGAGTCTATTACCCAGATGCAAGACCTACCGCACAATGCGATCATCCCTTCCGTCATCGAAACCAGCCCGCGCGGGGAACGCGCGTTCGACATTTTCTCGATGCTGCTGCGGGAGCGTATCGTCTTCCTCGGCACGCCGATCGATGACCAGATCGCGAACCTGATCATCGCTCAACTCCTGTTCCTCGACCGCGAGGATCCGGACAAGGACATCCAGATGTACATCCACTCTCCGGGAGGCGTCATTCCCGCCGGCCTCGCGATTTACGACACGATGAACCTCGTGCGCGCGGACGTCGCCACGTTCTGCGTCGGCGTTACCGCCAGCATGGCTACGATCCTACTCGCGGCCGGAGCGAACGGCAAGCGCTTCGCGATGCCGAACGCGACCGTCCACATGCACCAGGCCCTTGGTGGCGGGCGTGGTCAGGCCGTCGACGTGGAGATCATGGCCAAGGAGCTCCTCCGCGAGAACGAGCTTATCCGCCAGATCCTCGTCCGGCACACCGGCCAAAATGAGGAGCAAATCCGTAAGGATTTCGACCGAGACTTCTTCATGAACGCCGAACAGGCCCGCGACTACGGGATCATCGACGAGATCCTGACGAAGCACGAACCTGAGGGGGATAGCAGCGGCAACGGCAAGTAGCCTGACGCGTTGAGGATCGTAGTGGACCGTAGCATGAGGGGGATAGGATGACGAGCAGCCGCGGCAGCCGAGTGCAGTACAACTGCTCGTTCTGTGGCAAGAATCAGGACCAGGTCAAGCGCCTGATCGCCGGCCCCGGCGCCGTCTACATCTGCGACGAATGCGTCGAGCTCTGCCGCGAGATCATCGACGAAGAGGTCTCCGGCTCGATCCGCCCGAAGGCGACGAGCCAGCGCGTTCCCCCGCCGCGCGAGATCCTCGCCGAGTTGAGCCAGTATGTCATCGGCCAGGAGCAGGCCAAGAAGGTCCTCTCCGTGGCCGTGTATAACCACTACAAGCGCATCGGCGCGGGCCCCACGCACGACGAGGTGGAGCTCGAGAAGAGCAACATTCTCTTGCTCGGCCCCACGGGCTGCGGCAAGACGCACCTCGCACGCACGCTAGCCCGCACGCTGGACGTGCCGTTCACGATCGCGGATGCGACCGCCCTCACCGAGGCCGGGTACGTGGGCGAGGACGTGGAGAACATTCTCCTCCACCTCATCCAGTCGGCCGACTTCGACATCCAGCGCGCCGAGCGCGGTATCGTCTATATCGACGAGATCGACAAGATCGCGCGCAAGGGCGACAACCCGTCGATCACGCGCGACGTCTCCGGCGAAGGCGTCCAGCAGGCGCTCCTGAAGATCATTGAGGGCACGGTGGCCAACGTGCCGCCGCAGGGCGGACGGAAGCACCCGCATCAGGACTTCATCCAGATCAACACGGCCAGCATCCTCTTCATCTGCGGCGGGGCGTTTGAAGGCCTCGACAAGATCGTCGAGCGCCGGCTGGCCCACAACCGCCGCTCCCTTGGCTTCAACGCCGACTACATCCAGAAGAAGGGCCAGGACCGCGTCGACGAGCTGTTTAAGTACGTCACGCACGACGACCTCCTGCAGTACGGCCTCATTCCTGAGTTCGTCGGCCGCCTGCCGATGGCCGTCAGCCTGGAGGCGCTCGGCAAGGACGAGCTACGCAGCATTCTCACGGAGCCCAAGAACGCGCTACTGAAGCAGTTCCAGCGCTTCTTCGCGATGGACGGCGTCGAGCTCGTGTTCGACGACGAGGCGCTCGATGCGTGCGCCGAGAGGTCGATACAACACAAGACAGGCGCCCGCGGCCTGCGCACCGTGCTCGAGGACACGCTACTGGACGTCATGTACGACATCCCGTCGCGCGGCGACGTGAAGCAGTGCGTGGTCACCGTTGAATCAATCGAGGACGGCGTCCGGCCCCAACTCCTGGGCAGCAACGGAAAACCTGTTCCCGAGGAGCCTCCGGTGGCAAAGGACGTGGTCGCTGACATCGAGGAAGAGG
>Ga0075326_1000097_pt1 | contig 18089 bp, 18 predicted proteins | sample MayberrySE_Catta_3_FD_120052 | JGI IMG/M metagenome (GOLD analysis project Ga0075326, IMG submission 120052) | Natural and restored wetland microbial communities from the San Francisco Bay, California, USA, that impact long-term carbon... | ecosystem: Environmental > Terrestrial > Soil >...
TGGATCCGCGAGGAAGACGCCGGCTTCGACATCCAGTACTTCCTTGGAGTCGACGGACTCGGCCTGACGATGGTCGTGCTGACGACGTTCCTCTTCGCGGTTGCGGTGCTTGTCTCGTGGAACGTCGACAAGCGGCCGAAAGAGTATTTCGCGTGGATGCTCGCCCTCATGACGGGCGTGATGGGTGTCTTCACCGCGCAGGACCTGATCTTCTTCTTCCTCTTCTGGGAAGTGGAACTGGTCCCGATGTACTTCCTTATCTCAATCTGGGGCTCCGGGCGAAAAGAGTACTCCGCGATGAAGTTCCTGCTCTTCACAATCGCCGGGAGCGCGCTCATGCTGGCCGGCTTCCTGGTGCTTGCGTTCTCCGCGGAGCCGACGACCTTCGATATGGTCGCGCTTCGCGAGGCCGAGATCAGCGACGCGGTCCTCCCGCTACCGGCGATATTCTTCCTGCTCTTCATCGGGTTCGCCGTCAAACTACCGATAATTCCCCTCCACACCTGGCTGCCGGACGCCCACACCGACGCGCCAACGGCCGTCAGCGTGATCCTTGCCGGAGTCTTGCTCAAGATGGGGGGCTACGGCATCCTTCGCATCCCAGTCAGCATCATGCCGGACACTGCGCAGGACTACGCGGTCTGGCTCGCGTCCATTGCCGCCGCAAGCATCCTGTACGGCGCGTTCATGACGCTCAGACAGACGGACCTCAAGCGGCTCATCGCGTACTCGAGCGTCAGCCACATGGGCTACGTGCTGCTTGGTATCGCCGCACTCGGACACGTTGGGCTGACAGGCGCCACGATGCAGATGTTCAGTCACGGCGTAATCACAGGACTGCTGTTCGTCATGGTAGGCATGATCTACGACCGAGCGCACACCCGCGACATCGGCGAGCTTTCGGGTCTTGCCCACTACACGCCGATAATCGCAACAGGCATGATCATGGCTGGGTTCGCCTCGCTCGGGTTGCCTGCCATGTCCGGCTTCGTAGCCGAGCTGATGGTGTTCCTGGGCGCCGCCGATCGCTTCGCTGCGCCGACCATCCTCGGCGTCATCGGCATCCTTCTGTCAGCCGGCTATATCCTCTGGATGGTCCGTCGTGTGATGTTCGGTCCCAAGAACCCGCGCTGGGCGGACTTGCCGGATGCCACGAACTGGTGGGAGCAGGTCCCAATGGCCGCGATGCTCGCGGTAATCATCGCTGTTGGTATCTATCCCGCGCGTTTGGTTGACGTGATCGACCAGGGCATCCTGCCTCTCGCAACGAGGTTGGTCGGCTGATGCTGGAAGACCTCGACCGCATCGGGCCCGAGATCGTCGTTATGGTCACGGCGGGAGTGATCCTGATGATCGACCTGGTGCTCCGAGAGCGCGAGAAGGCGTGGCTTCCGCTGGTCGCGATCTCCGGTCTGGTGGGCGCCGTCATCTGGACCGTGACGCTCATCCTGCGCGATCGCGAGGCCGTGGTGTTCAGCGGGACGTACTCGCTGGACAACTTCAGCATCTTCTTCACGTTCCTGTTCATCGGCGTCGCCGGGCTCGTCATCCTCGCCTCCGCGGACTTTGTCAAGAAGCTCCATAACCAGGGCGAGTTCTGGGCGCTGTTGCTGCTAGCCACAGGCGGCATGATGCTGCTCGCCGGAGCGCGCGATCTGATCCTGATCTTCGTCGCACTCGAGCTTACGAGCCTCTGCCAGTACGCGATGGCGGCGTTCGTCCGCGACGGGAAAGGGAGCGAGGCCGGCCTCAAGTACATCCTTCTGGGCGCGATCGCCTCCGCGACGATTCTGTACGGCATGGCGTTCCTGTTTGGGATCGCCGGCACCAGCAAGCTGGTCGCGGCTGACGGAGGACCGAGCATCTCTGCCCTCATCCTGGAGGGTGACTCGGGAACGCGGGCCGCGCTCCTTGCCGGAGCCGTCCTAATGGCTGCTGGCCTCAGCTTCAAGGTCGCGCTGGTGCCGTTCCAGATGTGGGTGCCCGACATCTACGAGGGCGCCTCGACGCCCGTCGCGGCGTTCCTATCGGTGGGTAGCAAGGCGGCAGGGTTCGCGGTCATCCTGCGCGTGTTCCATCAGGGCCTTGGCGTCGGGCCGGAGAGCTTCGTAAGCAGCGACTGGTCGAACATCTTTGCGGCGCTTGCGGCGGTCTCGATGACGGTGGGCAACCTGATGGCGCTCGTCCAGACGGATATCCGTCGCCTGCTCGGCTACAGCTCTATTGCGCAGGCAGGCAACATCGCGATCGGCGTGGCCGCAATCGCGGCGGGGTCGACGACCGGCGCCAGCGGTGTCACGTTCTTTCTCGCCACGTACGCGTTCACGAACCTCGGCGCCTTCTTCGCTATCCTCGCAATCTCGCAGAAGATCGGCTCGTATCGCATCGCCGATTACGCGGGGATGGGACGGCGGGCGCCGCTACTCGCGGGGGTGCTCGGATTCTGCTTCATCTCGCTCACCGGCCTGCCGCCGACGGCCGGCTTCATAGCGAAGATATATATCTTCAACGCGGCTGTCCAGAGCGACTTGGTCTGGCTGGTCCTGGTCGGCGTCGTGAACTCGGCGATCTCCGCCTACTACTACTTGCGGGTCGTCGGGCACATGTACTTGAGCGAGCCTGAAGACCGCACTTCGTTCTTCCCCGCACCGATGCTCGCATCCGCGCTCGGCGTGACGGCGCTGGGTGTGCTCGTGGTTGGTCTGGTGCCGACCCCCCTCATCGACGCCGCTCAGCGCGCCGTCAGCAGCCTCTAATCGCGGTCGCGCGACAGGGGGTTTCTACGGTGGCAAGCTGTCGAAAAAACCTGCTACCAACTGGAGGATAAGCGTCGCGTCGATCGCGTCGACGCTGCCGTCTACGTTGGTATCCGCCTCATCCTGGCATTCGAGTTCGCCAAGCAAGCTCGCCGAGAACTGCAGCACGAGGACCGCGTCGATGCTCGTCACGTCTCCAGAGCAGTTGACGTCCCCGACGAGGCCACCGCCCGGCGGTGTTGCGGTTGGCGTGTGGGTGATGGATGGCGGGGTGTTGGTCGGTGTGCGCGTGACCGTCGAAGTTGGTGTCGGGATGACGACGCCGCCCTTGCCCCAGGCGAACACATCGAATGTCTCGTTGCCATCCATCGGCACGAGGTTCGTCGCGAGTGACTGATAGACAACGACAGAGCCATCCTGATTGAGCGACGGGAATGAGCTATGGCTGTTGCCCTGGAGGCCATCGTTGTTCACGCTGATCAGGTTCATCGGGCCGCCGACCAGGTCTCGCACGAAGATGTCCCGGAGCTGGGTGCTATCGGTGGGTGTGAGATTGCCGGCGAGGGAGGCGAACGACACCATCGAGCCGTCTCCGCTGATCCGCGCGAACTCGCTGGTGTTGTCGCCCTCCTCGCCTTCTTCATTGACACTCAACCGCGTCGTCGTGTCGGTGTCCCGGTCTCGAAGAAAGACGTCGAATTCGTCGTTGTCGTCGTTCGGCACCAGCAGCGCCGATCCGGAGTGAAAGACGACAAGCCGGCCGTCATCGCTGATGTCGCCGTAGAGACTGTGGGAGCCGCCCTCCACTCCGTCACTGCTCACGCTGACACGCTCGGTGATGCCGGCCTGCCGGTCGCGGACGAAGACGTCGTCGCGAAGGTTCTCGTCGTTGGGCGCGAGTGAAGACGCGAACGAGCCGTAGACGACGAAGCGGCCGTCCGGCGTGACGCGTCCCGGTCCGGCACCGAGACCGCCGCTGGGCCCGTCTCCGAGCGTGCCATCCGTTGCGACGCTGACGAGTTCTGTGGTCCCAAGCTGAAGATCACGGATGAAGACGTCGCGGTCTCCGTTGTCGGCGTCCTCGACGAGGTCTTCGGCCTCGGATGAGAACGTTACATAACGTCCGTCATCGCTGATCGATGGCGTGAAGCTTCCGCCGCCCGTGGCTTCTGTACCGCTGTTCGTTAAGTTCACCCGCTCCAGCGTGTCGGTGTCCCGGTCGTAGCGGAAGACGTCGCTCACCTCGTTCGTGTCGTTCGGTACCAGATTGAACGCCTCCGATTCGAATACGACGTATCGACCGTTGCCGCTGATCGCCGGGAAGGCGGTCGGGCGGTTCGCTTGCTCACCGCTGGACGACTTGCTGACGAGCTCCGTCATGCCAGTCTCGCGGTCGTGGACGAAGGTGTCGCGGCTGTTCGTGTCGTTCGGGACGAGCGTCGCAGCGTCCGAGGAAAACGCGACATAACGACCATCGTCGCTCACGGACGCGGTCTGGCTCGCCGAAAACCCCTCGGTGCCATTGCTGGACACGCTGACGCGCGTGGTTGTTGGCGTTACGCCCAGGGTGGATGCATGGAGGACGATGGCTGCCGAGATCGCTACCAGAATTGCCAGGGGCAAGTAGATACGGGCGCTCGGACGCATAGCCAAATCCTAGCCGCTGCGTTTGAAGGCGGGCAAGCGAGTATGCTGATCGCGATGGTCGCCCACCCAATATCGCTTATAGTCGACGACTCGGTTGTATCTGACGTGCCCATTTCTGCTTTGGAGGCCCAAGCCAAGCGCGTCCTGGCGGCCGAGGATGCGACAGAAGGAGAACTTAGCATCGTCGTGACAGACGACGAGACCATACGGGATCTCAACCGCAGATTCCGGGATATCGACGAACCAACCGACGTCCTGTCGTTCGGCCAGGACGTGGGCAAGGAATTTGCCACTCCGCCTGGCGAGGCGGCCTCTCTAGGGGAGGTCATCATCGCCTACGCTACGGCCTGCAGGCAAGCCGAGGAGGCTGGCGTCGAAGTCGAGTTCGAGCTTCGTCACCTGCTCACGCACGGCATCCTTCATCTCCTCGGTTACGGCCACGAGGCGGAGGCTGAGGCAAAGCTGATGCGCGCCCACGAGGAAGCCGTGCTGGACGGCTGGCGCCATTGAGGGCCCACAGAGCCGCTGTTATACTGACCGCGATCCTGTGACATCTCTCCAACGTTCACCATGAGTTCGGAAGTCCTGTACCGGAAGTGGCGTCCGCAACGTTTTGCGGAGCTATCCGGCCAGCCAGCCGTCTCCCGCACGCTCACGAACGCACTCAAGTCAGGCAGGGTAGCACACGCTTATCTGCTCTCCGGGCCGCGAGGAACGGGTAAGACGACAACCGGCCGCCTGCTGGCCAAAGCCGTCAACTGCACAAATCTCCAGGACGGCGACGCTTGCGACGCCTGCGAGAGCTGCCGCGCGTACCGTGAGGGCAGCGCGCTCGATCTCATTGAGCTCGACGCCGCGAGCAACCGCGGCATCGACGAGATCCGCAGCCTGCGAGAGAAGGCAAACTTCGCTGCCGCCGGCGGACAGGATGCCCGCAAGGTCTACCTCATCGACGAAGTCCACATGCTTACTGAGCCTGCCTTCAACGCACTCCTCAAGACGCTGGAGGAGCCACCCGCGCACGTCATCTTTGCGCTCGCGACGACTGAGGCGCACAAGGTGCCGACTACGGTCGTGTCGCGCTGCCAGCGCTTCGACTTCCGGCGCATCTCTGTCAACGATGTCAAAGCTCGCCTCCGCGAGGTGGCCGACGGGGAAGGGTTCGGTGTGCCGGACGAAGCGCTCGACAAGATCGCTCGTGTCGCCACTGGAAGCCTGCGGGACGCGATCAACCTGCTCGAGCAGCTCGTCGACTCGTACGGGAAGGATCTGACCCTCGAGAACATCTTGGAGGGCCTCGGCGAGATCGTCGACGAACGCAGCGGCGAACTGGCCGCGCACGCCCTCCGCGGCGAACTCAAGGAAGGGCTCGCGGTCATTTCTGACGTCCGAGACGACGGCTACGACCTGCGGCAGTTTCAGCGCCAGGTCGTCTCGTTCCTGCGGGGGGCGCTGCTCGCTAAAGCGGGTACCGAGCCGGAGGATGGGTGGAGCGACAAGCACATGGAAGCGCGCAGCGGGCTCGTCGCTGACGTGCCGCCCGACCGTATCGTATCGACGCTCAGGGCCTTCGGCGAGGCTGACCTCCGCGCAGACCCGCTGTCGCCCCTGCCCTTGGAGCTCGCGCTAGCCAGCGCTGTCCTGGAGAAGACGGAAGAACGCGCTGCCCAGCCGGCCGCATCGCCTTCGCAGCCGCAGGCACCGGTTGCTAGGTCGCCGGCTCCAACGCAGAAGCCAACGCCTGCGAAGCCGGCAGCGCGGAAGCAAGCGGCTGACGCACCTGACACGAAGAAGCCAGCGCCCGCGAAAACCGAGACGAAGCCCTCGAACGGGGCGAACGGCGCCACAGGCCCGGCCCTTGACGAGGCGAGAGCCAAGTGGCAGGAGATCTACGAGCGGACGCGGGCCTTGGAAATGCGTGCAGGAGCGCTGCTTAACAGCGGCTGTGCGATCATCGACGCTACAGAGAGCGAGATCACGTTCGGCTTCCGTCACGACATGCTGTTGCAACGGATGCACGGCGATGGCGGCGAGAACATGAAGGCGCTTCAGCAGGCCGTCGACGAGATTCTCGGCCCCGGACGAACTGTCCGCGTCGTGCATGATCCGGATCTGGCGGTCGAGACCCCCAAGCGCGGTGGCCATCTTGTCGAGGCCGCCAAGGAGCTCGGCGGGGAAGCGCTCGCAGACAACGAACGCACTTAAGGAGGTCCACCGGTGGGCATGAATCGAGACATGATGGCCAAGCTACAGCAGATGCAGCAGCAGGCGCTGAAGGCGCAAGAAGACCTGTACGCCCAGGTTGTCGAAGGCACGTCCGGGGGCGGAGCTGTGAGAATCGAAGTGACGGGTGGACTTGCCGTACAGTCGTTGAGCATCGACCCCGAGGTAGTTGATCCTGATGACGTGGAGATGCTGGAAGACCTGGTGACCGCCGCGCTCAACGAGGCGCTCCAGAAGGTGCAGGGACTGCAGACGCAGCAGCTCTCAGGCCTTGCCGGCCAGTTCGGGATCAACCTCCCCCGCTAGCATGGACCCGGCCACGCGCCCCGCGGGCCGCCCCGCAGCCACGGCCGCGCCTGTCGCGCGACTGATCGAGGCGTTCCACAAGCTCCCAGGCATCGGGCCGAAGATGGCACAGCGGCTCACGTACCATCTCCTACGCACTCGCGAGGAGGAAGTGCGCGGCCTGGCCGAAGCGATCGTCGAACTCAAGGAGAAGATCGTCTTCTGCTCGCGCTGCCGCAACGTGACCGAAATCGATCCCTGCGGCATTTGTTCGGACACCCAGCGTGACCAGTCGACGATCTGCGTCGTTGAGGAGCCCCTTGATATCCTGGCCCTCGAGCGAAGCCGTCAATATGCCGGCCTCTATCACGTACTGCACGGTGTCGTCTCACCCATGGACGGCGTGGGTCCGGAAGACCTCAAGCTCGACGATCTGGTCACACGCGTGCGAGATGGCAACGTCACGGAGGTCATCATGGCAACGAACCCAAACCTCGAGGGCGAAGCCACGGCAATGTACGTCGGCAAGCTGCTCGAGCCGATAGGCGTACGCGTGACGCGTCTCGCGCGCGGCCTTCCGACCGGCTCCGATCTCGAGTACGCGGACGACACTACGCTTGCTCGAGCGCTCGAGTACCGGCAGAACGTCTAAGGCGGCACGATGCCCCGACCACCGAGGGTCTACAAGTCGCCAGCGATTGTACTGCGCCAGCGTCGGTTGGGCGAAACGGACAAGATCATCACTCTGTACACCGCTGAGTTCGGCAAGGTCGATGCTGTAGCCAAGGGCGTACGGCGGACCAAGAGCCGCCTCGCAGGAAATGTCGAACCGCTGAGTCACGCCGCGTTCATGCTGGCCCGCGGGCGCAACCTCGACATCGTCACGCAGGTTGAGCCGATCGAATCGTTTCAGCAACTGCGTGACGACCTCGGACCGCTGTCGCACGCGCTCTACGCGGCGGAACTGCTCGATCGGGCGACGGAGGAGCGCGAAGAGAACTTCGCGCTCTACAGGCTGCTGCTCGACACGTTGCGCCGCCTCATGTCCGGCGACGATCTCGATCACGTGCTCCGCTTCTACGAGATGACCCTGCTCGGCCAGCTCGGCTACGCGCCCGAGTTGAACCAGTGCGTGGTCTGCGGCGCGAAGCTGGCGGAGGGCGAGATGGCGAAGTGGGCAGCCGGCCTCGGCGGCGCGGTCTGCTCCGAGTGCAAGCCTCAGGAGGTCGCGCTCACAGCGCTCCATCCGGCAACGCTCAATGCCATGCGCGTGCTCCAAAGTGAGACCTACCCCGTGTCGGCTCGGGCGCCAATCGACGAGCAGGTAGCTGATGACCTCGAGGGGCTTCTGCGCGACGCCATCCACTATGCGCTGGACCAGGACGTGCGCTCCGCCGCATTCCTCGACGATGTCCGTCGACGCGCCAAGCAGTTGGCCCCCTCTGGCGTGACGTAATAGCGCGTAGCTATACTGTCGCCCTATGCCCCTCTACGAGTATTACTGCGAGCCCTGCGACGGTATCTACGAGGCCCTCAGACCCATCCGGGAAGCCGCAGATCCGGTCCCGTGTCCTGAGTGCGACCGCGACGGCATGCGCATCATGCCGACCAGCTTCGCGGCGTTCACGTTCCGCGAGGGATACCCCCGGAAGTTGCCGGACAAGGGCACCTACTGGCACCTAGGGAAGGAAGTTAAGAAGCGTGTCACCGGCCGCATGAAACCGTTCCAGCATCCGGAGATCAACAAGCCCGTTCCGAGGCAGCGGCCTTCTAAGGGCGAGCTCGCGATCGCGAAGGAGAAGGACCGTCTCCGCCGCCAAGAACTCAAGCGAATGAAAGACTCGGGGATTCACCCTTCGCCAACGCGCCTACCAAAGAAACTCAGGTAGCTACTTCTCTGCCTTGGTGTCCTTTGGGGACCGGCTCATCGAGCCGGTACTTCTTAACCAGGTTCTCGAATGAGAGATCGGGGCTCGCCGCGTCGATCATCTTGTCGTACTTCGGGTCAAGCTGGTCCAGCTTGCTCATGAGATCGAGATGCGTCGCAAACGTACTCATGACCCGGTGGATGTCCGTCCCGCCGCATTCGGGGCACGATGGCTTGTCCTTGGCGACGTTGCGGACGAAGCGCGAGACTACCTTCTCGCAGTCCATGCAGGCGTACTCGTAGATAGGCATCGTATGCGCTCAGGAACGCCTCGCCAGCACGTGCGTGGCAATGTCGGCAAGCGCCTGACGGTCGGCGGTCTCGGGTAGGGCCTGGAGCGCCTCACGGGCCCGGCGGCCGAAGTCTTCTGCAACCCGGTAGCACTCTGGGAGGATGTCAGAGTTCTGAACCTGCTCGATCGCTTCGGCCAGGTGCCCGGCCTTGCCATCTTCGTCGTCGAAGAACCGCTTCACTGGGTTGTCATCGGGGCTATGTTCCATCAGGAGTAGGGCAGGGAGCGTGAGCGTGCCCTCCATCAAGTCGCTGCCTGTAGGCTTGCCCATCTCCTCTTCGTCACCATCGAAGTCGAGAATGTCGTCCACAATCTGAAATGCCATGCCGACGTTTTCGCCGTAGTCGCGCAGCGCAGAGGTCCATGCTTCAGGCGAGCCGGCTACCATCGCGCCGCCCTCGGCGGACGTGGCGAACAGCGATGCCGTCTTCCCGGCGATGCGGTGGAAGTACTGCATCGTGTCCTGGCCGTATTCATAAGCGCTCATGTCCTGCGTCAACTCGCCAGCAGCCATGGCCATCAGCGTTTTCGAGAACAGCTTGACCACCTCGATGTCTTCGGTTCGGCAGATGAGCTCCGCAGCGTGGGCGAACATGTAGTCGCCGAGCATGACGGCAGCGGCGTTGTGATGCTTGGAGTTCGTCGTGTCGCGGCCTCGCCTCGTGTCTGATTCATCGATCACGTCGTCGTGGACGAGCGTCGCCGTGTGGAGCAGCTCGATTGACGCCGCGAGTGGCACCAGCGTCTCCGGTCGATGCTCGGCGAAGCGACCGGACAGGAGGGCAATGGTCGGGCGCAGGCGCTTGCCGCTGTTAAGGAGCACGTGCTCTAGCATCTTCTGGACCTGCGGGATCTCCGATCTGGTGACCTCCAGCAGGGTCGCCTCCACCTGTGCGAGCTCCTCCTGAACCGGTGTTCGGATCGAAGCGACACTCATCGCGTGGCGCCTCCAGAGACGCGAGTGGGCGCCGAAGACGCATCGTAGACGCCAAGCAGGCGAAGAGCATTCGCAGTGGTCTCATCTGCGACTTGCTCGACCGGCTCGCCGCGTAGCTCTGCGATCTTCACAACGGCATCCTCGACATAAGCAGGCTCGTTCCGCTGTCCGCGCCTCGATTGTGGGGCGCCGTATGGACTGTCAGTCTCCACAAGTAGCATATCTAGTGGCATCTTAGCAGCTACGTTCTGCAGCAATGTCGCCTTGGGATACGTAACGGAACAGTGGACGGAGATCAGCATACCGAGGCAGGCATAGCGCTGCGCGAGGTCGAGGTCGCCGTCGAAGTAGTGCATGACGCCGAGGGGCCTTCTGTCAGCGAGCGTTCCGCCAAGGCGTCGGGACCACGACTCGATGATTGGGAATAGGGCCTGGTGCGCCTCGCGACCGTGCAATGCGACCGGCTTGCCCACTTCAGCCGCCGCCTCAAGTTGGCGTTGCAGCACCTCGACCTGAATTTCGTGAGGCGAGTAGTTGCGATAGCAATCGAGCCCGATCTCACCCACAACGGATACGCGATCGTGCGCGGCCAGCTCGGTCAGCCGAGCGAGCACGGCATCGTCCATGTCCTTTGCGTCGTGGGGATGGCAACCGGCTGCTGCGTAAATGTCTGAGTTCGCTTCCGCGAGTGCGATCGCCGCCACCGACGATGCGACATCCGTGCCGAGCACGAGCTGACCGACAACACCTGCCGCCCGAGCTCGCTCGAGGGTCGCGTCGCGATCCTCGTCGAACTGCGACATCTGGATGTGCGAGTGGCTGTCGAAGAGGCGCAACGTCACGAGGCCAGGCGTTCGTCTTCTTCGTCGGCCAGCTCGGGCTGGAGTTTCGTAAACAATGCCTTCGGTTCCTGGAGCTGCTGGCCGGGCTCAAGCCGGTTGAGTTGCCAGCCATCGTCACGCAAAGGCGTGGTGAAACCAAGATACTCGTGCACCCGCTCCGAACTGAAGGGAATGTACGGGAAGAAGGCAATCTTAAGTCCGTTGATCGCGCACAAGACCGTGTAAAGGCTCCTTGCCGCCGCCTCGCGGTCGTCGGGCAGGGCCTTCCATGGTGCGGTGTCGTCGAGGAACTTGTTGGCCTCCTGAGCGAGGCTCATCGCCGTAGCGAGGCCGGGCCGGAACGTGCAGGCGCCGATCTGCTCATCGATCCTCACCAGACCTTCCTCGATGTCCTCGAGTAGGTGCTTGCAACGCTCGTCGAGATCGCCTGGATCCGGAACCTTGCCATCGAAGTTCCTGTACGTGAGGGTCAGCGAACGATGGACGAGGTTGCCCCACGTCGCGACAAGTTCGTTGTTGTTCCGCGCGATGAAGTCCTGCCAGGTGAAATCGGAATCGGACGTCTCCGGCATCGTCGCGCAGAGGTAGTATCGAAGCTGGTCAGGGTCATAGCGGCCGATGAGCTCGTTGATCCAGATCGCCTGGTTGCGGCTGGTCGAGGCCTTGCGACCGGCGAGGTTGTTGAAGTGGTTCGCCGGGACGTCGTAGGCGAGATTCATCGGCCTGCCGCCATCCGCGTCTCCGTACGACATCAGCTCCATCGGCCAGCTGATCGTGTGGAAGAAGATGTTGTCCTTCCCGAGGAAGTAGTAGCTCCGGCATTCCGGATCCTGCCAGAAGTCGCGCCAAGCCTCGGGCTCGCCGTTTTTCTCCGCCCATTCTTTCGCGGCCGACAAGTAGCCGATGACATTCTCGAACCACACGTAGATGCGCTTGTCCGGCCCCATGTCGTCGGTTGGCACGGGGTGGCCCCACCCAAGGTCGCGCGTGATGGCGCGGTCTCGGAGGCCATCGTTGAGCACACCAAGCGTGAAGCTGGAAACGTACGGGCGCCAGTGCGCCTGCTCGGAGACCCAGTCCTTCAACTTCCCGGTGTACGCGCTCAGCCGCAGGAAATAGTGCTCAGATTCGCGCGGCTCTGGCGTTGTGCCGCAGAGCTTGCATCGCGGGTTGATCAAATCAATCGCGTCGAGCGTGCGATCGCAGTTCTCGCACTCATCGCCGCGCGCCTCTTCGTAGCCGCAGTTTGGACAGGTACCCTCGACATAACGGTCAGGCAGGAACCGTTTGTCGTTCGGGCAGTAGGGCAGGACCATGGTGTCCTTGAAGATGTCTCCGTTCTCGCGTAGCTGTAGGAAGATGTTGTTGACGGTCTCTCGATGGTTGTCCGTGCCGGTCGTTGTGAACGTGTCCATCGTGATGCCGAGCCAGTCCAACGACTTCAGGAAGCTCTGGTGGTACTCGTCGACCACCTCTTGCGGCGTACGGCCTTCACGTTCAGCGCGGACCGTCACGGGCGTCCCGTGCTGATCGCTACCCGAAACCATAAGCACACGGTCTCCTCGCTGCCGGTGAAAGCGCGCGAAGACGTCCGCCGGCAAAAAACTGCCGACCATCTGGCCCTGATGGAGATGCCCGTTCGCATACGGCCAGGCTACGCCGATGAAGATCGTCTCATTCATCCCGGTACGCGGCATTCTACCACTGGTCGAAGCGGTGAAACAGAAACGTCAGCTTCGCTCCGGCAGGGCTAGCCACGCGTCATAGACCTCACGGTGAGGCAGACTGAAGCGTTCACTAACGCTGCGCACAGCCTCCCGTGCGCGTTTGCCCTCGTGACGCAGGGCGAGCAGCTCGGCGGCGATGTCGACATCGACCTGGGGCGTTCCGTGCATCTCCTCTGCACCTTCGACCACGATAGTGAACTCGCCTCGCGGTTTCGAGAAGTGCGCAATCGCCTCGTTGGTCGTTCCGCGAAAGACCTCCTCATGCAGCTTGGTGAGCTCGCGACAGATGGCCACACGCCGGTCGCCCAGGACGTCGAGCAGGTCGGCCAGCGCCTTCTGGAGTCTGTGAGGCGCCTCGAACGCCACCAGCGTGTCCTCGGAGGAGGCGAGATCGTGCAGAAGTCGCCTTCTGGGTCCGGACAGGCGAGGAAGGAACCCGAGATACCGAAAGCTTCGTACCGGTAGCCCGGAGACCGCCAGCGCCGTAAGCACTGAGCTGGGCCCTGGTATAGGTACAACCTCATGACCCGCCTCCGCCGCCGCGGCTACCAGAGGCGCTCCTGGGTCGCTGATGGCGGGCATCCCGGCCTCCGAGACAAGCGCAACGTCTCCTTCCTCCAGTGCCTTGAGGATCTGTGGCGTGCGCTGACGCCGGTTTCGGTCGTTGTAGCTGACGAGGCGAGGCGCATTGATCTCGTAGCGGGACAGCAGCTTGCGTGTCGTACGTGTATCTTCGGCGGCGATCAACGACACCTCTCCGAGGACGCGCAGCGCTCGAAGCGTGGTGTCTTCGAGGTTGCCGATTGGGGTGCCGACGACGTAGAGGGTGGGCATATTGACATAATGCCTTTCTTTAGCGCCCGATCGCACTATGCGGATCGAGGGTGTCAGCTTCTGTATACAATCTCACACCGACCTTCGCCTAGCTTGTTGACCGAGCCGGCACCGCGGTGATACGATGCTGGTTAACTTGAACACGCACCGCACGCGAGCAGCCCGCAATTGAGACCGCTGGTGATGAGTACGTAGGCCGGCAGATAGCTTCCGCCGGCCTCGATCCGCTTATCTCGCGGCGGACGGGGACCGGTGGCCGATGAGGAGGTAGTCGATGTCGATTCCCCAGGCCAAGCAGATGCGGCGAGCATACAGCTTCGATGAGGTCGCCATTGTCCCCGGCGACGCCACCATAAACCCGGCGATGACGGAAGTCGGTTTCCGTATCGACCATCTAGAGTTCGACCTGCCGATCATGGCCGCCTCGATGGACGCCGTGGTCGACCCGACATTCGCGGCGAAATTCTCCGAGATGGGGGGGCTTGCCGTGCTGAACCTGGAAGGAGTCCAGACTCGGTACGAGAATCCCGAGGAGGTCCTCGAGGAGCTCGCCGTGGCGCCTCCTGACCAGGCCACGACGTTGCTGCAGAAGGCCTACTCGGCCCCAATCAAGGAACATCTCATCGGCCAGCGCGTGAAAGAAGTCAAGGATTTTGGCGGCGTCTGCGCAGTCTCAGCCACACCTGCTAACACAAAGAAGTTCGCGCCGCTGGCCAAGGACGCTGGCACCGATGCGTTCGTCGTGCAGTCGACGGTGACGAGCGCGCGCCACATCTCCTACAGCGAGAAAGGGCTGATCCTATCAGATCTCGTCAAGAACATGGCTCCCACGCCGATCATCGTGGGCAACACGGTCAGCTTCGGGGCCTGCAAAGAGCTGATGGAGACCGGCATAGCCGCCGTCCAAGTCGGCGTCGGGCCGGGTTCAGCCTGCACGTCCCGTGAAGTCCTCGGCATTGGGGTCCCGCAAGTTACGGCGACCATGGACTGCGCCGCGGCTCGCGACCAGTATTACCGCGAGAGCGGCCGCTACGTGCCGATCGTGACCGACGGCGGCATCCGCAGCGGCGGCGACTTCTGCAAGTCGATTGCTGCCGGCGCCGACGCGGTGATGCTTGGATCGGTCCTCGCGGCCTGCGAAGAGGCGCCCGGCCGCGGCCATCACTGGGGCATGGCCACGCCGCACGCGGACCTGCCGCGCGGCGTCCGCGTACCAGTTGGCGTCGACACGACCCTCAGCAAGGTGCTCCACGGCCCGACGTCACGGACCGACGGTACGGAGAATTTCGTGGGGGCGCTGAGGACAGCCATGGGGATGTGCGGCGCGCGCACCATCCGGGACTTCCAGAAGGCCGACATGGTCATCGCCCCGTCCATCAAGACCGAGGGCAAGCAGATCCAGCACGCCCAAGGATAAGCGCTAGCGTTCCAGTCCCTGCCACGCTCCGGCGGCCGGTCTTCGGTTCTTCGCCGTAGCAGTCGATGTATCCTTATAGGGATGAGATGGTCTAAAGTCCGCAAGCTTGTGGAGGAGAGCTTCGCGCCGTCTATCAGGCAGCGCGTAGCCGTCCATGCGACGCGCGGCAGAAATCAGGGCGGCCCCACTCGCTGCGAGTGTGGCTGGGGATGGATAACCATCGACAGGCGAACGCTCGCTGTATTCGATACCCACATTTCTCGCTTACAGTTTGGCCGGTACTACCACGAATCCACCGGCTCCGAGTTCGGGGGTCATCCTCCCATTACCGACGCGGAGCGCACACCCGGCGTGTTGGTGGAACCGGGTGAATTCTCGCGCTACGACCTCAACGAATCGTGCTGGCAGTATCTTCACTCCAGCATCCAGGAATCGTTGGCGAGCGAGAACCCGCTCGTGAGATCATTGGCCGTACTGAGCTACCGAGTCGGCAAACGTCGACTGCGTGCTTTGGCGAACGAACCGCTACATCCACTAACACGGAAGCTTCTCGAGTTTCGGCTAGAAGCTGAAGGCATCGCACCGAGTCTGTCTCCGGCTCTTTCGCCAGCGACCTAAGTCCCCACTATCATCAGCCGGTCTATCCCAGCGAGATCCTGCCGCGTCTCGACACGCGCGGCAGGGAAGTGATGCCGCGCAATCCCGCGCAGCCGGGGGCCCTGGTTCCATCCATGTTCTGCCACCAACACCCCACCGGGCCGCAGGCAAGTCGTCGCTTGCGCCAGCAGCTCCTCCATGAGAACCGTCCCGCTCTCGCCGCCGCGCAGCGCGACCTCCGGCTCATGCTCTCTGATGTCCGGAGGCAGCGTTTCGTATTCTTGCTCCGGGACGTAGGGCAGGTTTGCGACAATCAGATCGAAGCCACCTCGCAACGGCTCCAGTAGCGATCCCTGAACCAGGTCCACGCGGCCGACGCAATGCGCCGCAGCGTTCCTGGCGGCAAGTCGCAGTGCTTCGCGCGACACGTCGGTGGCGACAACCCGCAGCCCCGGCACGTTCTTCGCCAGCGTGACGGCGATGGCACCCGACCCCGTCCCAATGTCGACGACGCGCAGGTCCTCGACTCTTGGCCCTCGATCCTTGACGCTCTGGATCGCCGTCTCCACAAGCAGCTCGGTCTCAGGACGCGGGATCAACGCGGCAGGGGAGACCTCGAACTCCAGCCCGAAGAACTCTCGTCGACCCAGGATGTAGGGCGTCGGCTCGTGCGAGAGCCGCCGCTGCCGGAGCGCTTTGTACGCAAGGAGATCCGTGGACGACAGGGCATCCTGCAGCCTGGTGTACAGCTCCTCGCGGCTGAGCCCCAACACGTGGCGGAGTAGCAGTTCAGCCTCCAGCCGCGCGTCGGTCGTCCGGCACGCCCGCAACTCTTCGGTGGCGTCTCGGAGCGCTTCCGCTATGCGCATAGGTCAGGGTATCGCGAACAGCGGGGCAGGGGAGCTTAGACCGCCGCCTGCTCCAGCAGCCTAGCCTCTTCGCTCGTCGCGACGGCATCGATGAGCTCGTCGATCTTGCCGTCGAGGAGGGCGGGCAGGTTGTGGAGCGTCAGCCCGATTCGGTGGTCGGTCACGCGGTCCTGCGGGAAGTTGTACGTCCGGATCTTCTCGGAGCGCTCGCCTGTGCCCACCTGCGCCTTCCGCGCCCCGGCGATTTCTGCCTCTTGTTCTCGCACCTTCTTGTCGAGCAGCCGCGCCCGCAGTACCGCCATCGCCTTCACACGGTTCTTGGCCTGTGAGCGTTCGTCCTGGCACTGGGCGACGATGCCCGTCGGGATGTGGGTGATGCGAACCGCCGATGCGACCTTCTGCACGTTCTGCCCGCCGTGGCTGCTGGCATGGTAGATGTCGACCCGCAGGTCACCCTCATCGATATCTACCTCAACCTCGTCAGCCTCGGGCAGGACTGCGACGGTGGCGGCGGAGGTGTGGATGCGTCCTTGCGTTTCGGTCTGCGGGACGCGCTGGACGCGGTGCACGCCGCTCTCGTACTTGAACCGCGAGTAGGCGCCGTCGCCGTGCACCTCGAAGATGATCTCCTTGAAGCCCCCGATTCCGGTCTCGTTCGCGGACACGACTTCAGTCTTCCAGCCACGATCGTCCGCATAGCGTGTGTACATTCGATAGAGGTCGGCCGCAAACAGTCCGGCCTCGTCGCCGCCGGTGCCGGCGCGGATCTCGACAATGACGTCGCGGTCGTCGAGCGGGTCCTTCGGTAGGAGGGCGCGCTTGAGCCTGTCCTCGAGGGCAGCGTCATGCTTCTCGAGCTCGTCGATCTCATCGATAGCGAGGGCAACAAGATCCGCGTCCTCGCCAGCCGCCACAATCGACCGCGCCTCGTCGAGGGCCTTCTCGACTTGCAGGAATTCCCGATGGAGTGCCACGACCTCCTCGAGCTGGGCGCGCTCTCGTGCCAGCGCTCCGAGCCGTTCGTGATCAGCGGCAACGTCAGGTTGCCCCATCTGAGCGGTGAGCTCGTCATAACGGACCTCGATTGCTTGCAGGCGGTCTGACATGGCCATGTGTCTGCAATATAGCGATAGGGCAGGGTGGCGGACGAATCGGATGGTTGACTTGGCTTGATACGTAAGCCAAGAATGCCAGGATGGCCACCAAGGCGACGGTCTCTATCACCTACTGCGTCATCTGCAACTTCAGGGGCCGTGCCGCATGGCTCGCCCAGGAACTGCTTGCCGCGCACGAGGCGGACCTCGAAGAGGTGCGCCTGATGCCGGTGGAGGGCGGACTGTTCGAAGTCCGCATCAACGGCGAGTTGAAATTCTCGCGCAGGGAAGACAACCGGTTTCCTGAGCCGCGCGAGGTGAAGGACGCCCTTCGGGAAGCGCTCGGTCTCCCTCCAAAACCCCGACACGACTAGGGGAATTCCCCTACGCACAGACCAACAGTTTTCTCCATCGCTGCCGTTACTACATTCGAGAGAGGTCCCCGCCTCGGTGCGGGGTAGGTGAGCATGACTTCAGAGCCGGCCGCAGGTCAGGCCCCGTTCAAGGACTACTGCCTCATACTGCAGGTCCACCCGGAGGCGGATGCGGGCATGGTGGAGGCCGCCTACTGGCATCTGGCAAAGCGCTACAACGAACAGAAGCACGAGGATCCTATGGCGGTCGCAAAGCTGGACGACCTAA
>Ga0075326_1000098_pt1 | contig 17985 bp, 13 predicted proteins | sample MayberrySE_Catta_3_FD_120052 | JGI IMG/M metagenome (GOLD analysis project Ga0075326, IMG submission 120052) | Natural and restored wetland microbial communities from the San Francisco Bay, California, USA, that impact long-term carbon... | ecosystem: Environmental > Terrestrial > Soil >...
ACTCGTCCGACTCACTCCGACGTACTGACCCGTACGCCTCCGTTCGTGATCACCGTGCGCCTCGCATAGGTCCTTTTGAGCGGCCTTTGTAAGCAGAGGCGGGTAGGAGCTCCAGAGGATCTCGCCAAGCGGGATGCGAGACGCTGAACGTAAACGCTTACGTGTTCGTTCCCGCGCCGGATCGCTTTGCCATCCTGAGCGAAAAACCCGGTTGCTTGATATAGACCTGCTTCGGGTTATTGCGCTTCGCCATTTGCTCGAGGAGTTTCACAAGCGGCTGAGTACCGTCCAAGTAGTCGCCGGGTCGGCCGCCGTTCGGCAGCCTCTTCACGTAATCTTCGCCGGCGAAATAGTGCAAAATCAAGTCTTCATCCGACAGATGCACGCCGTAGTTTTGGCGAAGCTCGTGCAACGACGGCTGGGGTTGCTCCCATTGCGTCCACTCCTTGGCGCGCGGACGGCTGAGTATTTTGTCTCTCACGTTGGCATCCATGACCTCGACCGCTTCTTTGCCCCAAATTCCGAGCGCGTACTGAATCACTTGATCGGGCACTTCTTTATAACGCTCGCCGACGATGACGTTGATCGCCGCCTGGGTGCCGACGTACTGCGACAACGGCGTAACCATGATCGGGTAGCCGAACTCGGCGCGGACCCGGCCCGATTCCTCTAGCGCGGCTTCCATCTTGTGCTCTAAGCCGACGATTTTTAATTGGTGCCGCATATTGGAGATCATGCCGCCGGGGACTTGATGGCGATACTGGGATTGGTCGTACTCGGCGGGCTTGCCGATCGGTAGACCGTCTCGCTTGGCCACCCGGGTGAAATGTCTCTCCACCGCTTCGAGCGGTTTTAGATCGATTCGAGGAGTGTAGCCGAGCGCTCTGAGATTGTGCGCGATGTTGAAGATCGAGGGCTGCGATGAGCCGTTGGCCAGCGGCGGCGTGGCGGTGTGCAAGATGCGCATGCCGAGCTTGACGCCTTCCAGATAGCACAACGGCGCTTGGCCGCTGTTGCAATGCGCGTGGAACTCGACGGGAATATTGTCGGCCGCTTTGAGAATAATCGGGATCAACGTGCGCGCACGTTCGGGTGATAGCAGGCCGCCGACGTCTTTGAAGCAAATGCGCCACGGTCTGGCCCCAGCGGCCTCCTTGGCCTTTTTCGCATAGTATTCATCGGTGTGGCGCGGCGAAACGGAATAGATCAGGTTCGCCACCGTATCCATGCCGACTTTTCTGAGATCGTCGATCTCTTCTTTGAACGCAGTGTAGTCGTTCCAGCAATTCGATGTCCGCGTCAAGGTCAGGCCGTAGGAGACCAGTCGCTCGATAAAAAGCTTGAGCAGCGCGTGCGGGGTTTTCTCAAAGGCGCTGTGCATGCCGCCGTGATAACGAAGCCGGGTCTTCTTGATGCGTCGGGTTCCCTCTTTGAGCCAAAACCATGGGTTTTCTTTATGCTCGCGCACGTATTTTTTGAACATGACGCTTAAAAAAAATTCCATCGATTCGTAGCCGGCCTGGTCCATGTGCTCCGCGGCCGGCAGCATGGCGCCGATGCGCATGTTCAAGGCCCACAAGCTCTGGTTGCCGTCTCGCACCGTCGTGTCGATAAACCGAACTTCGTCGCTCATTGACCCTCCAGAAAACAACGGTTCCAATCGTTCCAGCTGTTTAAGTCGATTATTTGGAGCGCAGAAATGAATTATTCGTCACGCTTCACTCAAGACTGACTTTGGCATCTAATACCTGTATAAATTCTTAGAAGATAGATCAAACCGGCAGGAGCGGCGCCATGAAAAGTTATCGAAAAGAGTTGTGGTTCAATACCCCGACACGGGTGGCGTTCATTAATATCACCCCACAGGTGCAGGAGTGCATTGGCGAGAGCGGGGTTAAAGAAGGGCTTGCGCTGGTGAACGCCATGCATATCACGGCCTCGGTTTTCATCAACGATGACGAATCGGGGTTGCACCACGACTACGGCGTGTGGCTCGAAAAACTGGCGCCGCACGAGCCCATCAAGCAATATCGCCATAACGACACCGGCGAAGAGAACGCCGACGCGCACATCAAGCGGCAGGTCATGGGCCGGGAAGTGGTCGTGGGGATCACCGGGGGTAAACTCGACTTCGGTCCCTGGGAGCAGATTTTTTACGGCGAATTCGACGGGCGCCGGCGTAAGCGCGTACTGGTGAAAATGATCGGTGAGTGAGCTTGTTGATGCCCGGTTACCGGTCTGACGCTTCAATTCGCCAGCGGCGCGGCGCCGAGGCGAGGCGCTCGTTCGGCGAGGATTCGTTTTCGCAGAAACCTTACTGCCCGCACTATCCGCAATGCGTCGGCTGCCCGTTGATCGACGTACCCTATCCGGAGCAATTGGTGCGCAAGCGCGCGATCGTTCGGGAAGCGTTCTCGGCTTATCCCGCGCTCGAAGGAGTGGAAGTCCCGCCGGTGATCGCGTCGCCGCAACGGCTGGGCTATCGGGCGCGCGTGAAGTTGGTGGTGCGCAAAAATCGAAACTCCGTTGCTGCCGGCCTATACGTACCGCAGAGTCATCGGGTCATCGATATATCGGCTTGCCCGGTCCATCCACGGCCGGTGAATCAGGTCGTGGGTTATCTCAAAAAGAAAATCCTCGAGCTCGCCATCGACCCCTACGACGAGCGCGACGACAGCGGTAATCTGCGCTACCTCGACCTTCGCTACAGCGCGATGCGGCGAGAAGTAAACGTAACTTTGATCACGCGACATAGCGCTTTCCCCCAGGGAGCGCTGCTCGCGAGGTCCCTGCAGCAGCGTTTTACCTTCGTCTCGGGTGTGATCCAAAATGTCAACGGGCATCCGGGCAACGTGATCTGGGGAACAACTTTCCGGACCCTCAGCGGCCGCGACACGATTCTCGAGCGCGTTGGCGATCTCAAATTGGTTTTCCCGCCAGGTGTGTTTTCGCAGGCCAATCCATTCACCGCGCGCAAGCTCTATGAGCATGTGTGCGAGGTGGCAACGTTGCGGGGCGAGGAAACCGTGCTCGATCTCTACTGCGGCGTCGGACCGATGTCACTCTATCTGGCACGCGGCGCGCGGCAGGTATGGGCGGTCGATGACAGCGAGCCGGCGATTCGCTCGGCGAAACAGAACGCGCGCCGCAATGGCCGCGGCAATTGCCGCTTTGTCGCCGGCGACGTCGCGGTAACCGCGGCGCAATTGCAACGGACTCTATCCCGAATCGACTTGACGGTTATCAACCCGCCGCGCAAAGGAGTGCAGCCCGCTGCCTTGACGTCGATCATCGAGGTCAAGGCAGCGAAGCTCATCTATGTTTCCTGCGACCCGGGCACCTTGGCCCGTGACCTGGACCGGTTGATCTCCGCCGGCTACCGGGTCGCTCGGGTGCAACCGTTCGATATGTTTCCGCAGACCGAAGAGGTGGAGACCGTAGTGTTCTTGGTCAAGGGCGCTAGCGGTAAAGAATAAGTAGTCAGCCGTAAGGAGGAAGAGAATCCTCTAGACTAGCAGGGTGATGAAAAACGCGATTGCAGGCTGCTCAAAAAGACTCAGAGCCGAGGCGTGCGAAGGATCGGCGAGCGGAGGCGTACTTAGTCAGTACGTTGTAGCGAGACGATCGAGCGCAACGAAGGATATGAGTCTTTTTCAGCAGCCTGCTAATCCGACCGGTAATGCCAGAGCTGGGGAATTGCCCAGCAGGTCGCGATCACAATCAACGTGCAAAGGAGCGAGCCGACCAGCGCCGCGTGCGGCGCCCCGAGCAGCGCCGCGCCAGCGCCGGCGATGACGGCGCCGAGTGCGTTGGTGGTCTGCGCGAACACCGTTAAAAAACTCGTGGCACGCCCGCGCATATCGTCCGGCGCGAGAACTTGCACCACGGTGCGCCGAATCGCGACGCTGATGGCGTCGCTGATGCCTAGAATGCCGAGGGCGATCAGTCCCATCCAGAACCACCGCGATAATCCGAGGAATCCGAGACTGAGAGCAAACACGAGCGTTGCGATCACCGACAGGGCGCCTTTACGTTCGATATTGCCGGCGGCCAGAACAAGCGCGGACCCAATTAACGCGCCGATCGCCGGTGCAGCATAGAGCATGCCCAACCCGCGCGCGCCGACGTTGTAAATCATCTCGGCGAAAATCGGCAGGATCGGCCGGTAGAAGCCGAACAGGACCGCGAAAAAATCCAGGATGAAAAGCGAAAGAATAATCCGTGTGTGCCAAAGAAATTCGAAGCCTTCGATCAGACTGTGCCAAGCAATTTGTCGGGGCCGGCCTTGCGGCTGACCGGAGGCGCGAATGAAATACACGGACACCACCGAGGGCAAAAGCAGCGCCGCGTCGGTAAAGTAGGAGGCGGCGACGCCGTAAAAATCGATTAGAAAGCCGGCGATCACAGGCGCGGTTAGCTGTGTGCCCTGCATCATCAAACTGGTCATTGTGACCGCGTTGAGCAGATGCGATTGCGGCACCAGACTTGGGATGATCGCCTGCCGCGCCGGACCGCCGAGCACTTGCAGGGCGCCGGCCAGGACGTTCAAGGCGTTGATGTGCCACACTTGCACCACACCGGTCAGTGTCAATATCCCAAGCGCCAGTCCCGGCACCATATTGAGTGTGTGGGTGATGGAGATCAGTTTTTTGCGATTGAGCGTGTCGGCAAGCACGCCGCCGAACAAGCCAAAGAAAATAAATGGAGCGGCTTGAAAGAATCCCGTGAAGCCGAGTTGCACGGAGGAATCGGAGAGTTGATAAACTTGATAGAGGCTCGCCACGTTGCGCATGTGGTTCGCGGTATTGCCGCAAAGGATCGTGATGAAGATCAGGCGGTAATCGCGGATCAGCAGCGAGGACCAGGGTCGGATGGTGGGTTCCGGCTGCGGCTCGGATAGCGGAGGATCTTGCGGCACTGACACTCGTGAATGGAATCCTTGTGATGGTCGAAGCGGTAGCCGTGAATGTAGCGGTTCGACTCGGCCGCGTCAAACCTCATTGACGTTGTACGGAGTCGCGCCTAAGATCGGCACATATTTTCAGCCTGAGGTCTTCCATGTACATCGATGGCGACACCCATTACTGGCCCGTGCGCTTTCTCGACCGCGTGAAGCATTCCGGCCGCGGCTATCTCGAGTTTCAAAAGGGCGCCGGCGCGATAGTGCGCTACGGCGAGACTTTTCCCGGCGACGCCGCGACCTATTATCGCGACGGCAAGAAAATTCACTCGTTTAGCGAGACCCGCTGGAATCTCGACATGCACCAAGAAATCATGAAGCGGGAAGGTTTCGACTACCAGGTCGTCATCGCCGACAACCGGCCGCTGATTTACGAGGTCGAACGCGATCTCGGCGTCGAAATGGCGCGCGCGTACAATGACACCGTGTCGGAAGACATCGCCGGCAGAGAGCGCTTCATCGGCATCGCCTGGGTTTATCTTCCCGACGTCGACGAGGCGATCCGCGAGCTTCGGCGCGCCGTGAAGGATCTAGGCTTCAAGGGCGTCAAGCTCATGGGCGGACACGAGGACTGCGATCTCGACGCCGAGGTGTTGTGGCCGTTTTACGAGGAAGTTTGCAAGCTCGACGTGCCGATCCTGGTGCATCCGGGCACGCGCGTGTTCGAGGCGCAGGATTGCCATCCATGGCTGGTCGGCAGCGACCGGTATGATGGTTTCAAGATGCTCGCCACCGCATTGGGCTTTCCGTTGACTTATATGGTTAGCGCGGCGCGATTAATCATGAGCGGAGTCTTCGACCGCTTTCCGTCACTGCGGATCGCTGTGTTCGAGGGCGGGGTCGGCTGGGTGCCGTGGCTGATGCGAACGCTGAATCATCACACCCTCGGCGAGTCGCCCGGCACGACCTCGGTCAACGATTTCTTTCGGGAGCGCGACAGACTGAAGAAATCGCCAAGCGAATACTTCGAGCAGATCTACGTAGCGGCGATCGCGTGGGAGGATTATTTGCCCCATATCGTCCAGATGTGGCCCAACCACAACATCATCATCGGCAGTGACCTCGACCACGGCGACGCGATCTCCACCTGGCCCCACACCATAGCGCCGATCAAGGCCATGCAAGGGATTTCGGAGGCCGACAAGGAAAAAATCCTCGGCGGCAACGCCGCGCGCCTGTTTGGGATGAAGGGATAAACGGCTGGCGTATCGCATACGATCCGATCGCCCATGCCTGTTTTGTGATACTCCCAACATGACGGTGCCTTTTCAACCGCGCTGGTATTTCTTTATCGCGCTCGTCTCCGTGACCTTCATCGGACCGCTGTCGATCCATCTGTTCATCCCGGCGATGCCGGCGGTCAAGGAAGCCTTCGGGGTCTCGACCGGCGTGGCGCAGCTCACGCTGTCGCTCGAGATGCTGTCGATGGCCTTCTTCACGGTCGCCTATGGCGGATTGTCCGATCGCTTCGGGCGCAAGCGCGTGCTCCTTAGCGGGCTGGTGCTGTTCACCTGCGGCGCGGCCAGCTGCATGGCGGCAACCAACCTGCCGATGCTGCTCGCCGGGCGCATGCTGCAGGGAGCAGGGGCGGGTTGCGGCGTCGTGCTGGCGCGCGCGATCGCTCGCGACGTCTACGGCCAGGACCGCGTCGCCCAGGTGATCGCCTATCTCACCGCCGCGTACGTGCTGGGGCCGATGTTTGCGCCGCCACTCGGCGGCCAACTGACGACACTGTTCGGCTGGCGCGCGTTGTTCGTGTTCGCGTCGGTTGTCGGGCTGGTGGTGATCCTCGCGGTGGTTTTCGCGGTGCCGGAAACCCGCGCGGCCAATGCTCGTGCGCCGCTTAGCGTATTCGCCGGCTACAAGTCGCTGCTCCGGCGGCGGAGCTTCGTCGGCTTCATGCTCCAGCCGGGACTGATGTCGGCTGCCTTCTACACCCAGGCGACCGCCGCCTCGTTCCTCGCCGCCGAACATCTCGGCGCCGATGCCGCGGGGATCGGCGTGTGGTTCTTCGCCTTCCCGATCGGCTTCATGGCCGGCAGTTTCATCTCGGGACGCATCGGCGCCAACCGTTCGATCGAATTCATGACTATTTTGGGCGGCGTGATCGGAGTCGCCAACGGCGCGTTGCTCGCGGGCTGGCTCTATTTCGGTGGCGTCTCGATGGCGGCGCTCTACATCCCGGGATTCTTCGTCAGCCTCGCTCAGGGGCTCTCGATGCCCTACGCTCAAGCCGGCGCGATGGCGGTCGACACCGAGCTTGCCGGCTCGGCCGCGGGCGCGGTGGTGTTCTCGCAGTTCTTCTGGCCCGCTGCGCTGCAGCAACTCACTGGCTTGCTCGCGGACGGCACCTGGGTGCCGATGGCGACGGTGCACTTCGCCGCGGTAGCCGGAGCCCTGCTCGCCGGCTGGATGGCGGTGCGGTCCAAGGACTAGCGCCTGCAAATAGCGTCAACGAGACCGTTCATTCGTCGGGGCTGCTGCCAAGGCCGGTGGGTAATCTAAAACGTGAGCAGGTAGATGGGCGTATGCGCTGCGAGATCTGTAACCTTACGAAGCCCAATTGTGCTTCCGAAAATGGGCCTCTCACTAAGAAACTAAGACCGCATCGTGATTCCCCTACAGAATCTTTTTTGAAACCACTAAAGCCCGAGGTTCACCAGGGGTTCGAAAAATTTCCGCGCCGGGGCGGTTGTGGATTTCGGTTGCGGAGTGCGTGCGAAGGGCGGTTGCTGCCGTCGCAACAACCGCCTCTTCGGTATCATCTATGTAGTGATCACGTCGATGATCGCCGGCTTGCCGCTCCGGTTGGCTTCGAGGCCGCGCTTCAGCGCGTCCTGGAGCTTTTCCGGATCCGTCACCGTCTCACCGTAGCCGCCAACGGATTCGGCGACCTTCACGAAGCTGGGCGCATTGATGTGGGTGCCGTGGTAGAGATCGATCTCGGCCGCGATCCCGTCCGGATACATCTTCTGGTGCATGCCTTGCATCGCGGCGTATTTCTTGTTGTTGAAGATGACCGCCATGATCGGCAGCTTGTAATCGCGCGCCGCGCCGAGGCTGCCGAGCGCCGGGTTGTACAGGAACGCGCCGTCGCCGATCAAGGTCACGACCTGCCGTTCCGGCTTCCCCAGCTTGATCCCGAGCGAAAGACCCAAACCCTGTCCAAGACCGCCCTGCCGGGTGAACAGGCACTGTGGATCGTTCCATACGAGGTGTTGGCGCAGAGTGGCGGTGTGGGTGGTGACTTCGTCGATATAGATCGTATCTTTGGGCATTACGGCGTTGAGCGAGGCGCACAGCCACACCGGATCGATCGGCGTCTTCTTGCGCGCGGCCGCCTGCGCCGCATTCCTTTTCTCGACCAGAGCATCGTGCGCCGCCGCGAGTTCCTTGCGTCTTGCCTCCAGCGCAGCCTTATCGACTTTGGCGGCGTTCGCCAGATCGCGCAAAGTCTGCGCCGCATTACCTTCCAGGTATATGTCGGCCTGATGGCTCTGGTAGACCATGGCCGAGTTGTGCGGCGCCTCGTCCACCATGGCGACCACGGCTTTGGGCGGGCGGTTGCTCGGCGGATACCAGGGGACGCGCGCCCGGACAATGATCGCCAGGTCCATCTCGTTCCAGAACGGTTTAATGTCGGTGCCCTGGTAGAGCGGATGATCCTTGGGAAAGTTGGCGAACAGAGCGCCGGGCTTTTCGACCACCGGCAGAGCGAACTTCTCGCACAGCGCCACTAGCGCCTCGTAGGTCTCGACCTCCTGGCCGGCGCCCTCGGTGAGCACCACCGGGCGCTTCGCCTTGGAGAGCTGGGCGGCGAGCTTTTCGATGTCTTCCGGCGCGGTCAGCATGCGCGGCGCGGCCGGAACCGTGCGTGGATTGGACGGCGGCGTCCAGCCGTCCATCAGCGTTTCCGTCGAAACGGACAAATACGTCGGTCCGGTCGGTTGCCGCTGCGCCAACTCGCCGGCGCGGATGACGCTTTCATAGAGCGTGTAGGCGCTGCCGGCGACCGAGGAATACTTGACGATGGTATCGACCAGGCTGGTCGTGCCACCGACGATGCTCAAGTTGTTGATCCACTGAGCGCCCGGATCGAACTCCGGCTGCTCGCCGTAGGTCATCGACTCTCCGGAGATCACCACCATCGGAACTCCGCTGACAAAGGCGCCGTGGATACCCATGGCGCCCTGCAGCAGGCCGGCGCCCGCGTGCAGCAAAACGGCCTGCATCTTTCCCGTGGCCAGGGTGTAGCCCGCCGCGATATCTACGGCCAGCGTTTCGTGCCACACATCCAGGAGCTTGGGCCCTTCCTTCTTTCGGTGGATCTGGTCGGCCATGGCTTCCCAGACGGGCGCCCACTCGGTGCCCGGCGAGGACAGGATGTATTCGACTCCGAGCTTGCGAAATGCTTCGACTAAGGCGCTGCCGCCGTCAAACTGGTGTTTCATGTGAGTCTCCTCGAACGGTTTTTTTGTGGTGTGTATTATCTCACGCCTGAACGCGCAAGACCCTGGCGAGCTGCCGCACAGACAGTTATTGCATCCAACTCCACAACTTCTTGCTCGCGATCGCGGCCCCGTCGCGCAGCGCGCGCAGCTTGGCCCAGGCGATTTGCGGATGCACGCGGCCGCCGAGGCCGCAGTCGGTGCCGGCGATGACGTTTTCTCGGCCGACGATGTCGGCGAAGGCGAGGATGCGGTCGGCGACCAGTTCCGGGTGCTCGACGAGATCGGTGGAGTGGCTGACGACGCCAGGGATGAGGATTTTTCCGGCGGACAGTTTCACATCGCGCCAGACTTTGACTTCATGTTCGTGACGGACGTTGCCGGCTTCGATCAGGTACGCCTGGGCGTCCACACGGAGCATGACGTCGACGATGTCGCGCAGCGGAAGATCAGTAGTATGCGGACCATGCCAGCTGCCCCAGCAGATGTGATAGCGCACGCGATCGACCGGGATGCCTTCGAGGGCGTGATTCAGAATTTCAACCCGCTGTGAGGCGTAGCGCCGGTACTCCTCGACGCTTGGCCGGGGATCGAGCATGTCCCAGGCACCGGGGAGACCGGGGTCGTCGAGCTGGAGGATGAAGCCGGCGTCGACGATGGCGCGATACTCTTCGCGCATCGCATCGGCAATCGCTTCCAAGAATTTCTCGGTGGTCGGGTAGTAACTGTTCTGATCGCGGCAGAACATCTCCAGGCTGCCGGGCGCGATGGCGCTGACGAAGGCCTCTTCGACGCCGGCAGCGTTGGCGGCGAGCTTCAAGTTGTCGAGCTGGTCGCGCAGAAACTGTTGCGCGGTGTAAGCGATCGGACCGGTGCAGGTCGGTCGAAGCGCGGCCGTGCTGGGTGCACCCAGGCCGGTGTCGGCGTAAAATTCGGCGAACTCGCGCTGCTCCCAGCGCACGCCGACGATGCGCATCGGCGCGCCGGGTGCAGCAGTGTCGGGTGCAATCGTCTCGGCCGAAGTCGGCGTGAAGCCGGAGAGACGATCGAAGATGTAATTGCCCCAAGCGCCCCGGTCAGTGGACGCGCGCATGGGCTTGCCGAACTCGCCGTCGTTGGGAATGTCAATGCCCACGTCATTCTGCGCTCGCACGACTTCAGCGACGGCCGAGCGCAGCCGCGTTTGCAGCGCCGCTTCGTCCTCCGCCGTGACGTCTTTTTTCGCCCACATGGCGCGCAAGTCCGCCGGCCGCGGCAAACTGCCGACATGGGTGGTGAGAATGCGTTCAGTGCTTCGGTTCATTGCGGGTCCTATAGTCTCGGTTGCTGTGGGCAGAATTCAAAATTCGGCGACGATGCGAACGACAACGAGGCGCATCCGGTTCGGCGGCGCTCAATCTTTTATCAAGCTACCCCAGCGACAGATCGCGGGGTTCGCTTCGAGGCAATCGCCCCGAAGCGCCCCGGCGATGCCTTGTCCAGGCAAGCGCTATCCTTCTGGTCTGGGCAAACTGCGTGGGTCTGCGAAGCTCAATAAGTGCCTAGGCGGTCTTGGCAAACCCTTCATTCACTTCTTTCTCGTAGGCAAGCAGCTTCTTGACACTCGGGCGCTCTTGCATGCGCTTGAAATGCGCCGCGACGCTGGGGAACCCTGAGATGTCCACCTCTAACTGGGTGGCGCGGCGGCAACACCAAAAGAAATGCGCATCCGGGGCGGTGAAATCGTCGAAGAAGTACTCACGCCCGACCAGCATATCGTCGGCGATCCGAAAGTTCTCGTGCAGAGCTTCCGTGGCGAATTTGATCACGCTGTCGGACGCGCCCGGAACGTCGCAGACTTTGGCCGGGTTGTTGATCCGGCTGAGATAGGGATGAATGCCGCTGGCACACCAGGCATGCAGCGATATCGCCTGCAACTCGTCCCATGGATCGCTGGGAAGGATCTTCGCGTCGGGGAAAGTCCGATGGACCCATTGATGGATGGCGACGTTTTCGGTCAATATCTTGCCGTCGACCACTAACGTGGGGACCTTGTGCTTCGGATTGATCTTCAGGTACTCGGGCGAGAGATTCTGCCGCTTGCGGTAATTGAGCGGCCGGACCTCGAAATTGGCGCCTGCTTCGGTCAAGGTGATATACGGAGCGAGCGCGCAGGTGTTGGGGGCGTAGTAAAGCGCGATTTCCATTTTCGTCTCCTCATGACTCAATTTTAGCTCTGACCAAGAAAATATCCGCCTGTGACGGCTTCGTTCCACGACTTGATCACTGACGGGACGATGCCCGCCGGTAGATCTTTTTCGGCTTTCCAAAAACTGTGCACGCCGGCGCCGAAGCGGGCGATGGCGATCTTGGGAGCGGGCTTCATGGCGCGGAAAGCGGGCATGATGGCCTCGGCGTAAACTTCCGGGCTGTGGTCGCGGCTGTCCTTGGAAATCTCGAACAGAAATGGCGGCACGGGTTTTACGTTCGGACCGGCAAGCTCGCGGGTGTAGCCGGTGAACCGGTTGACCAAGACTTCCGTTTCGTCTTTGTTCATCTTCAGCCGCGCGGCGCTTACGCGCGCACCCTCGGCGAGAGAATCGACGACCGCGTGGGTGACGATGTACTCGGCCTTGAACTGCGGCCGGCTCTTGGCTTTGTCCCAGGCGTCGAAGATGTCTTCCATGATGGCGGGCAAGCGCATGAGCGCCGTCGGACCTTCCTGGCCGAGCGACTCGGGGCCGAGATAGCGCGCGAGGTCGCGCCAGGTGCGGATGTAAAGTTCATTGAAGGGATCGCTCCGCCCCTTGCCCTTCTTCTCGACTTTTTCATAGCCGGTGATCTTGCCCATGTCGCCGCCCCAAATATCCCGCTCGCGACAGATATAGCCGAACGGGGAATGTTCGGTGGCGCACACGCCGGCCATGTTGGGGATGCGCTGCGACAGCATGCAGACGAACGGACCGCCGGTCGAGTGGCCCTGACCGTAGACGGAAAATTCGTTCTCGGAAAAATGGCGGCGGCAAGCCTCGATCATGCCTTCCTCAAACGCCGCCGGCCAAGCGGCCATGCGATACCAGAAATTGCTCTCGGGTTTGGCGCGCGCCAAGGTGCGCGTACCGTAACGATTGCGCTTGGACGGATCTTTGACAACGTCGTATTGATCCGGCGTGATCAACTCGCCCTGTTTCCAGATCGGCGTGCGCACGGTGCCGTCGGCGTGGATCGTATCGTCGGGCCAGTCGCGGCTCGGATCGGGGAAATAGAATCTCCCGGGAAAGGTTCCGGCGATGACGCGAAAGCCGTATTTGCTAGCGAGCATCTTGGCGTGCCGTTCGATGCCTTTGAAGTCGCTCGAGCCGCCGTGCAGCAGAAAGAAGCCCGCTTTCTTGCCGTCGGCGCCGGTCGGAATTCGGGCCGGATCCATCGGCTCGTGAACCACCATGCCGAGATCCCAGTCCATGCCGAGGGTATGAACGCGAAAGATGTCTTCCGTGCTCTTGATCGGAATATCAGCCATGCCGAGAACTTCTTCGGTGTCTTGGATGCACTGCTCGCGCGAAATAAATTCCGGCGGACGCCAACCATTCATTGATTTGGACATTTTTCACTCTTCTCCGATATGGCTTCTTGTACTAAGGGAAGCGAAGGCGTGTCAATACAACGAACCGAGTTTCTGGTTTCTGGTTTCTATTAAGAAGTTCATAAGTATCTAGACAACAGGATATGTTGGACAAGGGACGACTCGTTCCAAGCCCAGGCAAAGCGTCTGTAGGTCATCGGCCACCGCCCATCCACGCCCCGAGTGCTTAATTTTGGGCGTGGGTGCGAAAGCGTCCTTTGAGTCCTGGTGCCTGCGCCTTCCACGACTCGCCCCTTCGTCCCAGTAGGTCTACTAATTTACGAAACACTCCTTAGTAGTTATCGGGATCCCGCAATCGCGTAGCTTAGCATCCTGGCGTCGTGATCCTAAGATTCCGCGGATGGGGCTTCATCTAGAAACTAGGAACCATGAACCAGAAACTGTTCTTCCGCGCTAGACAAAACCGTGCGAAACCGGTTAGAAGAAAGTTTCCGCGCAAAAAGGGAGCCGATGATGAAAGTGCTGATTACCGGTGGTCTCGGCGTCAATGGCGCAGTCACCGCCCGTCTGATGGTGCAAGACGGGTTACGGCCGGTGTTGATGGATAATCGAATGGATCTGAGCTTGATGGCCGACGTCAAAGATCATGTCGACATCGTGATCGGCGATATCTGTGACCCGGCCGGGTTGGAAAAAACCGTGGACGATTATCAAGTCACCCATATCGCGCATTTGGCGGCGTTGATGCCCGAGCCCGCTGAAGCCGATCCTCGGCTGGCTGTCAAAGTCGGTGTCGATGGCACGATCAATGTTCTAGAAGTGGCGCGGGCGAAAAAGATTCGTCGCGTGGTGTTCACCAGTTCCAAGGCGGCGTACGGTGAGATCGCCGGCGAGTACGCCCCGCCAACTTGTAAGCCGGTACGCGAGGATTTCCCGAAGCGCCCTGCTGATCTGTACGGCTCGATCAAAGTTTGTTGCGAGGAACTCGGCCGCTATTACCGCGAGACTTACGGCATCGAATTTATCGCGCTACGCTTCGTGTCGATCTACGGTCCGGGCAAAGAAGCGCGCCACGGGCCCCTGTCATTTTACGGACAGCTCATCGAAAAGGCGCGCAGCGGCGAGCCATGGATAATCGCGCAAGGCGGTGACCAGCTGAACGACGCCATGTACGTTGGCGACGTGGGGCGGGCGGTTTATTTGGCGCTCAAAGCGCCGAGCGCGAGTGACTGGACATTCAACATAGGGACGGGGACGGCTTCCACGCCGCGGGATTTTTTGAACGCTGCGGCGAAGCTATTTCCTGATCACAAAATTCAATTGGGGCCCGGGCCGAGTCAATTGGGCCGCAGCAAGCAGAGCTATTGCGTCTTCGACATTGGCGCAGCGGAAAGAAGCCTCGGCTACGAGCCGGCCTACGATGTCGAACGCGGCGTGCGCGATTACGTCGCGACCTTAAACCGGCTGGGACGATGAATCCGGCGAAGAGTTCACCACGAAGCACGAAGGTTTTTGTAGGGGCAGGTTTGAACCCCGGCCCTACATCCAGTTCTTCGTGAACTTCGCGCCTTCGTGGTAAGACCAGCTGTTTTTCTTAATCTGTTACCAGGAAATGGAGGAATGAACGGTGGCGGAACAGTCGAAGGGAACACCTGAAGTTTGGGCGGCCGGGATCGGCCGAAAGAGCAACGCGCGATACGGCTCTGACCTGATGGCCGAGATGTTGCGCGAGCTGGGGATCAAATATATCGCGCTCAATCCTGGCGCCAGCTATCGAGGTTTGCACGATTCACTGGTGAATTTCGAGTCCGGCAAAGGTCCCGAGCTGATCATGTGCACGCACGAAGAGATTGCCGTGGCGATCGCCAACGGCTACGCGCGAGCGACCGGCGAGATCATGGCGACAGGGCTGCACAATATCGTCGGACTGCAGCACGCCAGCATGGCGATCTTCAACGCCTGGTGTGATCGAACGCCGATCCTCAATCTCGGCGGCGGCGGCCCGCAGGACACCACGAACCGGCGCTCCACCGACTGGGTGCACACAGCTTTGGTGCAAGGCAATGCCGTGCGCGATTATGTCAAGTTCGACGATCAGCCGAACTCGGTGGACGCTGTCGCGGAATCTTTTTTAAAAGCGTACCGGATCGCCATGACCGAGCCGAAAGGGCCGGTGTATATCTGCCTCGATACCGACGTGCAAGAGGCGAAGATCGAAAAGCCGATGGTTGTGCCGCGCGCGCAATTCTTCCGACCACCCGCCGGACCCGGAGCCAATCCGGATTCGCTGCGCAGCGCATCGCGCTTGCTCGCGGAGGCGCAATGGCCGGTGATCGTGGCCGGCGAAGTGGGACGCAACCCGAAAGCGTTGCCGCCGATGTTGGATTTGGCCGAAGCTTTGGGCGCGCCGGTCGTCGATTCCGACGGCCGTTTCGCTTTTCCGAGCACCCACCCGCTGAATCTTACCAATGCTCGCGAAGAGGCCTTGCGCGGCGCCGACGTCGTGCTGGCGCTCGACGTTCCGAGCTTGGGTGTGCCGCTCGGGCCGTCTGTGCGCGAGCGCGGCAATTTTGCACCGGTCATTTCACCGAGCTGCAAGGTTATTCACATGACTTTACTCGACCTCGAGCGGCAGAGCTGGGTGAGCGATAACATGTGGCTCTTGCCCGTGCAGATCCCAATGGCTGCCGATACGGCGGTTGTCTTGCCGCAATTGCTCGAGCAGGTGCGCGAGCGTCTCGGCGCCAATAAAGAATCAGGGCGCCAGGTGCAGGAGCGGCGCGCCAAAGTGGAGTCGATCTATCGCGAGACCCGGAAAAAAAGCCAGGAGTGGATCGAAAAGACTTGGAATGAGAAACCGATTTCACAGGCCCGTTTTTTCAGCGAGATCAACAAACGCGTCCAGGGTAAGTCGTGGGCGCTGGTGTCGTCGCATGGACGGCGCTGGCGTGAAGTCATCGAAGTCACCGAGCCGGCGCACGGCATGGGCGGCGGCCGCGGCGGCGGCGTGGGCTACGGCCTGCCGTCTTCCATCGGCGCGGCGCTCGGCTTTAAGGAGAGCGGCAGATTGTGCGTAGGCATTCTCGGCGACGGCGATTTTCTGATGACCTCAAACGCGCTCTGGACGGCGGCGAAGTATCAGATTCCGCTGCTGGTCGTGGTGCTGAACAACCGCTCTTATTACAACGATGAAGAACACCAGGAGCGCATGGCGCGCTGGCGCCAGCGGCCGGTAGAAAATAAAGGCATCGGCATCCGGATCGAGGAACCGGCGCCGGACCTGGCGGCGATTTCGCGCGCGCTTCACGTCGACGGCTTTGGTCCGATCACGGAACCTGATCAGCTTGGACCGACGTTGGACAAGGCAATTGCGATTGTTGAAAGCGGCAAACCGGCAGTCGTCGACGTGATCACACAGCCGCGCTAGGAGGGGATATGTTTGTCTGAGGCCATGGTGAAGTCGTAGGGTGTTTCATATTCTCAGGCGGGAGCGGCCGGATTTAGCTCGGTTGGAGCGGAGTTCACGATGAATAAATTAATCGAAGAAAACCTGCTGGCGGTTATGAAGCGGGAAGGGCTGGAGCCGAAGCCCGGTGATCTGGAACAGTTCAGCGAGATCATCGATCTCTATATGGAGAACTTGAAGCAACTCCACTCCGTGAACCTCGGCGCGGAAGAGTTGGCGCCGGTGTTCCGGCCGGAATGGACGGGGAAGTGACAGGCAGATCGTTCCGCTCAGACGGACAAACGACGACAGTGCGCCAGACATCCTAGATTCCGCGAAAATCTGCTTTGTCGGAAGGTGCAATTCGCAACCCAGACAAGGAGGCTCGCCATGGCCGTAGCTGAGAAACCGCTGTATTACCTGTCGATCCATGAAGCGCAGCAACTCATCAAAGACCGCAAGCTCTCGCCGGTCGAGTTGACGAAAGCCGTTCTCGACCGCATCGCTGCCGTCGATGGCAAGCTGCACGCCTATATTCATTTAATGGCGGATAGCGCCATGCAGGAGGCGCGCACGGCCGAGATGGAGATTGCCAAAGGCAACTGGAGAGGGCCGCTGCACGGCATTCCGATCGCGGTTAAGGACCAACTTGACGTTGCGGGCGCGCCGGCGCGTATTCGTCAGTTCACTGAAGGAGTGGGCGACGCGACGGCCGTGCGCAAGCTGCGCGATGCCGGGGCAGTCATGATGGGCAAGCTGCATATGAGCAGCATGCCCGACGCCGACTTGCCTGCGCCATGCAACCCATGGAACACGGAGCATATCACCGGCGGATCGAGCACGGGCTCGGGTGCCGCCGTAGCGGGCGGGCTCTGTCTCGGCTCGCTCGGCGAAGACACCGCGGGTTCGATCCGCAATCCGGCGGCGTTCTGCGGGCTCGCCGGTTTAAAGGGAACCTACGGGCGCGTGAGCCGTTATGGTTTGGCGCCGCTCAGCTGGTCGCTCGATCACTGCGGGCCGATCGCGCGGGTCGTCGAAGACCTGGCGCATATGCTCAACGCGATCGCCGGTCATGACCCGCGGGATCCGACATCGAGCAACGTCCCGGTAATCGATTACACGGCCGCGCTGCGCCAAGACGTGAAGGACATGGTGGTCGGCGTGCCGCGCGCCTATATCGACGAGTGCGCGCCGCGCACTGATGCGATCGTTCTCAAACGGGTCGATGAGGCAATCGATCAACTGAGGTCGCTGGGAGCGCGCGTCCAAGATGTCAACGTGCCGACCTTGCATTTGGCGACCATCGCCAATGCGGTTATTTACTACAACGAGTTCTGGGCGGCGCACAAAAATGCGGCGGGCGAGGTTCTAAAAACCGGCGCACCACAGCGGCGCGCACGGATTTACTTGGGTCTGCTCACGGGCTCCGCCGATTACATTCAAGCGCAACGTATCCGCAGCCGCTGCCGCAGCGAGCTGGCGCAAGTCTTTCAAAAAGTCGATTGCCTGGCGTTACCCAATCAGGCGGGTCCGGCGCCAAGAATGAAAGACGTGGGACCGATCGATACGC
>Ga0075326_1000099_pt1 | contig 17972 bp, 15 predicted proteins | sample MayberrySE_Catta_3_FD_120052 | JGI IMG/M metagenome (GOLD analysis project Ga0075326, IMG submission 120052) | Natural and restored wetland microbial communities from the San Francisco Bay, California, USA, that impact long-term carbon... | ecosystem: Environmental > Terrestrial > Soil >...
AGGAGGAGCTCGCTCGCCGGATCTTGCAGGACCGCCTGTCGGTTCGCGCGGCCGAGCGCCTGGTCGAGTGGATGGCGAAGCAGGGCGCCGGCACCAATCAAAAGCCGGCGGCGCGCCGGGACCCGAATGTCGTCTCAGCCGAGGAAAACCTGCAGAAAGCCCTCGGCACGAAGGTGCGGATCTTCCAGGGAAGGAAAGGCGGCGGCCGGATCGAGCTCCATTTCTACAGCACCGAGGAGTTGAACCGGGCCTACGACCTGATCCTCAATGCGACGAAAAGTCTGTAGATGCGACACTTTCTGATTTTCGCCGACATATACGTCGGCGCAAGATAAGCAGCCGACAATTTTGTCGGCGGAACCGGAGATACGATTGGCCCTTCCCGAGACCGAGATTCGGGGCCGAGCCATGTCGCCCGGCGGATTCCAGGGGAGGCCACCCGCAGACATTTTTGTCGGCCGCGGGCGCTTGCCGACAGATCTGTCGGCGAGCGGCTTGGCGTATCCGCGAACGTTCCACGGACGACCAGGAGGACCTGATGGCGCGCCGTGATGAGATCGACCCCCTTCGTGCGGACATGCAAGGGCTCATCGGCGAGGGCACGAGCCTCTCCGGCGAGTTCCATTTCCAGGGAGGCTACCGCGTCGACGGGAAGATCAGCGGTCGCCTCTCGTGCTCGTCGACGCTCATCGTCGGGCCACCCGGCCGACTCGAGCTCGACGAGCTTCATGCCGGCAGTCTGGTGGTGAGCGGGTCGGTCGAGGGAACGCTCCACGTGCACGACCGGCTGGAGATCGCCGAGGGTGGCAGGGTCCGGGGCCGGGTCACGCTGGCCAGCCCCGGTTTCGTGCTGGCGCGCGGCGCCTCCTTCGACGGCACGATCGTGATGCGGACCTCCGCCGCGGACACCGACGGCTGAGCCGGACGCGCGCGATCGAGCCGACCGACCGCCGGCGTCGAAGCGCTGCCCGTCGTGACGTGCGGCTGAGTTCTTGACAGTCGTCGAGCGGCTATGGTACTTTCCGCCATCTTCAAGAAGGGCAAAGGGTTGCTCCGTTCCGAGGTGAAGCGGGAGGCGTCTTTGCCCGTTCCCCGTCAGCGATTCACGTCGGGCGCGCCGAAGAGGGACTCATGAGGGACCGAAAGCTCGCGACTCGCTATGCGCGAGCACTCCTTGCGACCCTCGATGCCGGCCAGGCCCAGAACGTCGACGCGTTCCTGGCGGCGCTGTCGCAGGCGATCACGACCTCCCGCGACCTTCGCGACGTTCTCCTGAATCCCGGCATCCCCCGTGCGGCGCGCACCGCCGTTCTCGTCGCGCTCGCGAAGCAGCACGACATGCCGGCCGAGGTCGGGAGCTTCATGCGCGTGGTGGTCGCCCACGGCCGAGCCGGAAACCTCCCCGAGATCGCGACGGCGTTCGGCGAAGCGAGAGAGGAAGCTGCGGGGATCGTCCCCGTGGAGCTTCAGACCGCGGCCCCCCTGCCCCAGGATCTCCAGAACCGGGCGCGCTCGATCCTCGAGAAGCTCACCGGAAAGCAGGTCCGGCTGCGGTTCCGCGTCGACCCGAGCCGGCTCGGGGGCGCGGTCGCGAAGATCGGCTCGAAGGTCTACGACGGGAGCCTCCGAACCCAACTCGACATCCTGAGACGAAGGATGACCGCGGAGTAGACAGGCCATGGAGATCAAGGTCGACGAGATCAGCAAGATCATCCGCCAGCAGATCGAGGGCTACGATCGGCACACGAGTCTGGCGGAGGTGGGGACGGTCCTGTCGGTGGGCGACGGCATCGCTCGCATCTACGGGCTCGAGAAGGTCATGGCCGGCGAGCTGCTGGAGCTGCCCCACGGCGTGATGGGCATGGCGCTGAACCTCGAGGAGGACAGCGTCGGCGCGGTGCTCCTGGGGGAGACGACCCTGATCAAGGAAGGAGATCAGGTCCGCCGCACGGGGCGCATCATGCAGGTGCCGGCCGGGCAGGCGCTGGTGGGCCGCGTCGTGAATCCTCTCGGCGAACCCCTCGACGGCAAGGGACCGCTCGCCACGACCCACAGCATGCCCATCGAGAGGATCGCCCCGGGCGTGGTCGACCGCACTCCGGTCAAGGAGCCGCTCCAGACCGGGATCAAGGCCATCGACAGCATGATCCCCATCGGCCGCGGCCAACGCGAGCTGATCATCGGTGACCGCCAGACGGGGAAGACCGCCATCGCGGTCGATACGATCATCAATCAGAAGGGCGCCGGGGTGATCTGCATCTACGTCGCCATCGGCCAGAAGCAGTCGACCATCGCCCAGACCGTGAAGACGCTCGAGCAGCACGGCGCGATGGACCACACCATCGTCGTGGCCGCCGCCGCGTCCACACCCGCGCCGCTGCAATACCTCGCCCCGTACTCCGGCTGCGCGATGGGCGAGTACTTCATGTACCACGGCGCGGACGGGAAGGCGGCGAGCGCGACGAACCCCGGTCGAGCGGTGCTGACCATCTACGACGATCTCTCCAAGCACGCCGCGTCGTACCGCGAGATCTCGCTCCTGCTGCGCCGGCCGCCGGGCCGGGAGGCGTTTCCGGGGGACGTGTTCTACCTCCACTCCCGCCTGCTCGAGCGTGCCGCCAAGCTCAACGAGGCCAACGGCTCGGGCTCGCTGACGTCGCTTCCGGTCATCGAGACCCAGGCGGGCGACATCTCGGCCTACATCCCCACGAACGTCATCTCGATCACCGACGGTCAGATCTACCTCGAGGCCGACCTGTTCTACTCCGGGATCCGTCCCGCCGTGAACGTCGGGCTCTCGGTCTCGCGCGTGGGAGGCAACGCCCAGATCAAGGCGATGAAGCAGATCGCCGGCACGCTGCGCCTCGACCTCGCGCAGTATCGCGACGTCGCCGCGTTCGCGCAGTTCGGCTCGGATCTCGACAAGGCGACCCAGGCCCAGCTCAATCGAGGCCAGCGGCTCACCGAGATCCTCAAGCAGGCGCAGTACGCGCCGCTCGGGGTCGAACGCCAGATCGTCATCATCTACGCCGGCGCCAACGGGTATCTCGACGACGTCGCGCTCGAGGATTGCGGGCGTTACGAGCGCGACCTGTACAGGTTCATGGATCTGCGCCACCCGGAGCTCCTCGAGGCCATCGTGAAGAAGCGCACCCTCGACGACGACCTGAAGGCGGGCCTCAAGAAGGCCCTCGACAAGTTCAAGAGCGAATTCGTCGCGGCGAGCGCCACGACCGTCAGCTGACGGGTTCTCGAGCCGTGGCCAAGACTCAGGACCTTCGGCGCCGGATCCGATCCATCCGGAACACGAGGCAGCTCACCAAGGCCATGAAGACGGTGAGCGCGGCCAAGCTGCGTCGGGCGCAGGAGGCGATGCTGGCGGCGCGACCCTACGCCGCGCAGATGCAGAAGGTCCTCGAGTCTCTCGCCGCCCGGGCGAATCCCGAGGACCATCCGCTCCTGGCGCGTCGCGGCGACGACCGCATCCGCGCGCTGGTGATCACGTCGGACCGCGGGTTGTGCGGCTCGTTCAACGTCAACATCGGCCGGACCGGACTGTCGTTCGTTCGGGAGCACCGCGCCAAGCAAGTCGAAGTGCTGGCCGTGGGGCGCAAGGGGCGGGAGTACTTCCGTCGCCGCAAGGTCGCCCTGGGGGATCGCGTGTGGGCCGACGTCCTGCGCACCGTGAGCTACACGACGGCGGCCGACATGGCGCGGTTCCTGATCGACGGCTACGTCGGCGAGAAGCTGGACGCCGTCTACCTCGTGTACAACGAGTTCAAGTCCGCCCTGCAGCAGAAGCCCGTGGTCTCGCGGATCCTCCCCATCGAGAAGCTCGATCTCGAGCCCGGAGAGTGCGACGAGTACATCTACGAGCCGGACGCGGCGTCGCTGTTCGAGGCCCTGCTCCCCAAGTACGTCGAGTTCCAGATCTACCACGCGCTGCTGGAATCGGTCGCGGCCGAGCACGCGGCCCGCATGTCCGCGATGGATGCGGCCACGCGCAACGCCGGGGAGCTGATCGACAAGCTGACCTTGCACATGAACCGGGTGCGACAGGCGGCCATCACGACGGAGATCATCGAGGTCGTCTCCGGCGCGGAGGCGCTGTGAGACGAAAAGGGGTCAGACCCCTTTTCCGGAGAAGCTGATGGGGAACATCGGAAGGGTCGTACAGATCATCGGTCCCGTCGTGGACGTGGAATTCGACGAGGATCATCTGCCGTCGATCTACAACGCCGTGCACATCACGGACCCGGGAAAGGAGACCGGCGTCCCCGTGGACATCATCGCCGAGGTCGAGCAGCACCTCGGCGAGAACCGCGTGCGGACGGTGGCCATGGAGCCGACGGACGGCCTGGTCCGGGGCATGAGCGCCGAGGATACCGGCCAGCCCATCACCGTGCCCGTGGGAGAGGCGACCCTCGGGCGCGTGATCAACGTCGTCGGCAAGCCGGTGGACAAGCACGGTCCCGTGAACACCACCGAGCGCTGGCCGATCCACCGCGAGGCCCCCGCGTATGATGAGCAGTCCACCGAGATCGAGATGTTCGAGACCGGCATCAAGGTCATCGACCTGCTCGAGCCGTACATGAAGGGCGGCAAGACCGGCCTGTTCGGAGGCGCGGGCGTCGGCAAGACCGTGCTGATCATGGAGCTCATCAACAACGTCGCCCTGAAGCACGGCGGCTTCTCTGTCTTCGCCGGGGTCGGCGAGCGCACTCGCGAGGGCAACGACCTGTGGCTCGAGATGCAGGAAGCCGGCGTCATCGATCCCAGCGATTACAAGAAATCGAAGGCGGCGCTGATCTACGGGCAGATGACCGAGCCGCCCGGCGCGCGTCTGCGCGTCGCGCTGACGGCCCTGACCGTCGCGGAGTATTTCCGCGACGTCCAGCATCAGGACGTGCTGCTGTTCATCGACAACATCTTCCGCTTCACCCAGGCGGGCTCCGAGGTCTCGGCGCTGCTGGGTCGAATGCCGTCCGCGGTGGGCTACCAGCCGACGCTCGCCACCGAGATGGGCGAGCTGCAGGAGCGCATCACCTCGACCAAGAAAGGATCGATCACGTCGGTTCAGGCGATCTACGTGCCTGCCGACGACTACACCGATCCGGCGCCGGCCACGACCTTCGCGCACCTCGACGCTTCGACCAACCTCTCGCGGCAGATCGCCGAGCTCGGGATCTATCCGGCGGTGGATCCTCTGGCGTCCACCTCGAGGATCCTCGACCCGCGCCTGCTCGGGGATGAGCACTACAACACCGCGCGCGCCGTGCAGGGCGTCCTCCAGCGCTACAAGGAGCTGCAGGACATCATCGCCATTCTCGGCATGGACGAGCTGTCGGAGGATGACAAGCTCACGGTCCAGAGGGCGCGCAAGCTGCAGCGGTTCCTGTCGCAGCCGTTCGCGGTCGCGGAGCAGTTCACCGGGATCCCCGGCAAGTACGTCAAGATCGAGGACACCATCCGCGGCTTCAAGGAGGTCGTCGAGGGCAAGCACGACGACGTTCCCGAGCAGGCGTTCTACCTCCAGGGCACGATCGAAGAGGTCCTGGAGAACGCCGAGCGGATCAAGGCCAGCGCCGCCTAGGAGCCTCACACGATGGCGGTCGACAAACTCGATCTCGAGATCACCACCCCGGAGCGACGCGTGATCGCGGAGACCGTGGACGAGGTCGTGCTCCCGGGCACTCAGGGCTACCTCGGCGTCCTTCCCGGCCACGCGCCCCTGCTCACGGGCCTGAACGCCGGCGAGGTCGCGTACCGGGTGGGCGGCAAGGAGCGATACATCGCGGTCTCGACGGGGTTCGCCGAGATCCTGGGAAACCGGGTCAGCATACTGGCCGACACGGCCGAGCGCGCCGAAGAGATCGACCTGGAGCGGGCCCGGCGCTCGCTCGACCGCGCGCAGAAGGAGCTCGCGGCTCACGACGACGTCCTCGCGGCCCAGGCTCGTCTCATGCGCGCGCTGGCGAGGATCCAGGTGCGGGAGCGCATCGGTTAGGGCGCGATGGGCCACTTCCGGCGCTGGACCATCGCGGGGCTGACCGCCCTCGGCCTCGTCCATGCGGGAGGGTGCTCGGCCGGAATCCCGATCGGGGCGGTGATCTCCGAGACCGGGGCCGCCGCGAGCTACGGCCGGAGCGTGCGGAAGGGGCTCGACCTCGCGGTCGAGGAGATCAACTCCGGCGGTGGGTTCGAGGGCAAGGCGTTCGAGATCGTCTACCGTGACGACGAGACGGATCCCATGAAGGGCCAGCAAGCCGTCGCAGACCTGATCTCGGAGTTCGACGTCGGGCTCATCATCGGCGCGGTCTCCTCCTCGGTGACCCTGGCCATCGCCCCGATGTGCGAGCAGGACGGGGTCGTGCTGCTGTCTCCGACCGCTTCCGCCCCCCAGCTCACCGACGCGGGCTCCTACATCTTCCGCAACTATCCTTCCGACGTCCTCGAGGGAACCGCGATGGCCCGGTTCGCGCGGGACCTGGGCGTCGAGAGGCTGGCGTTGTTCGCCGTCGACAACGAGTTCGGCGAGGGCCTGAAACGCGTCTTCGCCCCGGAGTTCGAGAGCCGCTTCCGCGCGATCGTGGCGACCATCGACTTCCAGGAGGGACAAGCCGCCGGTCTGGGGGGTCGTATCGCCGCGCTCGCCGACGCGCGCCCGGACGGCATCTACGTCGTCGGGTACATCGACGACGTGGCGTCGATCGTGCGCCAGGTGCGCGATGCCGGTCTCGAGTCGGTCGTTCTGGCCACCTCGTCCACGAACGCCGTCGACCTGGTCGAGAAGATCGGGGCGGCCGCCGAGAATGTCGTCCTCCCCCGCTCCTCGTCCTTCGACTCCGAGTCGGACGATCCCGCCGTGCAGGCGTTCGTCGCGACCTACCGCGAGAAGTACGGCGAGGACCCCGACGATTTCGCGGCCCGCGGCTACGATGCGGCCAAGCTGCTGCTCATCGCCATGCAGCAGGGCGGCTCCGCCCATCCCGACGCCGTCAAGACCGGGCTGAGCGGCATCGACGATTACCACGGAGCCTCGGGGCGGGTCGCGCTCGACGAGCACGGCGACGCCGTCCAGTACCCGCGCCTGTACGTGATTCGGCAGGGCCGCGAGATCCCTTACGACCGGTTCAAGGAGGAAGGCGGCTCCTTCGACCTGCCCCGATCATGACGACCGCTCTCCGGAGCCGATTCCACCTCTCGGTCGTGATCCCGGCCTACAACGAAGAGCACCGGCTCGGAGATTCGCTGGCGAAGGTCGGCGCCTACCTCGACCGATCCGCCATCGACGCCGAGGTTCTCGTCGTCGATGACGGCTCCGCCGACGCCACCACCCGCGTGGCGCAGGACCTCCTTCGGCTGCGCAAGGGGAAGGTGCTGAGCAACGACGAGAACCGGGGCAAGGGCTACTCGGTGCGCCGCGGGGTGCTCGCCGCCGCCGGCCGCTGGGTGTTGCTGACCGATGCCGATCTGTCGGCGCCCATCGAGGAGCACGCCAAGCTGGCCGCCGCGGTCCGCGATCACGACCTCGACGTCGCCATCGGCTCCCGCGCGCTCGAGGAGTCGAAGATCGAGATCAGGCAGCACGCCATCCGCCAGGCCATGGGCAAGACCTTCAACCGCTGCATTCGTCGCATGACCGGCCTGCCGTTCCGCGACACGCAGTGCGGATTCAAGCTCATGGATCGCGAGCGCACGCTCCCGCTGTTCGAGCGCATGATCGTGGACCGCTTCGCCTTCGACGTCGAGCTGCTCTACCTGTGCGTGCGGTTCGGTCTGTCGGTTCGAGAGGTCCCGATCGTGTGGAGAAACGCCGAGGGCTCGAAGGTCAGCATGATCTCGGACCCGCTCAACATGCTGTGGGACGTCGCTCGAGTGCGGTGGCGGTTCCGACGCGGAGGGTACAACCCGGAGACGACCGCCGCTCCACCGGGAAGGACATGACCCGCTCGTCGCGACCGGCGGGCGCGAAGATCGTCGATCCGACCCGCCTGCGGGACGCGCTCGCCGGCGTCCGCGAGCAGGGCCGGAGCATCGTGTTCACCAACGGCTGCTTCGATGTGCTGCACGCCGGGCACCTCCAGCTTCTGGAATCGGCGGCGGAGCTGGGCGACGTGCTCGTCGTCGGACTGAACGGCGACGCCTCGGTGCGGCGGCTCAAGGGGCCGGCGCGTCCCTTCGTTCCGTTCCACGAGCGCGCCGAGATCCTCGCCGAGCTGGGTGTCGTGGACTTCGTCGTGGGGTTCGAGGAAGACACGCCGGGGAACCTGATCGCGGCGGTCCTTCCGGACGTCCTGGTCAAGGGCGGCGACTGGAGCCCGGATCGCATCGTCGGCCGGGAACTCGTCGAGTCGCGGGGCGGCCGGGTCGTGTCGATCCCGCTCCGTGCCGGTCGCTCCACCAGCGCTCTGGTCGGCAGAATCCGCTCCCGATCGGGGACAGGATAGAACGGTGTTCGAGCCTCTGACCGCCTCCGACGCTTTCCGGGAGCTCGTGCGCGGTCTCGTCGCGGGCGAGCCGGGCCTGAGCTGCGCCGGCCTCGTCGAGGGTGCCCGCGCCGTGGTGCTCACCCTCCTCGCGCAGCGCGCCGGGAAGCCGATGCTCGTCGTGGTTCCCGACGACGTCGCGCTCGAGGCCTATCGGCGCGACCTCGCGGTGTTCGCGGCAGCGCTCGGCCGCGACGCAGATCGAATCGTCGCCCTCCCCGCCATGGACGCCGATCCCTACGACGCCATCGCGCCGCACCCCGAGGTCTCCAAGGACCGCGTGGTGGCGCTCGGGCGACTCTCGCGGCGCGAGGTCGACTTCCTGCTCGCTCCGGCGCGCGCGCTGCTGGGCTGGCTGCCCTCGCCCGAGGAGCTCGCCGCCGACGTCCGCGTCGTGCGCAAGGGGGACACGCTGGCGCCGGACGGCTTCGCGCTGCACGCCATGCGCAGCGGATACCGCCGGGTCGAGACGGTCAGCGCCCCCGGCGAGTTCTCGCGGCGGGGCGGCATCATCGACATCTTCCCGCCCGACGCGGAAGAGCCGGTGCGGATCGAGCTGTTCGGCGACACCATCGATTCGATCCGGGCCTTCGACACCGACCACCAGCGGTCGACCGGACCGATCGACCGCGCGATCCTCGGACCGGCGGTCGAGAGCCCTCCGAACGACGACGCCATCGCGCGCCTGTCCCGCTATCTCGAGCGCGGGGTCGAGCGCGTCCGCGAGGAGCACGGCCCGGTGCGGCAGGCGCGGGAGCGCCTCGAGCAGCTCCAGACCCAGGGGTATCTGCCGGGACTCGAAGCTCTGGCCGCGATCACCGCCAAGCGCCCGGTCTCGTTGTTCGAGCATGCCGGGTCGATGCTGACCGTGGTCGACGAGCCCGCGCGCGTCGAGGCGGAGCTCGGTCGTGCGTTCAACGAGGTCGAGCAGTCGTGGGCGGAGAGCGGCGATCGCATCCTTCCCCCGCCACGCGAGCTGTTCGTCGATCCCGCCAAGGCGCTCCCCCGGCTGCGGGAGGTCGACCTACGGCTGACCGAGCTCGCGGGCGAGGCCCGCGGACGCGAGGTGCTCGTTCCGACGCGCATGGCGGCATCGTACGCGGGCCATGTCCCGCGACTGATCGAGGACCTCCGTGCGGCGCGGGCGCGGGGCGCTCGCGTGCTGTGTTTCATGAGGACCGCGGGGAGCGCGGAGCGCCTGAGCGAAATCCTGCGCGAATACGAGCTGGAGTCCGCTCTGTCCCGCGACGCCGCAGCCGGCGTCGAGACCTCCGGGGCGGGCGGGCTGTTCGTCCTGACGGGACGCCTTCGCGCCGGCTTCGAGTTCCCCGCGCACGATCTGGTGGTGCTCGCCGAGAGGGACCTCTTCGGCGAGGAGAAGCACGCCGCGGAGCGCAAGACCCGGGCTCACGCGGCGTTCATCTCCGACTTCCGCGACCTCAAGGAAGGCGACCCCGTCGTTCACGTCGACCACGGCATCGCGAGCTACGCCGGCCTCGGGCGCCCCAAGGGCGGGAGTCTCAATCGCGACTTCATGGTGCTCGAGTTCGCCGGCCGCGACCGCCTGTTCGTTCCCGTCGACCGGCTCGACCTCGTCCAGAGGTACAGCGGCGTGGCCGGCCACAAGCCGCAGCTCGACAAGCTCGGCGGCCCCGGCTGGGAGCGGGTGAAATCCAGGGTCCGCAAGTCGGTCGAGAGCATGGCCCGCGAGCTCCTCGACCTCTACGCCCGGCGCGGCGCCGCGCGCGGTCACCCGTTCTCGCCGGACGCTCCCTGGCAGCGCGAGCTCGAGGCGGCGTTCCCCTTCGAGCTGACTCCGGATCAGGAGCGGGCGTTGCGCGAGGTCAAGGAGGACATGGAATCGCAGCGCCCGATGGACCGCCTGCTGGTGGGCGACGTCGGCTTCGGCAAGACCGAGGTCGCGGTCCGGGCGGCGTTCAAGGTGGTGATGGACGGCTTCCAGGCCGCGGTGCTGGCGCCCACGACCGTCCTGGCGTTCCAGCACTTCCGGACGTTCCGGGAGCGCTTCGCCGCCTTCCCGGTGCGCGTCGAGATGGTCTCGCGGTTTCGCTCCGCGGCGGAGATCCGCAAGGTGCTTCGAGACGTCGAGATCGGGGAGGTGGACGTCCTGATCGGGACCCACCGCGTGCTGTCCCGCGACGTGCGCTTCCGCCGCCTGGGCCTCCTGGTCGTGGACGAGGAGCAGCGCTTCGGCGTCGCGCACAAGGAGCGCCTCAAGAGGATGTCGGTCGGGATCGACGTGCTCTCCATGACCGCGACCCCGATACCGAGGACTCTCCAGATGTCCCTCGCGGGGGTCCGGGACCTGTCGGTCATCGAGACGCCGCCGCCGGGTCGCATGGCCATCCAGACCTCGATGGTGCCGTTCCGCAAGAACGTCCTCGCGCAGGCGATCCGCCAGGAGATGCGGCGCGAGGGGCAGGTCTTCGTCGTGCACGACCGCGTCGACACCCTTCCGGCGCTGGTCGATTCCGTGCGCGACATGGTGCCGGAAGCGCGCGTCGTGATCGCCCACGGCCAGATGAAGGAGCGCGAGCTCGAGAACGTCATGATGAAGTTCGTGAGCTACGAGGCCGACGTCCTGGCCACCACGACGATCATCGAGAACGGTCTCGACATCCCGCGCGCCAACACGATCATCGTGAATCACGCCGATCGCTTCGGCCTGGCCCAGCTCTATCAGCTCCGCGGACGGGTCGGCCGGAGCGCGCATCGCGCCTATGCGTTCTTCATCGTGCCGGGACGCGAAGCGCTGCGCGAGGACGCCCGCAAGCGGCTGCGCGCGCTCCAGGAGTTCAGCGATCTCGGGGCGGGCTTCCGGCTGGCGGCCGCCGACCTCGAGATCCGGGGGGCCGGGGAGCTGCTCGGGTCGCGGCAGCACGGCCACATCGCGGCGCTCGGCTTCGATCTTTACTGTCAGATGCTCGAGCGGGCCGTGCAGGAGCTTCGCGGCGAGCCGGTCGTCGAGCACCCCCCCGTCGCGCTGCACCTCGGGGTCGACATCAAGATCCCCGAGAGCTACATCTCGGACACCGGAGAGCGCCTGTCGCAGTACAAGCGCCTGGCAGTGGCGCGCGACGCCGCTCACGTCGACCGTCTACAATCCGAGGCGGAGGACCGCTACGGCCACCTCCCTCCCGCCGGGAGGCGGTTGTTCGACATGGCCCGCCTGCGGCTGCTCTCGGAGCGAACCGGGGTTCGAAGCGTGGACGTCGCCGACGGCAGGATCCAGATCCGGTTCCACGAGCGCCCGCCCGTCACGCCCGAGTCGATCGTCGAGATGGTGCGGCGCGAGGGCGGGTCGTTCACGCCCTCCGGGATGCTGCTCCTCCCCGCCCCGGAACGCGCAGCGGAGAGGATCGCGGCCGTGAGCGGCGTGCTGGCGCAGCTCCTCGGCGAGCCGCACGCGGTGCACGACCGATGACGGCGCGCGCATGGGTCGGTTGCGCGGCGGTCGGCTTGCTGTGCGTGGCGGGCTGCGACCGCGGCGCGGAGGTCGAGCCCGAGCCGGAGACCGACGCGGTCGTGGTGCTCGACGGCAACGCGATCCCGGCCGCGGAGTTCGATCTGTACGTCGATTCCATCCTCGGCCTCGGCACCGATGACCAGCCGCTCGCGGGGGAGGACCTCGATCGCGTCCGCAGCCGGCTGTTCGATGCGTTCGTCAACGAGGAGATCCTGCTGTTCGAGGCGCGGCGGCGAGGGGTCACGATCGCGGACGCCGAGGTCGATGCCTACCTCGGCGCGGCGGGACCGGACTCCGAGGCGCCCCCCCTCGTCACCGATGTCGCCCGCCGCGCCGCCCGCAGGAACCTCACGATCCAGAAGCTGCGCGGGGCGGTGGTCCTCGTCGATTCCGCCATCGGCGTGGGCGAGATCGAGGCCTACCTCGCCGAGCACCGCGCGGAGCTGGAGTCCGACCAGCACATCGTGCTGCGGTCGCTCACGGCCGGCACGCGGGCCAACGCCGAGAAACTCCTGGACGATCTCCTCGGCGGCAAGGTGTCTTTCGCCGACGCGATCGAGGCGCAAGGGCTCGGCCCCGATCAGGGGCAGCCGATGGAGGTCGGCCTGAACGATCTCCCCGACGAGATTCGCGACGCGGTCTCCGGGCTGACGTCCGGCGAGATCAGCGCGCCGGTCGCGTTCCAGGGAAGCATCTACCTGTTCCTGGTGGAAGTCGGTCCCGTCAAGCTCGGCGAGTCGGAGCTCCGGGAGAAGGCCGTGACGGAGCTCGGCCGGACCAAGTCCCAGGAGGCCTCGGACCGATTCCTCGAGCGCCTGCGCTCCGAGATCGCGGTCGAGGTCCACCACGAGGCCCTGCCGTTCCCGTACGTCCCGGAGGGCGGTGAGGAGCTCGACACCTCGATCTCCCGTAGCTGGCGCCGGGAAGCGCGAGCCGCCTAGAATGGTCGGGCGGAGGCATCCATGAGCCCACGGGTCGTCGCGACGGCCATCGCGGTCGTCGCTGGTCTCGCCATCGCGGCGCCGCCGGCGCGCGCGGAGGTCATCGAGGAGATCGTCGCCAAGGTCAACGACGACATCATCACGATGTCCGAGCTGCAGCGCGAGGAGCAGGCCGTGATCGCGGACCTGTATCGGGAATACACCGGAGCGGAGCTCGACGGCAAGGTGGCGATGGCGCGAGCGGGCCTGCTCCAGATGCTGATCGACCGCAAGCTCCTGATCCACCGCGCCGAGCGGCTGTACGACATCGAGAAGATGGAGGCCGCCCTGCTCGAGAACTTCATGGCCCAGCAAGGCATCCCCGATCTCGCCGAGCTCAACCGCGCGCTGGCGGCGGACGGCCTGAGCCTGGAGGAGCTCAAGCAGAGGCTCGTCGAGATGGCGGCTCCGCAGGAGGTCATCCGGTTCGAGGTGGCCGGCCGACTGTCGGTCGGCGACCAGGAGATCGAGGCCTACTACAGCGCCAACCCGCAGGAGTTCCTGGTTCCCGCCGAGGTGAGCCTGCGCGAAATCGTCCTCGTGACCCCTCCGGGCGAAGCGCCGAGCGCCCGCATGCCCGAGATCGAGGCGATTCGAGAGCAGCTCCTCGCCGAGGGCGCCGATTTCGCCCGGATCGCGGAGCAGGAGTCGGACGCCGGCTCGGCCAAGGTGGGCGGCCTGATCGGCCCGTTCAAGAGGGGCGATCTCTTTCCGGCTCTGGAGGATGTGGCGTTCTCGAACCCGATCGGGGTCATCAGCCCGGTCATCACGACGGCCAACGGGCTGCACGTCATCCGGGTGGAGGAACGGACGGAAGACAGGACTCTAACGGTCGACGAAGTCAAAGAGGATCTGCGCGCCAAGCTGGAGGATGAGAAGTATTCAAAGGCGCTGGCAGAGTTTCTGGAGAAGGCGAGAGACGAAGCCGACATTTGGGTCAACCCAAAATACCGCGCCAAGTACGGCGCCGAGACTTCGAGCTGACGCTTGTCCGAAAAGCGCTCCCCAATCGCGCGCAACAGGTTGCGGCGTCACGGTCCATGATGGTACAGTCTCATCGATTCGCGTGGTTGAGCGCACGATCCGGTGCGCAGGCCCGGCCCGACGGTTCGTGACGAACCGGCCGCGGCTTCCCGGCAGAAAACCGAGCGTGTTTCGGACGACGGCGCGAGGCTGTCAACACGGCTCGGGAACACCGGGCCCCGGTGCGCTCCGTGGGGTCCGGGCGTGGCTCGAGGTTCCGAGTCGAGGGTGGTGTGATGGCAAACCGAAAACTGATTCGACCCAACCTGGCAGAGATCAAAGAGAAGATGACCGCGCGGCACGCGGTGCCGGCCCCCGAGCGGGAAAGCCACCCCTCGGGACCGCGTCACCGTCCCATGCCGCCCGAGCACACGAGCGCCGAGGCGTTCTATTACCTCAAGCAGATGAACAACAGGACCGCCATGGCCGTGGTCCTGGATGACGGCGAGGAGCTACGCGGCCACATCGAGTGGTACGACCGCAACTGCATCAAGGTCAACCGCGAGGGCGCTCCGAACGTCCTGGTGTTCAAGCACTGCATCAAGTACCTGTTCAAGCAGGAAGAAGAGCAGCGGCTCAGCGAGCCGACGGCCGCGAACGAGTAGCCTTCCTGGCGCGCAGGTGCGCGCGATCGAAGACCTGCATCAGGGCGTCCACGCTGACGTGCGTGTAGCGCTGGGTGGTCGACAGGGACGAGTGGCCCAGCAGTTCCTGGATCGCGCGCAGGTCCGCGCCCGCTCCCAGCAGATGCGTGGCGAACGAGTGCCGCAGCGCGTGGGGTGAGACCTTCGCATGGATCGCGGCCTCGAGCAGCCGCCGGTCCAGGATTCGGCGCACGCTGCGGTCCGTGAGTCTCTTCCCCCTGAGGTTCAGGAACACGGCGGCGGTCCCCGATTTCGCGCGCAGCGGGCCTGCCCGCCGGATCCAGCGCTCCAGGGCGTGAGCCGATTTGCTGCCGAACGGGACCATGCGCTCCTTGCGACCCTTGCCGATCACCCGCACGGTGCAGCTCCGCATGTCGACGTCGTCGAGGTCCAGGCGAACCGTCTCGCCGACCCGAAGCCCGGTGGCGTAGAGGAACTCCAGGATCGCGCGGTCCCTGAGCGACGCGTCGTCGTCGCCTTGAACGTGCTCCAGCAGCCCGAAGACCTCGTCGACCGTGAGCTCCGACGGAAGCAGCTTGGGCACGCGCGGGGTCGGCACCGTCGCCGCGGGATTCGCCGCGATCACGCCCTCGCGCAGGGCGTGCTTCAGGAACGAGCGCACCGCCGACAGCTTGCGCGCGATCGACGATCTTCCGAGCCGCCGGCGGCTCAGGTGCGCGACGAAGCCGCGCACCGCCAGGGCGTCGATTCCCTCCGGACCCGGGGGCGGCCCGGACACGTGCTCGTCGGACAGGTAGGCGCCGAACTGCGCGAGATCGCTCTCGTAGGCCCGCAGCGTTTGCGGCGATACGCGCCGCTGGTCGCGCAGGTGGGCGAGGAAGCGATCGACGGCCCGGTAATAAGGAGAGGACGGGGAGCGATTCAAGGGTTCGATCCCACGGTCGCGCCCTCGCCGCACGACGCGATCCAGGCGTCGAGGGAGCCGAGGGCACGCCGCGCGCGAGCCAGCCGGCGATCCTTGCGCGCCCGGACCCCCGCGGGCGGCGGCGGCAACAGCCCGAAGGCGGCGTTGGTCGGCTGGTAGCCGTCCGGCTGGGCGTGCGAGATGTAGCGGCACAACGCGCCCAGCATCGTGTCGTCCGGCAGCGTCAACGCCTCGAGGCCCCGGACCCAGCGCGAGGCGTTGATGCCCGCCAGCAGGCCGGTCGCGGCCGATTCGGTGTATCCCTCGACACCCGAGATCTGCCCGGCGAAGAACAGCCCCGGGCGCGACCGGGTCTGCAGGCTCGGCCCCAGCACGCGCGGGGCGTTGATGTAGCAGTTGCGATGGATCTGACCCAGCCTCACGAACCGCGCTTCGGCGAGACCCGGAATCGTCCTCAGGATGCGCTCCTGCTCGGGCCACCTCAAGCGGGTCTGGAATCCCACCATCGAATAGTGCTCGGCGGCGAGGTTGTCCTGCCTGAGCTGCACGACCGCGTGCGGCCGCCTGCCGGTTCGAGGATCGCGGAGCCCGACCGGCTTCAAGGGTCCGAAGCGCAGCGTGTCGCGACCGCGACGCGCCATCTCCTCCACGGGGAGGCATCCTTCGAAGAACGGAGTGTTGTCGATGTCGTGCACGGGCGCTTTCTCTCCGCTCAGGAGAGCTTCGACGAAGCGCTCGTACTCGTCGGAGGTCATCGGGCAGTTGAGGTAGTCCTCGCCGTCGCCCTTGCCGTAGCGCGAGGCCGGGAAGACGATCGAGCGGTCGATGCTGTCGGCCTCGATGACCGGGGAGATCGCGTCGAAGAAGTACAGGTAGTCCTGTCCCGTGAACCTCGCGATCGCCTCCGCGAGGTCCGGCGACACCAGCGGACCCACCGCCAGGATCACGGGATCGTCCGCGGGGATGTCGCGGACCTCCTCGCGCACGACGGTGATTCGCGCCTCGCCCTCGATGGCGCGGGTCACCCCGTCCGCGAAGACGTCGCGGTCCACCGCCAGCGCCGCACCCGCCGGAACCCGCGCCGGGCGGGCGCATTCGAGGACGAGCGAGCCCAGCCGCGTCATCTCCTCCTTGAGCAGGCCGTGCGCCGTTCCGATCTCCAGCGACTTGAGGGAGTTCGAGCACACGAGCTCGGCCAGCCGAGCGGTGCGGTGCACCGGCGTGGGACGCACCGGGCGCATCTCGTACAGCCGGACGGTCACGCCGCGGCGCGCGGCCTGCCACGCCGCCTCGCTGCCCGCGAGACCGCCGCCCACCACCGTCACGGTCTTTTCATGACGAGCCATCGTCGGCGCCGCTCCGGGAGAATACCGCGTCTTGCGCATGATACCTCCGCCCGTTGGACGGGTGGCGGAACCCTGTGTATTATCTTGCGGATCACTCGGTCGACAAACACGGGTCTCCCAAGAGAGGTTGGCACATGAGAGGAAGTCGCATCGTTCTCGCGCTGTTCGTTCTCGCCTTGGCGGTCGCGTCTCCGCTGCTCGCCGGGAAGAAAGACAAGGACAAGAGCAAGGAAGTCCCGCAGGAGACGGCGGCCTCCGCGGGTGTCGCCGGCGTGGTGGCGTACGTGGACGCCGCGGCGATCACCCTCGAACAGGTGGACGCGGACATCGCCGGGCGGCTCGCGAAGGTGCGGCAGGACGAGTACGACCTGCGGCGCGGCGCGCTCGACGAGATGATCGGCGAGATGCTGCTCGAGAGCGAGGCCAAGACCCGCGGCGTCACCGTCGAGGAGCTGCTGCAGGCCGAGGTCAACGCCAAGGCGGGAGCGCCGACGCAGGAGCAGATCCAGCAGTACTACAGCGCCAACCAGAGTCGCGACCGGCAGCTCCAGGGGAAGAGCCTCGAGCAGGCCACGCCCGTGATCCAGCAGATGCTCCAGGAGGGGCTGCTGGCGGCGCGCCGGGGTCAATACATCGGCGAGCTCGAGGCCGGCAGCAACGTCCGCGTGATGCTCGAGCCGCCGCGCGCCAAGGTGACGATCCCGGAGGGCGCTCCGAGCAAGGGTCCGGCGGACGCGCCCGTGGTGCTCGTGGAGTACTCCGACTACCAGTGCCCGTACTGCAAGCGCGCCGAGAGCACGGTGGACCAGCTGCTCGCGGCGTATCCCGACAAGATCCGTCTGGTCTATCTCGACTTTCCCCTCGGCTTCCACCAGCGCGCGATGCCCGCCTCGGTGGCCGCGCTGTGCGCCGGTGAGCAGGACAAGTACTGGGAGTACCACGACAGCCTGATCGAGGTGAACGGCAACTACAGCGACGAGGACCTCACCAAGCGTGCCCAGGACCTGCAGCTCGACATGACGGCGTTCGCCACGTGCTACGACAACGACGCGCACGTCCAGCGCGTGCAGAGCGTCATGGACAGCGCCTCCGCGCTGGGCGTGACGGGCACGCCGAC
>Ga0075326_1000100_pt1 | contig 17848 bp, 16 predicted proteins | sample MayberrySE_Catta_3_FD_120052 | JGI IMG/M metagenome (GOLD analysis project Ga0075326, IMG submission 120052) | Natural and restored wetland microbial communities from the San Francisco Bay, California, USA, that impact long-term carbon... | ecosystem: Environmental > Terrestrial > Soil >...
TCGTCACTGACGCCGGCCTCTCGCAGCGCTGGGAGGACGTCGTCGCTGATGTGGCGGAAGTGCCAGTTCGGCACCGACGCCTTGAGCACCTCGGCCGGGAACCAGTCAATGTCACACGACGCATCGTGGCTGAGTACCATACGACCGCCATAGCCCATCTCGCACAGCTTCGCGATCGTCGCGACGCGCTTCTCCGTCGTCAGGTAGACGTCGACGCCGAAACGGTCCATGCCGATGAACGAGCCGGCCTCGATCAGCGACTTGAGGTAGTCGATGTCCTCCGAGTCGCCACTGTGGCCGATGACGACGCGGCTGAGGTCGACACCTTCCTCCTTGAAGATGCGCTGCTGGTCGATGCCCCGCTTAGTGCCGACGTGAGTGTGGGTCGAGATCGGAACGCCGGTACGTCGATGAGCGCGCGCTACAGCGCGGAGCACCTTCTCGACGCCCGGCGTGAGGCCTGGCTCGTCGGTCGCGCACTTGAGGATGGCGGCCTTGACATCGGTGCCCTGGATGCCGTCCTCGATGTCGCCGACGAAGAGGTCGGCCATCGCGTTCTCGTCGCGATAGTTGAAATAGTGCGGCAGCTCGTTGTACGTGTAGAGGCCCGTCGCGACGATGACGTTCAGCGGCTTGGCGCCGACGAGATCGTGCAGACGGGGGACATCCCGGCCCAGGCCCATTACCGTGAGGTCGACGATAGTGTTCACGCCGGCGTCGACCAGGTCCTGCAGGTTCCCCGTCGCATCCGCGATGCGGGCCGGTTCATCCCAAACGGACGGGAAGTTCTTCGCGACGCCTTCCGACTGGACGAACACGTGCTCGTGCATGAGCGTGAATCCGAGGTCGGTGGTGTCGATCGGCCCTCTGAGCGTCTCTACCTGCGGCATGTGTCTCCTTCTCGCTAGCGCGTCACTAGGCGCGAGTATTGGAGACGAGGGCCTGAGGTGTCAAGCGTGGGAGCAAAGGATAAAGCCGAGGCTTCTGTGGGTAGGAACTCTGCAGCGCGGCCTCGGCGTGAGTAGAGGCCCGACTGGCTGGTGGCGGGGGATGCCGGACATGCTCCGCTTGCAGGTACTTTACATATTACTGCGAGGGTGAAGGATCGACAAGGGATACGAATTGTCCATAGGTGTTACAAGGTGTGGTGCCAAGCCGGACAGCTTAGTATCATTCGCTGGTGATTATGTCTAACCAACGTGTCCAACGGCTCGGGTTCCTCGCGATGATGCTCCTGACGATGGTACTCGTGGTCGGCGTCCTCGCGGCCGCCTGCGGTAGCGACGATGACTCCGACGATGAGGAGGCTCGACAGACGGAAACGGCGGAAGCTCAAACGCCAGGAGCGACGGATGAGGGCACGCCGGGCACGCCGGACGGAACCGCCGAGGCGAACGGGGACGGTACCGGGGCTGGCAACGGAAACGGAACCGGAACCGGTGATGGGGACGGTAACGGCGGTGAAGGCGACTCTGACGGCGGAGAGAACGGCGGCGGCGGAAGCGGCGATCCGTCGCAACCAGGAGAGGAGTTGCTCCCCGGGACCGCGATGCACCTCACCGTCACGTCCGGAGGCACGTGTCAGGGCAATGAATGCTCTGTGAACACAGGCGCAACATTCACGGTCGAAGTGCAGCTCACCGAGATCCCGGACGACGGCTATATCCTGATGCAGACATTTATCGACTATGGCGACCTGACTTATCTCCCGACCGATGAAGCCTTCGATGAGATGGTCTGGTCAGATGCCGAGGAAGGGACAACTGTACGCAGTCAGGAGCTCGCACCCGGCACCGTGCTTCACGGCAGCATCACCGGCCTGACGCCGCCCCTGCCTGCCAGCAGAGAGACGGGGGCAATGGTGCGCATTCAACTTAGGTGCCCGAGCAGTCCGACTACGGTTCCGGTCGAGCTCGTCGGCTACAACGAAGGGGTCGCCGGCACGAGCGGCAGCCTGCTGATTGAGGCGGACGGAGTAACGCGGTACCTCCCCGAACTGGGCTCGATCAACGTCGACTGCGGTTAGGCTAAACGCTACGTAATCGGTGGCGGGGCGGTCCAATCGTACCCGATGTCCGAGTCGTCGTGCGGTATACGGCCCTCTTCTTCAGGATCGTAGGTCTGGGACGTCATGTAGATCAGGTGCGTGGTGTCGCCGATGACGCGACAGCCATGCGCGACGCCCGCCGGGATTTTGAGGAGCTGCGCGTCGTAGTTCTCACCGAGGAAGAGCTCATCGAGCTGGCCCTTGGTGGACGAGCCGTCGCGGGTGTCGTAGAGGGCAACCTTCAGGTCGCCGACGGGCACGTACCACCAGTCGATCTGCGTTGGGTGGACGTGCCAACCTTTCGCGACGCCGGGGTGCATGAGCGAGTGGCTGACCTGCGCCCAGCCCTCGGTGACGATGTCTTCGGTGTCACGCGCGATCTCGCGGAAGAAGCCTCGCTCGTCGTGGTGCGTGACGAGCGCTTTTGCTTCGACGCCGTCGATCATGCGTCGTTCCCCTGCATGGCGAGCGCCTTGCCGATCTCCGGATGTTGCTGCCACTCACCGTCAACGAAGACTTGCTTGTCCCAAGGGAAGATGATGAGCTCGTCGCTGGTCAGCGCACAAACGTCAGGCGGAGGGCTCGCCCAGGAGTGGCTGATTAGGGCCGCGGTAACGACCCGTTCTGCCGCCAGCTTGCGGACCTGCGCCGCGACCAGGACTAGCGTCTCGCCGGAGTCCACGATCTCGTCGATGACGGCGACTGCCTTGCCCTCCACCAAGTTCGTGACTGGCACCTGCCAGACAGGCGAGTCGTAGACGACCTCGTCGTGGAGACGGCGCGTCACCCGAACGGGGTAGAGCTCGCTGCGGAGCGCACAGGCGACGGCGGTCGCCGGGAAGAGTCCGCCACGCGCGATCCCGACGATCGTATCGACCTTGCGGGCGGCGAGCGTCTCGGCGAGCTGCCGGGAGAGCTCGGCGAAGTCTTCCCAACTCAACTCGCGGACGCCTTTGCGCGTCGCGTAGTCGTAGCTCTTCGGTGCGGCGTCGTCGTTCACAGCACCAACGATAGCATGACTGTCAGTCCCATCTGAACGGCTTCTCCGTGTGGACGATCCGCGCCGGCGCGCCGACCACCGTGCAGCCGGAAGGCACATCGTCGAGGACCACGGCATTCGCGCCGATGCGCACGTCGTCTCCGATGGTGATCGGCCCGAGCACCTTCGCGCCCGTGCCGATAAAGACACGGTTCCCGATGATCGGGCCGCGCTTGTCGAAGCCGTACTTGCGGCTGCCACTAAGGCCGATCGTGACCCAGGGGCTGATCGCTACGTCATCGCCGATGACGACGCGGCCATCGATGACCACCTGGCCGTGCGCGATGACCAGTCGCTCGCCGATAGTAACGTACCGGCCGAACGTGCAGCCCCAAAGGACCGTGCTGATGCGGTCGCAGAGGTACGGGAGGATCGGGATCTTGTTGTCATAGAGGTAGACGCGCAGTCGGAAGAGCAGCATCGGCCAGACGGGCATGCCGAGGAAGATCATCGCCGCTCGCTCGCCCGTCTTCTCCCACTTCTCCTGGAACGGTTCGTCGGGCGGGTCTTCGGTGAAGCTGTGCAGCTCGTACGTGTCGTAGACACGTTGAAGGTCGGCCCAAATCCCTTTGCCGCGCTTCTTCGGCTTAGGCACGGTGCGGACGGACGGGACGCCAGACCGACACTAGAATGTCGGCGAGCGCGGGTGCGTGGTAGGCGATGCGGTCCAGCGATTCGAGGATGAACGTCGCCAAGCGCTCCGGCAGCGCTTCCATGAGCTGCGTCCATCGATTGAACAGCCACATGATTGAGATGCCGTAACAGGCCTCGAGTTCCAGGCCCGGCCGGCCGAGGCGCTTGAGAACTGCGTAGGTGCCCTTGAACGTGTGGTTCTCGGGGATCTGCCAGTAGTTGCGCCCATGGTAGACGGAACGGCCCAGTCGCTCGCTGAGACCGTAGAGGCCTCGCCCGAGCCGGCACGAGAGGCTATCGAAGTTGGAAATGCCGATGACGGCACGTCCGTCCGGCTTGAGGACGCGCGCGATCTCCTGCATGAACTCCTTCGGCTTGGGGAAGTGGTCGAGCGAGCCCTGGCAGACGATGCGGTCGAACGAGGCGTCGCGGAACGGCATCGATTCGGCGGTCGCGACAACGATCGGGGCGTCGCCGCCGAAGCGCTGACGGCAGTACGCAGCCAGGGGCGTTGACGCGTCTAGGCCCCAGCCCTCCCAGCCGCGCTCTCGTAGAAGAGCAAGCTGGCCCCCGAGGCCGCAGGCGACATCGAGAACGCGTCCGGGCTTGCCGCGCGTCGCTTCGCGAGTGACGAGTTCCGGCACGCGGCGGAACACGAGCTGGCTGTCGCGCGGGTACGGGCCGGGCGGCATGTCCTCGTCGATCGCCCAGCCGAGGTCAATGTCAATGTCGGGGCCCGTGTCGGTCGTCAAGGCTTCCTCCACACCGAGATGATCGTATCAGCGAGGCTGCGGTTGCGGTGCGCGATCCAGTCGAGCGCGTTGAACTTCGCGCGAGCGAGCGGCGCGGGCAGGAGTGCCAGCAACTGGCCCCAGCCGGGAAAGAGCCACATCAGCGATAAGCCGTACGCCCGCTCGAGCACGAGGTCGTCGCCTCCCAGGGCCTCGACGAACGCCGGAGTGCCGCGGTGGTGGTGGTCTTCGGGCGTCTGCCAGTAGGGTCGGCCTGCAGGCGTGCGGCCGCGCAGCCGCCAGTAAGCGCTCTGGAGCGGGCGCCCGACCCGACATGAGAGGCTCTCATAGTTCGCGAGCGCGATGATGACGCGGCCTCGAGGCTTGAGGACGCGCGCGGCTTCGGCCATGAACCTGTCCGGCTCAACGAAATGATCGAGCGCGCCCATGCAGACCACGCGGTCGAACGCAGCGTCGCGGTAGGGCAGGGACTCGGCGATGCCGCGTGCGAGGATGACGCTCTCTCGCGGCACAACAAACGGCGAGAGCCCGAGCATTTCGTCCGATGGCTCGATCCCCCAGCCCTCGCCGCCGCGTTCTCGAACGCGCGACGCAAGCCGTCCGACGCCGCATGCGACGTCGAGCGTCCGACCCCCGGGTACGGTTCCTTCTTGAACGAGGGCGTCTTCGATGCGCTGGAAGAGCATCGTGCTGTCGGGCAGGTGCTCGACCTCGAAGTCGTGAACCGAGTAGTCGAGATCGAACTCCGGGCTAGCCGAAGGAGGTGTCTTTGAGGGCGCTGAGGACAACGTAGAACTCCTCGAAGCCGCCGACGAGCGGCGCGAACCAGCGTTCTGACCGATACTGCATGCCGCGATTCTGGTTGACGAAGCCTTCGATCACTCCAGAGAACATCCCGCGCGCGAGCGCGAGGCCGCGGTCTTCTCCGCGTGCGCCCGTGAGATAGAGGCGCGCATGCTCGATACGGAAGCGCGCATGACTCCGGCAATCGCCGTGATTCAAACGCGGATCGAAGTAGTTGAAGGTCTCCAGTGTGTAGGCGCGACCATGCTTGGGGTCGCGGCTGACCGACCAGACGGATGTCCCATGAGGCAGCCGGATGTGCAAGACGGTGTTCGGCTTGCTGACCCGCCAGAGTTCCTCCATGATGGGCACGAATTCAGTCTTGTGGGCGAGGGCGTGGTCGAGGAAGACTTCGTCGACGGTGTTGTCTCGAAAGGGCAGGTTCGCGCTCAGGTCAGCGACGAGCTGCACACCTGGCGTGCCGTGGTCGTCCACGCGGATCGTGCGCGCGCGACGCGCTTCACCTCCGAAGTCGAGTCTGACGATCACGAGGTCATGCTTGCGGCTTGTGTCGGCCCGAAGATACGCGACAAGTACTCATGGAGGACCTGCGCGGGTGGTCCTTCTAGCGCAATCCGACCATGCTCGAGGAGCATCGCCCGGTCTGTGTACTTCTGGATTGAGGGTAGGTCATGAGAGGCCATGATGATGGTTACACCACGCTCGCGCAACTGGCGGATGTGCTCAAAGCACTTACTCTGGAACTCGGCGTCGCCGACGGCGAGCACTTCGTCGACGAGAAGGATCTCAGGCCGGACGTGGACGGCGACAGCGAATCCGAGGCGGACCATCATCCCGGAGGAGTAGGTTCGCATCGGCTGCTCGATGAAGTCGCCCAGCTCTGAGAACGCGAAGATGCCGGGGAGCGCGTCGCGGGCTTCGTCCATCGAGAGGCCGAGCAACACTGCGTTCAGCAACGCGTTGTCGCGACCGGTCATTTGCGGGTGGAATCCGGCTCCTAGTTCGAGCAGGGCCGAGACGCGGCCATATGTCGTGACGGTTCCGGCTGTCGCCTCGGTGATCCCCGCGATCACACGGAGCAGCGTGCTCTTGCCTGATCCGTTCGGACCCGTGATGCCAAGGCACTCGCCACGCCGTAGCGATAGCGAAACCTCGCGAAGCGCCCAGAAGTCCGAGGTCGAGGAACTTCGCTTGCGCCCGATCAGTCTGCTGGGGAGCGAAAGGACGGCCGCCTTGAGCTCCTGACTCCCACCGCGCAGCTGGTAGACCTTCGAGACCTCGTCCACGGCCACAGCTATCGTCGCGTCAGAGAGCATCGGCGAATCCCGGTTCCAAGCGCCGGAACGTCTGTGTGCCGACGATGATCGCCACGAGCGCGAAGGCGAGCGTTGGCCAGAGGTCGATGCCCGGCAACGTGTTCCTGATGAGGAGGTCGCGCCAGGCTTCCATGAGGGCCGTCAGCGGGTTGATGAGCAAGATCGGCTCCCACTCCTCCGGGACGCTGTCCAGCGTGTACAGGATGGGCGTCGCATAGAAGGCGAGGTTCAGGACTACCTCGACGAAGTGCTCGAGGTCACGGAAGTAGACATCAATGGAGGCGATGAAGAGCAGGACTCCCATGAGGAGGACGAGCTGCACGGCGACGAGCACCGGAATCCCCACGAGCCAGGTCGCGTTAGGGTGGTCGCCGGACCAGAGGAGCAAGCCGATGAAGATCGGCATCGAGAGGGCGAAGTGGATTCCGCTATTCACGACGGTCGCGAACGGCAGGACGTAGCGCGGGAAAGGCACTTTCTTGATCAGGGGCCCGTTCGAAGCGAAGGCGGGCGTAGCCAGCAGGACAGACGACTGAAACCAGATCCACGGAAAGAGGGCGGCAACCAGCACCAGATGGTAGTCGTCGATTCCTAGGTCGACGAGGTAGTGAAAGACGACATAGTAGACGCCAGCCAGCGCCAAGGGCTTCATGAGCGACCAGAGGAGCCCGAGGACGGTATCCTGGTAGCGCACCTTCAGGTCCCGCAACGTCAGCAGGTAGAGGAGCTCCCAAGCCCTCCCGCGCGGTCGGATCGAGATCGTCAGGGTACCCTCGTTTCTCCGTGTGGTGCCTTAGCGTATCAGGGGCCCCATGTCCGATCAACTGCATAAGCGCATAGCGCGGTTGACACGTTTACCGCGCCTCGGATAGTCTGAGGGCAACGATGGGCGCGATGCCCATCGCGACCGTGAGGAGACCTCTGGCCACGACGACACGTACACAAACCCAACGTGAGAGCGCTCCAGCGACTGAAGGTAGCCGCCGGGCAAGGCGAGGCCCGCTCACGCGCAAGCAGATTCTCGACGCTTCACTTAGGCTCTTCTCCGAGAAGGGCTTCGCGCGCACGAGTGTGCGCGACATCGCGCGCGAAGCCGGCATCACGGATGCGGCAATCTACTACCACTTCTCCTCGAAGCGAGACCTGTTCGAAGCTCTGTTCGAGGAGCGTGGCATTTCGGCGGCGCTGACCAACCTCGAGAACGTAACGATCGAGCAACCGCTGGAGGAGACCCTGGTCGGCATTGCCGTTGCTGCGCAGGGGATCATGCAGCGGAACAAGGACTTCATGAAGGTCCTGTTTTCCGAGGCGATGAGCGAGGACCCAGTAGCCGTGGAGGACTACGGCATGGTCACGGAACGCTGGCGGAACGCCGAGGCGCGGATCCTTCGCGTGTTCGTGGACCGCGGCGAACTGCCCGACATCGAAGTCGATACCGTGGCCCGGCAGTTGGTCGTGCTTTCGGTCGGCCCGTTCATGGACGCGCTGATGTCCGGTCAGGAGCAGGACGGAGAGGAGCCGACACCCGAGCTGGTCGCTCGTGTGCGGAGCGCGATCGAGCGCTTCGTCAGAGGATTGAGGGCGCCTACCGCATGACGTGGCAGCCGGTCCTCGAGGCGCCGGCAGCTCCATCACCCGTCTCATTTGCGCATCCCAGCGAGGAGGAGTTCGCTGGGATTCTTGACTTTTATGGCGTCAAGTGGGAGTACGAACCGCGTACGTTCCCGCTTGTGGAGGAACTGGGCCACGTCTCGATGGCGTTCACGCCTGACTTCTATCTTTGCGATCTCGATCTGTACATCGAACTGACGACCCTAAAGCAGAAGTTGGTAACCGAGAAGCATCGCAAGGTGCGGCTGCTCCATGAACGCTATCCCGACGTACAAGTCAAGCTGCTGCATCGCTCTGACTACCTGAGCCTGCTGGCGAAGTACGGCTTCGGCCCCTTCTCGGAGTTCGATGCGGCCGGCATCCACGAGGTGCTGATCAGCGCCTCTGATCTCGAACGTCGCGTGAATGAGCTGGGAAGCGAGATTTCACGCGATTACGAGGGTAAGGAACCGCTCCTACTCGGGATCCTGCGGGGCGTGACGTGCTTCATGGCCGACCTTATGCGTCACATCGCGCTGCCTGTGACGGTCGACTTCATGTCGATCTCCTCGTACGATGGCGAACAACAAGGTGGCGTGCGCATCCTAAAGGACCTGGAAGAGGACATCGCGGGCAAGGACGTTCTCATCATCGAGGACATTATCGACACGGGGATGACACTGCGGACGCTGCTGGACACACTCTGGCTGCGGCGGCCCGCGAGTCTGAAGGTTTGCACGCTTCTGGACAAGCCGAAGCGGCGTATCGCCGAAGTGCCGATCGACTACCGCGGGTTCACCGTGCCTGACGAATTTGTGGTGGGCTACGGACTCGACTTCCGGCAGAAGTTCCGGAACCTGCCGTTTATCGCGACGCTGAAAGACGACTGGCGGAGGGTTCAGAAGACACAAAAACGCCCCGAGTGACCTCCGTCCGCGGCACCGGCTTCATCCTCCCCCGGCGTCCCGATAGGGGCTCTTGCGAGTTCCCTACCGTTCTTCCGGCTTCGTCCACCGGGTGCCCGGGCGTCAGCCACTCGGGACACTGCAACTATATGACGGGCCAATAGGCGCGTCAAGATGTAATCGGTCAATGTTGATAAGTTTTGTCTATGAGACCGAGCCTTCGTCAGCGTTGCTCGCAGACGTCGAAGGAGCATCCTCTGGCGAAGCGGTCTTCCAGTGCTCGACGTCGAACCCGTAGGTCTCAGCAAGCTGGCCGCGGGCGACGTCGCGCAGGGCCGTCTTCGGCAGGGGAGTATCGCTTAACGTGAGGTCGGCGACCCGCTTGTACGGTGCCATCTCCTTCGCGAGCTGGTCGAGCGCTTCCTGGACGGCGGCACGCACGGACTTCTCCGTGACATCGTTGCTCTGCTGGGCAAGCAGCTTCGTCGTCGCGTCGACGTTCGGGTAGATGACAGCGCCTACCTGTGTCTTGTTGCGTACCTTGCGTGGCACGACGCAGACGTCCTCGACAATGTCGATGTCGGCGATACGCTCTTCGAGTTCGTCCGGGACGACTTTTTCGCCTGAGTCGAGCACGATGATGTACTTGCTGCGTCCGGTGATCCAGATGTTGCCTTCCTCGTCAATGCGGCCCAGGTCGCCGGTACGGAGCCACTCGCCGGCCTTGGCGCGCGCCGTGTCTTCCGGCGCTTGCCAGTAGCCGGCGAACACGTTCGGCCCGCGGACAACGAACTCGCCTTCGCCGTGGAGGTTGACGTATATCTCCTTCTCGGGAACATCTATCAAGTCGACTTCGACTCCTTCGACAGCAGGGCCGACGGTACCGACATGCTCCTCGTAGTAGTTGCTGAAGAAGAACTTGCGCGGCATCCAATCTTGCGCGGCGACGACTGGCGCGGCCTCAGTGAGACCCCAACCCTGCAGGACGGGGATGCCGAGCTTGAAGAATGCTTGGGCTGTCTCAGGCTTCAGGGCCGCGCCTCCGCTCAGAGCGAACCTGAGCTGACCGCCGAGGAGCTGGTAGATCTCGCGGAAGACGAGGCGTCCGAGATTCACGCCGGTCCGGCGCTTTGCGACGTCGACCACGCGAAGACCGCGTTCGAACAGCTCCATGCGACCCTCGGCTTCGGCACGACGGACGATGGTGCGATACATCTGTTCGAAGAGGGCGGGGACGCCGAGGAAGAGGGTCGGCCTTACTTCCTGGAGCCTATCTCGCACGCGCAACAGGTCGTTCTCGAACGTCATCTCCCCACCCACGGTAGTGGCGGTGAGGAGCAGCATGAACGGGAACGCATGGTGCAATGGCAGCACCAGCAACATGCGATCCTTGTCCTCCACATGGACCTTGCGACGCGCCGACTCGACGTTCGACATCATGTTCTTGTGGGTGAGCATGACGCCCTTCATGCCACCGGTTGTCCCGGAGGTGAACATGATGGTGGCCAAGTCTTCGGGGTCGACCACGCGATTGCGGAGCTCGTGTCGTGACGCGTCCGTTGCGTAATCGGCCACCTGGTCGAACGGGATCATGTCGGGACTTCCGCGACGCAGAAAGCCGGGCGCCTTGCCCGGCTTACCCTCGTCGGAGCCGACGACGATGATATGCTCAGCCGTGGCCAGCCGCCCCCCGAGGCGTTCCGCAGCCCGAGATGAGACGATCACAGCTTTGGCGCCGGAGCGTTCGATCAGCTCCTGCACTTCGCTGCCCTTCAGTTCGACGTAGAGGGGGACAACGACCCCGCCTGCCATCGACGCGCCGAACGCGGAGATTGCCCAAGAAGCGCCGTTCTCGCAGATGATCGCGACGCGGTCACCCTTGTCGAGGCCGAGCGCGATCAGGGCTGCGCCGAGTTCCTGAGAGCGACGAAAGACCTCATCGGCGGTGGTGTCCTGCCACTCCTTCCCGAACTTCTGACGGTAGATGATCTTACTGCCGTGCTTCGCTCGAGCGTCGGCCACCATGGCAGGGATGGTCAGCGGAGTGAGACTCGTCCGGAGAAGTTCGGCGCCGACGTCAACGCCTTTGGCCTTGGAGAGATTTGTGACCATGCGGGGTAGTAACTCCTCTCCTACTCACCACTCCTGCCTCGGGATGGCTCCCACCGGGCCAGCCTAAGCCAGGGCTCGTATTCAGATAGTATACCGCGAGGTCGTTTCGCACTCACATCGCGGTCTTGCAGATCCGCATAGGTAACGCGAGGTGAGGTGTCGAGTGTGGGACGGCCTACTCGTCTTCGAAGAGTCGGCGTTGGTGGCGCTGGCGCAGCTTGGTGAGCGCCTGCGCTTCGATCTGGCGAGCGCGTTCGCGCGTGACGCCGAGCGCGTTGCCGACGACATCGAGCGTGCGGGCCCGTCCGTCCGAGATGCCGAAACGCAGCTCGATGACCTGACGCTCGCGCGGCGTCAAGACGCCCAGCGCCTGCCGGACGCGCTGGCGGAGCAGCTCGCGGGTTGCCTCTTCCTCCGGCGACGGCGAGAGCAGGTCTTCGAGCAGGCTGCCTAGCGTGCTCTCGTCCTCCTCACCCACGGGTGTCTCGAGAGAGATGACGGACTGGCGCAGCGCGCGGGCCGCTTCTCGGACCTTCTCCTGGCTCATACCCATGAAGCGAGCGAGTTCGGCCACCTTCGGTTCACGGCCGAAGTACTGGAACAGCCGTTCTCGGGCCTGCGTGTACTTCGAGATGAGCTCGTTGATGTGGATGGGGAGGCGAATCGTGCGCGCCTTGTCGGCGATCGCGCGGCCGACGGCCTGGCGAATCCACCAAGTCGCGTACGTGCTGAAGCGGTAGCCCTTGCGGTACTCGAACTTCTCGACGGCGCGCATGAGACCGCCGTTGCCCTCCTGGACGAGGTCCATCAGCGGGAGTCCGCGCGCCGCGTGCTTCTTGGCCACGCTGACGACGAGGCGTAGGTTGGCGTTGACCATGTGCTCTTCGGAACGGGCGGCCTCCTCGCGGGCGCGTCGCACGCGCGGCGCGAGTGCGACCAAGACGGCCTCCAGCCGCTTGTTGTTCGGCGTGGCTCCCTTGTTCACCATCTTCAGCGCTCGCTCCAACTCCTGAGGTACCTCGCCTTCAGGGGCGAAGACCCGGATGCCGACTGCCAGGTTCACGATCATGTCGTGGGCACGCTCCGCGCTCGTTTTGGTCTTCAGCTGTACTTTGCGCTCCAGCTTGGGATCGATTGCGTGGTCGATGGCCTCGATCAGCTTGGGATAGGCCAGCTCCTCACTGAGCTCGTTGATCTTATCCATGCCGCGGATCGCCTTCGTCTGGCGCAGGACTGTTAGCGTCTCGTCCATTTCCCTCAGGAGTAGATAGGTCAGCTCCTCGAGGGTCGGCGGCTCGCCGTGTTCGGCTGTGTAGAGCTCGCTCAGATACGTGAAAACACGACCGTGCTCGATGGTCTTGAACAGGTCGACCTCTTCCTGCGGGGTCAGCAGCTTGAAGCGGGCAATCTCGTTCAGGTAGAGCTCGACCGAGTCCGGGAGCTCAACCTCGGCCCTCGCCGGCGCGGCAGGCGCGCGCTTTGGTCTTGCGGGCGTTCTCTTCTCGCTGGATTTCGTCGCCACTGCTACTGAAGCTTCTGCAGCTTCGGCGACACCGTTGTCACTCACGTTCACCTTGGCTTTCTTTTCTCTTGGCTTGCTGTTGTTCTTCGACCGTGACTTGGTCGCATGTGGCTTCGTCGCCGTCCGTCCGGCAGATCTGGCGGTCTTCGGCCGAGTGGCCTTCGCCTTCGTGCTACTTCGAGTGGAGTTGGGCTTCGTAGCCTTCGAAGCGGTCTTCTTAGCTGCCGCCAGCTTCTTTACAGGCGGCTTCCTCTCCTTTGAGGCCGCCCTCTTGGATGGACGCTTGGTCGATGTTTTGCGCTTGGCGGCAGACGGCTTCTTCCTCGTGGCCGCCTTCTTCGTTGTGGCCTTCGCCATAAAGATGCTGTTTCCCTTCCAGTCGCGCCTAGACGACGTCAGGCCTCGGCCATCTGAGATCGCAGCTCAAACAGCGGGCTTGGACGAGGGTCTGTCCACTCCAATAACTCATTGTGAAATGCTTCCGACATCTGGGGCACATCTGGTCGCCTACGCGCACTTCGCGAGATGTCTCGCTTTGCTCAGGGGAGTTTTCGCGGGCGGGCCCGGATGTCAAGGTCGCACCTCCACATTTCTATTCTACACAGATCGTTCGTTGAGTCTATGGCTCTGGCATCACGAGGCCAACGACTCATCGAAAGGTCGTCTGCTTTGATTGCACACCTGGGCTGCAACATGTGTGGGGACCGGGCTCCGTACGGCACGGGTCGTCGAATTGGCCGCTGAGATGTGGCCGGAATAACAGGGCCTCAGCTTCGTTGACGTGGGTAGAAGCCGGTGATACGTTCGAACCCAACGATGGATTGGATGTCTCAGGTCGCAAGGAGCAAGACGGCCCGCCGGGCCGGCGCGTGGGCACTGCGAGCCGTGGGCCCGCTTGTGCTCGCATTCTTGCTTGTTCGCGTCGTCGACTACCGCGAGTTCCGCGACATCATCGCCGATCTGAACTACGCCTGGCTGGCGGCCGCGGTGGGGGCTGTGCAACTTATCATCCTGCTGCGCACCCTTCGCTGGATCGAGCTGCACTCTCGCTTTGGCCTGCGAGAGGCGCCGTTCTGGTATCAGATCCGGCTTACCTACGCGACGAACCTGGCGACCTTGGTACTCCCTCAAATTGTCAACCCCTTCTCGCGTCTGGTGCTGCTGCTGCAGGACGGCTACAGGACGGGACGGTCGCTCGCCGCATCGGTCTCCGAGAAGCTGTTGGACTTCGCATCCTATATTGCGTTCGGCCTGATCGGCTCGATCGCGCTGGCGTCCACCTTTGGCGACCTCGTCTGGTGGGCGACGGGGCTGGCGATCGTAGTGGTGGCCATCGCGTGGCTCGCCTACGTGTTCCGGTCGCACCTAATGACGCTGGCGAAGCGAGTCATCCAGTGGGCGCCGTTCGCAGGTGGCGACGTCGGTGGGGACGAGACGGTCGAGGAGATCCTTTCGCTCGACCACGTCGTCATGGCGCGCCTGCTCGGCTGGTCCATGGCCACCTCGCTGACACAGGCGACGATGGTGTACTTCGTCACCCGTTCCGTTGGCGTGGACCTCTCCTACGGGTTCATGCTGGCGGTCTGGGGCATCATTGCACTCTCGCTGCTGCTCCCTCTGTCCGTGAACGGTGTCGGAACGCGGGAGGCGATCCTGGTGACGGCATTCAGCGCGGTTGACGAATCGACCGATGCGGCAGTGGCGATAGGCCTCCTCACACTTGCGGTCGTCGCCGTCGGTTCGTCGCCCGGGCTTATCGAGTGGCTCCGGCGTTTTCTCGTGGGCGGCGACAAAAGCTTGGGCGCCGGTACCGCGGTCGCGCAGGCAACGCCCGGTCCGCAGGGCCCTTCGAGTCCCAACTAGATACCGGGCAGTAGCTCGGCGGCCTGGTTGACGTTGCCTGGCTGCCGCAGCTTGATCTTAGACTTGGCTCTAGTAGGATTGGGAGCGAGCCTACTTGATGCCGACTCGAACCTGGGCACTCTACGCGCTGGTTCTGCTCGCGCTCGCGGCTGCGTGTGGCGGCGGGGACGAACAATCCTCTGACATCAGTCAAGTCGACCAGATACGCGGGCAGACCGTCGGGATCTTCGACTTCGACGACACATCTTCTCTAGAGCTACGCTACTTGCTGCAGGAGTCATACGGGCTCTCTGCCGGCGCCACTGCGGGCGACGTGACGCTCGTGGAGCTCCCCGGCCCTGATCTACTCCCGCAGCTCGCGGAGGGCACAGTCGATGCAGTCGTGCTCTTGGAGGGGCGCCCGTTCGCCGAGTTCGATAAGGACGAGTTCCACACGCTCAGCCGCGTCACGTCGGAGGTCAGAGAACTTACTGGCCTTCGAGTAGCAGCGTCGACGCTGACCACGTACGAGGACATCGCGCAGCAGAAGCAGGACGGCCTCTTCGAGCTGAACAGGATGCTGGAGGCTGCTGCTTCATACGCCGAGGCGAACCGGGCCGACCTCATCGAGACGGTTTCCGCTGAGCAGGGGACGGACGCGGACGTGGCGAACCAGTGGTGGGAGGTCCGCAACATCCTGTTTGGCGATACATCAATGCAGACGCAGGAAGAGATTGTCGGCATGTGGAACGCCGCGCTGGTCGTTGGAGACATCCAAGAGGTACCGGACATCGCGGAGCTCATGTTGTTCGAGGCCGACGGCGAGGCGCCGGGGATCGTGGTTCCGGAGAACGGCGATGTTGGGGACCGCGTGAACATCTCGCTGGGCGTGCTCGACGACACGAGCCGGCGCGTCGCGCTGTACGCGATCGAGCACGGCATCGTGGATTCATCGTTGATTGACGTAACGGTTACCTACCTTAACCGGAGCGGCTTAACCGAAGCCGTCTTCGCGCGCCAGTTCGACGTCGTGGAGGCAAGCCCGGTGGCAGTACCGCTGGGCGCCGAGCGAGACCTGAACCTGATCATCCTGTCCGGCGGCGAGCAGAACAGCGATGGGACGTTGCTTGTTGTCCAGAACCAGTGACGACTCTGCCTTGTGAAATTCGGACGTTGACCGTTACTCGATGGCGCGTAAGCTGTGCGTAGGATCGACATCGTTGATAAATCGAAGGGCATTCAAGGAGGTTCACGATGACTAAGCTGGCAACTGGCCTACTTGTGCTTCTTGCAGCCGTGACCTGGGCGACCGCACCCACGCCGGTTGCGAACGCAGATGTTAAGAACCTGAGCGGCTGCGGTGCCTCAACCTTACCGGCCAACGATGATGGATCGACCGGCGAGGTGGCGCTGCCGTTCACGGTCAACTTTTTCGGCACGACCTACTCATCGCTCTACGTGAACAACAACGGCAACGTGACATTTACGGGACCCCAGTCAACATTCACGCCGTTCGGGCTGGTCGACACAAGCGCCGTGATCATCGCACCGTTTTTCGCGGATGTTGATACCCGCGGGATAGGATCGGGCATCGTTAGCTACGGTTCTACGACGTTCAACAACCGACCCGCCTTCTGCGCCAACTGGGTGGATGTCGGCTACTACAGTATGGGGACCGACAAGCTGAACGGCTTCCAGCTGCTGCTTGTCGATAGGTCTGACGTAGGGGCTGGGGACTTCGACATTATCTTCAACTACGACCAGATCCAGTGGGAGACCGGGAGCGCGAGCGGTGGCGTGAATGGCCTAGGTGGATCGTCCGCGCGGGTCGGGTATTCGAACGGCGTCGATACCTCGCTCGAGCTGCCGGGCTCAGGCGTGAACGGGGCCTTCCTCGATGGTGCGGGCAATAGCCTCTCCGCCAACAGTCGCGGTTCGCTCGAACCCGGACGCTTCATCTTCCCTGTGCGGAGCGGGTCAGCGCCCGTGGGCGGTACGATTACCGGCCAGGTGCTTGATGGCCAGAATGCCAACGCGCCGATCGATGGCGCTTTGGTGATGGCGTGCTTCATCGTTGACAACCCGCCACCATGTGAACTGACCTCGACGAATTCCCTGGGCGAGTACACGTTCTCCGGTCTTCTGGGTGGTGCGAACTACTTCGTGACGGCCTTCCCACCGGCGTTCTCGCCCCTGGGTCCGCGGACGATCGGAGCGCTCTTCCTCGATCCGGGGGCGACGCTGACGGACCAAGATATCGTGCTCGTCAAGCCGATCCCGGCGCCGCCTAACGTCACGATCAACACTCCGTTCGTGGCTAACGACGGTACACCGGCGGTCTCATCGACGACAGGCGCCACGTTTATGCAGGACAGCAGCTGTGTGGGTGGAGTGGCGTCATGGGAGCTCAGAGACACCACAGGGGCACTCATCACGAGCGGCTCCATGGTCGAAGGACCCCCGGGCACTTACACCGGCACGATCCCGCCGCTCTTCCCGTTCCGCGGTCGAGCGCTCATGACGATCATGATCGACTGCCCGAGCGGGCCCGATAAGAACGTCACGTTCGACATCTATATCGATCCCAGCGGCAACGTGCTGGACAGCAATGACATGTCGCCGATCGAAGGGGCGACGGTGACCCTGTATCGCTCGGACAGCGCCGCGGGTCCGTTCGAGGTTGTGCCTGACGGAGACGTGATCATGTCTCCTTCGAACCGTACGAACCCAGACTTGACCACGGTCGACGGCGAGTTCCGCTGGGACGTGATCGCGGGTTACTACAGGGTTCGCGCGGAGAGGGATGGCTGCACGTCGCCGACGGGTCCGGAGGATTTCGTCGAGACCCAAGTGCTGCAGATCCCGCCACCGGCCCTTGACTTAATCCTGCTGCTGGATTGCGGTGGGGGCGGGCCCGTCCCGCCGACCAACACACCGGGCGGTCCGACGAACACACCCGTGCCGCCCACAAACACCCCTCCGGGACCCACCAACACGCCCGTGCCACCGACCAATACGCCACTCGCCGGACTGCCCGGCGACGCCAACTGCGACGGGACCGTAAACTCGATCGACTCGGCAGTGATCTTGCAGTTTACGGCGGGTCTGATCGGGGCAGTGCCGTGCCCGGAGGAGGCGGACGTGAACGAAGACGGGACAATCAACAGCGTCGACTCGGCGATCATCCTCCAGTACTCGGCGGGACTCATCGACAGCCTGCCGGTTTAGCAGCCGGCACTATGCTAGGCGCGTAGAACAAAGGAGGGACCTATGCGCGAGGAAACGA
>Ga0075326_1000101_pt1 | contig 17825 bp, 9 predicted proteins | sample MayberrySE_Catta_3_FD_120052 | JGI IMG/M metagenome (GOLD analysis project Ga0075326, IMG submission 120052) | Natural and restored wetland microbial communities from the San Francisco Bay, California, USA, that impact long-term carbon... | ecosystem: Environmental > Terrestrial > Soil > Wetlands...
GGGTTGGTCACTGTGCCCGCGATACCCTCCTCGACCGCCGCGGCGGCCGCCCACCAGGGCTTTCTCTACGGCCGCATCACCACCGATGACGGCGCCACCTACGAGGGGCGGCTGCGCTGGGGGGTCGACGAGGAGGCGTTCTGGGGCGACTACTTCAACGGCTCCAAGGAGGAGAACCCCTGGGGCGCCCACGCGCCGCTCGAGCGGCTGCCCAAGGAGCGTCGTTCGATCGAGATATTCGGCGTCGAGATCTTCCACCGAGAGCCCCAGATCGATCTCAGCCGCCCTTTCATGGCGCGCTTCGGCGACATCGCGCGCATCGAGGCGAGCGGCGTCAAGGTGGTGCGGGTGACCATCAAGAGCGGGACCGTGTTCGACCTCGACCGCTTCGAAGCCAGCGACTTCGACGACGACGTGCGGGTGTGGGACGGCAGGCGGGGCGTCGTCGACCTCGACAGTCTGCGGATCCGCACGATCGAACTCCTCCCCACCGCCCCGATAGGCGCTGCCCCCGACCGGCTGCACGGCACCGTGCGCACGCGGCAGGGCGACTTCACCGGCTTCGTCCAGTGGGACCGGGAGGAGTGCGTCGGCTCCGACGAGCTCGACGGCCACACCGCCGAGGGCGCGCTCAGCCTGCGTTTCGACACCATCCGCTCCATCGCGCGCCGCTCGCGCGACAGCTCCCTGGTGACGCTGCTCGACGGCCGCGAGATCGTGCTCTCCGGCACCCGCGAAGTCGGCCACGGCCACCGCGGGATCTACGTCGACGACCGGCGCTACGGCCGGGTGCTGGTCTCCTGGGACGCCTTCGAGCGTGTCGACTTCAGCCCCGGCGGCAGCGGCCCCGCCTACGGCGACTTCCCGCCGGGGCGCCCGCTCACGGGCAGCGTCACCACCCGCGCCGGCGGCCGCTTCACCGGCCGGCTGGTCTACGACCTCGACGAGAGCGAGACCACCGAGACGCTCGACGCCCCATCCCAGGGCGTGGACTACACCATCCCCTTCGGCCTGATCGCCTCGATGGTGCCCCATGGCCGCGAAGCGAGCGGGACGCAGCGAGCCAGCGTGATCCTCCACAGCGGCGAGGAGCTGCAGCTCGAGCGCACCGGCGACCTCGGCGAGGGGAATGTCGGCATGCTGATCTTCGTCGACGGCCGTCAGCGCCCCGAGTATGTGCCCTGGGCCGACGTCGAGCAGGTCGACCTCGACCGCCCGCCGGCGACGTGCCCGCCGCTGGGCGGGCGCTGAATCCGCGCGCCGACCCTACGGCTCGACGGCCACCAGCGTCGTCCCGCCGGAGCAGGCGACGCCGGCCTTGACGACCGGCGGCGTCTCGCTTCCCGTGAGGCACGGTGTCGCGACCGTCAGGTCGTCCATGCCTTCGACCAGGGGGACGAAGAACAGCGTCGCCAGCTTGCCGCTGCCGCTGACGTCGATCCCCGTCGGGGCGTTGCGGGAAACGCCGATCGTCACCTTGCCGAGGACGGTCTCCCGAACCTCGGCGTTGAGCTGGGCGCCGTCCCGGGCGAGCACGGATCCGAGCGTGTTCATTCCCGCGAACGCGAGCGACACGGGGTCGTATTCGATGGTCGTCGCGAGCGCGAACACGTCGCTGACGTCGGTCACGACCAGCTCGACCACCGCGATCGCGCACGTGCTGGCGGCCCCGGTCTGAATCACGACCGTGGCAGGGGCCGGCGCGGTCGCCGGAGCGAGCGTCATGCACAGGTCCGGCGGGATCACCCCGCCGCCGCCGCCGCCGCCACCGTTCCCGCAGGCGCAGCACAGCGCGAGGACCCCGGCGATCGTGAAGCGGTACGGTACGGACATCATATGCCTCGCAGCCTCACGTCAGCGACAGGCGAACGTGCAGGTTTCCGTGGTCTGACCCCACACCCCCACGCTCGTCAGTATGGCCAGATCGTCGCCGTCCACGGCCCCGTCCTGATCGAGGTCGATTCCGGCCCACCACTGCGCGCCGGGATCGTCGCTGACGGAGCCGAACGCTCGCGATAGCCATGCCAGCTCGACGCCGTCGATGACGCCGTCGCCGCTGGTATCGAAGCCCTGGCAGATCTCGTCGAGCTGCTCGTACCACGCGATCTCCGACTCGTAGCCGACGGCAAGGTCGAGGTCGCCGTCGATGTCGAGATCCGCGACCCCGACCGACGTCCCGCTGACGGCGGCCCCTGGGACGATGTGCGCGGAGAAGACGGGCACCTCCGCGCCGTTGTTCTCGAACCACGTCACGCGCGTGCTGGTCGACGTCATCGTGACGATGTCCATGTCGCCGTCCTGGTCGAGGTCGATCGCGAGCGCCTCCTTGATTCCCGCGAGAATCCCGATGACCCTCTGGCCGAAGAGCAGGTCCTCGCCGGAGCCGCCGAGGTTGTCCCACCACGCCACCGTACCACCGGTGGCCGTGGTGACCAGGTCGGCGGCGCCGTCGTCGTCGATGTCCGCCGTGATCACGGTCTGGATGCGGAAGGTGTCTCCGGTCGTCACGCGGTGCTCGGGGAAGGTGTCCGGAGTCGTGCCGTCGTTCTCGTACCACACCAGCTTGTGGTCCGCCGTGGAAGCCGACACCACGTCGGTGTCGCCGTCGCCGTCGAGATCGGCGGCGGAGACGTCGCGGGCGCCGTCCGCCTCGGTCGAGAGGAGCTGCTCGGCACCGAACGAAGACGGGCTCGTGGCGTCGTACTCGTAGAGCGCGATCGAGTCATCCTCCGACGAGGCCGACAGCACGTCCAGGTGGCCGTCCATGTCGACGTCGGCGGCGAACAGGCGCTCGACCGAGTCCGCCGCGGTGGAGATGACGTGCTCGCTGAATCCGGGCGGGGTCTGACCGTCGTTCTCGTACCACGCGATCGTGTCGTCCTCCCTGTAGGCGGCGAGGACGTCGACGTCGAGGTCGCCGTCCGGATCGAACGCGCGCACGAACGTGGCGTTCGGCGCCGAGGCCGCGATCTCGTTCGCGACGAAGGTCGGCGTCGCGGGAACGGGGTTGTCGAACCACACGAGGGGAGTCCCGGATCGCGCCGCCAGGACCTCCGCAGCGCCGTCCATGTCGAGATCCGCGGTCGTCACCGACAGGGCGCCGCTGGCGGTCGTGGCGATGACGTGCTCGGTCGCCAGGCTCGGGTCGGCGGCGCCGTCGTTCTCGAACCACGCCACCTTGTCCTGGGTCTGGGTGGTCCCGTTTCGCGCCGAGATCGACACGACGTCGAGGTGGGTGTCGCCGTCGACGTCGGCCACGTGGACGCCGTCGGCGCTCACGGTGTCCGCCGAGATCAGGTTGCGCGCGAAGGTCGGGGGAGTGCCGCCCTCGTGCTCGTACCACGCCACCGTGTCGTCTCCGGAGGACGCCGCGACGACGTCGTCGTCCCCGTCGCCGTCGAGATCCGCGGCGAAGACCGCGCGGACCGTGATCGCGGTATCGGACACCAGGCGCTCGGTGAACTCCGGGCGAGTGCTGCAGCTCGGGGGAGTGTCGCATCCGTTCTCGAACCACAAGATGCTGTCGGTGCCCGATGCGGCGGCAACGACGTCGAGGTCGCCGTCGCCGTCGAGATCCCCCGCGTGAACGGAATTCGCGAGCTCGGCCGTCGTCGTCAAGACGTGCTCGTCGAACGCGATCGCCGCCGCTCCGTCGGTGCCGTCGACGGCGGGCCGCTGCTCGTACCACGAGATCCTGCCGTCGAGTCGCGAGGCGGAGAGGAGATCGGTGTCGCCGTCGCCGTCGAGATCCGCGGCGAAGACCGCGGCCGCCCCCAGCGCGGTCACCGTCACGACGTGCTCCACGAACACCGAGGACAGCTCCTCGCCGCCGCCCTCGCCGTGGAGGTTCTCGAACCAGGCGATCTTGTTGTCGCCGAAAGATGCCGACAGCACGTCCAGATCTTGGTCGCCGTCGACGTCGGCCGCGAACACGGCGAGCGGGACACTGACCTCGGACGACACGACCCGCCTGCGGAAGCCCGGTGGTGTCGAGCCGTCGTTGTCGTACCACGCGATGGTGTCGTCCCGCGAGGCGGAAAGGACGTCCTTGTCGCCGTCACCGTCGAGGTCCGCCGCGAACACCGACGAGGCATCGACGGCGTCCGTCGCGATCGTGCGCTCCCTGAAGGACGGCGCGGTCTGGCCGGCGATGCACGACGGCCGGCTGCGGCAGTCGTTGTCGTACCACGTGATCTTGTTGTCGTTGTGAGACGCCGAGACGACGTCGATGTCGCCGTCGCCGTCGAGATCCGTCGCGAACACCGCCTCCGCGCCGCTCAGGCCTTCGGCTTCGACCGGCCTTTCCAGAAAACCGACGCATGGATCTTGCGCCGCGGCGTCGATTCCGAGCCCGATCCAGCAACCGGCGAGCGCCGCCGCGAGCGACAGGCGACAGCCGTATGCTGGTGAACGTCGTCGGGATCGCCGTGCGGTGCGGTGCGCTCGAGGATGATGTTTCGGCAAGTCTGAATTTCGCCTCGCCGCTTCTTCGGACGGCGGTTCCGGCCTCTCCGAACGGGGCAGTATACTCCGGCCTGGAGGCCGCTGCACCTCGGCGGCGCTGCTGTACGAACACCGCGGCGGGGCGCATCGCGGGACGTGGAACCCTCGTCCGTTCCGCGTCGTTACCATGTTCGATCCGGTGGCTCTGTCCTGGAGGTCTGTTGTCGACGGGGACTCCGAGCTGGCTCAAGTACGGATGCCTGGGCGCGCTCGTCGTGGGTCTGCTCGTGATCCCGGCGGCGCTGGTCGGGTTGGCGTGGCTCGACGTCCGGTCCGAGCGCGTCGAGGACCGCATCCTGACGCCCGGGATCCCGGCGCCGGACGTCCCCCCGGAAGGCCGCGCGGCCGGCCGCGTGCGGCTTCGCATCCGCGACGCGGAGCTGAGCATCGAGCCGGCCGCTGCCGGTCAGGCCCTGCGCGTGGAGGCGGTCTACGACACGAAGAGCTTCGCCCTCGAAGAGAGCCTCGACCCCGGAGTGGAGGAGGGCTTCTGGACCTACGAGCTGGCCTTCGATCGCAAGGGCCGGTCGCCGGCGATCTCGGGGCTGAGGTCCATTCTCGGCGGTACCGATTCCCGCATCCGCGTGCTCCTGCCGGTCGATGCACCCATCGAGCTCGATCTCGCCATGCGGGAGGGAGCGGCGTTTCTGCAGCTCGGAGGCTCGTGGCTGACCTCCGCCGACATCGACCTGTCCAAGGGCGGCCTCGACATGGAGGTCGAGGAACCGATGCGGGAGCCGATGGAACGCCTTTCGATTCGCACCGCGATGGGAGGGGCCTCGCTGGATCGGATCGGCAACGCCAGCCCGCGGAGGCTGGACATCGCGTACAGCATGGGCGGCATGAGCCTCGACCTCACGGGCCGGTGGTCGTCGGATTCCGACATCGCGCTCGAAGGCTCCATGGGTGGAGGTGCGGTCCGGCTTCCCGGTGACGTCGCCATCGAGGGGCTCGACCAAGTTGGGGTCCAGGCACCCACCGAGAGCGAGCTGGGCAAGAGGACTTTGAGATTCACCACGGCCAGCAGCATGGGAGAGCTGCAGTTCTACGAATGAGCGCTGGGCGCGTTCAGGGTCTCGATCGCGAGCGAAGCTCGGGCCCGTGCCGCCTCGTGTGCGCACCGACCACGACCCCGCTCACCGTGAGGTGATCGAGGGACTCGGCGTGCCGCGCGGCGACGCCGAGCACGGACGCGGGGCGGGCCACCGGCGGGTAGGCGGGATCGATCTCGCGGTGCGACGTCGGGGTCCGGGGGCAGGCTCGAAAGGTCGCGTAGGTCAGGATCAGGCACGAGGCCGACAGCGCGAGGAGCAAGGCCACCGTCACCGCCGGGACCGAAGGCATGCGGTCGGCGCGGGCGGGGTCGTCGATCGCGTTGACCAGGGCGACGTAGAAGCACCGCGCCTGCATCCCCGCGAACAGGAATGCGGACCACGTGAGCACGGCGAGCGCCCGCTGGCTCGCGGTCCGGGCGCGGTTCCCCAGGCGAAGCGCGAACTCCAGGAACGACCCGGCGCGCCTCGGGTACAGGCGCCTCGCGTTCGCGAGGTAGAAGGCGAACATCTGACCCGCGAGGATCGAGACCAGGATCCTCCCCGATAGCCCGTAGACTTTCGCGGCCTCGATGCCGAAGCCGTCGACCGTCGCCCGCCACAGGGCGTTGGCGGCGAGAGAGGGATCGGGCGAGCGGTGCAGGGTGACGAGGTAGTCGGCGAGGTGGCCGGCGAAGGCCAGGACCGCGGCTCCCGCCCCGGCGGCGTAGACCGCGACGCGTCTCTCGTGGCGCAGCGCGAAGGACATCGCGCCGACGGCGAGCACGACGCCCACCCACGCGAGAAGCGGGAGCCCCACGCCGAGCTGCTCGACGACGGATATCGATTCGATGAGGGTCCGGTCCGACATGACGCCGCGGCTCGCTCCGCACAGCCCCCGTCGCTTCAAAGATGGGGGCACTTCGGCTCGTGGGCCATGCCCGGTTTCGACATCGCCGCGAAGTCGCGGCGGAGCGAGTCCGGAAAACCCGGACCGGATCGTCGCGATCGGCCGCCGAAGTCGGGCTACTCCGGACGACGGCGCTCGACCATCTCCATTCGCGCCGCGACCACGCCGCTGCGCGACATGCTCATGAGAACGGGAGCGCCCGGCAGCGAGCTGGCGAAGAACATCTCGTTGACCGATCCGTCCTCGGGATCCTCGACGGTGTAGACCCATCCCTCGAGGGTGCCGAGCGGGGTCTCGCGGCTCGCGGGCTCGCGCCGCGAGTGCCCGACGGGGAAGCTGGCGTGATCGCGAAGCTCGACCCACGCGCTGCGCTCGACCTTCACCTCTCCCGTGGGGCTGCCCGCGGCGTCGAGAATCGCGTACTCGATCTCGGCGCCGTCGGCATCCGCGCTCACCACGGTCCAGCGCTGCTGGGTCCGGCCCTCGGGAGTCGTGCGCACGAGGACCAGCGTCAGGCCCTCGACCCATTCGTCGCGAATCTGCTCGGCGGTGAAGGGCCGCCGCAGGATCGTCGGGTCGCCGGGCTCGACCTCCGGCGACCCGGAAGCGGCAGCGCCGGCCTCCGGGGAAGCGGGCCCCCGTGGCCCGCAGCCCCAGGCTGCCGACACCAGCGCCAGCACGAGCGCGGCAAGGCCGCCCCGGCTCGGCATGCCGGTCATCGGAGAGGGAAGAGCGTGGTCAAGACCTCGTCGGTACGGTTGCGCCAGCTTCCCCAGCCGACGCTGTCCAGGACCTCTCCGCCTACCACTTTGTAGCCGCCGCTCGCCAGGAGCCCGTTGAGCGCGCGGCTGTCCGCGGCGACGTCCCAGCCGCGGTCGATGTTGCGGACGTCGTAACGGTTCCAGTCGAGGTAGAAGATCACGGACGATCCGGCGCCCTGGGTGAGCAGCGCCTTCAGCTCGTCGCCCGCGCCGAGTCCGAGGTAGACGCTCTGCAGCCCCGCCTTGCCGAACACGCTCGGATACTTCACCGCCGCATACGCCGCGCTGAACGCGTAGAACAGGTTGCCCATCACGGCCCGCGACGCGGGTTCGTCGATCAGCCGGTAGCGCTCCTTGAGCGCCGGGATCAGCTCCTCGACCTGCATGCGGAGATAGTCGTCGGTGCGGCTGCCGCCCGCCTCGGTCCACCACTGCCCGGCGGGCTCCACGAACGCCACGACCAGCGGCGCGACGCTCTTGCCGACCAGGTTGTCGAGGCTCGTGACCATGTTGCCCTTGTCGAGCCACGCCGTGCCGTCGTTGACGATCAACAGCGGAAACGCAGGCCCGTCTGCGGCGTACGCCGGGGGCAGCCAGACCGTGATCTTCTTGTCGTAGCCCAGGATCTTGCTCGTCAGCGTGAAGTCCTCGACGCGCCCCCGCGGGCCCTGCGGCGCATCGAGGTGCTTTCCGACCGCGTAGCCCGGGGTCACGAGCTCGGACATCGCCTCCTCGCCTTCGATCGCGGGAACGGTGCGCGCGTTGTTCGGATCGACCTTCCACGTCTCGAAGTCGACCTGGAAGTGGTATTCCCAGCGGCCTCCGGGCTCCAGACGGTAGCTGCGGTAGAACAGGTCGGTGCCCTCGACGTGCTTCATCGGCTCGGGCGTCTCGGTGTCGCACATCGAGCCCTGGATCGCGACGTCGGACGCGTCGCCGCGATAGACGAAGTGCACCCACTCGCCCTCGACCACGGGTGTTGGGGAGCGCTCGGCGAAGAAGGCATCGACCGCTTTCTGGCGCTCGGTCGAGGCCTCGAGCCCGGCGATGAAACGGTTGAACTGCGTGTCGCCGGCGTCGGCCACGGCGGGCTTCGGCGCTCCGCCGCGGGTCACGAGCACCGCCGCCATCTCGTCGAGGTTGCGCACGAACACGCGGTCGTCCGCGAAGCTCGGCCACGACAGGCTGCTGCCGCCGAGGGCCTGCGCGCGCGCGCGCTCGACGTAGCCCTCCGGGGTCGCGTCCGCGACCACGACGAAGCCCTTGGAGCCGAAGATCACGAGATGACCGTCCACCAGGATCAGGCCGTCGCCGCCGGGAGGACGCGATCGCCATACGCGCTCCCCGTTCGCGGCGTTCATGCAGCTCAGGACCTGCCCGCGGAAGCCGTAGACGTGTCCGTCGTGATACACCGGCGGGGCGTAGGTCTCGCCGAGCACCTCCGAGCGGTACAGCTCCTCGAGCGCGTGGCCGCTCTTGGACTTGGCGACGCGGAAGACCGTCACGCCGGGGCCCATGGCGACCAGGAAGCGGTCCTCGCCCACGAAGGTCGGCATCGCGGTGCTCGCGCGGTCGCCCTCGGCGAGGTCGTGGGTCCACAGCACGTCGCCGCCGGCCGCGGACAGCGCGGTGATCTTCTTCGCGCTGACGACCACGACCTGGCGCTCGCCGGCGAGGGTCATCACGCTCGGGGACTGATAGTCGGTCGAGTCGTCGCCGTGAGACCACAGCGTCTCCCCGGTGCGGGGATTCAGCCCCACGATACCTTTGCCCTCGGATCCGCTCGTCTGGACCACGAGGACGTCGTCCTCGTAGAGCGGCGTGGTCCCGAAGCCGAAGTGGGGCGCCTCGGCTCCGAAGTCCTTCTGGAGCTGCTTCTTCCACACCGGCTGGCCGTCCGTCAGCTTGAGTGCGACCAGCTCGCCCTTCGCTCCGAGCGCGTACACGCGGCCGCCGCCGATCACGGGAGAGCTGAGGGGGCCGTCGTCCGATCCGTCGTGGCCTTTGGTGATCTCCTCCAACTCGTACCGCCACACCTCCTTGCCCTTCTTGGTGTCGAACGCCGCGACCCAATCCGAGTCTCCCTGGGCGAACATCGTGACCACACGATCGTCGGCGACCGCGATGCCGGAGTATCCCGAGCCGACCGGGACTTTCCACGCCAGGTCGAGGCCGACGCCGTCGGCTTCGAACGTGCCTGCGGCGACGACGGTGCCGTCGAACTGCGGACCGCGCGGATTCGGCCACTCACCGGAGGCCTCGGCGGCCGGGGCCGTGGCCGCGACGACCGTGGAGAAGGCGAGAAGGTGAAGGTACAGGAAAGGCGACGACGCGTTCATGATCGCGGCTCCTTGTTGGTGCGGTTCCGAACGTCCTCGGTCCCGGCGTGCGAAGGGCTCATTCTACAACGGGACTCGGTCAAACGCACTTCGCCAGGATCGCCATGTCGCCGTCGAACGAGTCCGGAGGGAGCGGCCCGAACGAGAACCGGATGAAGCGCTCGAGCGGGCAGTCGGCGCCCTTGCGGCGCGCCATGTCGCACAGCGAGCCGGGCAGGATCGCGGCGTCGTGCGCGAACAGGCGCTCGTTGAAGCCATCGGCGGTGAGGGTTCCGGGCAGCCGCGCCCAGTGGTAGAACCCGCCGCTGCCGGTGAACAGCTCGAATCCCAGGTCGCGGAGGCCCCGGCCGTAGCGCTCGCGCTGCCCCGAGAAGAACTCCGACACGGCCCGCCGCGCGTGGCGCACGCGCTCGATCCGCAGGAGGTCGGCCACGTAGAGCTGCGACGCCCGCGACACTCCGCCCATCCCGAACGACGACCAGTTGCGGAAGACCTCGACGTGCCTCTTGGCCGCGATCGCCCAGCCGACACGCAGGCCCGGCACCTGCAGGCCCTTCGTCGCCGCGCCGACCACGAAGATGTCGGTGGCGTCGATGTCTCCGACGTAACGCAGCGCGCTGTCGGGCTCCGGATCGCAGTAGAACTCGTAGGCCTCGTCGAACAGGGCGCCGCGGCCCTCGCCACGGCACAGCTCGACGAGCCTCGCCAAGGGCTCGCCGGTCGTCGCGATGCCGGTGGGGTTGCACGGGTTGCTCTTGAGCAGCAGCACGCGCGACGTGCCGTCGCACGGCGCGACCTCGTCGTATCGCTCGAGGTCGGGCCGGAAGCCGTTCTCGGGGTTGCTCGCGATCAGACGGTGCTTTCGCCCGAGCAGCCGCAGCATGTCCCAGTACGGCGTGTACTCCGTCTCCTCGACCGCGACCGTCGTGTCGTCCTCGAGGAACGCCAGCGTCGCGAAGATCGCGGGACGGCCGCCGGCGAAGACCGCGACGTGGTCCTCTCCGATCCCGGCGCCGTAGAACTCGTTGTAGTAGCGCGCGATGGCGCGCCGCAGCTCGACGTTACCGGTCGCCGTCGGGTACTTCAGATCGGCGGCGGTCAGCTCGACGCGATCGGGAAGCGTCGGCCCCCCCGGAAGCTGGGTGGTCAGGGGGAACCCCTGCGCCCAGGGATGGGTGCCCGGCTCGCCCATGTACTTCGAGGTCGCGGCGGCGAACTTGAACAGCGTCTCGTAGACGCCCATGGGGGGGAAGTGGCGGAGGATCATCTTGTTCTTCGTTGCGCTTCCCTGGCCGGACCTGACTCCCTGCTGCGCCTGTTGGCCAGCACGCCTTCTTCTATCACGGAATCGGGGGGTTCCCCTCGTTCCCCAACTGCGGCATCCTGGCCCACGGATAACGCTCGCTGTTGCACCGGGGCCTCCGCCATGGTTCGCGCTTCTTCGATCGCGGAGATCGGGCGATGGATGCTGGCTGCTGCTGCCGTCTTCGCGGCACTCTACGGAACTCCGTACCTCGGCATCTTCTTCTTGTTTGGACCATTCCCAAAGGATCTGGCCGCTCCTACGTTTGGCTTCCTCACGGGCTCGGTCCCCGTGCTCGCGGGCTCTCTACTTGCGCCGCGGCACCGGCTCGTCACGGCCGTCGTTCTGTGTGTGCTCACGGTGTCTTTGGCGTTCTCTCTGAGTCTAGTTCCGGGCGCAGTGGCAGGCTGCCTCGTCGCGGTTGGGTTCGTTGCATGGTGGTTCTACCCTCGCCGCACTGTTCGCTCGACGCGTTGGGTGGGTCGTGCGGCGTGCGCGACGTTCCTCGCATTCATCGGTCTCGTGTATGCCCGCCATGCGGACGTACCCGCATGCTCGGATCCCCTGCCGTCCGAGTTGACCCACGCACTCGGCACGAGCGCTTCGCGCGTCACGTCGTTCTACCGCTACGACTTGGGCGGCTTTTTCGACCACGAGTGGTTGTGGCGGATCGACGCAGAGCCAGACGTGATGGCGCTGGTTGTCAGCGGCTTGGGCTTACAGAGCACCCATGCCGTGTCGGAGCGGTTCTGGAAGATGCCGCCTCAATACTGGCCTCGTTCCATGCCTGCGGGCGCCGAGGCGTTCCAGAGTGCGGCGTTCTCGGCAGACGGCCGAGGGCCGGACGGGCCTCATTATTTCCTGCTTCACGACAAGACCCGGGAGAGGGGGTTCGTGTGGTTCAAGCACAACTTCTGATGGCCGGCCTGGGCCCGTCCAACCGGCTGGTTCGCTAGAATGCGGCCGGCTCGTTCGCCTCGTCCGCGCGGAGGTGACCGCGTGCGCCTCGCCGTCCTGCTCCTGATCGTCGTGGCCGCGCGCGTACCGGCGCTCGCCGGACCGCTGCCAAGGAAGGACGTCCCCGAGCCGCTCCGGCCGTGGATCGATTGGGTCCTGCGCGACCACGAAGAGGCGGGCTGCCCGATCGTCGCGGCGCCGGCGTCGCCCGATCCGCAGGCGAGCACCGTGGCGGGCGCGCGTCGCTGCACGTGGCCCTCGCGTCTCGTGCTCGAGCTGGGCGACCGCGGCGGCGAGTTCCAGCAGGACTGGCGCGCGTTCCGAAACGCGTGGGTGCCTTTGCCCGGCGACGAGCGGAGCTGGCCGCAGGCGGTGCGCCTGGACGGCCGGCCGGCGGCGGTCGTGCCGCGGGAAGGGCGACCGGGATTGCGCCTCGAAGCGGGCGTTTATCGCGTCGACGGACGCTTCGAGTGGACGGCACCGCCGCCGGTGCTGCAAGTACCGCCCGAGACCGGGCTTCTGGCCCTTTCCGTCCGCGGGCACGCGGTGCGCTTCCCGGCGCGCGACGCCGAGGGGCGCGTGTGGCTGGAGCAGGAAGCGGGTGGGGGCGAAGAGGAGAGCCGTCTGACGATGATGGTGCACCGTCATGTAGACGACGACGTGCCGCTCGTGCTGACCACACTCGTCGAGCTGCGGGTCTCCGGGCGAAGCCGCGAGTTGGCGCTCGGCCGCGCCCTACCCGAGGGATTCGTTCCGATGTCGCTCGAGGGTGCGATCCCCGCCCGGCTCGATCCCACGGGAACGCTCGTGGCCCAGGTCCGGCCCGGTGCCTGGACGCTCACGCTCCGCGCGCGGCACGACGGGCCCGTAGCACAGCTCCGGCGCCCGACTCCGGAGGGACCGTGGCCCACCGAAGAGGTGTGGGTGTTCCAGGCGCGCCCCGAGCTGCGCCAGGTCACGATCTCCGGCGCGCCTTCGCTCGATCCGCAGCAGACGACGCTGCCCTCCGAGTGGAGATCGCTCCCCGCGTTTCTCGTCGGAGCGACCGATGCGCTCGCGTTCCAGGAGAAGCAACGAGGGGACGCCGATCCCGCTCCCGACCGACTCACCCTGGCGCGGACGTGGTGGCTCGACTTCGACGGCAGCGGGCACACGGTGCGCGACCGAATCGAGGGGGTGTTCGTCCGTTCCTGGCGGCTCGAGCTTCCCGCACCCGCTGAGCTCGGTCGCGTGGCGATCGACGGGTCGGACCAGCTCATCACGCGCCGGGTGGGAAACGGAGCGCCGGGCTTCGAGGTGCGCCAGGGGCGCGCGGCGATCGAGGCCGACAGCCGGTTGCCGCGCGCGGGTGCCACGAGCGCGGTGGGCTGGGACGCCGATTTCCAGGAGGTCCAGGGCGAGCTGCTGCTGCCCCCGGGCTGGAGGCTGTTGCACGCGGTGGGGGTCGACGAGGTGCGTGGATCGTGGATCGCCTCCTGGACGCTGCTCGATCTGTTCCTCGTTCTCATGACCCTCCTCGCCGCGGCGCGGATGTGGGGGCGCGGCGTGGGCGTGCTGGCGCTCGCCGCCCTCGCGCTGTCGTGGATCGAGGTCGGCGCGCCACGATGGTGCTGGGTCGCCGCCGTCGCCACCGCGGGGCTCGTGTACGTGCTGCCCGAGGGTCGCCTGCGCGCTTTGGCGCGGCTGGCTCACGGTGTCGCGATCGTCGCGCTCGTGCTCGTACTCGTGCCGTTCCTCTTGGGGCAGGCGCGCATCGCGCTCTACCCGGTGCTGGAGCGACCGCTGGCCGGGCCGTGGCGCGGTGGGTTCTTGGACTTGGGCGTCCAGGACAAAGCGGGAGTTGCGCGAATGGTCGAACCCGCGGAGACGGTGCTCTACGACGCGCTCCCGGCCCCCGCGGCGCCGCCGCCGATCTACTCGTCCAACCTGGCGTTCGATCCCGGCGCCGCCAAGCAGACCGGACCCGGTCTGCCCGCATGGCGCTGGCGCTCGGTCGCGCTCGAGTGGCGCGGCCCGGTCGAGCGAACCCAGCTCCTGCGCCTCGTGCTCGTGCCGCCGTGGCTCGGCGCGCTCCTGGGGTGGTTGCGGATCGGCCTTTTGGCGGCCCTGGCCGTGGCCGTCTTGCGACGCGGCGTTGCCGCGCTCAGCGGCGGATCCGGTGCAGGGGTGCCGCGCGTTGCCGTCGCCGTGATCATCGGCCTTGTGTGCCACGTCCCGTTGAGCGGTGCGGCGCGGGCCGGGGAGATGCCCAGCGCGGAGATGCTGAACGAGCTGCGCCAGCGCCTGCTCGCGCCCCCGGACTGTCTGCCGGACTGCCTCTCCAGCCCGCGCCTGGCCCTGGAAGCGACACCGCCCGTGCTGCGTCTGCGCGTCGAGCTGCACGCCGCGGCGGCCGTCGCGGCACCACTCCCGGGCGGCGCGGAGCAGTGGCTGCCCGAGCGTGTGACGCTCGACGGTCTCGCCGCGCCGGCTCTCGCCCGTTCGGACGATGGTCGCCTGTGGATCGCGCTCGAGCCCGGCACGCACCAGGTGGTGATGGAAGGCGCGCTGCCCGACCGCGCGGCGGTCGCCCTGCCCTTGCCCCTGCGCCCGCGGCGCGTCGAGTCGCGGGCCTCGGGATGGGCCGTCGAGGGACTGCGCGACGACGGCAGCGCCGAGGAGACGCTGCAGCTCGTGCGGCTCGGCGGAGGCGGGGCGGAGGGGACCTCGACCGCACCCGAGATCCTGCCGCCGTTCGTGCGCGTCGAGCGCGACCTGGAGCTCGGACTGCGCTGGGAGGTGCGCACCCGCGTCGTGCGGCTCACCCCTCCCGGGGCCGCGGTGCTGATCGAAGTGCCGCTGCTACGCGGAGAGTCGGTCACGTCCGCGGAGGTGCGCGTGACCGACGGACGGGCGACCGTGGGGCTCGCCCCGGACGCGGAGGAGACCGGATGGACCTCGGTCCTCGAGCCCACCGAGACCTTGGTGCTCGCTGCGCCCGATGCGGTGCCGTGGGTCGAGGTGTGGCGCGCGACGGTGGGTCCCGTATGGCACCTCGAGACCGAGGGCATCCCGACGGTTCACGCCGGGGAACCACCCGCGCTACGCGTGCGAGAGTGGCGCCCGTGGCCCGGGGAATCGGTCACGCTCCACGTCACGCGCCCCGAAGCCGTCACGGGCGCGACCATCACGATCGACGCCACCACGCTCACCTTCGCGCCCGGCCTGCGGGCGAGCGACACGACGCTCGCGTTCACCGCCCGCGCGAGCCGGGGCGGGGATCACGAGATCACGCTGCCCGAGGGAGCGGAGCTGCAGGGGCTCTCGATCGGCGGGGCCTCCGTGCCGATACGCCAGAGCGGGCGCCGGGTCGTCGTGCCGCTGGTGCCGGGCAGGCAGGAGGTCGAGCTCACGTGGCGCGAGCCGCGGGGGGTCGCCACCGTTCTGCGCGGCCCCGACGTGCGGCTGGACGTCCCGACGGTCAACGCGACCACGATCTTCGAGATGCCGCGAAACCGCTGGACACTATGGGTCCGCGGACCGCGCATGGGCCCAGCCGTGCTGTTCTGGACCGCGCTCGTGGTGAGCCTGCTGGTCTCGATCGGCCTCGGAACGATCCGGTTGACTCCGCTCCGCTGGCACCACTGGTTCCTGCTGTCGCTCGGTCTCACCCAGGTGCCGCTCGCGGCGACGCTCGTCGTCGCGGCCTGGCCGCTCGCGCTCGGATGGCGGCGACGGAGCCGGCGCGCCGGCGCGTGGGCGTTCGACGCCGTGCAGCTCGCCCTCGGCGCGTGGACTGCCGTGGCGCTGGTCCTGCTGTTCTGGGCGATCCAGCACGGCTTGCTCGGTCTGCCCGAGATGCAGATCACCGGCAACGGCTCGAGCGCCGAGCGGCTGGAATGGGACCTCGACCGCACCGACGGGAGCCTCCCTCGACCGGTCGCGCTCTCGGTGCCGCTTCTCGTCTACCGGCTGGCAATGCTGGCGTGGTCGCTGTGGCTCGCCCGGGCCGTCCTGGCCTGGTTGCGTTGGGGCTGGGAGTGCCTGAGCGAAGGCGGGCTGTGGAGGGCGCTCCGGCGCCAGGCACCGGCAGCGACCAAGCAGCCTTGACCATCGCCCGACCGCCGTCCTCGAAAAATGGCGGCGCTGGCGTGTGGAATCGGAGGTTGTTTTCGGCTGCCACCATGAAAACTCTACCGTTGAGGTCGACTTGATTCGCAAGCTCGTGTTGACACCACCGGGCTACACGGGTATCCGTTACGCAGCGACGGTCCGCTCCGGGGGGAAACACCTTTGCGCTGTCAAGCGATTCTCTGCGTGTTGGCGGCGGCCGCCTTCACGGCGAGTGCCGGCGACCACGGCCTCGACGGCGGTAGCGGTACCGAACACCCGACCCATCACGTGAATCGAGGGCGGGTCGTCGAGCTGAACCTGGACCGCGGGCGGCTCGCCGTCCGCTTTGCCGAGTCGTTCTCGTCCGCGGGGGTCGATACGGAACAGCCCTTCCTTCTCGGCGGGGTGCCGGTGTCCGTCGCGACCTCGACCGGCATCGGAACGTGGCGTCTGTTGCGCCTCGACGATAGCTCCGCCGACGCGCCGCAGCACGACCGGCGAATCCGCGCCATGCTCCTGTCTCCCGAGGTCGAGTTCGTATCTCCTGTGTTCGTGGGGAGCGACGGCGAATGGACGACCCCCACGCCCGACATCCTCGTTCGCTTCAAGCCCGAGCGCGTGTCGGATGCCGAGGACATGCTTGCCGTCCTGGTGCCCGGGACGCCGATCGTGGAGAAAGACTTCGGACACCTGCACGGCGTCTACCGGATCCGGAGCGCGTCGCGTGACGGATTCGACGTCTTGGCTGCAGTCAACCGATTGGCTCAGGATCCCGCCGTGCTGTGGGCCGAGCCGGATTGGCAGTTCTCGGGCCGCGGCGGTCTGGTCCCGAACGACCCCGGCTTCCCGGACCTGTGGGGCATGGTCAACACGGGTCAGTTCGCGGGAACGCCGGGGGAGGACATGGACGTCGACATCGCGTGGAACACGACGACCGGAAGCTCGAGCATCAAGGTCCTCGTTCTCGACTCCGGCGTCGAGCAGGACCACCCGGACATCCACCAGCTACCCGGCGAGGACTTCACCACCGACGGCGGTGATGGTGGACCGGTCAATGCGTGCGACAACCACGGCACGGCCGTGGCCGGGTGCGTGTCGGCCATCATCGACAACTCCCTCGGAACCGTGGGAGTGGCGCCCGGATCGGTCGTGCTGTCGGCGAGGCCGTTCATCTCCACCACGCCAGGTTGTTCCGGGGGTTGGAACTCGCAGGTCAGTTGGACGGTCAATGCCCTCGACTGGGGGGAGCAGCAGGGCGCGCGGGTCAGCAACAACAGCAACTACTACGGTTTCGTGCTGCAGTCCCAGGCGATCGCGGACAAGTACGCCGAGACCAAGGCCAACGGCATGGTGCACTACGCCGCCGCCGGCAACTTCACGAGCAACGACATCACGTACCCCGGCTCGCTGCCTTCCGTCAATGCGGTCACCGCGATCGCGCCCAGCGGCCAGTTGGCCTCGTTCAGCAACTTCAATGACGGGGTCAGCGTATCCGCGCCCGGAGTGAGCATCTACACCACCGATCGCACCGGCACGGACGGCTACGGCAGCGGGGACTACACCTTGTTCGGGGGCACGTCGGCAGCGACCCCTTATACGGCCGGAGTCGCCGCCCTGGTGCTGTCCGTCGATCCCGGCCTGACGGCGGAGCAGGTGGAGACCCTGGTGGAATGCTCGGCGCGGGACACGGGGGCCGTGGGATTCGACAAGTTCTTCGGTCACGGCTTCGTCAACGCCGCCAACGCGCTCGACCCGGCCGCGGACGCGGACACCGACCTGGACGGCTCGCTCGACGGGTGCGACAACTGCCCGGACGATCCCAACCCCGGCCAGGCCGATGCCGATGCAGACGCCATCGGCGACGCGTGCGACGCCTGCACCGACGTCGACGGCGACGGTTTCGGCGACCCGTCGTTCCCCGCGACGACC
>Ga0075326_1000102_pt1 | contig 17799 bp, 17 predicted proteins | sample MayberrySE_Catta_3_FD_120052 | JGI IMG/M metagenome (GOLD analysis project Ga0075326, IMG submission 120052) | Natural and restored wetland microbial communities from the San Francisco Bay, California, USA, that impact long-term carbon... | ecosystem: Environmental > Terrestrial > Soil >...
CGGGGTCCGGCCTGGCCATGCTCTCCCCGTGCGGGCGGCGCATTCTATCGGCCGAGGCCCCCCGGCGCCGCGCTCGCGGCACCGTCCGCCGGCTAGCGGCGCCGGCCCGTGCTCTCGGTCCGCCTGCGGAGCCGGAGGCGGATCGGCACGCCGGCGAGCTCGAAGCGCTCGCGCAGGCGCTTCTCGAGGAAGCGGCGGTAGGACGGCTGCACCGCCGCGGGCTCGGTGCAGAACAGCAGGAAGGTCGGCGGCCGCGTCGCCGTCTGGGTGGCGTAGAAGAACTTGAGCGGGCGCCTCCGCGGCCCGCGCTGCGCCATGCCCGGCTCGTGGAGCCGCACGGCCTCCTGGAGCCAGCGGTTCAGCTCCGGGGTCGGGATCTCGCGCCCCGCCGCGCTCGCGAGGCGGCGCACCCACCCGAGCACGCGCCCGACGCCCTTCCCGGTCCGCGCCGAGACGTGGAGCACCGGCACGTCCGGCATGCCGCGGAGGCGCCTTGCGATCTCGTCGTCGAGCGCCCGGGCGCGCTCGCCGACCCGGTCCCACTTGTTGACGAGCAGCGCCGCCGCGCGGCCGCGCTCGCGCACCAGCCCGATCAGGTGCGCGTCCTGGTCGGTGAAGCCCTCCTCGCCGTCCATCAGCACGAGCGCGACGTCGGCGCGCTCGACCGCGCGCACCGCCATGAGCGCGCTGCCGCGCTCCGCGAGGCGGTCGCGCCGGCCCGGGCGACGCAGCCCCGCGGTATCGACGAAGACGTAGTCGTGCGCGCCGAGGCGCAGCGTCACGTCGACGGCGTCGCGCGTCGTGCCCGGCACGTCCGCGACGACGACGCGGTCCTCGCCCGCGAGGCGGTTCAGCAGCGAGCTCTTGCCGACGTTCGGCCGTCCGACGAGCGCGACGCGGATCGCCGCGCGCTCGCCCGCGGGCGCCTCGGGCCCGGCCTCGGGCGCGGCGGGCGCTGGCGCGGGCGGCGGCAGCGCCGCCACGAGCTCCTCCAGCAGATCCCAGGCGCCCGCCCCGTGCTCGGCCGACACGCCCCGCACGCGCGGCAGCCCGAGTGCGTGGAACTCGGCGACGAGGCCCTCCTGCTTGGGCGAGTCGATCTTGTTCACCGCGACCGCGACGGGCTTCTCCGCCCGCATCAGCCAGCGCGCGAGCTCGCGCTCCTGCGGCAGCACGCCCGCGCGGCCGTCGACGACGAGCAGGATCGCGTCGGCCCCCGCGACCGCCGCGCGCGCCTGCGCCTGCACGGCCGCGTCGACCGCCGACTCGGGCTCGGGGTCGAGGCCCGCCGTGTCGACGATCAGCACGCGCCGCGTGCCCACCTCGACCGTCTCTGCGATGCGGTCGCGCGTCACACCGGGCGTGTCGTCGACCAGCGCGCGCCGATAGCCCGCGTAGCGATTGAAGAGCGTCGACTTGCCGACGTTCGGGCGGCCGACGATGGCGACGATCGGGGTTCCGGCGGCGGACATGACGCCTCCGCGGCCGGGGAGCGCTGGCCGGCCCGGCAACGTACCGGCGGCCCCCCCCGTCGCAAGCGTGCCCGCCAAGGCGCCGCGCCGTCGAGTTTTCTTGACATCCGCGCGCGGCCGCCCCTAGGCTGGCCCTCGCCGTTCTTCGAGGGGAGTCTCGCATGGTGGGTTCGAGCAGGGTGGGTTCGAAGCTGGGCTCTTGGCTGGCCGCAGCGGTGCTCGTGGCAGGATTCGGGGCGGCCGCGCCGGCGCGCGCGACGACCGACGTGATCCAGCGCTCGTTCGAGAACATGCCGCAGGGCGTCGTCGACTCCCTGCTCTCGCCCTACACCTCGGGCCGCACGATCTACAACAACCTCACCACCATCCAGGACACGACGGCGGTCCGCGTGGCCTACGTCGTGCCGGGCTACCTCTGGAACGTGATGTGCAACTTCGGCGGCGGCCTGATCCGTTCGCTCACGGGCGTGATGGAGCTGCCGACCGGCCTCGTCCTCCTCTTCAGCGACGCCGAGATGGAGCCGCTCTTCGATCCGGTCGAGGACAACGAGGCGGTGTTCGTGTACGACGAGTACGAGGACACCTACCGCGTGAAGCTGGGCGTCGACTACACAACCGGCGGCTGAGCCGCCCCGCCCCGGCGGCTCACGCCGCCTGCTCCTGCTCCGAAAGGAAGCGCGCAACGCGGCGCTCGATCGCCTCGCCCGCCGCGGGATGCAGCCACTCGACGCCCGGGACGCCGCGCAGCCAGGTGCGCTGGCGGCGCGCGAACTGCCGCGTGTCGCGCTTCATCGCGACGAGCACGTTCGCGAGCGTGTCGAGGCCGTCGATCACCGGCTGCATGTGGCGGTACCCGATCGCCCGCATGCACGGCAGCTCGGGCCCGTAGCCCTCGTCGCGGAGCCGCCGCACCTCCTGGAGCAGCCCGCCCGCGAGCATCGCCTCGCAGCGCCGGTCGATGCGCTCGTGGAGCGCCTCGCGGCCCGGGTCGAGCGCGAGGTGGAGCACGCGCCAGGCCGGCCGCGCTGCACACGACGTCCGGTAGACCACCGACGGCGCCCGCCCCGTGTGCGCGTAGACCTCGAGCGCGCGCACGATCCGCAGCCGGTCGTTCGGGTGGAGCGCCGCGGCGGTGGTGGGGTCGACCTCCGCGAGCCGGCGATGGAGCCGCGCGGGGTCTCCGGCGGCGCGCGCGCTGGCGTCCTCCGCCTCGAGCGCGCGGCGCAGCTCCGGGTCGCGGCCGACGCCGACCGAGAGCCCTTCGAGCAGCGCCTTCACGTAGAGCCCGCTCCCGCCCACGAGGAAGACGGCGCGCCCGCGTCCGTGGATCGCCTCGACCGCGCGCGCGGCCTCGATGGCGTAGCGGCCGGCGTCGTACGGCTCGTCGGGATCCACCACGTCGAAGAGGTGGTGCGGCAGGCGCGCGCGCTCGGCGAGGCTCGGCTTCGCGGTGCCGACGTCGAGGCCGCGATAGACCTGCATCGAGTCGGCGTTCACGATCTCGCCCGCGAAGCGCTCGGCGAGCGCGAGGCCGACGGCGCTCTTGCCCGCGGCCGTCGGGCCCGTCACGACGACGATCGGCCCCTCGCTGCGCTCCGACATCCGGAGGACGGTAGCGGCCCGTCCCGCCTTCGTTCGCCTTCGGCTCACGGGCGCGCGCGCCGAGTGGCGCTTGCGTTCAGGTCCTCCCGAAGCGGCGCGCGATCTCGGCCTCGGAGATCGGCACGGCCACCGGGCGCCCGTGCGGGCACGTCGGGGCCCAGGGGATCGCGTCGAGCGCGTCGACGAGCGCGCGCTGCTCCTCGGGCCGGAGCACCTCGCCGGCGCGGCGCGCGGCGTGGCACGCCACGCTCGCGAACCAGCGGTCGGCGGAGTCGAGCAGGCGGCTCCGGGCCTGCGGCGCGCCCTCCCCTCCTTCGCGCAGCTGGTCGGCGAGGCCCCGCAGCGCGCCGAGCGGGTCGCGCGCCGCGATCAACGCGGGCACCGCGCGCACGAGGAGCGTCGTCTCGCCGAAGGGCTCCACCTCGTAGCCGAGCGCCTCGACGAGCGCGGCGTGGGCGCCGAGCGCCGCGAGGGCGGGCGCCTCGAGCTCGAGGCTCTCGGGCAGGAGCAGGGGCTGGCGGGCGACGCCCGTCTCCTGCCAGGCGGCGCGCAGCCCCTCGTAGAGCACACGCTCGTGGGCGGCGTGCTGGTCCACGAGCAGCAGGCCGTCCTTCGCCTCCAGCAGCAGGTAGGTGCCGAGCAGCTGGCCGAGCACGCGCAGCTCGCCGAAGCGGAAGAGCCGCGTCGCGGGCGCGCGCTCGGGCGCGCCCCCGGAGGCAAGCTGCGCCGCGCCGTCCGCCGCCGGGCCCTCCGGCGCGCGCGCGAAAAGCCAGTCCCCGGGACCGCTCGCGGCGGCGCCCTCGCGGACCTGCCCGGCGGCCCGCTCGCGGACCTGCCCGGCGGCCCGCTCGCGGACCTGCCCGGCGGCGCCCTCGCGGACGTGCCCCGCGCCGCCTGGCCCCGCGGGCCCCGCGAGCCAGCTGCGGCGGCCGAGCGCCTCGCGCACGGTCTCCGACACCAGATGGTGTACGGCACGCGGCTCCGCGAAGCGCACCTCCCACTTCGCCGGATGGACGTTCACGTCGACCCCACCCGCGGCGACCCGCAGGAAGAGGAGCGCCGTCGGGAAGCGGCCGCGGGGGAGCCAGTCGCGGTGCACCTCGAGCAGCGCGTGCCGGAGCAGGCGATCGCGCACGGGCCGGCCGTTCACGAAGAGGTGGAGCCCCGCCGTGCTCGCGCGGTGGCGATCGGGCCGCGACACGAAGGCGTCGAGCGCGAGGCCCGACGCCTCGCGGGCCGCGTGGACGAGCGCCTCCGCCTCGCGCTCGCCGAGCACGGCGGCGATGCGCTCGAGCGGGTCGTCGACGGCGGGCCAGGCCACCGCCTCGCGCTCGTCGCGGCGCACGTCGAAGTGGACCGAGGGCAGCGCGAGCGCAGCCTTCGCGAGCCACTCGCTCACGTGGCCCCATTCCGTCGGCGCCGACTTCAGGAACTTCCGGCGCGCCGGGACCCCCGCGAAGAGGTCCGCGACCTCGAGCCGCGTGCCCTCGGGCGCCCCCGCCGCGCCCGCCTCCTCGACCCGGCCGCCCGAGACGCGCAGCTCCGTCCCCGCGCTCGCGCCGCGCGCCCGCGTGACGAGCCGCAGCCGCGACACGGACGCGATCGCCGGCAGCGCCTCGCCGCGGAAGCCGTAGCTCCGGATGTCGGCCAGGTCCGCGCTCTGCCGGAGCTTGCTCGTGGCGTGGCGCTCGAGAGCGAGCCGCGCCTCCGCGGCCGTCATGCCCCAGCCGTCGTCCGTCACGGTGACGCCACGGATCCCGCCCTCGCGGACCTCGACCCGCACGCGCCCTGCCCCCGCGTCGAGGGCGTTCTCGACCAGCTCCTTCACGACCGAGGCCGGCCGCTCCACCACCTCGCCGGCCGCGATCTGGTCCACGAGGGCGTCCGGGAGGCGCTCGATGTGGGGCCGCGGGCCCCGTCCCGCGCGCGTAACGTGGCGTTCCATCGGTCGGTTTTCCCCCCGAGCCAGGGCGTATCACGGACCCGGCTCCGGGGTCAAGCCGGCAGTTTACTCGCAAGTCCATTGACAAAACGCTGGGATTCAAAATAGTTTGCGGCCTCGTGACAACTGGGGGGATGGGGCCATGCCGAGCACGAGCCGGACGACCGGTTTCTCGGGAGGAGCCACCGTCGGTGGCGCGCTCGCGCCGCTGGAGGCGGTGCCTGCGTCCCGGCCTGCGGGCCGGCGTCGGGAGGATCGCCTCGTCGGGCCGAGCGAGGCCACGCGGCGCCTGATCGCGCAGGCGGCGGCCGCCGCCCGCACGGACCTCACCGTCTGGATCACGGGCCCGGAGGGCGCCGACCATGCGCTCGTCGCGCGCGCCGTGCACGAGTGGGGGCCGCGCGCGGGCCGGAGCTACGACGTGGTGGCGTGCAGCGCCGTGCCCGAGGCGCTCCAGGGACGCGAGGTGTTCGGCTGCGCGGAGGGCGTCTACCCGGCGATCCCGGGCGCCCACGCGGGCGCGCTCGAACGGGCCGCGAACGGCACGCTCGTGCTGGACGACGTCGAGGCGCTCCGCGACGAGGTCCGCGCGCAGCTGCTGCGCGCGCTCGCCGAGGGCGCCTTCCGCCGCGAGGGCGAGCACACGACGCGCATGCTCTCCGCGCGGATCGTCGCGACCTCGGCCGGCTCCGCCGCGCCCGATCTCGGCGAGCTGCCGCTCCACGAGATCCGCATCGCCTCGCTCGCCGAGCGGCGCGAGGACATCCTGCCGCTCGCCGCGCACTACCTCGCCGTCTTCGCCGAGGAGGCGGGCCTGCGTCCGGGTGGCTTCAACGCCGACGCGCGCGCCTTCCTCGAGACGGAGCCCTGGACGGGCGACGCCCGCGAGCTGCGCAACCGCGTCCGCGAGGCGCTGCGTCTCTGCGGCGAGGCGCCCGTGACCGCCGAGGCGCTGCTCCTCGCGCGCGACGACGTGCCCTCCTTCAAGGAGGCGAAGCGGGCCTTCGAGACCCGCTACGTGGTCGGGCTGCTGCGGCGCTGCGGCGGCAACATCAGCCGGGCGGCGCGGCTCGCGCGCAAGGATCGCAAGGACTTCTACGACGTGATCCGGCGCACGGGCGTCGATCCCTCGACCTTCCGCTCCTAGCGAGGGCCCGGCCGCGAGCGCCGCTCAGATCCGCCACGCGGGCGGGCGCTCGCGGCGGATCGCGGCGCGCTCGCGCTCGTAGCCGCGCCGGCCGAGCAGCGCGAACGCCGCCACCTTGCCCGCCTCGACGCCGGGCTGGTCGTACGCGTTCACGCCGTAGAGCTCGGCCTGGAAGGCGGTCTGGAGCTCGAGCGCGAGCAGCAGCTGCCCGAGCGCGTCGGCGGTGACCGCGGGCAGCTCCCAGGTGAGGCTCGGGCGGCCCGCCCGCGCCAGCGCCACCTGCGTGCCCTGCTGCTCCGCGGCGAGGAGCGCCCCGAGCTCCACGCCCGCGAGATCGGGCGCCGCCGGGCCACGCGGGATGCGGAGCCGCGCCGTCTGCCGCGCGGACACGAACACGACGAGCTTGTCGGGCGGGCCCTCGACGAAGAGCTGCACCTGCGAGTGCTGGTCCGTCGTGCCGCGGGCGGGGAGCGGCGTCGGGCCGACGCCCTCGTGGCCGCGGCCGCGCGCGCGCGGCCGGCGCTTGCCGAGGCTCTCGGCCGCGAGCTGCACGTACCAGCGCGCGAGCGGCTCGAGCGCGTCGGCGTACGGCATCAGCACGTGGATCTGCTTGCCGCGGCTCTCCGCGAGTCCGTAGGCGATCGCCGCCGCGACGGCCGCGGGATTGCGCTCGAGCGGCGCGCCGCGCACGCGGCGCAGGAAGCGCCTCGCGCCGCCCACCAGCGCGGCGACGTCCACGCCCGCGAGCGCGGGCGTGAGGAGGCCGCTCGCGGTCAGCACCGAGAAGCGCCCGCCCACGTCCTCGGGGAACGCGACCCGGTGCGCGCCGCTCTTCTCGGCCAGCTCGCGGAGCGGGCCCGCCCCGGTGGTGAACACGCAGTGCGAGCCCCACGCGCGGCCGACCGCGCGCTCGAGCGCGGCGCGCAGCACCTGGAAGCCCGCCGCCGTCTCCACCGTGCTGCCGGACTTCGAGACGACGTGCACCAGCGTGCGGCGCAGCTCGAGCGTCTGGAGCAGCGCCGCGAGGCCTGCCGGATCGACGTTGTCGACGAAGTGGACGCGCGGCCCGGGGCGCTTCGCGCGCGGCAGCAGGTTGTGGAGCGGATGCGCGAGCGCCGCCAGCACGGTCTCCGCGCCGAGCGCGGAGCCGCCGATGCCGACGTGCACCACGTCCTCGAAGCGGCGGCGCCCGAGCGCGCGCGCTGCGGCGAGCACCTCGGCGAGCACCTCGCCGCGCTCCACCACCGAGAGGAAGCCCGAGGGCGCGTCCGCGCCGAGCAGCGCCGGGATCACGCCGCGGAGCTCGCGCAGGAGCTTCGCGATCTCCGTGCGGCGGAGCCCGTCCGCGCGCGCGAGCGGCGGCGCCAGCACGGCGCCCGCCTCGAGCCGCAGCTCCCTGCCCGCCTTCATCGCTCCGGTATCCTGCCGCGATGCGCGTCGCCGCCGTGCAGATGTGCTCGACCGACGACCTCGCCGCAAACCTCGCGGCGGCGGCCCGGCTCGTCGAGGAGGCCGCGCGCGGCGGCGCGAGCCTCGTCGCGCTGCCCGAGAACTTCGCGTACCTGCGCCGCGAGGGCGCGCCGATCCCCTGCGCCCAGCCGCTCGACGGCGAGATCGTCGAGACGCTCCGGAAGCTCGCGCGCGCGCACGCGCTCTGGCTGCTCGGCGGCAGCTTTCCCGAGGCGCTGCCGGGCGAGCGGCGCGTCCACAACACCAGCGTCCTCGTCGCCCCCGATGGCGCGCTCGCCGCGGTGTATCGCAAGATCCATCTCTTCGACGTCGACCTCCGCGCGCAGGGCGGCGGATGCTATCAGGAGTCCGCGACCGTCGCGCCCGGGGCGGAGGTGATCGTGGCCGACACGCCGTTCGGCGGCGTCGGCCTCTCCGTCTGCTACGACCTGCGCTTTCCCGAGCTCTACCGCGCACAGAGCGCGCGCGGGGCGCGCTTCCTCGCCGTGCCGAGCGCCTTCGCCCGCGAGACCGGCCGCGACCACTGGGAGATCCTGCTGCGCGCGCGCGCGATCGAGAACCAGTGCTTCGTGATCGCGCCGGCGCAGTGGGGCCAGCACTCCGCGGACCGCGCGAGCCACGGGCGCGCGCTCGTGGCCGACCCGTGGGGCGTCCTGCTCGGCGTGGCGCCCGACCGGCCCGCCGTGGTGCTCGCGGACTGCGACCTCGAGCAGCAGCAGCGGATCCGCGCGACGCTGCCGGCGCTCGCGCACCGGAGGCTCTGAGCGCCCCCCGGGCGGCGGCTCAAGCCGGCTCCGCGATGCTCCGATCCGACCCCCGGAGGTCCAGCTGCCGGGATGAAGCCCCGCGCCCGCCTCGTGATCAAGTCCGGTGACCTCGAGGGCACGAGCTACGAGCTCGCGGCGTCCGAGACCCTGATCGGCCGGAATCCCACCACCGACATCACGCTCCTCGACGAGGGCATCAGCCGCGAGCACGCGCTCGTCCTCTACGACGAGGCGAACGACAGCTACAGCGTCGAGGACCTCCAGTCGACGAACGGCACCCAGGTGAACGGCAAGCGCGTCCGCTCCGTCACGCTGAACCCCGGCGACGAGCTTTGCATCGGCCGCACGCTCTTCGAGTTCGTGCGCGACTGAAGGCGCGCCCGTAACGGGTGTCACATCGCGGCGGCGGCGCGGCGCCGATCCTCTCTCCCGCCTTTCGCTCGCAACAGGGGGGAGCATGCGAGGCCACGCCTTCCGCGCCGCGCTCACGGGGGCCGTCTTCGCGCTCTCGACGCTGCTCCTCGCCTGCCCGCTCGGCCGGCTCCGCGTCCGGATCCCGGACTTCGTCACGAGCGACGTGCGCGGTCTCCAGCTCTACCGCGTGGACGACGCCAGCGGCGCGCTCGTCGCGGCGGGCTCGCTCCAGTTCCTCGGCATCGAGACGAACGCGGAGCTCGGCGCCGAGATGCTCGCGTACCGCCAGCTCACGCCCGAGGGCGAGCTCGCCTTCGGCCCGCTCGCGAGCCCGGTGGCGCGCGACGCCGCTGCGCCGGCCGCGCTCGAGATCGAGCTCACGTTCCTGAACGGGCTGCCGGCGGGCTGGTTCAAGATCGCGAGCTACAACGCCCACGGGGCGTCCGGGCCCTCCGCGGGCCAGACCTTCATCGCCACCGGCAAGGAGAGCTGAGCTCCGCGCCCCTGCGCGGACGCGACGCTCCGCGCCCCTGCGCGGACGCGACGCTCCGCGCCCCTGCGCGGACGCGACGCTCCGGCGATCCGTTAGCCTAGGGACTCTCGCGCGGAGCCAGGGTGGCCGGGTCGCAGTCGCAGCAGCAGCGCGTCCTCGCCGGGCTCGCCTTCGTCGCGGCGCTGCTGCTGGCGGCGGGCGCAGCGGAGGCGCGCTCGGTCACCGTGCGCTGGCGCCACCCGGCGCCCGAGCGCGCCGCGGGGTTCCGCGTGCACGTCGGCAGCGTGCCCGGGCTGTACACGCGGACCGTCGACGTCGGCAAGCCCGTGCCCGATGCCGACGGCGTCTACCACGCGACGATCGAGGTCGGGGATCAGGAGCGCGTCTTCCTCGCCGTGAGCGCGTACGGCGCGCGCGGCGAGGAGAGCCCGCGCTCGAACGAGACCGTCCGCGCGCCGGCCGGCCCGGAGGCCGGCGACGCGGAGCGAGGCCTCGGCACACCGGGCCGGCCGCGCGTGGTGCCTCCGTGAAGGCGCGCCGCGGGCTGCTGTTCGCGCTCGTCCTCGGGCTCGCGGGCGGCGCCGCCGGCCAGGGCGTGCGCGAGCGCGCCTTCGCGTGGGCGCAGGGCGACTTCCGCGCTCCCCTCACCTGCCTCGTGGACGGCACGCCCCGCGAGGCGCTCCGCCGCGTCCGCATCCACCCGGGGCCACGCCACTCGGCGCGCCCGGCGCTGCGTCTCACCTTCTTCGATCTCGACGCGCCTCCGGACACGCGCTGCACCTCGTTCTCGGGCCAGGCCGAGCCCAACGTGATCGGCACCCTCGAGCTGGTCTGGGACGGGCGGACGCGCCCCGACACCGGGGAGGTCGACTTCCGGAACGCGCTCCGCCGCGAGGGCGGGTTCGACTTCAAGATCGAGGCCGGCCGCCTGCGCATCGGCGCGGTCGAGGCCGGCCGGGCCGGCGAGCGGGTCGTCGACTTCGCGGGCGGCGTGGCGCGGGCGTCGCAGGTGCCGCGCGGGAGCGACACGGCGCGCCGGCTGGCCGCCTTCGGGGGCCAGCGCCACCTCGCGCTCGAGGTCACGGCGCCGGACGGGGCGCGCCTCTCCTTCGACCTGGTCGAGCTCGATCCGCCGCCGCGCGCGTTCAGGCGCCGCCGGGACGTGCCGATACCGCCGGACATGTCCCAAGAGCGGCCCGAACCCGCGCTGCGCTCGACCCGAGAGGGCGAGCCGGACGCCGAGCTCCAGATCGACACCTTCGTGATGCAGCTCGGGGAGACGGTCGACGCGCTCCAGGACGCCGAGGCCTCGGGTCTCCTCGTGAAGCTCCGTGGGCTCGCGAGCCCGCTCGTCGAGCGCTGCAGCCAGCTCGGCTACGACGCGCTCGCGGACGCCGCGCGCCAGATCAGCGAGGCCTGCCTCGAGCGCAACCCGGTGGCCGCGCACAAGGCCGTGGTCGACTTCACCGAGCTCTCGAAGCGCGTGCGCCGCGGCCACCGCAGCGCCGCCTCCTGACGCCAGCGCCCGGGCCCCTCACAGGAAGCTCCAGAGCGGCCACGGCCCGAACGCGACGAGCGCACCGATCGCGCCGTTCGCCACCGCGTGCGCGATCCAGACGCTGCGCAGCCGCCCGCGCCAGTAGAGCCACGCGTTCAGCAGCGCCGCGGTCGGTAGCGCCACCCACCACTCCCACGGCGCGTGGCTCAGCGTGAACCACGCCACCGTCACGAGGAAGGCGCTGCGCTCGGGCCGCGCGAGCGGCCGCTGCCAGAACTGCGACCAGGCCGGCCAGCTCTCGACCACGCGGTGGAGGAAGCTCCGCACGAACAGCTCCTCCACGAGCGGCGAGACGAGCACGAAGCCGAAGAGCCGGAGGGCGAGCCACGCGGGCGCGAGCGACGCCCCGAGCCGGGCCGGATCGAAGGGCTCGCCGCGCGGCAGCTCCGGCAGCAGCAGATAGGGAGCGAGCCAGAACGCGGCGATGGCGAGCCCGAACGCGACGTCGAGCGCGGCACCGCGCGGCCCCGCGAGCGCGGAAGGGCGCACCTCTTGGCCCGCCGCGAGCTCCGGGAACGCGCCGCGGCGCGCCGCCGCCACGAGCAGCGCCGCGGGCACGACGACGCGCAGTGCGAGGAGCGGCGCCTCCCACGCGCCCGGGAGCCAGCGGGCGAGCTCGGCGCACGCGAGCAGGAACAGATACGGCGCCGCGTACGGCCAGGCTCGCTCCATGCTGGCCGCGTTTCTAGCGCAGCCGCGGCGGCGCGAGCGCGGCGCCCGCGATGTTACGCTCGGGCGAGCCCGAGCTCCGCGCGAGCGGGAGGTCTTCATGGCCGCTTCCGAAGCTTCCTCTGCGGCGCCCGTCCTGCTCCGCGAGCAGCGGGACGGGATCGCGACGCTGACGCTCAACCGCCCCGAGCAGTACAACGCGCTCTCCGAGGCGCTGATCGACGACCTCTGCGCCGCGCTCGACGCGCTCGGGCGCGACTCCGAGGTGCGCGTCGTGGTCATCGCCGGCGCGGGGCGCGCGTTCTGCGCGGGGCACGATCTCCGCGAGCTGCGGCAGCGGCCGGACGCGGCCTGGTACCGCGAGCTCTTCGCGCGCTGCGCCGGCATGATGCAGGCCCTGACCCGCCTGCCGCAGCCGGTGATCGCGCGCGTGCACGGCGTCGCGACCGCGGCCGGCTGCCAGCTCGTCGCGAGCTGCGATCTCGCGGTCGCCTCGCGCCCGGCCCGCTTCGCCACGTCGGGCATCAACCTCGGCCTCTTCTGTGCGACGCCGGCCGTCGCGCTCACGCGGAATCTCGCACGCAAGCAGGCCTTCGAGCTGCTCTTCGGCGGCGAGTTCGTGGACGCCGAGCGAGCGGCCGCGCTCGGCCTCGTGAATCGCGTGGTCGCGCCCGACGCGCTCGACGAAGCGGTCGGCACGCTCGCGCGCCAGCTCGCCGAAAAGCCGCGCGAAGCGGTTCGCGCGGGCAAGGCGCTCTTCTACCGCCAGCTCCGGCGTCCGATCGCCGAGGGCTACCTCGACGCGGGCGCGGTGATGGCGGACAACCTGCTCGACGCCGACGCGATCGAGGGGATCGACGCGTTCCTTGCCAAGCGCCCGCCGCGCTTCGCCTCCTGACGGGGGGCGCGTCGGGGGGCGCGAGGAACGGGCCTCGTGCCGCGCATCTCGCCTCGCCCGCCACGCCGCCCACGCGCCGCCCGCCGCGGCCGAGAGCAGGAGCAGGAGCGGAGGCTCCGAGACCGGGAGCGCGGCGGCCTCCGCCACCGCGAGGCGCACGCCGTCCGGCGGAGGCGCCGAAGACGGGCTCCCGGCCCGCGCGGCGCCGAGGCCGAGCTCCGCGCGCAGGGCGGAGGCGACCAGGTCGGGGGTGTCGAGCTCGAGCGAGAGCTCGGGCCAGACGGGGACCGGCTGGATCGAGCCCGGGCGCGGCCGGACGGCGTCGGACACGCCCGCGCTCCCCCCGGACGCCGCGGTGCCGAGCTCCCGCGGCAGCAGAACGAGCAGCAGCGCTGCCGCGAGTCGCAGGAGCCGCCGCGTCTTCGCCTCCGCCACGCGCATGCCTCGTGCAGCGAGGGCGCCGAAGCGCGCCCCTCGTGCGCCGAATCGGAGCGCACGACCCGCGACTTGAGCGCGACACGGGCGATGGTTTTTCGCTACAGATCTCTGGCCGGCGACGGGACCGCGAGGTGGACGTGGGTGCTCAGGCAGGTCGAGTGGAGGCGTGTGCCGCACTGCCGGCGCCGCCGCCCGAGCCTCCGGACCCGCTCGCGCTCCTCGCCGAGGCGCTCGCTCGCGACACCGCGGCCGGCCTCACACGCGTCCTTCCGGCGCCGGCCGGCTCGGAGCCCGCGCGCCTGCTCGACGCCGTCGCGCGCCGCCTCGCTCCGCGCCTCGACGCGGTGCACCTCGCGGCCCCGAACGGCGCGCCCGCGGACCTCGCAGGCGCCGCGCTCGAGGCGCTCGGCGCACCCGGCGGCGGGCGGCCGGAGGACCCGGGCTTCGTCTTCGACGCCTACCTGCTCCACCTGCGCGAGACCGGGCGCGGGCTCGTCCTGCTGATCGACGACGCCGGCGCCCTGCCCGCCGAGACCGCGGCCTGGCTCCGCGCGCGGCTCGACGCCTCGGAGGGCTGCCTTCGCGTGGTCGCGGTGGCCCGCGACGGCTCGGCCGCGCTGCGCGCGGCCACGCGCCTCGGCCTCGCGCTCACCGCCACGCTCGTGCCGAATGCGCGCGGGCCGCGCGCCGGCCCCTGGCGCCGGCGCGCCGGCCTCGCCGGCCTCGTCGTGACCGCGGCCGGCGGGCTCGCGGCGCTCCTGCTCGGAGCGCTGCGGTGAGCCGCCCCTTGGGAGCGCTGCGGTGAGCCGCCCCTTCCGCGTGGTCACGCTCGCCAGCAACAAGGGCGGCGTCGGCAAGACGACGCTCACCGTGAACCTCGCCGTGCTGCTCCGCGCGCTCGAGCCGGAGACCCCCGTGCTGGTGCTCGGGCTCGACGACCAGGACCTGATCGACCGCATGTTCGCGAGCGGCGACGAGCCGCCCGGGCCCGACGTCGCCGACGCCCTCCGCGCCGGCGCGCTCGCTTCCGCCGTCCGCCGCGGCCGCTTCGGCGTCGATTACGTCCCGACGAGCCCGCGCGCGGGCGAGCTCAAGCGCGAGATCGCGCGCCCGGACGCGCTCGCCGAGGCGCTCGCGGCGAGCGGCCGCTCCGGCTTCGTGCTGATCGACACGAAGAGCGACCTCGAGGTGCTCACGCAGAACGCGATCTGGGCGAGCGATCTCACGCTCGTCCCCGTCACCGACCAGACCTCGCTCCTCGAAGCCGAGAAGGTGTTCCGCCTGCTCGAGCGCTTCGGCCGGCCGCGCTCGCGGGCGCGCGTCGTGCTCTCGCTCGTCGATCTGCGCATCAAGTACGCGGGCGGCGAGCACGGCGACGTGCTGGCCCTGCTCGTCGCCCAGATCCGCGCACGCGGGCTCCCGCTGCTCGAGTCGTTCCTGTCGCGGAGCCCGCGCATCGAGGCCCTCCACACGAACGAGGGCGGCCGCCCGCTGCCGATCTGCGAGCAGGCGCGCGGCTCGCTCGTCCACACACAGCTCCGCCACCTGGCGGACGATCTGCTCCGCGCGCTGGCCGAGACCGGGAGCGAGTCGCTCGAGCGCCGCCTCGCGCGGCGCGCGCGCTACGCCGGCCGGCTCGTGGCGTTCCCCGAGCACGGCCCGCGCTGGCTCGAGCTCGAGGCGCGCGACCTCTCGCGCTCGGGGCTCGGCGCGAACGCGCAAGCGGCGCTCGCCGTCGGCGCGCAAGCGGCCCTCGCGGTGGGCGAGCGCGTGCACCTCGCGCTCCCCCAGGCGGACGGTCAGCCCCTGCTGCTCTGGGCGAAGGTCGTGCGCGGCGCGCCCGAGGCCGCGCTCGCCTTCGAGCCGCCGCCCGCCGGCCCGGCGGCCGCGCTCGACGCGCTGCTCGCCGCTCAGGGCGAGGCGCGCGCAGGAAGCGCCGCGTAGAAGCGATAGAAGGCAAGCAGGGCCGCCGCCGTGAGGACGTGCCACACGGCGTGCCCCTGCAGCCAGCTCGTCGGCTCGCACCAGACACGCGTCACGTCGAGGAGCGAGGCGACGCCCGCGACCGCGAGGAGCGCGAGCCCGAGCCAGTAGGCGCGCGGCAGCCTTGCTTCCGCCTCGCGCCGGAGCCACGCCTCCTGGCCGAGCGCCGCTGCGATGCAGAGCGCGACCGTGCCCTGGATCGGGATGCCGGCCTGGAAGAGCGGCGGCACGAGCGCGCTCGCGCCGGCGACGCCCGCGAGGAAGAAGCGCGGCTCACCGCGCAGGCCCACCCAGCCGAGGCGACGCGCGTTCCGCGCGATCACGACGAAGCAGAACACGAACATGCCGACGAAGTCGAAGAACTGGAGCAGCCAGGTGTACGAGGCGTGGTAGACGAGCGAGAAGACGCCGACGACCACGCTCGCGGGACCGAACAGCCGCAGGTCTGCGCGGCCGCGGCGGCGTGCGTCGCGCCACATCCAGAGGCCGAGCGCGAGGTACGCGAGGTTCGACCAGGTGTTCGCCGGATTCACGACGAGCGCGCAGAGCTCCTGCTCGCACCAGTCCACGTTGGGCGGCGTGAAGCCGCTCCACGGGCAACCGGGCGGGAGCGGCGGCGCGAGGAGCTGCGGCACGTCAGGCCGGGACCCGGGCCGGCACGCTACAGCGCCTCCCAGATGCGGGCGCGGAGGCGCTCGCGATCTCCCGATTCCGCGACGGCGACCCGCAGATCGGGCGCGCGGCCCGCGGGCTCCCCGTCGACGAGCACGATCTCACCCGCCGGCGCGCCGCCGCCCGGCGGCGCGCGCCCGGTCCGCACGGCGAAGGCCTGGCCGAGCCAGCGCGCCGTCTCGGCGACGAGCGCTGCGCGCGCCTCGGGCGCGCCGCCGACGAACGCGATCCGGACGCCGGGGCCGCGGAGCGCCTTGTCGCGGCGCTCGCCGTCGAGGAGGCGCCGCGCACGCGCCACCGCGAGGCGCGCATAGGCCGCGTGGCGCGCCAGCCCGCCCTGGCGCGCGAAGGGACGGAGCGCGCGCCTCGCCCGCCGCGCGAGCCGCACCCGCCCGGGCCCGAAGCGCCCCGCGCGAAGCGACGCCGCGCACGCGCGGAAGGTCGCCTCGTCGAAGGCCGGGCAGTGCGCGCGAACGAGCGCGACGGCGCCCGCGACGTTCTCCTCCGTGAGCGCGCGCCCGAGCTCCGCCGCCTCCGGCTTCGGCCGCAGCGCCGCGAGCGCGAGGTCGGGCAGCGAGCCCCAGCGCACGGCGTGCTTCAGCACCGCGAGCGCGGCCTCCTGCGCGGGCGTCGGCACGCGGACACCGTGCGCGCGCGCCGTGCTCTCGAGGAGCGCCCGCGCGAAGGGCAGCGCGTGGCTCGGCACCAGATCCTCCCCGCTCCACACGCGGTCGTGGAGATGCACGTGGAGGAGCCGCTCGAGGCCCGGCTCGTGGCCGAAGAAGTGAGCGGTGCCAGGAACGTCCGTGCCGAAGCGCGCGCGCGCGGCCTTCCAGCCCTCGTCGGCGAGGATGCCCTCGGTCCGGGCGAAGGCCTCGGGCGGCACGAGGAAGTCGAGATCGCGCTCGCCGCGGAGGCCGCGCTCGAGCGCCGCCGCGCCCTTCCAGTGACAGCTCTCGATCCCCTCCCGCTCGAGCCGCGCGACGAGCCGCAGGGCGAGACCGGCGCTCACGCCGGCATGCGCTCCGACCAGAGCCGGAGCCTCCGGTCGATGGCCGCCGCCATCGACAGGTGCTCGTGCATGTACGCGGCGGCGCGCTTGGCGAACGCCTCGCGCTCGGCGGGCCCGAGCGCGAGCCAGCGCTCGAGCGCGGCAGTGATCGCGTCGACGTCCTCGGGCGCGACGACGCTGCCGAAACCCTCGGCCGGCACGAACTCGTTGCTGCCCGGGCTGATCACGATCGGCTTCCCGCACGCCAGGTACTGTCGCACCTTCAGCTCCGAGTTCACCGCCCGCTCGGGCCGCAGGCTGAGCGAGACGCCGGCGTCGAGGCTGTTCACGTAGAGCGGGATCTGGCGGTACGGCACATAGCCGGCGAAGCGGCAGCGCTCGGCGATGCCGAGCTCGGCGGCGCGCCGGCGCAGCGCGGCGACCGGCTCGCCCGCGCCGACGATCACGACGCCGAGCCGCGGATGCTGCTTCGCGAGGCGCGCGGCGGCCTCGACGAGCTGCGCTCCGCCGCGCTCCCAGGGCCGGCTCCCGACGTAGCCGACGACCGGCTCGAAGCCCTCGAGCCCGAGCGTGCGGCGCGCCTCCTCGGGCGGGCGCGGCGCGAAGCGCAGCGTGTTCACCGCATTGTCGATCCAGACGATCTTCTCCTCGCCCTGGCCGAGCCGCTCGCGCAGCTCCTCCGCGTGGAGCGCGCTGTCCGTGTCGGCCGCGAGCGCGCCGCCGACCAGCCGCCGGAACATCCAGCGGTTCAGCGGCGCGAGCGCGCGCGCGAGCCAGCCGCGGTGCTCGAGTGCGTTGAGCCCACCCGTGCCGAGCGTCTTGATCGCGTAGGGCAGCCGGTGCCTCCACGTCAGGTAGAGCGGCACGAGGGGGAACACGTCGATCCGGAACACGAGCAGATCGAAGCGCCGCGCGGCGAGGAGCCGGTTCGCGGCGCGGATCTGCGAGAGCACGTGGCGCGGGAAGTGGAGCGGGTGGTAGCGCCGGTGCGGGTGGCAGAAGTGGAGCGCGGCCCGCGGCAGGTCGTCCACCGACTCGCTCGGACGCGGCACGAGGAACTGCGCGCGCTCGCCGAGCGCGGCGTGGAGCGCGTGCACGAACTCGTTCTCGTTCACGCCCGGGCCGTTCCCGACCGACACGTCCGCGGCAGACACGTAGAGCACGCGTCCCGAAGCGCGCAGATCCATGCCCGCGATGCCCCCCCGTTCGCCCCCCGTCCGGATCGGCGCGGCGTGCCCCCGGCAGGAGTCGAACCTGCGACC
>Ga0075326_1000104_pt1 | contig 17606 bp, 17 predicted proteins | sample MayberrySE_Catta_3_FD_120052 | JGI IMG/M metagenome (GOLD analysis project Ga0075326, IMG submission 120052) | Natural and restored wetland microbial communities from the San Francisco Bay, California, USA, that impact long-term carbon... | ecosystem: Environmental > Terrestrial > Soil >...
GACGAGCTCGCGTTGCCAGAGCTCTCGATGGGCATGAGCAACGACTACGAGATCGCCATCGAGGAGGGCGCCACAATGGTGCGCGTCGGCACGGCCATCTTCGGCTCCAGGGACGAGGCGTAGTGCGTATCGGCTTCGTCGGCGGGGGCTATATGGGCGAGGCGCTCGTCGCGTCGTTCACGAATGCCGGCGCCGTCGCGGGGGCCGACGTCACGGTTAGCGACATCGCTGAAGAACGACGTTCGGAGCTGTCGTCCAAGTATGGCGTCGCAACGACGTCCGACAACGCGGACGCGGTTCGAGACGCCGATATCCTCGTGCTCGCGGTCAAGCCGCAGGAGTTCGAGAACGTGGCCGCCTCTCTGAAGGGCGCACTCGGTACAAGTGCCACCGTGATCTCGATCATGGCCGGTGTCACCATCGAGCGCATTGCCCAAGGGCTCGACCACGAGACGGTTGTGCGCGTGATGCCGAACACGGCCGCGTTCGTCGGCGAGGCGATGAGCGTATGGACCGCAAGCGCGGGCGTGAATGACGACATCAAGCGGCAAGTCGCAGGCCTGCTCGCGACCATGGGCCGCGAGCTCGAGGTCGCCGACGAGTCCTACATGGATGCCGCCACTGCGGTGAATGGCAGCGGTCCCGGCTTCGTCTTCTACATGCTGGAGGGCCTCATCGACGGCGCGGAGCGCGTCGGCTTCGCGCGCGAGCAGGCGGAGCTGCTCGCCACCCAGACGCTGTATGGCGCAGCGACACTGGCGCGTGAGTCCGGCAAGGACGCGTCAGAACTTCGAGAGATGGTCACGTCCAAGGGTGGGACAACGGCAGCCGGTCTGGCTAAGCTGGATGAGGCCGCTGTCCACGGCGCGATCGTCGACGCCGTGACCGCCGCCTACGAGCGGGCGAAGGAGCTGTAAGAGTGGGCCTGTTCAATCCGCCGGACGTCAACGGGCCTCTCGGGCTTGTCGCCGTGGCTATCTGGTTGTTAGCTATGGCGATCTTCTTCCGCGCGATCCTCTCCTGGGTCATTCGCGACCCCTACAACCCGATCATGCAGGCGCTGGACCTCGTCACCGAGCCGATCCTGCAGCCGCTGCGACAAGTCCTTCCGCGTATCGGGATGATCGACATTAGCCCGATGGTCGCGCTCATCGTGCTCGTTATCATCGCGCAGACGTTGTCTAGTTTCGAAGGCTGACCCACTCCTCGTCGAAGACAGCGTGCGCGATCGTTTCGCGACGCCACGTGTAGAGCACATGGACTGCGCCGTCCCGCGTCTGGACCGCGGTCGGGTACGAGTACTCGCCGGGCTCCGTCTCGAGGTCGCGCCAAGCGTGCCAGGTAGCGCCGTTGTCGTCCGAACGCGCGACGCGTAGGGGCGTCCGGCCGCGGTCTGTCGGGTTGTAGACGGTCAGCAGCGCGCCGCTCCGGATCCGGATCAGCTCGATGGCGCTGTTCGGGTTCGGCAGCCCAGCCGGCTCTGCCTTCGACCAATGGCTCCCGTCCTCGGAGACTGAGCGGTCGATCACGCCAGCGGTGGTCCGCAGGAACATCAGCAGTCGTCCGTCGTAGAGCTCGGCCAGCGCAGGCTGGATGAGTCCGACCTTCGCGCGCAGACGTTTCGACTCCGTCCACGTCTCGCCGCCGTCCTCCGAGATGAGGACGAACGAAGTCCAGTCGCGCTCGTCGTACATCGGCATCACGAGCTTGCCCTGCCAGCGCACGGGCTCGTTGCGCACCATCCAGCCGCGCTCCTCGTGGACGGACGCCGGCTCGCTCCACGTCTCGCCGCCGTCCTGCGACCGGCGCTCGCGGACGGGGCAGGACGCCCAACCACGACCCTCCATCGTCACGTACCAGATCCGCAGCACGCCCGCGCCGTCGAGCCACAGGACGGAGTTGCCATCGGACTGGTTGGGCGTGTCGATGATCTTGCGCGCCTCCGACCAAACCGCGCCGTCGAAGGCCGCCGTCCAGATCGCGCTGTCCGGCGCTCCCTCGCGGGAGCCGGCGAACCACGAGGCGAGCAGACGGCCGTCCGGCAGCTCGACAGCGCTCGCGGCGTGCGCGCTCGGCCAGAGCGCGCCGGGCTCGACTACGAAGCGCCGCTCAGTCTCAGCCATCGGACGGTCCCCGGCGGAACAGCGGCGCCAGCAGCACGAACGGCGCCGCCATGAACAGCGCCGCCCAGCTCACGAGCGAGACCCAGTTCGCGAGGCGGGCCGTGCCGGAACTGCCGAGCACGATCTCGACGTCGTGTTCGCCCGGCGGCACCTCGAACGTGATGAGGCCGTGCGGCTCGCTCGCGTCGTGCAACACCTCCTCGCCATCGATGCTGACCGACCAGCCGGGGTAGTCGAACACCGACGCTTCGATCTTTGCGGCCGACGAGGCCTCGACTGCGAGGACGAGCCGGTCGCTCTCGCGCTCGACCACGGCTGCGGCGACGTCGCCGTCTGCCGATGTCACAGCTTCGTCACGGGGCTCCGGCAGCATCTCGACCGCCTCCGGCAGGTAGTCGCGGATCGAGCCCTGCTCGCTCTGGGCGTACGGGCCGTCGGAGAAGTACTCGTCGTCGGAGCCGGGGCAGGGGACGGGCCGGCCGTCTTCGACCGTGCAGCGATAGTAGGGGTCGTGGAACGTCAAACCGCTCACGAGGAAGAGCGCCACGAGCCCGACCGCCAGCGCCGGGCCTGCCCAGGGGGGCCGCCGCAGGATGGCCAGCCAGGCGCCCGCGAGCGTCGCCGAGGCGAACGCCGCCAGCCCCACGTAGCGCCAGGGGAATTGCAGGAAGCGCAGCGAGCCGAACGTGTCCCACGCCGGCTCCGAGACCGAGAGCGCCATGTAGACGCCCGCGAAGAAGAACAGGCATAGCAGCGGGACCGCCACTGCCGGCCGCACGTTGCCCGCGCGTGACAGCAGCAGCGCCGCCGGGACCGCCGCGGCTGCCAGCGCCCAGTGGAACCAGCCGATCTGCACCGGCGTCACCGTCCCGGCCGCGCCGGCCAGCAGCGCGCTGTAGTCGGCGGAGCGCTCCAGGAAGAGGTCCTGCACGGTCACGAAGTTGGTCTCGAACAGCAGCGGGCCGGTCGGCAGGAAGCGCGTCGTGTTCTCGAGCTGGACGTTGTCGCCTTCGACGAGCACCGGGATGCTGTAGAACGCCGCGAGCCCCAGCCCCCAGAGCGCGCCCGCCGCGTTCAGCAGCGCCGGCCGGGCGGGGTTGCGGTGCGTCGCCAGCAGCCCGACGCCCCAGATCGCGGCCATGGGCAGGACGATGACGCTGCCGAGGCTGTGCGAGAGCATCAGCAGCCCCGTGAACAGCGCGGTCGCCAGCACGTAGGCCGGACGATCCGTCGCGACGAGGCGGTAGACCGCCCAGAACAGCGCCGGCGCGATCGCGAGCGCCCAGAGCTCGCCGAGGGCGCCTCGCATGTAGACGTCGAGGGCGAGGTAGGGCGCGTACACGTAGGCGACGCCGCAGACGATCCCGCCGAGGTTGCCCCACAACGCGCGGCCGAGCATGAACATCGAGAGGCCGGCGCCGATGAGCGCGATGGCGAACAGCGCGTCGACGGTGTCGAGGTACGACAGCCCGAGCCGGTGCAGCAGGTCGCCAAGGTAGTAGGGCAGGGGCGGGTAGAAGTTGAACAACGGCAAGCCGTACCCGTTCCCGAGGTCGGCGGCCCAGCGGCAGGGCACCTGTCCGTCGTCGATGCACTGGTGCATCTCGAAAAGGCGCCAGGCGTGGAGGTTGTCGCCGGTCAGGATCATGCCCTCGCCGAAGAGCGGCCAGACGGCGAACATCGACAGCCCCACGACCGCCAGGGCCGCCGCGGTCGCGCGCACGACCTCGGGGACGCGCTCCAGGCGCTCGATGGCGGGCTGGAGGGCGTCGAGGCGGCTCACACCGGGCGCTCCAGCCGGGCGTCGACGTCAGCCTGAGTCAGCCCCTCAATCGCGAGCGTCTTGTCGCGGCCGCGCGCGCCGGAGACGACGGCCACCCGCGACTTCGGGACGCCGAGGGCCTTCGCGACGAGCGCCTCGAGGGCGGCGTTCGCCTTGCCCTCGAACGGCGGGGCGGTAACGCGCACGCGCAGCCCGTCGCCGGCCCAGCCCGCGATCTCGTCGCGGGCGGCCCTCGGAGTCAATCGGACGCGGATGCGGGTTTCCAGATGCTCCTCCCGGTTGTCGGCCTCCACGCTTCGCGGTACTATTCGCGTGGCTGACGGCTGACAATACAATAGCTGAGCAGACGCGCCCATTCAGCCCTTGCAGGCGCCTGCGACTCGGCCCGGAGCTTCCGGAGCCGGTCGTGGGCGTTTTTTCGTTAGGAGGAAGACCATGATCATCGAGGGAGACAACGTCCGGCTCCGGCCCGCCACGCAGGACGACGCGCCGGCTTACACGCGCTGGTACACCGATCCCCAGTTTCGTCGCTATCTCGGCAGCGGCGACGAGGTGCTCCAGGTGCTGCGCTCGCCTCAGTCCGATTTGTTGCCGTTCTCTGTGGAGGGGGCGGACGGAACGCTGATCGGCCTGGTGTACATAGGCAACATCAGGACCGTGAATCGGAACTGCGAGCTGGTCACTGTCGGCATCGGCGAGCCCGAGTATCGCGACAAGGGGCTCGGCACCGAGATGGTGCGACTGGCGACCGACTTCTGCTTCGGCCAGCTGAACATGCACCAGGTGCACTTGTGCACAGCTGAATTCAACGAGCGCGCCCGGCACGTCTACGGCAAGCTGTTTCCGCACCAGCAGGTGCACCGCGCCTGGGTCTGGCACGAGGGCCGCTTCTGGGACGAGATCTACTTCGACACCACGTCGGAGGAGTGGTCGGGCCGGTCGAAGGCTCGGTAGACCGGCCCATTTTGCGGTCGTTTTTCGTGCGTTTCGGCGCCGTTTTCGCGCGTTTTCGGTCTGTTTTTGGTCGCTTTTCGTCCGATTTAACATTTCCGAATTCGTATCTGAGCCGAAGCTGATTCCGGGGAGTTTGTTTCGTATTTTAGGGGGGGTGCTTTTCTGATAACTGCGTACACAGTTCCTCGAGGTAGTTGCGAGGCGGATGAGAGGCCGGCGAGAGAGAGGCAGTCTGTGGTCATGATCCGCCGATCATAAGCCGGCGGCGGGAGAGCTCCAAGGGGAAGATGGCACAGGATTGGGCCTAATGTAGCCAAGGGATTGCGAACCTAATCTGCGGGCTTCAGTCACGTGGGCCAGCACTCATTACAGCTGGCTCCTTCGTGCGTCGATACTAACCATGAGGCGGATGCGTATGCTAGCGCGCGCAATTGCATTCCTGACCGTGGCGCTCGGGTGCGCCTGGTTAGCCGCGGGTTGCTGGGGTGGTGACGAGGCTGCTCCGAACGCCAAGGTGGTAGCGGGCGGGTCCCACACCTGCGAGCTGAATGACGGCGAAGTGCGTTGCTGGGGCAGCAACCAGTCCGGGCAAGTCGGCCTCGAAAGCGCCGACGGGGAGTTCCTCTACAAGACTGAGCCAGTCGAGCTGGGCGAGCCGGCGGTCGACGTGGCGCTCGGTGACGCACACACCTGTGCGGTGGGGGAGAGCGGCGCTGTCTTCTGCTGGGGCGACAACGAGTATGGTCAGCTCGGCTACGAGACTGTACGAGGATTCTCTCGTGTCCCAGACGCCGTCGACGTACCGGAGGCCGTCGGCATCGGCGCGGGAGACGACCACACATGTGCCGTATTGTCGAACGGCGGCGTCCGCTGCTGGGGTTCCAACTTCGATGGCCAGCTTGGGAACGGCCAGGTCGTTGAAGAGCGCATCCCGTTCGTCGAACGGGAGATTACGAGGGAAATCGTCGCTGGCCTTCGGGATGTCGTCGAGGTAGAGGCCGGCCAGAGCACGACATGCGCGGTCACCAAGGATGGAGAGGTGTACTGCTGGGGATATCTCTTCCTCACGGACAGAGACGAACCATCACCAGTCCTCGTCGACTCCTTGCCGGCCGCGGCCACAACAGTGGCTGTAGGAAGAGAGCACACCTGCGTCCTCCTCGATGACGGGCAGGTGTACTGCTGGGGAATTGGGTCCTTCGGACAACTCGGCGATGGTCGAGACCACGTTGAGGACGCGACGACCGTGCCCCAAGTGGTTCCCGACCTAGAGGGAGTATCTCAGCTCACAGCGGGGACCGTGCACACGTGTGCGCTGGGGGTCTCCGGCGCGGTCTACTGCTGGGGATACAATGCGAGCGGCCAAGTTGGCGCGATCGCGCAGCACACATGTCTGCTAACGGACCCGTGCCAGCTCAGCCCTGCCGTCGTAGAGCCCCTGCCCGATGACGCGACGCCTATGTCCGTCACAGGCGGCAGCAATCACAGCTGCGTCCTGTTCGAGAGCGGATCGGCCGCGTGCTGGGGTAGCAACAGCGCGGGGCAGCTGGGGAACGGAACCGACGCTGACAGCCTTGACGCTGTGATGGTCGTGGGCGACGAGCCCCCTTTGGACGAGGATGAATCCTCCCTCGAAGTTGCCACGGCAGACGCTCGGTCGGGTGATCCTGCCTTGTTGGTCGCCGCGGAGAGCCACAACTGCGACATTGTCGACGGCGTGGTCACGTGTTGGGGAAGCAACTATCGCGGCGCGCTCGGCGTCGACTACACCACCGAGGAAGAGTACTTCGTACCTCTTAAGCAGACTTCGATCGACCTGGGCGAGGCCGCAATCGGTCTCTCCCTTGGCAGCAACCACACGTGCGCCGTTGTCGAGAGCGGCGCGGTCTACTGCTGGGGCTGGAACCGCTGGGGTGCGCTTGGCGCTGAGACGGTGGCTGAGATCGTGAACGAGCCGGTTCGGGTCGCAGGACTGAGTGGAGTGATATCGCTAGGCGGCGGCGACGACCACGCCTGCGCCGTGCTTGACACTGGCGCGCTGCGCTGCTGGGGCCGGAACTACTCCGGGCAGCTGGGCAACGGCGAAGCGACCGACGTAGCTTCCAATCTCAAGGTTAGTATCGAAAACGTCGGAGGGCTGCAGGACGTTGTCCAGGTCGACGGCGGAACCAGCCACACCTGCGCGCTGACGGCGGCTGGAGAGGTGTACTGCTGGGGCTCGAATGAGTTTGGAAACCTCGGTGACGGCGGCAACACCAACCGACAGCGGCCTACGCTGGTACTTGGGCTACCGGGGCCTGTGAGCGAGATTGCGCTCGGTGACAGCCATAGCTGCGCGCTCCTTGAAGACGGTCGGATGTATTGTTGGGGCCAAAACGTCCACGGCCAGCTGGGAGGCGGGACGTGGTCGATGTTCGGCGAGATCAATGGAGCGCCGAGGGAGGTGCCCGGCCTGGACGGCATCACAATGATCGCGGCAGGTGATTTCCACACCTGCGCCGTCGTCGGCGACACTGATGTCTACTGCTGGGGCCTAAACGACTGGGGCCAGCTCGGCTTTGTCGAGGGTAATGAATGCCTTGGCGACCCGTGCCAACTCGACCCGACCCTTGTCGAAGAACTACCAGACGAGGGCGACCTTGTCGCCATCAGCGGCGGCGGACGTCACACTTGCGCTCTGTTCGCGAACGGCGCTGAGAGCTGCTGGGGCAACAACGGCTCAGGCGAGCTGGGTGACGGCACGGCTGTCTCCAGTCACACGCCGGTGACCGTCATCGTCGCGGGAGACGAGGAAGCGAGCCGGTGAGGGCGTTCACCGGCGTTTTCATAGGCGTGGCCCTGCTCGCTACGGGCGCCTGCGGCGGCTCCAGGGCGGACGACCTACCACCGCCGTCAGATCCTCTAGACGCGTCCATGCGGGCACTCGACGAAATCCAATCTGTGATGGTCCGCACCGAAGTCCGGATGGCTGACTCAGGGAGCGAGTATCGTGGCTTCTGGGATCTTGGCTTTGAGGAGCAGGAGATCCTCTACTCACACTACTCGCATGCAACGCCGGATGCCTTCTTCAAGGAGGAGCTTTTCATTCGAGAGACGTACTACCTCCGGGCCGACGACGGCCAATGGTATGTGCTGAGCCCAAGCCGCTTTGAGTTCCCCGACTTCGAGCCACGCGCTGAGGGTGTCGAGCATGTGCACCACTACTACGAGGAAATCCTGGAAGTGCTGGAAGATCCGGTTCTCGTCGAAGACGGTGTCATCGACTCGGAGAGCTTCTTCCGCTATGAGGCCACGTTCGAAGTCCCGGCGTCTGGCCTTGATTTCGTTTCCAGAGAGGCTGTCAGGCAGAACGAAGGCACGGCAACGCTCTGGCTGCATAAGGACACGCACCTGCCCCGGAAGGTAGAACTTGCAGCGGCGTTCGATGGCCTGAGCTTTAGCTCGAGCACCGACTTCGTGGACTATGACCTGCCGGTGTTGCTTCCAGATACGCCATTGAACGCGTTTCCCTTTAGGGACTATGGTCGTACGGCCGCTGTGCCGTGCTCGGCCTCGGCGATCACGGAGTGCCTGCCGGCGCAGACTGAGCTTGAGAGCGCGTCGACAGAGTATTGCGGTACCGAGGGCAAACGGGTCTGTCTGGTCCCCCAGGGGCAGGTCGATCCCGACCTCATGACGCACCTCGCCGAGTACTACCGCGAGCGCTACGGCATCACAGTGCTCATCGCGCCGCCGCGGGAGATTCGCGACGACGTCGTCGACGATGCGCGCGGCCAGGTCTCGACGGACGACCTGCTCGACGACCTCCTGCTCAGCTCCGGCGGGTCGTTGGCCGGGCCGGATGCCAGCTTCATCGGCGTCACGCCGGTGGATGTCTACATGGAGGAGGAGAGGTTCGACTGGGTCTTCGGCGCCCGCAAGACCGCCACGACGGGTGTACAGTATGGCGTGATCTCCACGTTTCGGATGAACCCGGAGTTCTGGGGCGAGCCGGCTGACGATGAGCTGTATCGCTCGCGAGTGCGCAAGATGGTCTCGCGATACGTGGGTCTACTCTACTTCGGGCTGGCGAACAGCGAGGATCCGAGGAGCCCGCTTTACAACCGCATTTCGGGCCTGCCAGCTCTGGATGGCGTTAGCGAGGATCCGCTGGTGCCGGCGGGGCAGTAGCGTTCATGCAAAACAGTTCCGCCGTTCGATGACAGCTCGAGCCTACCAGGAAGTCGATCGCAACTGGCCAAATCCTCATCCGCATAGGCAATAAACAGACGTTTCTACAAAACAAACTTCAGATACGAAAATACCCAGGTTCGTATCTGTAACCGAGGCGGGCGGCAGGCGCTTGCATTACAAGAACACGTGTGCTAGTCTAGGTTCAATATCGCGCTAGACTGAGTGCAGGAGGCCCCCCGCAATGGCTAAGGAAGAGATGAGCGAGAAGGACGCGAAGAAACGCGCGGACGCCCTGAGCGACGCGCTCGGCCAGATCGAGAAGCAGTTCGGCCAGGGCGCCATCATGCGGCTGGGCGAAGCCGGCACCACGCTCAACATCGACGCGATCCCGACGGGGTCGATCTCGCTCGACATCGCGCTGGGGATCGGCGGGATCCCACGGGCGCGCATCACCGAGATCTTCGGGCCGGAGTCGGCGGGGAAGTCGACGCTCGCGCAGCACATTGTGGCGCAGGCGCAGTTGCTCGGCGGCACCGCCGCGTACATCGACGTCGAGCATGCGCTGGAGCCGGTCTACGCGGCGGCGACTGGCGTGAAGATCGACGACCTGCTCGTGTCGCAGCCGGATACCGGCGAGCAGGCGCTCGAGATCTGCGAGGCGCTGGTGCGCAGCAACGCCGTCGACCTCATCATCGTCGACAGCGTCGCGGCGCTGGTACCGCGCGCGGAGATCGAGGGCGAGATGGGCGACTCGCTGCCGGGCCTGCAGGCGCGGCTGATGTCGCAGGCGCTGCGCAAGCTGACGGGCTCGATCTCGAAGTCGAAGGCGGCGGTCATCTTCATCAACCAGCTCCGCGAGAAGATCGGCGTGGTCTTCGGCAACCCGGAGACGACGCCGGGCGGGCGCGCGCTCAAGTTCTACAGCTCGGTGCGCATCGACCTGCGCCGGATCGAGACGCTGAAGCAGCAGCAGGCGATCGTCGGCAGCCGCGTGCGCGCGAAGGTCGTGAAGAACAAGGTCGCGGCGCCGTTCCGCCAGGCCGAGTTCGACATCATGTTCCAGAAGGCGAACGCGGGCATCAGCCGCGAGGGCGACATCATCGACATCGGCCTCGAGTTCGAGATCATCAAGAAGATGGGCTCGTTCTTCAGCTACGGCGACCTCCGCCTCGGCCAGGGCCGCGAGAACGCAAAGGCCTACCTGCGCGAGAATCCGACGCTGACCGGCGAGATCGAGAAGGAGATCCGCGACGAAGCCGGCCTTTCGCTGCTCCCCGATCGCCCGAAGCCGGAAGGCACGAGCGAGGCCGCCGGCGCATCGGGCGGCGAAGAGGAGCCCGCCGGCTCCGAGGAGCCGGTCGACGTCAAGGAGTCTGTCGACGTTAAGGAAGAAGAGCTGGTCGAGTAGCGGCGAGACCGTCGTGTTGACGAGCAGGCTAGGGCGTATTGCGGCCCTAGCCTGTTGCGTTAACAGGGCATATGCTGACCGCGGAGCCGAACGGTGTCGCCACGAGCAGCCAGCGAGGGGAGCGCGTTCCTGTGCTGAACCGACTGGTCCCCGCGCGAATCTGGTTCCAGCTCGCGTTCACGGCCGGATTCATCGCGCTGCTCGCCTGGCGGGTCGATATCGGCGACGCGCTCGCGACGCTGCCGGAGGCGAACTGGTGGTGGGCGGTGCCGGGTCTGCTGTCGTTCTCGCTGGCCAAAGCGTTTCATACCTGGCGCTGGCGGATCTTCCTCGGCGACCACCGGCAGGTACCCTTTACAGGGCTGCTGGGTATCTTCTTCGTCCACAATATGGCGAACGCGGTCCTGCTGCTGCGCGCCGGCGACGTCCTGCGGATCCAGACCACCTCGCAGCGCTACAAGATCCCGCGCTCGGAGATGACGGCGACGGTCATCGTGGTGGAGACGCTGCTCGACGGCCTCACGTTCGTTCTCCTGCTGGCCCTGGCGTTCTCGCTGGGCGCGGTTCCCGACATCCTGCAGATTACGTTCCTCGTCATGGCCGGGCTGGCGCTCTTCGGCCTGCTGCTGGGCATCATCGGGGCCCGCTGGCTGCGGCCGGGCTGGCTGATGCGCGCCTACCCGTTCCGCTGGTTCTCGGACGACGCCAAGGCGTCCGCGACATCGATCATCGAGCGGTTCGTCGAGGGGCTGAGAGCCCTGCGGGAGCCGCGCCTTGCGATCCCGGCGCTGGCGCTCTCTATCGTGGGCTGGCTCCTGGAGGTGTGCTTCTACATGCTGTTCGGTAAGGCGTTCGGGCTCGACCTCGGATTCGCCGATTACCTCCTCGTGATGATGGTCGCGAACTTCGTCGTCTCGATCCCTATCACGCCGTCGGGCATCGGTCCGTACGAGGTAGCGACGCAGGAGCTGCTGGTACGGCTGGGGGTGGCTGGCACGCTCGCGGCCGGCTACGCGATCGGCACGCACCTGGCGCTGATCATCTGGATCACGATCGTCGGCCTGGTCTCGATGTGGGCGCTGAAGCTGCGGCCCGGAGAGATCTTCTATCTGCGCAGCCCGGAGGCCGACACCCAGCCGCAACCGGAGGCGCGATGATCGTCACAGCCGTGGAACGAAAGCGTCGCCGCGTCAACGTCTACGTCGATGGCGAGCTGGCCGTCGAGATCGGCGCAAAGCTGGCCGACGAGCGGGGCGTGGCGCCGGGTACCGCCATTACCGAAGAGACGCTCGACGAGCTGAGCGAGGCCGACGCCAGGCGGCAAGCGATGGAGTCGGCGGTGCGGCTGCTGGCCTACCGGCAGCGCAGCGTCCACGAGCTGCGGGACCGGCTGCGTCGTAAGGGCTTCGCGAATGACGTGGTCCAAGGGACGGTCGGGCGGCTGAAGGAGCTCGGCTATCTGGACGACGCGGCCTTCGCCCGCTCTTGGACGGAGTCCCGGCGCTCGGCCAGTCCGCGCTCGGCGCGGCTGCTGGCGAGCGAGCTGCGCCTGAAGGGCGTCGCGCCTCGGGTCGCGAACGAGGCCACGGCGGAGCTGTCCGACGAAGAGGCGGCCCACGAAGCCGCCTCGCGTCGGGCGCGGTCCCTGGCCCGCCTCGAGTACCAGGCCTTCCGCGAGCGGCTGGGCCGGTTTCTGACGAGCCGCGGCTTCAGCTACGACGTGTCCCGCGAGACGATCGACCGCTGCTGGGCGGAGGTCGGAGGCGATGGCGAGGACGTCGAGGTGGATTGAGTCCCGCTCCTGCCGCCGGTTAGCTTCGATTTCTTGACACCTTTTACAAACCGCGCGTATGATGAGGCGAGATCATCATTTTTGGGAAAGGATCTATCACCTATCGACCAAACCGCGTAAAGAAAGCGAGGTAAGCCAGTGGCCATTGCATTAAGCGTCGTTGTCGGCGCGGTGGCGCTGGCGGTAGGGGCTCTTCTCGGATACCTCATCAAAGTCCGGGTAGGTAAAGGCCAGGTGGAGAGCGCGGAACAACAGGCCGCGTCCATCCTGGAGGAAGCGACGAAGAAGGAACGGGAGACCGTTCTCGAAGCCAAAGAGGAGGCAATCAGGCTACGCAGTCAGGCAGAAACAGAGCTCAAGGGACGCCAGGAAAACGTCCAGAAGCAGGAGCAGCGCGTAGCCGCCAAAGAGGAGAGCCTAGACCGCAAGCTAGAGACAATTGAGCGCCGCGATCGTGAAGTTGAACAGCGGCGGACCCAGATAGAAGAACAGAGAGCGAAGCTAGAGGAGCTCCACCAGCAACAGATCAAGGAGATCGAGCGCGTAGCCGGCCTGACGGCCGAGGAAGCGCGAGACGTTCTCCTGAGGGAGCTCGACGAGGAGATCCGCGAGGACGCCGCCCGGCGTCTGCGCACGCTTGAGGCGGAAACGAAAGAGAAGGCGGACCGGCGCGCCCGCGAGATCCTGGCAGCCTCCATGCAGCGGCTGACCTCGGACGTCGTTGGTGAGACGACAGTCTCCGTTGTCCCCATCCCCAGCGACGAGATGAAGGGCCGAATCATCGGCCGCGAAGGGCGCAATATCCGCGCGCTCGAGGCCGCTACCGGCGTCGACCTGATCATCGATGATACGCCTGACGCTGTCGCGCTGGCATGCTTCGACCCCGTCCGGCGGGAGATCGCAAGGGTGGCGCTAAGCCGCCTTGTGCAAGACGGCCGCATCCACCCGACGCGCGTCGAGGAGATGGTCGAGAAGGCCCGCAAGGAGGTCGAGGAGACCATCGCCGAGGCCGGCGAGGAGGCCGCCATCATGGCCAAATGCCCGGGCCTCCACCCGGAGATTCTAAAGACCTTCGGCCGGCTGAAGTTCCGCATGTCCTACGGCCAGAACCAGCTCCAGCACGCCGTCGAGAGCGCCCACATCGCGGGCATGCTCGCCCACGAGATCAAGGCCGACGTCGAGGTCTGCCGGCGCGGCGCGCTGCTGCACGACCTCGGGAAGGCGATCGATCATGAGGTCGAAGGCACGCACGCGCTCCTGGGCGCGGAGCTCGCCCGCCGCTTCAAGGTTAACGACAAGGTCGTCCACTGTATCGAGGCCCACCACGACGAGGTCGAGCCGACCACAGTCGAGGCGGTCGTCGTCCAGATCGCGGACGCGATCAGCGGCGCCCGGCCCGGCGCGCGCCAGGAGACGCTCGAGTACTACATCAAGCGTCTCGAAGCCCTGGAGGGTGTCGCGAACGACTTCGAGGGCGTCGAGAAGGCGTTCGCGATCCAGGCCGGCCGCGAAGTGCGCGTGATCGTCAAGCCCGAGACGATCGACGATGTCGAGGCGATGCGCCTCGCGCGCGACGTGAGCAAGAAGATCGAGGAGTCGCTCGACTACCCGGGCCAGATCAAGGTCACGGTGGTACGGGAGACCCGCGCCGTCGAATACGCGCGCTAGGGGGCGGAAGCCATGCGGGAGATCGACCGGGCTGAGGTCGCAGCGTGATCTCGCCATGAAGATCCTCATGATCGGCGACGTGATGGGGAAGCCCGGCCGTCAGGCCGTGGCTGCCCTCCTGCCTGACCTCAAGAAGGATCTCGGGGTCGATTTCGTCATCGCGAACGGCGAGAACGCCGCGGCCGGTCGGGGGATCACCCCGAAGATCGCGGAGGAGTTCTTCGAGACCGGCGTCGACGTCATCACTACCGGCAACCATATCTGGGACCAGCGCGAGATCGTCCCCGTCCTCGACGAGGAGATCGCGCTGCTGCGCCCGGCCAACTATCCGGACAAGGCGCCCGGTCGTGGCATGCTGAAGAAGAACGGTGTGACGGTGCTGAATCTCCAGGGCCGGACGTTCATGCCCGCGATCGACTGCCCGTTCCTGAAGGCGGACGCGCTCCTGGAGGGCGTGGCCGAAGGCGAGACCGTGATCGTTGACATGCACGCCGAGGCGACGAGCGAGAAGGTCGGGATGGGGCGCTACCTCGACGGCCGCGTGACGGCCGTCGTCGGCACGCACACGCACGTCCCGACCGCCGACGCGCAGGTCCTGCCCGGCGGCACGGCGCACGTCACCGACGTTGGCATGGTCGGCCCGAAGGAGTCGATCATCGGCGTGACCATCGATTCCGTTATCTCACGCTTCCTAACCGGCATGCCTGCGCGGCTGCCGGTGGCCGAGAAGAGCAAGATCGTCCAGTTCAACTCAATGCTGATCGAGAGTGACGAAGCGACAGGCCGCGCGGTCAGCATCGCGCGAATAGATCGAGAGTACGAACGAGATGGTGTCTAGGGGAGACTTCCACTGCCACAGCACAGCCTCGGACGGCGTGAAGTCGCCGGCCGAGGTCGTGAAGCTCGCCTACGAGCAGGGCGTTCGCATCCTCGCGCTGACCGACCACGACTCGACAGACGGCATCGAGGAGGCGCGTCGCGCCGTCCCTGACGGCATGATCCTGATCCCGGGCGTCGAGTTCGGCACCGATATCCCTGGGGCCGAGGTCCACATGCTCGGCCTCTACCTGGAGCCGGACACGCCTGGCCTGCAGGAGATCCTCAAGAAGCTGCGCGACGGCCGCCTCGGCCGCGGCGAGGGCATCGTTCGCAAGCTGCAGGAAATGGGCCTCGAGATCAGTTGGGAGCAGGTGCAGCGCATCGCCGGCGATGCCTCGGTCGGGCGCCCGCACATCGCGACCGCGCTCGTCGAGAACAAGCAGGTCGGCACCGTGAAGGAAGCCTTCGACAAGTACATAGCCCGGAACGGCCCGGCCTACGTCGAGCGCGAGAAGATGACGCCTGTCGAGGCGGTCGAGACGATCGTCAGCATGGGCGGGATCCCGTGCATCGCGCATCCGCTCGACCTCGAGGACCTCGACGCGAAGCTCGCCGAGCTGAAGGCGGCCGGCATGGTCGCGATGGAGGTCTACTACAAGGACTACGCGCCTGACGAGGTGGAGCGGCTACGCCGGCTCGCCGAGAAGCACGGGCTGCTCGCCCTGGGTGGAAGCGACTACCACGGTCTCCACGGGCCTGACGAGCCGTTCCCGGGCGGCCAGCACACCCCGGTGCCGGTGGAGCCGATCCAGGCGCTGCTCAAGCTCGGAGCCGAGAAAGTCCACTAGCGGACCCGCTCATGCAGTGCGCCACCCACCCGGACGTCGAAACCGAACTGGCGTGTGGCCGGTGCGAAAAGCCCATCTGCCCCAAGTGCATGTACCAGACGCCGGGCGGCCAGCGCTGCCGCGAGTGCGCGAACCTCAAGAAGCTGCCGCAGTACGAAGTCGGTCTGTCCTATCTTGCTCGCGCGGCCGGCGCGTCCCTTGTGGTGGGCGTCGTTGCCGGCGTGATCTGGGGGATCATCCCGTTCGGGCTGCTCGGCATCCTGCTGGGCATCGGCGCCGGCTACGCCTGCGGCGAGGCGGTGAGCATCGTCACGAACCGCAAGGCCGGTACACAGCTTCAGGTGATCGCGAGCGTCGGGGTGGTCGTCGCGTTCGTCGTGCGGGCGTCGATCCTGGCTTCCGCGCTGCGGGGCTGGGAGATCGAGGACATCTTCCTCAACGACGTCTACGGCTACCTGGCGCTGGGGCTGGGGATCGTGGTCGCCGTGGGGCGGCTGCGCTAGCGCGTTACGGGAGGAAGAACGACAGCACGACGATCGTGACGAGGACGGCTGCGGCAAGGATGGCCATCCGCTTGAAGTCCCGCATCACGTAGGAGTAGTCCTGCCGAGTGCCTCGTGCGGGCCGTTCCTTCGACTTCGTCTCGAGGGTCGGCGCCTCGCCGGGCTGCGCGACGGCGACGGGCTGCGCGAGGACGCGGGCCGGCTGCACCGGCGCCGTGGCCGGCGTCTGTGGCGTGCGCCGGCCCTTGCGGCTTCGCCTGGTGGACCTGCTCTTGGGAGGCATGGCTCTCTTGTCCGATTATACGCCTCGTCTGTATCGCAGTCGAGTCTATAGCTGTTATACTGATCTATCGATGCCATAGAGGGTGTCGATAGGAAGGTTCGCGCGTTGGACCTGGGACAGTTGGAAGCCTACCTCAAGGTGGCCGAGCACCGGAACTTCAGCCGCGCCGCCCGTGACCTCGGCCTCACTCAGCCGTCCGTGACGGCGCGCATCCAGGCCCTCGAACGCGACCTTGGCGAGCCGCTGTTCGAGCGCAACGGACGCGGCGTGCGGCTGACTGACGTCGGCGAGTCGTTCCTCCCGCACGCGACACGGGTCCTCGAAGCGCTACAGGACGGCCGCGACGCCATCCAGTCGATCCGGCAGCTCGAACACGGCACGCTGCGCGTCGGCGCCGCGCCGACGATCACGACGTTCGTGCTGCCTGCTCTCCTCAAGGAGTTCAACGCGCGCTACCCGGGCGTCGAGATGCTCGTGCGTACTGAGTATTCCGGCCAGATCGTCCAGATGGTGCTCGCCGACGAGGTCCAGCTTGGGCTCGAGCGCGCCATCAGCCATCCAGAGGTCGAGACCGTGAAGCTCTACGAGGACGAGGTCGTCCTCGTCGCTTCGCCGGACGACGAGTTCGCGCGCCGGAGCTCGGTCGGGCTGCAGGATGTGGCCGAGCGGCACCTCATCATGTTCGATCGCGGGTCGAGCTACTACGCCCTGGTGGACAATGCCCTCCGCGACGCCGGCGTCCTCGTCACGCCGGCGATGGAGCTCGACAACATGGAGGCGACGAAGAAGATGGTGCAGGGCGGACTCGGCGTGGCGATCCTCCCGCAGGTCGCCGTGGCCCAGGAGCTGAAACGCGGCGAGCTGTGCGAGATCAAGATCAAGAAATTCACGATGCCCAAGCGGGAAATCGCGCTGATCTACCGCCGCGGCCGTCCGCTCAGCCGGCCCGCGCGCGCGTTCATCGAGCTGATCGAGGAACGCTACAATGTGAAGGCGCTCTCTGACGGGAGCTAGCTTTTCGCGACCTTCGACCGGATCTTCTTCAGGATGTCGACGTTGGGCTTGTCCGGCCCCTCGTCCTCGAGGCCGGGCACTTCGAGCAGGAACGGCACGTCGGCGAACGCGGGGTGACTCATGATCACCTCGAAGCCCTTCTTGCCGATGTGTCCTTTGCCGATGTTCTCGTGCCGGTCGACGCCGCCGCCCAGGTCGATCTTGGAGTCGTTCGCGTGGACGGCGACCAGCCGGTCCA
>Ga0075326_1000106_pt1 | contig 17416 bp, 18 predicted proteins | sample MayberrySE_Catta_3_FD_120052 | JGI IMG/M metagenome (GOLD analysis project Ga0075326, IMG submission 120052) | Natural and restored wetland microbial communities from the San Francisco Bay, California, USA, that impact long-term carbon... | ecosystem: Environmental > Terrestrial > Soil >...
CAACGCCGAGATCATCCACCAGTTCGGCACCGAGGAGCAGAAGGAGCGCTGGCTAAAACCGCTCGTCGCCGGCGAGATCCGGTCGTGTTTCTCGATGACGGAGCCCGAAGTCTCCGGCGCGGACCCCACGGGCCTCCAGACATCCGCCGTGCGCGACGGCGACGACTGGGTGATCAACGGCCACAAGTGGTTCACCAGCGGCGCCATCGGTGCGTCGTTCGCGATCGTCATGTGTGTGACCGAGCCTGAGGCCGAGCCGCACGGGCGCATGAGCCAGATCATCGTGCCGGCCGATTCGCCCGGCTTCAACATCGTGCGCCCGGTGCCCGTCATGGGCCATACCGACGGCGCGCACTGCGAGATTCGCTACGAGGACTGCCGCGTGCCCGTGACGAACACGCTTGGCCAGTCCGGAGATGGCTTTCGCATCGCCCAGAGGCGACTCGGGCCGGGGCGCATCCATCACTGCATGCGCTGGCTCGGCCAGTCGCAGCGCGCGTTCGAGCTGCTCTGCCAGCGAGCGCTCAACCGCGAGGTCGGCGGCGAGCCGCTCGCGAACAAGCAGACGGTTCAGAACTGGATCGCCGACTCGGCGGCCGAGATCCAGGCCGCGCGACTGCTGACAATGCATGCCGCCCACAAGATCGACCAGGGCGATGAGGCGCGGGTCGAGATCTCAGTCATCAAGTTCTGGGGCGCCAAGGTGCTCCACGACGTCATCGACCGGGCGATCCAGGTGCATGGCGCGATGGGCGTCTCCGAGGACACGCCCTTGGCTTCGATGTACCGCGAGGCCCGCGCAGCGCGCATCTACGACGGACCCGACGAGGTCCACCGAATGGTCGTCGCGCGCCGCATCTTGCGCGAGTTCCGCGACGGGAAGGGCTGGGAGTTCGAGTAGCGGTCGCGAACCGTCGAGCGTGAGGCCAGTCAGAGTTGTCCGGCACCGAGACCACACGCGCAGGGGCCTCGCAAGGTCGGCTACCTCATCCCGGACGCCGTCGTCGTTCCCGTAGGCGAGGCTTTCCAGCCTCGCCGCCGCCCAAGATCATGCGTGCAGGGGGGCTCGCGAGCCGCCCTTCCTCTGCGACGCTGTGAGAAGTCGGAGGGACCAGCGCTCGGGCTGGCTCCCTCAGGCGCGCCCGTACTGTGTAGGGGATTCCCTTACGCAGTGCCACGTTCCGCTTAGGGCTCTCGCCGCCCTCGCGTATCCTGGGGCCATGATCGCTCCAGCCGCGCGCCGTCTCGACGCCGCCAGCCTCAGAAAACTGTGTACGCCAATGGACACGAAAAACACCCCCTTAAAAATACGAAACGAATTCCGCCAAGATCAGCTTCGGCTCAGATACGAAATCGGAAATGTAAAATCGGACCAAAAACGACCCAAAAGACGCGAAAAACGCCACGTAAACGCACCGAAATCGGAGCAAAATGACGGGGAAGAACGGCGAAGACGTGGGGTAGGAGCGCTGCTTTGCTGCGGCGACTCGCCTCGCCCGGCGACCACACGCGGGGTGCGCCACAACAGCGCGCGGCCCGACGATCGGGCCGGGAGTGCTACAATCGCGCCCATGAGAATGGACTCTGCGAACCTGATCAGATTGGTACCTTAGAATCGAATCTTAGAGGGAAGGGATCCTGCATGAGCGAGGATGGGGCTAAAACGCCAAAGAACGTCGTGATTACCGGAGCTTCTACGGGGATAGGAGAGGCTTGCGCTCTCAGAATGGACCGTCACGGCTGGCGGGTCTTCGCGGGCGTCCGGAAGGAAGCGGACGGCGAAGCACTGAAAGCGCAGGCGTCTGACAGGCTCATGCCGGTCATCATCGACGTGACAGAGCAGCCCACGATCAACGTAGCTGCGGAAGCCGTCACCGCAGCGGCAGGTGACGCTGGCCTCCATGGTCTCGTCAACAACGCCGGCGTCGGATACGGAGGTCCGCTCGAGTTCCTCGACATCGAGGAACTCCGCCAGCAGCTCGAAGTCAATGTTGTGGGCCAGATCGCCGTGACGCAGGCCTTCCTCCCGCTCATCCGCCAAGCGAACGGACGGATTGTGAACATGGGCTCGATCGGAGGGCGTATGGCCACCCCGTTCATCGGTCCCTATAACGCGTCCAAGTTCGCAATGGAAGCGCTCACCGACTCCCTGCGGCAGGAGCTTCACCCGTGGGGCATCCACGTCTCTATCGTCGAGCCCGGTAGTATCGCAACGCCGATCTGGCAGAAATCGAAGGATCGGGTGGAAGACATAAAGGTGCGCCTGCCGGAAGAGGCGATGCGCTACTACGGCGACACGATGGACTCGATCGAAAAGGCCCTGGACGACTTTGAGGCGGCTGGCATCCCGCCCGACGAGGTCGCCAAGTTTGTGGAGCACGCGCTCACGGCCGGAACGCCTAAGACGCGCTACGTCGTCGGCCGCGACGCCCAGCTTCAGCGTGTGCTGGTGAAATGGGCCCCAGACCGCGTCCGGGATGGGCTCGTGCGGCGGCAGCTCGGTCTCCCGGACAAGAAGTAGTCCGCGTCTCCTCCCAATCCGGGACCAGCGACCGGGAGATCCGACCATGCTGGACGCTGGTGGGCGTTGTTCGTAGGATAGTCGCATGCTCGACCTCGACTTCATCGTGCAGAACCCCGACGTCGTCAGGCGCGCGATCGAGGTCAAGAACGTCGAACTGAACCTCGATGACCTGCTGACCAAGAACGACGAGGTGAAGGCGCTCCTCGTCGAGGTCGAGGAGCTCCGTCATGAGCGGAACGTCCTCTCAAAACGAACAGGCAACGCAAGTCCCGACGAGCGCAAGGCGCTCATCGCGCAAAGCAGGGCAGTTGGCGAGAAGCTCAAGGAGCTCGAGCCGGGCTTGCGGGAGAAGCAAGACCAGCTCCGCGACCTCTTGCTGCTCGTGCCCAACATGGCTGGCGAAGACGAGCCCGTGGGGCCGGACGAGGAGTCGAATGTCGAGCTGCGGACCTGGGGCGAGAAGCCTGCCTTCGGATTCCAGCCAAAGGACCACGTTGCGCTACTGGAGCAACGTGATTGGGCCGTAACAAGCATTGGCGACGTTGCCGGCTCGCGGACGTATGCGCTCCGAGGTGATCTGGCGTTGCTGGAGATGAGCCTCTGGCGCTTCGCGCTCGACTACATGGTAGGCCAGGGCTTCACGCCGGTCGCCTTACCGTCCTTGGCCCGCGAGGCCGCGTTCATCGGTACCGGGCACTTTCCGGGGAGCCGCGACGAAGCCTACGAGCTTGAGGAGGACCTATTCCTGTCGGGGACGTCGGAGGTGGGCCTGAACTACCTGCGCAGCGGCCAGATCCTCTCGCCAGCAGACCTGCCAATACGCGACGCCGGATTCTCTTCGTGCTTTCGTCGCGAGGCGGGCGCCGCCGGCAAAGATGTTCGAGGGCTGCTGCGCGTCCATCAGTTCTACAAGGTTGAGCAGTACGTCGCCTGCTTGCCCGATAAGGAGGAATCAAACCGCTGGTTCGAGACGCTACTCGCCAACGCCGAAGCGCTCGTGCAGGCCCTGGAGATCCCGTATCGCATCGTCCGCCTCTCGACCGGAGAGATGGGTGCTGGCAAGGTGCGCATGTGGGACATCGAATGCTGGGTCCCGACGGCAGGGGAGTACCGCGAGACGCATTCCGTCTCAGAGTTCTACGACTGGCAGGCCCGCCGCGCCGACCTCCGGTACCGCGACGAGGAGGGCAGGGTGCGCTACCTCTACACGCTCAACAACACCGCGATCGCGACGCCGCGTATCCTCGCGATGCTACTGGAGGTGCACCAGCAGGAAGATGGTACGGTGCGCGTGCCGCCGGCGCTGCAGCCGTACATGAGCGGCAAGGAAGTCCTCGGCGTCTAGGCTACCGTCGCGGCGAGTACGCGTAATCGAGGCCCTTGCGCACGGTCACTCGCATCACTTCGCCCGACTTGGAGTCGTCGTTGATGAGCTCGAACACTCCTTTCGCGACATCCTCCGGCTGGAGGATCCCGCCCACCTCCTGCTTCATCATCTCGATCGCCGCTTCACCCGCCCCCGACACGAGCGGCGTCAATGTGAAGGTCGGACAGATCGCGTTCACGCGAATGCCCTCCGCGCCCAGATAGCCGAGCGAACGGCTCAGGTGCACGACGCCTGCCTTCGCTGTCGCGTAGATCGGGCTTGTCGGCATGGGCAGCAGCCCGCCCATTGACGCCGTGCAGATGATGGCACCTCCCCCGCCCTGGCTGCGCATCAGGGCGACCTCGAGCTGAACTGCCTGAATGACGGCCGTGAGGTCGATCGCCAAGACCTGCTCCCACTCCTGGGACTTGGGGTCGAGGAAGTTGCCGCGTTCGCCGATCCCAGCATTGTTGTAGGCGATGTCCACGCGTCCGAACCGCTCGACAGCCTCGTCGAGCAGGCGCTGCAGGTCTGCCTTGTTCGTAACATCGACCTCGACGAAGTGCGCGTTGCCGCGGGAACGCCTGATCTCAACTGCGGCCTCGCGGCCGAGGTCAGCCTGCCGATCCGCGATGACCACGTTCGCACCCTCGCCGGACAGCAGCTTCGCGGTCGCGAGGCCGATGCCTGACGCACCGCCGGTGATGACTGCTACCTTTCCGTTCGGGTCCATCCTCTCTCCCTCACCTGAGCCATCTGTCCTGCCAGCCCTGCGTTGGCTGCTGCTCCGCGAACGGCCACGATTCGCCCCAGTGGTTCACGAACGCGACCTTGGCTACCGGCTTACGATTGACAGGTCCCGGTTGGTCAACCGGATAGCCTACAGGCACGAGGCAGTAGATCTGGTTGTCGTCTGGGATGCCCAGTGTCTCCATCAGCTCCCGTGCGTGGGCCAGTGGCAGGTTGAAGATCGATGCGCCGAGATCAAGCGCACGTGCAGCCAGCAGTAGGTTCTGGACCGCCGGGAACGTGCTGCCCCCTGGCGTCGAGTGCCGGCCGGTGCGCCCGCAGATGAGAATGATCGCGGGCGCTTCGTCCAGGTGATGCGCCAGGTACTCGACGGAGCGCAGCGAGAGCCGCTGCGTTCGGGGTAGATCGTCCATTGCCTCTGGCCGTTCGGCGAACCGTGGCTGGTAGCGTGCCCAGCCGTCTCTGGCCCACTCGCCAAGCTTGGCGCGTATTGCGGCGTCCGTGACGATGAGGAAGCGCCAGTCCTGAGCGTTCTGGCCAGACGGCGCCCGGATAGCGGCGTCAATGAGCTGGAATAGCGTTTCCTCGGGGACAAGGTCCGGCCTTAGGCGGCGGAGCGCCCTTGTCGAGTACATGGTCTCAAAGAGGCCAGGCCGTGTGGAATCGGTCACGTTGGGGCATATTAGCGAAGAATGGCATGCGAGCGAAAACGTGATATAATCGGGGTGCCGGGCACCGGCATATCGCGCGGCCGCGTGGTGTAGTGGCCCAACACGCCACCCTGTCAAGGTGGAGATCGGCGGTTCGAATCCGCTCGCGGTCGCCATGAAATCGCCGACCACCGGGCTCTTGGCCCGGTGGTCTTTTCGTTTCGGGGTCGGCTACATTTCCAGCGCCGGGTAGTAGTTCTCGGCACCAATCTTGCGTACGTCGCCCAGCCAGCTTCCTTCATAGTCATCGCTCGGCCCTTGCATGGGGTCCGTCATACTCCAGGCCTGTCGCTTGTACGTCCAGTTGTCTGGCTGGAGCCGGTGCGCCTCGCGCCAGTGATGCTTGGCCCTCTCGTCGTTGCCGGTGCGGCGCAGGTATTCGCCTAGCTCAAAGTGCGCGGCCGCGAGTCCCTCGGCCCGCGGCCGGGGCCTACTCCGGCGGATGACTTCATCCGGCGTAAGGACGTACTGACTGTCCGCGCCGCGTTCGACCCAGTTGCGCAGGGCCGCGACGTACATCTCCGGCTCGTTTCGGATCTTCCTTGCTTCCTCCAGCCCCTCACGGAGCAGGTCGGGCAGGGCTTCAGGAATGGGCGCGTCACGTAGCGCCGACGGCGCGGGAAAGGCTGGTTCCGGTGGTCGGATAACGTGACCGCCTTCGTCGATCCAGATGCCTGTCGGCGCGTTGGTGACGCCGAGCAATGCATCGAGCTTGTGCGTTGGGTCGATGAGAGAAGGATGCTCCGGCGGATGACGTTCGATGACGGCCTTCGCTGCGTCGACATTCGCATCAAGCGCGACAGTGACGAATTCCAGTCCTCTCGGGTTGAGTTCCTTCCGTAGTTCCTGCCACCCGGGCAGGTCGTTACGACAGCCTCACCATGACGCCCATGCGAGGAGCAGCACCTTCTGGCCACGCAGCGAGCCGAGGCTGAACGGCTCTCCGCGCCAGTCTGTCAACTGCAGATCCGGAACGTGGACGCTCTCCAAGGCCTTGCCGCCTGCCCTGGGTCCAAGGCCCCACAGCCCGACCTCTTGGTCGTGCACCAACGGCATCTGTAATTCGGTGGAGATGGCTTCGAGGTCGACCTCGTCCGTGGGCATGCCGTGCAGCGGAATGCAGCGTTCGCCCCAGCACGCACCCTGGGGCTTCAGTTCCCAACCCGTCTCGCGTTCGAAGTCAGGACGCGAGACGGTTGCGGTCCTCGAGATCATAGACATTCACCTCCGCCGGGCGAGTATAGCAGGCCCGCAGGGCCTGGCTACTGCTTGGGGATGTAGGGACTGATGTGGCGGACGACATCGCGGATCGACGCAATCCGCGTAACCTCACCATTCGACACGATGGGAATGTGCCGGAAACCGCCCACGGACATCGTGTGGAGGGCGACGGCTAGCGTATCGTCATCCTGGAGCACGACTGGGTCCGGCGTCATGAGTTGACGGACGGCGATGGCGTTGAGATCAACCTCGTCGCCCGCGGCCTTGAGCAGCACATCGCGCTCGGTGAGGATGCCGACGAGGTCGCCGCCGTCAGCCTTTACGAGGACGGCGGAAACGTTGTTCTTCTGCATGCTGTGGATGACGACGCCAACTGGATCGCCAGGAGCCACCGCCGAGGGCTCATCAGCCTCCACCGACCCGATCCGGTCATTGAGGATGTGCTCGGTGAATTCGTCCTCCGCCTCGGGGTGGGAAAGATCGTGCAGATCGCTGCCGCAGCTTTCGCAGAACTCGGCACCAGCAATGTTCTCGCTGTGGCAGTTCGGACAGATCATGGCGTTACGTTCGCTTAGTTGACCACCCAGGTGTCGCCTTCATTGAGGAGGGCAGCGAGGTCTGGTGTTCCATCCTTGGACTGGGCGTCCTGGATCTGCTGCTCCATGAGGTCATCGTAAGTCGCGTGATCCACGGCCCGCATCACGCCGATAGCCACCGGCAGGTCGGGATAGTCCATCCGTGAGAGGATGGACGCCGTGATTGGCTCCTCGATCTTCTCATCGTGGATGTGCACGTCGGCATCAGATGCGCCCTTGCTCAGGTCGACGACCTCGGCCACTGTGCCCTTGAGCCGGATACCCTTGTCCTTCTCCTTGCCGAAGATCAGCGGCTTGCCGTGGTCGACCTCGATCATGCGATCTGGCCGAACAGCCTTGTCGGCGAATTCCCGGTAGGCGCCGTCGTTGTACACGTTGCAGTTCTGCAGCACTTCGACGAAGGACGTGCCCTTATGATGCGCAGCGCGTTCAAGCGTGGTGATGAGATGGTGTGTGTCGATATCGAGGGACCTGGCAACGAATGTCGCGCCGACGCCGAGAGCGAAGGAACACGGGCTCACCGGGTAATCGATCGAGCCGACCGGGCTCGTCTTTGTAACTTTCCCGAGCTCGGAGGTAGGGGAGTACTGGCCCTTGGTCAGACCGTAAATTCGGTTGTTGAACAGAACGACCGTCACATCGACGTTACGGCGCATGATGTGGAAGAGGTGGTTCCCCCCAATGCTCAGGCCATCGCCGTCGCCCGTAATTACCCAGACGTGCAGGTCTGGGCGGGATGCCTTGAGCCCTGTGGCGATGGTTGGCGCGCGGCCATGGATGCTGTGGAAACCAAACGTGTTCATGTAGTAGGGCAGGCGACTGTTGCAGCCGATTCCTGAAATGAACACGATGTTCTCGCGCGGGATGTCGAGCTCCGGCATGAGCTTTTGCGTCTGCGCGAGGATCGAGTAGTCCCCGCAGCCGGGGCACCAGCGGACTTCCTGATCGGAGACGAAGTCCTTGCGAGTCAGCTTGATACCCTCATCGGTCGTCATGCCACACTAACCTTCCTGTGGACAAGACTTTGGATGCGCTCGGTGACCTCTGCGATCTTCAGAGGGCGGCCAGTCACGCGGTTAAGTCCGTCGGCATCCACCAGATAGCGTGCCCGGATGAGCATGCGCAGCTGGCCGAGGTTCATCTCCGGAATCAGCACGCGATCGAACTGCGAAATGACATCCCCGAGGTTCTTGGGAAATGGATTCAAATACCGCAGGTGGGCGTGTGAGATGGGGAGACCGTCCGACTGCGCGCGCAGCACCGCCGTGAGGATCGCCCCGTACGTGCTACCCCAGCCGAGGACCAACAACTCACCGGAAGTCTCGCCGACAACTTCAACATCGGGAATGTCCTCCGCGATGCGCTCGACTTTCTCGGCGCGAAGTCTCGTCATCTTGTCGTGGTTTTCGGAGTCGTAGCTCACATCGCCGGTGACGTCCCACTTCTCGAGCCCACCGATGCGGTGCTCGAGTCCAGGCGTACCCGGCACCGCCCATGCGCGAGCAAGAGTCGACTCGTCCCGGCGGTAGGGATCGAACTGGCCGATGGCATTCGAGGGGGGTACGATCTCGAGAGACGGCAAGTCGTCGATGTCCGGAATCTGCCAGGGTTCCGACCCCATGCCGAGATGGCCGTCCGACAGAAAGATGGTTGGCACCATGAACTTCGTCGCGATGCGGAACGCCTCGATTGCCATCTGGAAGCAGTCCGCAGGCGTGGCTGGCGCTACGATCGCGACCGGCGACTCGCCATTGCGCCCGAACATCGCCTGAAGTAGGTCGGCCTGCTCCGTCTTGGACGGCATGCCGGTGCTGGGGCCGGAACGCTGGATGTTCGCGATGACCACAGGCAGTTCCGTCATGACAGCCAGCCCGATGGCTTCGCTCTTCAAGGCGAGTCCCGGTCCGCTAGTACCGGTTAGCCCGAGAGAGCCGCCGAACGCGGCTCCGATCGCCGCACCAATCGCTGCAAGCTCATCCTCGGCTTGCATCGTCTTGACGCCGAAGTTCTTGTATCGCGCCAGCTCACCGAGAATGTCGCTGGCGGGCGTGATTGGATAGCTGGCATAGAAAAGCTGCTTCTTGGCGAGCTGCGACGCGGCGAGGAATCCCATCGCTGTCGCTTCGTTCCCCGTGACGTTACGGTACTTGCCGGGCGGCAGGTCGGCCTTGGGCACACGGAAGTGCCCGGGGAAGAGCTCCGCCGTCTCGCCGAAGTAGTACCCGGCCTTGAGCGTAGCAATGTTCGCTTCCGCGACCTGCGGGTTGCGGGCGAACTTTCCATTGATCCAGCTGATGGTGGGTTCTAGCGGGCGTTCGTACAGCCAGAACATCACGCCAAGTGCGAACATATTCTTGGAGCGGTCGATCTGGCGTTGCGGAAGACCGCTGTCCTTGAGGGCGCGCTGGTTCATCGTCGTGATCGGCACTTCGATCACGCGGTAGTTGTCGAGGGTACCATCTTCGCGCGGGTCCGCGGCGTAGGCGGCCTTGCGGAAGTTGGCTTCGGTGAATTCGTCTGCGTTGATAACGATCAGCGAACCCTTCGGGAGGTCTGGAAGGTTCGTCTTCAGCGCCGCCGGATTCATCGCGACTAGTACGTCAGGGCTGTCGCCAGGTGTGTAAATCTGGTGGCTCGAGAAGCTTACCTGGAACGAGCTCACGCCGGGCAGCGAACCCGCCGGCGCGCGGATCTCGGCAGGGTAATCAGGAACGGTGCTGATGTCGTTCCCGAAGACAGCCGCGGTGTTCGTGAACTGTTGGCCGGCGAGCTGGCTGCCGTCGCCGGAGTCGCCGGCGAAACGAATCGTGACTCGGTCGAGTTCTCGTACGTCGTGTTCGCGCTCTGCCATGTCGCGGTCTAGGCTCCTTCCGCCGTCTGCATCTGCTGGTGTGGTCTCGGAGGCAGATTGAGAACGTGCGTAGGAAACGCCTCCGCGAGATGGTCTATCACGTCCCGGGCCTTGAAGATGGCAATGGCGGCGCCGTCTTCGTCTACGATCGGAATGTTTCGTAGGCCGGCCTCGTTCATGAGCGCGATCGCGTCGCCTATCGTGTTCGAGGGCTTAAGCGTCTTGGGGTTGGGGGTCATGAAATCGTCAACTGGCTTGTCATAGTCGACGTCGCGCGTGACCACGCGCATAAGGACGTCTCTCTCCGTCATGATGCCGATGAGTTTCCGGTCTTTCAGGATTAGAACGGCACCGACCTGAACCTGCTGAACAGTCTCGATTACCTGACGCATCCGGGAACCAGATGCAACGAAGAGGGGAGCACCCAGCTTAAGTGTGACGATCCTGTCGGCTAGCAATGCCGATCACCCGGCCACTGTGAGTTACTATGCTCGTACCAGGACGTCATTTGTGCCAGCCTCGAATCCGCGGAGCGGTTCGTCACTTCGATGACGAACCGACACGTGTCACGGTTCTGAAGTATGTTCGGCACGTTCTGCCCTCACTATAACAATGCGTTTGGACTTCGCAAAATCGTGAGTGGGGACATGCACCCTGGGTTTGGTCGGGGTGGGCAGATTTGAACTGCCGGCCTCTTGTTCCCAAAACAAGCGCTCTGCCTGGCTGAGCTACACCCCGAGCGGGACATCAAACGTTAGCCATGCGCGGTGAACCGGTCAACCGACCTGTGCCGCTCCCACAAGCTCGGTCACGTCGTTAACGTCGTGCTTGGCCATGTAGTCGCGCAAGCCGTTGAGCACGTCCAGTGGTGCCGCAGGGTTAACGAACGTCGACGTACCTACCTGGACGGCGGTTGCACCTGCCAGGAGGAACTCAACCGCGTCGAGTCCGTTGCGTATGCCTCCGCAGCCAAGCACAGGGACCTCGACTGCCCGTGAGACCTGGTACACCATTCGCAAGACTACCGGTTTGATGGCCGGACCGGACAATCCGGAGAACGTAGTACTAATGACGGGCCGTCGCGCATCGGCGTCAATCGCCATGGCCTGTAGGGTATTGGCGACGCAGAGAGCATCGGCTCCAGCGTCGACCACTGCGCGCGCAATCGAGACCAGGTCGGTCACGTTCGGGGTTAGCTTGGCGATGACGGGCAGCGTTGTTGCGTCTACGACTGCGCGTGTGGCGGCCGCTGCCGTCTCCGCCACCTGGCCAAACTCCATCCCGCCGCGCTCCGCGTTCGGGCTAGAGATATTGACCTCGACGCCCGACACGTTCTCGACGCTGTCGAGCCTGCTGGCTACAAGACCGTATTCCTCGACTGTGCTCCCGAGAATGCTGACGACCACTGGCACGCGCCAGCGTCGCCACCTTGGAGCGAATTCGCGAGCTAGCACAGCGACACCCGGGTTCTGCAACCCGATCGCGTTCAACATGCCAGCCGGCGTCTCGACAGTGCGAGTTTGAGATGCACCTTTGCGAGGGCGCAGTGTCACGGTCTTCGTCACGACAGCGCCCAGCTCTTGGACATTGAAGCCGTGTGGCTTGTCCAGACCGAAGCTGAAGGTGCCCGAGGCTGTCAAGACTGGATTTGCCATGACCAGGCTGCGCTTGCGGCCACGGATCTCAACCTGAAGATTCAACGGAGGACTCCGTGCGTCATAGCGATGGCTCCGGCCATTATAGGCAGCGGCCTGACCTGGGGTCGAACAGTTGCCACAACGGGAGCCTCTCTCAAGGCTCCCGTTGTTCGTTCGGGCTACGGGCTATGATTAGTCTTGGTCTCTCTCGGATAGAGCGATTTCCTTCGGCCGGGAAGCGCCGCGGTTCGCCGACCAGCGGCCGAGGCCGCCGGAGCGGGTGATGGCGTCGTCAGCTGCGTTCGGAAATCTCTTCGATATGCCGCAGCGCTTGCACCTACCGCGGCTCGTGGCTCCGTGAGGCGTCTCAATGACCCAGCGATGCTGGCACTTGCTCGTCCGCCTTGCTCGTTCCTTTGGGGCAGTCTTTGCGTTCATGTCGTCTCCTAGATCCTCGTTGCTGCCTACTTCACCCCAAGTACACAGCCCCATTAAACCAGCCGACCGCAGCTTAGCACACGATCTTTTATCGTGTCAAGGTTATGACGATAACATTAGTTAATACTTCGGTAAGGCCTTGTCGCTCGAAGTTGACTCGGGTATACTGCAATCAAGAGACCGGCCGGTTGAGGCCGACTTTTGTATATGAGCGACACGAAGAGCGAAATCCTTGCCCTTCTGAAGCGAAACGGTGGGCACAGCGTCAATGAGCTTGCTGAGGCGCTTGATTTGGCCCCCATCACGATCAGACAGCACCTGACCCGTCTTCAGAGAGACGGGCTTCTTATTTCAGAACCCAGGGCCAACGGCAATGGCCGGCCCCACTACGTCTTCCAGCTATCGGCCAAGGCTGAGGCCGAGGCGTTCCCGTACCGAACCGACCGTATCGTCGAGTTGCTGATACGTGAAATTGGCCACCTCGACGGCAGCGACCTCGCTGGTCTGTCGGAACGGGGGAAGACCCTGTTCGTACTAGATCGCCTTGCGAGAAGATTGGCGGATGAATTCGCACCACTCATCAGCGAATGGCCATTGCGGGAGCGCGTCGTTTTCGTGACAGAGGTCATGCGCAACGACGGCGGATTTGCTGAGTGGGAAGAGACCGAGCGAGGATTTGAGATCAGGGATTACAACTGCTTGTTTCATCGGCTGCTGGAAAGTGGCGTGTGCGAGTGGCACAGGAAGTTCCTTAAGGAGATGCTAGGAGACGACGTGCGCGTGCAACCGCGAGCAGGAGTGGACAACTGTTGTGGCTACGAGATCCTGTCCGTGGCTAGAGTGCCGGCGGCAGCAGACTAGGCAGGGCAAGGAGCCCTAGACATGGCAACCGAACAGGAAGTTCTCGAAGCACTGAAGCAGGTCGAAGATCCGGACCTCCATCGCGACATCGTTTCACTCGGCTTCGTTCAGGATCTCAGGAGCAGCAACGGAAGTGTTAGCCTTCGCATCGTCCTCACGACGCCGGCGTGTCCAGTCAAGAACGAGTTGAAGGCCCAAGCGGAGTCGATCATTCGCGAACTACCCGGAGTGTCAGACGTCGACGTCCAGATGGACGCCGAGGTCCGCACGAACCTTCCTGGCGGCGCACGGCCCGTCGAGGGCGTCAGAAACATCATCGCGGTGGCGAGCAATAAAGGCGGGGTTGGCAAAACCACCGTTTCAGTGAACCTCGCCATCGCGCTTGCCAAGCAGGGCGCGCGCGTCGGCCTGCTCGACGCCGACGTTACGGGCCCGAACGTCCCGATCATGATGGGCTTCGAATCAGGCTTCATGGCCGAAGGCGACGGCGGTCTTACGACTGCAAAACAATACGGGGTCACGTTGGTATCGCTTGGATTCGTTCTGCCAAGACTCTCGCCCGTGGCGTGGCGAGGACCAATGGTTGGCACCGCTGTTCGCCAGCTCATCCACGACATCAGGTGGGGCGAGCTCGACTACCTCCTAATCGACCTACCGCCGGGAACCAGCGACGCCTCGATGAGCATGGCGCAGGAAGCGCCTATCTCGGGCGTGGTCGTCGTTAGCACCCCAGCCGATGTTGCCTGGGAGGACGCAGGCAAGGCCGTGGCCATGTTCGACAAGCTCAACGTTCCAGTCTTCGGGGTCGTCGAGAACATGAGCTACTTCGTCTGTCCGAACTGCAACGAGCGACACGACATCTTTGGACACGGCGGGGGCAGGAGGGCGGCTGAGGAACTTGGCCTCGAGTTCCTGGGCGAAATTCCCCTCGACCAGCGAACGCGCGAAGGCGCCGACAACGGCGTACCTATTACGGAATCAGATCCAGAATCCCCGCAGGGGCAAGCGTTTCTGCGGGTAGCGGAGCAGGTGGCGGCGCGCTGCAGCACGCTGCAGTTCGCCACGGCCGGCGTGGAGTGAGCATGACCTTACGATTTTTCAGGAAGAAGGCCGGCGACAAGGACGACGAACCGGAAGGCGCTAGCAAGTCATCACAAGGCGAGGACAAGAAGAAGACTACGAGAAGGCGGACCAGCAGACGCACATCAACGACGAGAGCCTCCAAGGGCGCATCGACTGAGAGTAAGGCGACGTCCGAAACCAAGGCACAGGCCAAATCCTCGTCCGCCAAGTCGTCAGCGGCGACCGCGTCAACCCCAAGTTCGGCGACCAAGTCGTCGAATGGGCGCAGGCGCGGCCGGAGAGGAGGCGCTGGAAGACGACCCAGTGGCGCCAAGACGGCAGCGCCTACGACGACCGAAGCGAAGGAAGACATGAAGGCAGCCGAGCCTGCGCCCATTGAACCGGGCTCGCTCGCCGGAATCATGGGTGCCCAGCAAGCAGTTCTGCAGGAGCTTGCTGCGCAACAGGTCTCGACTCTGAAGGGCTTGCAAGGGTCGCTCTCGGCCATCGAGAACAAGCTCTCCGGACCGGCAGGCACCGGTCGCAGCGCGTCCCTGGCAGAGCGGCCGCGCATCGCGATTTTCGTGGATGTGCCCAACATCATGTACGCGGCCGAGCGTGAGGGAGTAACGCTCGACTACGCCGAAGTGCTCGATTTCATCGTCGGGAACCGCGAGCTCGTCCGGGCGAGCGCATACGCGCCAATTAGCGATGACCCTGATGAAGAGCTCGGCACGCAGAAGTTCGTGCAGCCGTTCATGGACCTCGGCTATCGCATCGTGACGAAGCCGCTCAAGCGCTACGCCAACGGCACGATCAAGGCCAACTTCGATGTTGAGCTCGCGATCGACGTTCTCACGATGTCGGACCGGCTCGACATCGTCGTGCTGATGTCTGGGGATGGCGACTTTCGCCGCCTTGTGGAGCTGGTCGCCAGCAAGGGCGTGCGAGTCGAAGTAGTCGCGTTCGGACAAAGCACCGCCAGCGAGCTGCGCACAGTCGCGGACGAGTACATAAATCTGAGCGAGCACCTGCAGCAGCTGCGCGTCAGGCGTTAGTAATGACCGCCGGCCACTCGGTTCTGATCGCCGAGGACTACCCCGACTTTCGCGCACGGCTGGTGGCGCTGCTTGAACCCCTCTCGCTCAACTGCATTCCAGTAGGGAACGGGCGCCTGGCCATGGACTTGATCCAGGACCTGTCTCAGCATCTCGACCTGTTGATCACGGACATGGACATGCCCGTGCACACCGGCTGGGAGGTGATCGAGGCGTGCCGCACGCACCGCGGGCCCGGCCTGCCGATCATCATGCAAACCGGCGAAGCGCGCTACACGTACGTCAAGAGACGGGCGGGGGAGTTCGGCATCCCGCTCATCGACAAGCTGGATGTCGACGTGCAACTCGTCCCGGCGGTGAGAAGGGCGCTGGCCCTGGGCTAGTTCGGCCCGATTCAAAAGAACCTAACTCGTGGGCTTCCTCGTCCGCCTCGACTCGGTCGGCGACTCCTCATGCGGCGTAGTACTGCCTTTATCGGAGTGAGCCTCGGCTCGAAGGCGCCTGTCTGCCAGCTTCGCATACTCGGGAACCGACTCGACAAGAACGAACCGACGATCGTGTCGTTGCGCCGCAACGGCCAGTGTGCCAGCGCCACCGAATGGATCGAGAAGCATGTCTTGCGGGTTAGACGCGAGCAAGATTGCGCGCTCCACGAGGGCGAGCGGCTTTTGCGAAGGATGCGCCCCGTTAGCGCGCTCCCACTTCGACGTCACCGGAACCTCCCAGAGGTTCCGCATCTGCTTGCCGCCGTTCATTTCCTTGGCCTCCCAGTAGTTGAATGTCCATTTCGTGGCACGCTTGGGCGTCTCGTTGACCGCCCAGATGATCTGCTCGGTGCTCTCGGTCAGCATGCGCGCCGTAATGTTGGGCTGGGCGTTCGGTTTGAACCAGATCACCGAGTTGAGGATGCGGCGGTCGAGGGTGCTGCCGAGCAGAAAACCAAGGAGGTAGATGTTGTGGAACGTGCCGAAGACGAGGATGTTCCCGTTAGGCTTGACGACGCGGCAAACCTCGCGAAGCCAATCGAGGCTAAACTGGGAGTACTCGTCCTCGCTGAAGTTGTCCCAGGCCTCCTGCATCGTAACGTGTGACGAGAACGCCCAACCCATGCCGTTCTTGCCTCGCCGGCTCCGGCCTGAGGCAATTCCGAATGGTGGGTCGGCGATGCAGTGGTCGATGCAGTCGTCAGGCCACGCCCGCATGATTTCGAGGCAGTCGCCCGTGTAGATGTGGTCGAGCTTCGGGCCAGGCATGAAATTGATTACTCGCTATCGTACCTTTGCGGATAGGCCTCGTCAAGCCAGCATATGATCGGCGCGGTCGAGATAATCGAGCGCGAGTTCCAGGCAGCGTTCGAGGGGCTCGAGCGTATCCACCTGCAGGTAGGGCTCTCCTGGCGCGACGGTCTTCCACGACGCCGCGAGGATCTCGGATCCTGGCTGGCTGGCCATCCGTTCGCGCGAGCCGAGCCGGCGGAGGAGCTCGTCGCGATCCTCGCAGATGCACTCGATGAAAAAGTAGAGGACATTCCGCGCTTCTGCGATCGCGACGCCGCGCCCGGGGATCGTTTCCCAGAACGACGGGCTGTCGAGGACGACGCTCCAACCCTGCCCGAGCAGGTGGTCTGCCAGCGAGAAAAACGTGTCGTACGCGACGCCGCTGGCAAGTTCCTCGGCCGCACCGGCCTCGAGCGCAGCCGATTTGAGCACGTCTTTGTCGATCACGACCGCGCCGGTCACACGCCCTATCAGCCGCGCAAGAGAGCTCTTGCCCGATCCTGGTGAGCCAGCCATCTGCAGCAGGAATTGGCGGGACATCACTGGCTCACCCCTGTCACGTTGCCCTCTTCGTCCGTGTCGAACGTACCCTTGCTCAGGTCGACGAGAACCAGCCGATTACCCCACGGGTCCTCGACGACGGTGACCCGGCCAACTGCGATGTCGGCGGGCGGCGCGACGACCTTGCCGCCAGCCTCGATGAATCGAGTCGCGGCATCATTCGCGGACTCGACGAGCAAGTCGGTCTCCGGAGCGTGCAGCGCAGTCTGGATGACCAGCTCGGAGTCGCTGTCCGCCATCGCGAGCCCTGCTGCCGATTTGGTGCGCCAGACGAGTTCGTGACCGAGCTTGTCGCGGTAGAAGGTGAGACCGGCCTCGAGATCGGACACGATGACCTGCACGGCGTCGACCTTGCGAATCAGCGGTTCTCGCATCAGAACACGTCCCTTAGGTCGAATCGTGGCCCGTCCTTGCAGACGAGCTGCATGCCCTTACGCGTCTCCACGGCGCAGCCGTAGCAGATCGCGGTTCCACAGCCCATGCGCTCCTCGAGGAGCGCCTGCC
>Ga0075326_1000109_pt1 | contig 17033 bp, 14 predicted proteins | sample MayberrySE_Catta_3_FD_120052 | JGI IMG/M metagenome (GOLD analysis project Ga0075326, IMG submission 120052) | Natural and restored wetland microbial communities from the San Francisco Bay, California, USA, that impact long-term carbon... | ecosystem: Environmental > Terrestrial > Soil >...
AGGAGCCGACCCGGCAGAAGACGCGCTTGGTCGACGTAATCGCGCTGAACCCGGATCTGCGGCAACCGCTCAGCCGTTCCCTTACGGACGCGCGGGCGAGGGATACAGCGAAGCACATGGCCAAGCTCGTAACCGCCGTCAACGCAGTCTTGGAAGAGACACGCGCATGACGAGAGCGATGAAGATCCGCGACTTCCTCGGCCTTGTCTACGACGGGCTACCCGATCGACTACCGCCGGACCTGCGCGACCACCAGTGGAGGATCCGTTGGAGCCTACTTCAGATCTCATTCGAGAAACCGTCGATCCATTACGAGGTCTGGGTGCAACGCCGCGCGCGCCAGATCGAGCTCGGCCTGCATTTCGAGGGCGACCGAGACGAGAGCTACGCTTGGGCTGAGCGACTCGCGCCACGGGTCATCGAGGTCAAGGCCCAGTTGGGAGATGGCGCCGAGCTCGAGGAATGGACGCCGAAGTGGACACGCCTCCACGAGACAGTCCACATGGAAACCGACCTATCGGAGCCGTTGGCGGGCAAGATCGCGGCGAGGTTGGCCCGCTATATCGAGGTGTTGGAGCCTATTCTGCTGGAAGAGCGCGAGGCTGTGCGTAGGTAGGAGCCGCCTTCGGCGCGCTGCGGAGCTGGTGGCGCAAGTGTACCACGGTCAACAGCAGCGCCAGCGCAAGTACGATGGCCCCGACCTTGAACGGCGCGAGCGGCCCCCAAACAGCGTTGGTCAACCCGCCGAGGGCCGGCCCGGCGACGCCGCCGAGGCCCTGCACCGTCGCCAGGGTCCCGAGCAGCAGGCCACGGCCGCCCGTCTCCGTCGCGTCCAGCGCGGCGGCTCCCCAGGCTGGCAGACAGACGGCATAGCCGAGACCCGCGACAACGACGAGGTTCATCGCGAGAAGCGGGTTGCTCGTCTGGCTGAGGGCGAAGTAACCTAGCGCGGCCATCGCCAGCCCGCCGATGAGCGGCACCTGCCGCCCGAAGCGGTCGGCAATATGGCCGAACCGGATGGCGAGGAACGCGGCGACGGCGATCGGGACGACGAGCATCAGTGCAAGGACCTGCACCTTGGTCTGGAGGACTTCGCTGGTGTAGGCGCCGATGACCGGCACCTGCACTGTGGTCCCCATGCTGAGCAGCAGGGCGATGCTCGCGAGCAGCACGACCTGGATCGAGAGCAGCGCGCGGTACGAACCAGTGCGCTTCGTCGCAACGGCCTCCGCCGGCGCGTCTCGTCGCTCCTGCGCCTCGGTGCGCGACCCCTGGTAGGCAAACGCCAGGGCGAGGCCGGTGAAGAGGAGGCAAGCCACAAACGCACCCTGATACGAGATGACGTCGATGAGGGTCACTCCCGCCAGCGTGCCAACGCCTAGGCCGACGAGGTGCACGAGGTTCATCATGTTCAGCACACGGGCCCGCTTGTCGGGCTCATGTGTGTCGCCGACACAGGCCATGATCGCGGGCCAGACACCGGCGGCCCCGACCCCGTAGAGCGCCGAGAATACCAGGAACGACATCGGGTTCTGGACCTGGAACATCAGAATCACCGAGAGGAGCGAGACCCCGATCCCGAACGTCAGCGTGCGTCGCCGGCCGATGCGGTCAGAAAGCCAGCCAATGGGCGTCTGGCACACAAACCGAGCGCCGGCGTAGATCGCGAGCGCGTAACCGGGGAAGGCCGGGTTCGCCTCGAGCTGTTCAGGAAGGTACTGCTGGGCGAGCGACAGCATGAACACGCCGATCGACGCTTGCCAGAGGAACACAGTCAGTGACAGCTGAGCGGTCGCCCACCCATACGGGGCGAGCCGCGACTTCGCGGTCTCGAGCATGAAGTCTCCTGTGAAAGCCGAGCGCACCGCCGTGGCGGGCGCAACCCTAGTGTCTAGTACTAGGTTCGGCCGCAAGAGGGGATGTCGGTAGCCTAACGGGGATGATGTTCAAGGGCAAGAGCCGATGCGCCCAATGCGCCGGCCTTACTCCCTCCAAGGGCAGCCGTCGAGATCGTGACGTCCTCCAGGACTTGGTCAAAGCCGCCCTCGTTCGTCGTCGTCAACGCCGGCTCCAGGTACAGTTCGCCGAGGCCGATGAGGCCACCGCCCAGGATCAGGGCCTCCGGGTTGAAGATGTTCAGGAGACCGATGAGGCCGAGGCCCAGATAGCGACCGGCCTGCTCGATGATCTCGCGCGCGACCTTGTCGCCCTGCCGCGCGGCCTCGAGGACAAGCTCCGCGGTTAGGCCATGGCCCGCCGCGAGCTCGCCCATCTTTGCGCTGCGCCCCTCGTCGACTGCAAGCCTCGCATCGCGCTCGATAGCCGTTCCCGACGAGAGGGCCTCCAGGCAGCCGCGGCCGCCGCAGTTGCAGCGCGGCCCGTCGGGCACGAGGACCATGTGCCCTACCTCGCCGGCGGCGCCGGACGCGCCGCGATAGATACGACCATCGATGATGATCCCGCCACCGATCCCCGTGCCGAGCGTGACGTAGACAAGATGACGCTTGCCCTGCCCTGCCCCATACCGGAGCTCGCCGTAGGCCGCCGCGGCGGCATCGTTTTCGAGGAGCGTGGGAATGCCGACCTGCGCGCGGACAAGCGTGACGAGCGGCACATCGGTCCAGAAGAGGTTGGGCGCCTCGGTGATCACGCCGCGTTCCGGATCGCACGGGCCGGGTGTTGAAATCCCGAAGCCGACCATGTCCGCCATGCTGCGGCCCGCCTGTTCGAGGGCGACGCGCGCAGACTCTACGATCCGCTGGACAACGGCGTCAGTGCCGTCTTCGGGCAGCGTCAGACGACGGTCGTCGCCGAGGACCTGTCCATCGACGTCTGCCACAAGCGAATAGATCTTGGTACCGCCGAGGTCAACGCCGATAGCAAATTCCTTTGTCACCGCTGAGCTCCGGCAGCGGTGGCGGCTCCCATCTCGATCGCATCGCGATAGACGGCTTCGTACTCCTGCGCGGCCGGGCCCCAGGAGGCGTCCCGGCTCATGGCGCGCCGCTGCAGGTTTCGCCAGGCGACCTTGTCGTCGAACCCGCGCAGGGCGTCGTGCAGGGCAGCCAGCGCCCCCTCAGCCGTTTCATCGTCGAAGAGGAAGCCGGTGCCAACGTCGCGAGCCTGGTCGTGCTGGTCGACTGAGTCGGTGAGGCCTCCGGTGCGGCGCACGACCGGCGGCGCCCCGTAGCGCATGGCGATCATCTGCCCGAGGCCGCACGGCTCGTAACGCGAGGGCATGAAAAAGATGTCGCAGCCGCCGTATATACGCTGCCCCAACGGAGCGTCGAAGGCGACGCGGACGGCAACTGAATCAGGGTGGCGCTCTTCGAGGGCACGCACCGCCGCGACATTCTCATCGTCGCCCTGGCCGAGGACCGCGACCTGCACGGCGTCGCTCGCCAGGAGTTCGTCTAACGCCTCGGCCCCGAAGTCGATGCCCTTCTGCCTGAAGAGGCGGGTGACCATGGCGATGATGGGGATGCCCGGGTCCACGTTCAGGCCGAGCTCGCGCTGAAGCGCGAGCTTGTTCTCGACTCGGGCGACGAGATTACCGGCTCCGAAGTTGGCCACCAGAGCGGCGTCGGTTGCCGGATCATACTCCTCCGTGTCGATCCCGTTGAGGATGCCGCGGAAGCGATCCGCTTTCGCCCGGAGCAGGTCTGATATGCCTTCGATGTCCTCGCCCGCGAGGAGCTCTTCCGCGTGAGTCGGGCTGACCGTCGTCACCTGATCGGCGTGCTGGATGTTCAGGCCGAGTGAACTCCGCGTTTCGGGTACATCGACCAGGTCATGCCGTTCCGCGAACCCAGACGTGAACTCACCGGCAAAGCCGGCGTTGTGAATGGTCGCGACGCGACCGCAACGAGCCCAGGGATGCGCCGGATTGTTGACCACGAGCGAAGCGAGGAAGCCAGGATGGGAGTCGTGGAGGTGCAGAACGTCAGGCTGCCATCCGAGCAGCTCGGCGCCTTGGGCAAGGGCCTCGCAAAATGCGTAGAACCGATCGAGGTCGTCCTCGTATCCGTAGAGGTCGTCGCGTCCGAACGAGGGTGCGTGCTCTACCAGGTACACCGGAACGTCTCCGACCCTGCTCTCCCAGAGCGCCCCTGGGCCCGCATCGCCGATCTTGCGTGCCTCCGTTTCGATTGATGAGTAGTACGGGATCGCCACGCGGACGTCGAGCCCGCACTCGGCAAGCGCCTTCGGGAGACCGCCGCCCACGTCCCCAAGGCCACCCACCTTCACCAGCGGCGCCATCTCGGCTATCGCGAACAGGACGCTGATCGACATGGCCGAAGCATAGCACCGTCCGCACGTACAGAGAGCCGGGCGCGTTGGGGCGCCCGGCTCTTCGTCGTACGTTCTTCGTGCCGAACCGCTACATGGGTGGCATGCCGCCCATGCCGGGCATCCCTCCGCCCGGCGGCATACCAGGCATCGGCTGTTTCTCCTCGGGCGCGTCGGTCACGAGACAGTTCGTAGTCAGTACCATGCCGGCGATGCTCACAGCGTTCTCGAGGGCCGAGCGGGTCACCTTGAGCGGGTCGATGATGCCACGGTCCTGCATGTTGCCGAAGACGTCCTCGCGGGCGTCATAACCTTCGCCCTTCTTGAGTTCCTTCACGTGCTGGACGATTACGGAGCCGTCCTTACCCGCGTTGATCGCGATCCGCCGCATCGGCTCCTCGAGACCGCGGCGCAGGATGTTGGCGCCTGTGGCTTCATCGCCGGACAGTTTGACACCGTCCAGCGCGCCGACCGCGTTGATGTACGCGACGCCACCTCCCGCGACGATGCCTTCCTCGACCGCGGCCCGCGTGGCGGACAGCGCGTCTTCCACGCGGTGCTTCTTCTCCTTGAGCTCGACTTCCGTAGCCGCGCCGACCTTAACGACAGCAACGCTGCCTGCGATTTTCCCGAGCCGCTCCTCGAGCTTCTCGCGGTCCCAGTCGGACGTCGTGGTCTCGAGCGCGGTTCGGATTTGGCTGACCCGGCCCTGGATGGCGGCCTTCTTGCCTTTGCCTTCGATAATCGCTGTCTCTTCCTTGCTGACGACGATCCTGCGCGCGTGGCCCATGTCTGAGAGCTCGACGGCATCCAGCGTGCGGCCGAGCTCGTCGCTGATCACGGTTGCGCCGGTCAGCGCGGCGATGTCGCCGAGGTTTTCCTTCCGGCGGTCGCCGAACCCAGGCGCCTTGACGGCGACGACGTTGATCGTGCCCCGCAGTTTGTTAACGGCGAGCGTGGCCAAAGCCTCGCCCTCGCAGTCCTCACAGATGATGAGCAGGTTCTTGCTCTGCTGCAGGAGCTTCTCTAGCCACGGCAGAATGTCCTGGACGTTCGAGAGCTTCTTGTCGGTCACGAAGATGTACGGGTCCTCGATGACGGCCTCCATCTTCTCGGAGTCGGTCACGAAGTACGGGCTGATATAGCCGCGGTCGAAGGCCATTCCCTCGACATACTCCGTCTCGGTCTGGATGCCCTTGGACTCCTCAACGCTGATGACGCCATCCTTACCGACCTTTTCCATCACTTCGCCGATCAGCTCGCCGATTTCGTTATCGGCGGCCGAGATGGACGCGACCTGCGCCATGCGCTCGCGCGTGGTGACCTTGGAGGCGTCCTTCTGGAGCTGCTCGATGACGGCTCCCGCGCCCTTCTCAATGCCGCGCTTGAGCGCCATCGGATTCGCGCCGGCGGCGACGTTCTTCAGGCCTTCGGTCACGATAGCCTGCCCGAGGACCGTCGCGGTCGTGGTGCCATCGCCGGCCACGTCGTTGGTCTTCGAGGCGATCTCCTTCGCGAGCTGCGCGCCGATGTTCTCGAACTTGCCTTCGAGCTCGATATCCTTGGCGATCGTCACGCCGTCGTTCGTGATGCTGGGCGCGCCAAAGGTCTTGTCCAGCACGACGTTCCGGCCCTTGGGTCCCAGCGTAATCTTGACCGCGTCGGCCAGCGCGTCAATGCCTGACTTCAGCGCGTTCCGCGCTTCGTCATCGAATACAAGCTGCTTGGACATAGCTGTAACCTCTCCTTAAGAAGACTTCAGGAAGCGTTGGTGCGTGCGCCGCACCTGCAACCGTAGTTGTACAAAACGCCCCGTAACGGGGCAAGTACGGCTTCGCCACCCGCTAGGCGGCACCAGAGGGGTCGATGAGGGCCGGCCGGCGCTTCGCGACCTGGCTGAGCGCGTCCGGGCTGACCTGGAGGATGGCTGCGTAGCGACGCGCGTTCTGGAGGTGATAGTTCTCGCCCGAGTCGCGATAGGCGTTGATGCTGTCCAGCATCTTGTCGGCGATAAGGTTCATGTCGAAGCCCATGATGTAGCGCTCGGCCATCTCGTTGAGGGCGCCCAGGTAGACCTCGAAGTAGGTGGAGAGCTTCGACAGGGTCGGCCGCTGCGCCGTGTCCTCGGCGAGCTCGTGTTCGGAGGCCATCCTGTAGAATCGCTTGCCCGTCGAGACGAAGTAGCTGCGGTCGACGAACGCGACCGTCCGGCCCCAGCGACGCTTCCGGCTGCGGAAGGCCTGCGGAAAGACGCCGGTGATGAACAGCGAATTGTCCCCGTACTTGCGGTAGGCCTCGAAGAGGTTCTGGAAGTGCTTGAGCTGAGCCATCTCCTGGAGAAGGTCCGAGAGGTAGAGCAGCGAGAGCCGGCCCTGGCGATTGATGCTGAACAGCTCTCGCGTGAGGAGATAGCGGTCGAGCAGACTCCCGAGATAGTCCACGATCGAGGCGTCGGTGCTCGACCGTTCAACGTAGAGCACCTTGATCACGAACAGATCGAACAGTGTCTGGGAGGAGACGGTCGTGATCTCGCCGATGTCGTCGTAGAAGACGCTGATGAGATCGTCGACGCGCCGCGCGAAGCGCCGGTCGGCGACGTTCTCGCCGTCGTGCTCGGCGATGATGCTCTTGAGGTCGCGGACTGCCGCTTCGATCATCAGCACCTCCCGATAGGAACTATCCTACCGCGTGCGCTGTTTAACCGTCGGCTCGGACGAACATCACCATGATTAGGGATCGGCCTACCCGCCTGGTCAGGCCACAGCCTCCTGTTTGGATTCGTTCCGGGGCTCGCGGCGGTCCCACGTGAGATAGTCGCGCTCCTGGTGGCCGATGTAGAGCTGGCGCGGACGCGCGATCTTCTGTTCCGGGTCGAGCAGCATCTCCTGCCACTGCGCGAGCCAGCCGGCTGTGCGGGGGATGGCGAAGAGCACCGGGAACATCGTGACCGGGAACCCCATCGACTGGTAGATGATCCCAGAGTAGAAGTCGACGTTCGGGTAGAGCTTGCGCTCGATGAAGTACTCGTCCTCAAGCGCGATCTTCTCGAGCTCCAACGCCACGTCAAGCAGTGGGTTGCGCCCGGTAACCTCGAAGACCTGGTGGGCGAGGTCCTTGATGATCGATGCCCTCGGGTCGTAGTTCTTGTAGACGCGATGGCCGAAGCCCCACTGGAGGTCATGCCCGCCCTTCACACGCTCGATGAACTCCGGCACGTTCTCGACGTTCCCGATCGCCGTGAGCATGCGCAGCACCTGCTCGTTGGCGCCGCCGTGGAGCGGGCCGTAGAGGGCGGCGCAGGCAGCCGCAATCGCCGAGTACGGGTCGACTTCGGAGCTGCCGACGGACCGCATCGCGTTCGTGCTGCAGTTCTGTTCGTGGTCGGCGTGGAGGATGAACAGCACGTCGAGCGCGCGTTCCAGGATCGGGTCCGGAATGTACTTCGGCTCCGACATCTTGTAGAGCATGCTGAGTAAGTTGCCCGTGAAGCTCAGGTCGTTGTCGGGGTAGACGTATGGCTGGCCGAGGCTGTGACGGTATGCGAACGCCGCGAGGGTGGGCATCTTCGCGATGAGCCGCTTGATGTTGAGGTTTCGAACCTCTTCGTCGTAGATGTCCTTCGAGTCAGGATAGTGTGTCGAGAGCGCGGCGGCGGTGCTCACCAGCATTCCCATGGGGTGCGCATCGTAGAGGAAACCATCCAGGGAGCGTTTGCTGTTTTCGTGGATGTAGGTGTGGATCGTGATTTCGTGCTCCCACTGCACATACTGCGCCCGTGTCGGGAGCTCGCCGTTGATGATGAGGTACGCAGTCTCGAGGAACGTGCTCTGGGAGGCGAGCTGCTCGATCGGGTAGCCGCGGTAGTGCAGGACCCCGCGCTCACCGTCGATCTCGGTGATGGCGCTGCGACACGAGGCCGTGTTGACGAAGCCGGGATCGTAGACCATCATCCCGAAATCGTCTTCGGCGACTTTGATCTGACGGAAATCCATTGCGCGCACGGCGCCTTCGTTGATCGGCAGTTCGTACGTGCGGCCGGTGCGGTTGTCCGTGACGGTGAGGGAGTTCTGGCCCATGTCTGAGCTCCTTTCGTGCCGGCGGGCGGCAGCGGTCGTCACAGTCTCATTATCGTCATGATGCAGGCCATCCGGTGGCCAACCCTAGTGTACCTTGTCGGGAAACGGACCCGCTGGCCGTCAGGCGGGACGCTAGTCGCGCAACTGCTCGGTGATCCGCTCGAAGCGCGTCTCGAGCGCCTCCTGGCGCTCGGCCAAGCCGGTGTAGGAGATCTCCTCCTGCGACGCCATCGCGACGCCGAACGGCGCCTGCACGCGCATCCAGTCGGCCCGCTCCTGGGCGAGCGCCCGGTAGCGGTCCCATGCGAGGTTGCCGAAGACGTCAACCCCGTTCGCGCTGAATTTGCCTTCGCCGCTCACGGAGAAGGCGAGGCAGCTCACGATCGGCAGGCAGTAGGCGCCGGCCACCGGCGTGTTGATCGGGACGGGCATGAGCGGCATCGTGTGGCTGCCACGGGCATCGCCGGTGATGAGCGGCGTGTGGCGGAACGGGTCCGTAATCTCTTCCAAGGCCGGGAAGATCTTCTGATTTCGCACGATCATCACCGGGTCGTCCTTGCCCTGATAGACGCCGGTGATGTTGTGGAGCCGGTCCGTGCTTACGGCGACCGCGACCTCCTCGGGGTACGCCCGGCTGTAGATCTGGGCGACACCGTACCGGTCGATCTGCCGCAGGAGCACGAGGATGTCGATGATCTCCTCCGGGGAGTTGAGCTTGACCACCCTGTGGCTGAGGTCGCCCGGCTCCGCCTTGTGATCCATGTCCTCAATGACAAACGTGTAGCCCTTGCCGACATCGGGACTGAGCAGGAAGCCCGACGAGCGCGACGGGTCCGCGAAGCTCTGGTACAGGGCCATGTTGAAGGCCCCCGGGCCGCACTTGTCGGCAGCGAACACCGCGATCGACTCCGCCGGGCGGTGGTCCGGTAGCTTGTCGAACGTCACCTCGGCGACACCTGGACCCGTCCCTCGCACGTTGCCACTGGGCGCGGTGGCGAGCAGGTCCTGCCCGGCGCCGTAGTTCCCTTCCTCTTTGGCGATCTCGGCCGCCGCGTCAAAGCAGGCGCGGCAGGCCTTGTGGACGGTGCTGGAGCCGCTACCCATGGTGTGGGTGGCGATGATGGCGATATCGTCGCCGGTGCTCGTGACTTTGTGGTCGATGACCCAGTCTTCGAGGGAGATCAGGCGCTCCACCTCATCGAACATCCTCTTCGACGGTTGGGTGTGTCCGCCGGGCGAACCACAGTCGGCCTTGATAACCGTAAACGTCAACTGGTCTGGCAAACGAAGCTCCTCAGGCTACATGTAGGACGTGCACAGGACGAAGCACCCCTGCCCGGGGTACGTTCTCTCATAACGAGCATTCCACGACCGAACGCGTCCTACTTCCCTGCGAGCCGATGCCGTGGAACAGCCATATCAACCCCACTGTCAATAGGCGGAGCCATCCTACCAGCGGTTTCTTGGGGGTGTCAAGAATCCTCCGCTTCAACCTAAGGAGCTGACCGCCGTATAATGGTGAGGTGCACCTTGCTGCATCCGCGACGCGCGCGACGTCTGTCTCTCGACGCCTTTTAGATACGAATCATGCCCGTTAAGACGTGGGTCGGCCGGTTCGCGATCGTCGGCGGCGAAGCCCAGGAGGAAGGCCCCTTTCTCCGCTCTTTCCCTCGACAACGCCCCGACGAGGAGGAAGACGAGCTCTACGTCCTTGTCGAGCCGGTGGGCGACGGCAGCGAGGAGTATGCCGGACAGCTCACCGACGCCATCGGGCGGATGTACCGTCAGGACGCTCTCTCGATCACAGGAGCAGTTCTCCGCGCCATCCAGGCGGCGCACCAGCAGCTGAAAGATTGGAACGCCCGGAGCCTGCCTGAGCACCGGGTCGCCGCCGGCCTGAGCTGCCTCGCCGTTCGCGAGCACGCCGCGTACCTGGCCCAGATCGGTCCGTCGGTCGCCTACCACATTGGAGGCGGACGGTTTCAGCGCGTCGCGCCGGAAGGCCCCGTGGCGGAGCCCCTCGGCCGGCTGGACGCGGCTGAGCCGGTCTTCAGCCGCTACGACCTGGCGCCCGGCGATCTCTTGCTCATCGCCTCGCCACGACTCGACGACCTGATCGATGAAGAGGGCCTCCGCGCCATCCTCCTCCGGGGCGGCGACGACGCGCTCGTCGAACTGTTCCGGCTCGCGAACGAACAGCAAGACTTCTGCCTTGTGCTGCTGGCCTGCGTCGTCGAGGCGGACGAGGCCCAGCCATCTGCGACGCCGGGCGCGGCCGGTGGCGGCGCTGTCGCGACGGCGGCAGCAGGCGCCGCCGCCGGAGCCGCGGCCGCGGGCATGGCCGGCGTCCCGCGGCCGGCCGTGGACGCGGACGAGCCGGCCGCCGAGGCCGCCGTCGAGCCGGGCGAGCACGAGCCGGAGCCGGCTGTCATCGAAGCCCCGGCGCTCTCCCGCGAGCCGGTGGACGCGGCGGCCGGCGGGGAACCGAACGTCCGCGTCCGTGGCCCTGGTGCCGACATCCGCTACACACGTTCCGGGGGCATCCTGGCGTCCCTGCCGAAGATCCCCTTGCCGGTGTTGGTGATCGCCCTCATCGTGGCCGTCGCCGCGATCGCCGCTGTGTGCTACCTGCCAGATCAGCTACGCGACGACCGCGACGACCAGTTCTCCGCCAGCATGGAAACGGCGCGGACAGCCCTGGACAACGCGGAGGCGAGCGACGACCCCGGCGAGCAGAGGACGTACCTGGACGAGGCTTCAGCAGCGCTCCAAGAAGCGGAGAGCCTCGAGCCCGACAGCCCTGAGGTCGCGGAGCTGATGGCGGAGCTCCAGGCGCTCGAGGCGTCGCTTGACGCGGAACTGGAGCTGACTGACCTCGAGCTGATCGTCGACATCAGCGAGCGGGTGCCAGGCGCCGTTTCGCCCAAGGACCTGGCCATTGGCGGCGGCGGGGCATACTTCCTCGACCGCGAAGGCGGCCGCGTCATCGCCGTCTCGCTCTTGGGGCCGGACCCCGAGCCGTTCGTGCTGCTGGAAACGGGCGCGCCCGTCGGCGAGATCCTCGCCGGGCAGCCCCAGCACATCGCCTGGGCCGAAGACCTCAACGCGCTGCTCGTCCTGGACGACCAGCGCAACCTGTTTGCGGTGACGCCGCCGGAGGCGGCCCGCCTGCTGACCGTGCGGAACTCCGACACCTGGGGCTCGGTCGATGGCATCGCCTACCGGGACGGGCTCTTCGTCCTGGATCGGACCGGCGACCAGGTCTGGTTCTACCCGACCGTAGACGGCGGGTTCGACAGCGAGCAGGTCCCGATGGTGAACGCCGAGCTCGAGGATGCGGTCGAGCTGGCGGTCGGCGACATGATCTACCTCGTGATGGCCGGCGACACGATCCTGCGCTTCCCGCAAGCGGACCCGGAGCCGTTCACACAGGAGGGCATCGACGATCCGCTCTCCGCGCCCGCCTCGCTCACCCCCGTCTCCGATCCTGGCGAAGTCCTCGTCGCCGACCGCGGCAACAGCCGGATCGTCGTGTTCACGCCGGAGGGGACCTTCATCCAGCAGTTCGTCAGCACGACGTTCACGGATCTGCGCGCCATCTCGGTCGACGAGCAGAACGACCTGCTTTACATCCTCGTCGGCGGCATCCTCTACCGGACGCCCCTCCCCGACCCGCCGCCCTCAGGGGGCGAACCCGACGGGACGCCGGGCGGCACACCCGGCGCTGCCGGCGGCACGCCAGACGACGCGGACGTGCTGACCTATGAAGTCGTGACGCGTGAGGACGTCAGCGTCAGCGACGTGATCCGGATCGTGTTTCGGGTGCGCGTCTCAAGCGAGCCCACGCAGCCTGAGCTCGAAGAGGTCGCGAACCAGCTCATTGAAGGTGAGACGTCGCAGAACGATGTCAACGCGCTCGGCTTCTTCTTCTACCTCCCCGATACGGACACGAACGGCCCCTACACTGCCGGAACGGGCGACTGGGCGCCGAACGGCGTCTGGGAGGACGCCGATACGGTGGTCGCAGGCGACTACAGCACGCACCAGCTCACCGTCGAAGCCGGCAGCATCCTCCCGCCGTGAAGGTCCTGGGGATCGAGACATCCTGCGACGAGTCGGCGGCTGCGGTCGTCGAGGACGGGCGTCGCGTCCTCGCGAACGTGATCGCCTCGCAGGCCGAGCTGCACGGCCGCTACGGCGGTGTCGTGCCAGAGGTCGCTTCGCGCCAGCACCTCGAGGCGCTGCTGCCCGTGATCGAGGCGACGCTCGCCGAGGCGCGCTGCGCCTGGCGCGACATCGACGCGATCGCCGTCACGTCCGGCCCGGGCCTCGTCGGCGCGCTGCTCGTCGGCGTCAACGTCGCCAAGGCGATCGCCTACGCCAACGACCTGCCGCTGATCCCGGTCAACCATCTGGAGGCCCACCTCTACGCAAACTGGGTCGACGGCGGCGCAGACCCCGAGCTGCCGGCCGTCGGCATGATCGTCTCTGGCGGCCACACGGACCTCGTCCTCATGACCGGGCACGGCGAGCTCAGGCGCCTCGGCCGCACGCGGGACGACGCCGCGGGCGAGGCCTTCGACAAAGTCGCGCGGCTCCTCGGCCTCGGCTTCCCGGGCGGGCCGGCCATCGAACGCGCCGCCGCCGGCGTCTCCCCAGGAGGGATCGGCCTGCCGCGGGCCTGGCTCGGCGAGAGCGATGACGTCAGCTTCAGCGGGCTCAAGACCGCTGTCTTGCACGTCGTCCGCGGCGAGCGCGGCCCGCCGCCGGCCACCGAGCGGACAGCGGCCGCGTTTCAGGAGGCCGTCGTCGATGTGCTCGCGACGAAGGCCGCGAAGGCCGCCGAACGCGAGGGCGCGCGCACGCTACTGCTATCCGGCGGCGTCGCCGCGAACGGCGAGCTGCGTCGCGTTCTGGCAGAGCGCGCGACGGTGCCGCTGCGCGTCCCGCCGCCCGCGCTCTGCACCGACAACGGCGTCATGGTCGCCGCCTGCGCCTACTTCCGCTCCAAGACCGCCGGCATCGACCTCGACGTTACACCGAACCTGCCGGTCGCCTAGTCTACGAAAACAGACACGTCCCGCACCCGCCCTGCGTGCACTCGGTCTTGAAGAGGGCCAGCAGCCCCTGCTGGCGGAGCGCGCTGAGCGGCATCCGCATCTCGTTGCCCCAGAGGTTGCGTTCGAGGAAGGCGAGGCGACCGTAGCGGCCGGGCGCGGGCAACGTCTGGTAGACGCGCTCGACACGCCGCTCCAGCAACACGTCCCCAGCCAGCGCCGCCCGCGCTGCGGCCCAGGGCAGGACGGCGTTGACGAGCAGCTCGATGGCGCGTCCGCGTCCGATGAGCGCGCCCGGCGAGCGCATCGCCGTGCGGCCGGGGCACACGTGCGTATCCCAGTAGCCGTCTGACGGCACGGTCCAGGCTTCGACCAAGCTTCTCGCGTCCCTCCGGAATGCGTCCGTGCGGCCGGCCAGCAGGCTCCGGTGGCGCTCGAGCAGCCGCGCGAGGCCGGCGAGCCGGCGTGCGGGGTGGTTCGCCGGCCGCGCCGGTGCGGGCGTGTCGGCGCCGGCTCGGGCTCTCTGGCCGAGCCGGGCCCAGGTTTCCGCGAGGGCGCGCGCGTGCGGATGCCTGTCTGCGATTCCCTCCTGAAGGAAGCCTGCCATGCCGAGCAGTGCCGCTTCGGCGCCAAGCTCACTCGCGAGGACCGCGCAAAGGCCCTCCCAGACCGCCGTGCCTGAGAGACACTCCGGGAGGGCGCCGCGGCCGAGCGCGGCAGGAACGAGCGCGCTGAACAGCGCCGCGCCCGCGCCGTCACGCCCGATGGCGGCAGCGAGCTCGGCCTTGCGCTCCTCGAAGCGCCGGGCCCCGAAGTCATCCAGCGCTTCGAGCAGGCGCTCGGGGCCCATGCGTTCCAGCGCGTGCACACAGGGTTCCTGCCACGCCTGCGGGCGGAGCAGCCAGTCGGTGAGGTCTTCCGACCAGACGCGCGTAGCTGCCGCCAGCTCGATCACCGGCACGCGCTGGCCGTTCGCGAGCAGCGTGTCGGCGCCGATGTCGTCCTCGAAGACGACATGCAGCATGACGTTGTCGTACCGCGCGTCCTGATGATGGCCGTGACCGCGGAAGTCCGTCGCCCGGACGTGAAGTTCCACATCTCCAAGGCCCGTGACGCCGGCCGCGATCTCGATTCTTGCCCAGCGGAAGTCCGGCCCCGCACCGCGCCCGGCGATGCCAGGATGCAGCACCGTGACGGGCTGGCCGCTCGTGGTGACCAGCGCCGCCTCGGGGATGCGTTGCGTGGCCCAGAGCTCCGAAAGCACGCGCTCCGGCGGCAGCCCCTGCGCGCCGCCGTACTCCGCCCGCGGCTCGCGGACGGTGAACGCGCTCATCCGTCCTCCTCCCCGGCCTCCTGGCCGTAGGTGAACTCGGCACGCTCGGCGACAAGGTTGAGCAGCTTCTCCGAGGCGCCGCGCGGCCGGTAGCGGTCCGTTTCCCACTCGCTGACCGTCTGCTGCCGGACGTTTAGCTCTTGCGCAAGCTCGCCTTGGGTGGCCCTCAGGTGCTCTCGGAGCGCCCGGACCCGCTTAGCGTCCCACGCAGCATCACGCGTCGCCATGGGGCGATCTTACACGCTACCGTGTATCCGGTCAATCGCCGAGGAGGCGGGCGGCGGCGGCGTATGGGTCGAGGTCGCGGCTGGCGACGCGTTGGATGAGCTCCTCGAGGGTGCCGTCCGCCAGCGGGCCAGCAAGAGCCGCATCGAGCAAGCTCTCGCGAACGATAGCGAGCAGGTGGCGGCGGGCGCGGTCGGCGCGCTGCTCCTCGCGCCTGCCGGTGTGCTCGAGCCGCTCGCGGTGCTCGTCGATGGCGCCGGCAAGCTCGGCGATGCCCTGCCGTTTCGAGGCGACGGTGGCGAGTACCGGCACCTCCAGACGGCCGCGCGAGGCCGCCGTGGTCGCGGCCTGGAGCTGGCTGAGGAGCGCATCGGCGCCGGGGAGGTCGGCCTTGTTGACGACGAGAATGTCGGCCACTTCCATGATGCCGGCCTTCATCGCCTGGACGTCGTCGCCGGAGGCCGGTGTGAAGACGACAACCGTCGTCTCGGCGGTGCCCGCGATCTCGACTTCGTCCTGACCGGCGCCGACGGTCTCGACGAGGATAAGGTCCTTGCCAAAGGCGTCGAGGACGGCGACGACGTCGGCCGTCATTGCCGCGAGGCCGCCGAGCTCGCCGCGCGTGGCCATGCTGCGCACGAAGATCTCGGGGTCCTTGGTCAGCTCCTGCATGCGGATACGGTCGCCGAGGAGGGCGCCCCGCGTGAAGGGGCTCGAGGGGTCGACGGCGACGACGCCGACAGTATGCCCGCGCTTCCGGAACTCGAGCGCGAGGCCGTTCGTGAGAGTGCTCTTGCCCGCACCGCCCGCTCCCGTGATGCCGACGATGTGCGCGCGGCCGGACCGCTCGTAGACGGCAGCCAGGACGCGCCGGCCTTCTTCCGTGCCGTTCTCGACGAGGGAGACCGAGCGGGCCAGCGCGCGCCGGTCGCCGCTCAGGACGCCCTGGGCAAGCTGGACGGGGTCGGGATCGGCCGCGCGGCTCACCGGCTAGCCGCCGTCGCGGCGCGTTGCGGCCCAGTCGCGGACGAAAGCAATGATGTCTTGCGTGCTGGCCCCTGGCCGGAAGATTGCCTGGAAGCCAAGGTCCTTGAGAGCCGGGATGTCGTCGTCGGGGATAATGCCGCCGGCGAAGAGGAGCACCTCGTCGGTGTCGATTCCGCGGTCCTTCAGCGCCTGGACGACGCGCGGGAAGAGCTCGGCGTGGGCGCCGGAGAGGATGCTGAGGCCCACGACTTCGACGTCCTCCTGAAGCGCTGCCTCGGCGATCATGTCCGGCGTCTGGCGGATGCCGGTGTAGATCACCTCCATGCCGGCGTCGCGCAGGGCGCGGGCGACGACCTTGGCGCCGCGGTCGTGGCCGTCGAGGCCGGGCTTGGCGATGAGGACGCGGATGGGACGTTCGGTCGTGTCTGGAGCCATGGGCCGATTATGTCGCGGCTCGACCTTCGTAGCAAGTTGGGAACGAGGAAGCTGGAGTGAGGAAGCTGGCACGGGTGGCTAAGCGCAGATCCGCTGACTCACCTAAATAGATAGACGCTTCACGCATCCGTCAATTCTCCCTATCTGCTGTCGTTCTTCTGCCGATTATGCAGATAGGAGGCACGATAGGTGACTTCGGTCTTTGCATGGCTGGGAGCCGGGCTCCGCGCGCCGGCGCGGCACATCCGCTGGAAGATCATCGCGCCCTACGCGGTGCTGACGCTCGTGCTGGCGGTGGCCGGCACGTACATCGCGACGCGGATGGTCACGGGTTCGCTCGAGGAGCGGTTCGAGAACCAGCTCGCCGAGGCGGCGCGCGTGACGTCGGACTCAGTGGTACGGCGCGAGCGGCAACATCTTGAGCTGGTACGCGGGATCGCGTTCACGCAGGGTGTGCCGGCGGCGATCAACGACCAGAACGCGCGCGCGGTCGAGCGGCTCGTCGAGCCGCTGGCGGCGAACTCCGGCGCCGAGATCTACGAGGTGCTGAACGCCGAGGGGCGGCGTGTGTCCGGCGGACGGCTCGCGGACCAGGAGGAGCTGACGTACACGCTGCTGGCCGACGGGACC
>Ga0075326_1000111_pt1 | contig 16889 bp, 18 predicted proteins | sample MayberrySE_Catta_3_FD_120052 | JGI IMG/M metagenome (GOLD analysis project Ga0075326, IMG submission 120052) | Natural and restored wetland microbial communities from the San Francisco Bay, California, USA, that impact long-term carbon... | ecosystem: Environmental > Terrestrial > Soil >...
AATTGGCGCCAATTGACGCCCACTACACATCCGTGGGTTCTTGGCCGGTAACAACAAGTGAAATGGCGCGCTGCCTCACAGCCATTAGTTAGACAGAGGAGCAAGCGTCATACCAGGGTTGATGAGCTGCGCACGATTAGCGTCAACTTTGCCATGAGAACATAGCCAACTGTCCCATGAGCATCGGTATCTGTAACAGTCTTGCGACAGCCGGGAGAGAAATCGTGCTAAAATTGCGACAAAGTCCGGACAAAAATCAATAATCTCACCTCCGCTTGTACATGCCTAGTCACGAAGGGGATTTGATTTCACAGCTGTATGTTGAAAACTACTTGCTTGAAGGCCGGACCTCGAATTTCGCCCGCAGCCATCGAGCTCTGGCATAGGGTTTGCGGCTGCGAAGTTCGTCCCGACCTAATGTCCCTTCCAGGATGACGCATAAGATGACGGTTTTCGCATGATCGTTGAAATAACGAGCAGCGTTGCCGTCCCTTCAAAGAGGAGGTTCTTACATGGCAAGACGTAAAAGATTCACCCCGGAATTCAAGCGTGAAGCAGTTCGGATGCTGCAAAGCTCGGGTAAGGCGCCGGCCGATATAGCACGGGATTTAGGAATACACCGTAACCAGCTTTACAAGTGGAAGGAGCAATTTGGCAACGGGGGATCAAGACCGACTGCTGACAGGCAATTGCGCTTCGATGATGGCGGAGATGAGTTGACACGACTCAAACGCGAACTCGAACGCGTGAAAGAAGAGCGCGATGTCATGCGAAAAGCAGCCGCTTACTTTGCCAAGGAGCTCGGGTAGCTGCTCCTAACCCAGACGTTTGTTCGGTGCTCGACGCTATCGCTACTGGTAAACGGAAGTCCTCCGCATTCCGGTGATACAATATTACTCTTAAGGTTTCTGGTTTGCGCCATCATCTTGTCGCCACCCGCGGGACGTCCCAACTGTGCTGCGTCGAACCCATTGCATCGCGGCACATAGGTTGGTCGGCTAATAAGTATAAACGAAACTCGAAGCTACTTCGGGTCGATAAACTCGGGGATTGATCGAGGTCGGAAAAGGAGCATTTCATGAAAGCAAGGTTACTTCCCTTAAGTGCACTGCTGAGCGGCTGGATCGTCCTGTCCTGGAGCATCGACAGTCGCGCGCAAATAGTCTTGGACCAGGAAGAAGCAGCAAAGACTCTGGCGATTCGCAATGTAACGGCAACACCGTCATTGGTCAGCGGTGAGATTGTCAATCGAACACCGCATCTCGCCCGTGATATCGAGCTGGTATTTCAATTCCACTGGCTGTGGAAGAATGAATTCAAACCGGGCCGGGAGTCTCCTGGCCGGACGGAAATCCTCAAGATGGCAAAGGAACTGAGACCCGGAGAATCGATAGGCTTTCGCTACACCCCGGATCCGCCGTTGCCGAATCGCGGCGATGGTTGGTTCGAACCCGAGGTAACGATCGGGGCGTTCACGGTGGTGATTCCATCCGCGAATATGACGTCACGGTGACCCGACCCATGAAAAATCGAAGTGGATGAAACGCCAGAAGCCAGCCTTTCAGGGTTTGTTGCTTACCTGCGCTACGCCGCTGAATGCGCGTTAGTGCAAGATTACCTCGCCCGATTAGTTTGGCGCTCGCACTCAAACTAAGCCGCCGGCCTGTCTCGACCCTAAGCCGGCGGCTAGAACAACCTTCACGCTACGGCACGCACGGCCGCTGGTGTGATCAGCCGCTGATGCACTGCTTCCCAATTGATATTTTTGAAAAAAGCATCAATGTACTTGGCGCGTTCGGACGGCTTATAGTCGAGCATAAACGCGTGCTCCCAAACGTCCATGACCAGTATCGGCTTGAATCCCGAAGGAACCCCGTCTTGGTGCAAGGCGATCCAGTGATTAGAAAGTTGCTCGGTTACCGGATCCTGATACAAGATCGCCCAACCGACGCCGCGCATCTCGCCGACGGCGGTAAAAGCTTCTTGCCAGTTTTCGAAACTTTCAAAACATGACTCGAGCGCCTGCTTGAAATCACTCGACGGGTTGCCTTTTCCTTTCGATGCGAGATTTTCAAAATAGTACTCGTGCAACACCATGCCGCCAAACTCAAAACCGAGCCGGCGTGTCAGTTCCGCGTATGCGGGATCTTTACCGGATGCCTGATTCTTTCGAATGATGGCGGAGATTTGCTCCATCAGTAGATTGCTGTTCTTAACGTAACCCTCGTACAGCCCGAAATGCGTCTCCAGGGTCTGGTCCGATATTCCGTCGAGCCCGCTGAGCTTAAACTCCTTTGCCTTGTAAGTCGTTTTCGCCATTTTCTATACTCCCTTCTAGCCTAATTGGATCTACCTCTAAAGTAACGCAAACCCAGTACCATCTGATTAAAGTGACGCCAAACCCAGTACCATCTGATCGTTCGTTGCTGGCATTGTACGTCGGGCGTGTACTGCCTCGGAGCTGCTTATCTACAGGAAACGGCTTTGGCGCTGTATCATAAATGGAACAGCACTCTTGCATCCAATTGCAGTACTGGGATTTTGCAGTACTGGGATTTGGGAATTATGCCGCCTTCATTCTCACGTTTCAGTTGCGCTGGCACGCGCGTTGCGTTGCTCGCTCTCGATCGGCTTATGTTACGTGAAACTGCCAGCAACTCTCCATGGAATACTTCCAGCTGGATCGCACTGCGCTCGTGTTCCGCGGCTGGCAGCTCACCCCGGCACAGATTCTCTGCATCGGGTTAAAACTGATTAACTGCGGACCGCAACAGGAGAACTCCCATCGCCGCTAAGACCCCGGTTCGAGAATCGTTTTCGATATTTTTTACGCGCATCGAAGACGCTATCTATATCGGTCTCGGGCTGCTCCTCGCCGGGATCGCCGCCGCGCTGCTTGTCTCTGAGATCATTTTTTTTACGCAATATATTCTCGCCGGGAATCTATCTGAACACATCGTCATGCTGCTCGATAGAATTCTTTTGATCATTATCTTCGTCGAAGTCTTGTACACCGTCCAAGTCTCGTTTCGTCAACATGTCCTGCAACCGGGCCCGTTCCTGGTGGTGGGCTTGATCGCAGTAACCCGCCGAATCCTCGTTCTAACCGCCGAACTGCCGAAGATAATCAAAGAGAACAGCGATCTGTTCCGAAATGCCCTCCTCGAGCTCGGTCTGCTCACGATATTGATCGTGGCATTAGTGCTTTCTATTCATTTCATCCACCCGCGCGACCCTAGCGAGGCCGCGGAAGAGGGTCTCCCCAAGAAAAAATAGAAGTAACGCGCCAAACGAAACACCTCGGGTAAAACACTGCTGCTCCTTGCGGTACATATCTTGCGTCGATTGCTTTAGCGAGGATCATTTAACGTTTCCGTCACGACTCACACTTCTGACACGACTCGGAGGAGGAACATCATGGATGTCTCACGGCGTGATTTTCTCCGCTTCTCGGCTGCCGCGGCAGGTGGGACGGCGCTGAGCGGGTTGGTAGGCTCAGGCGTTAATTTGGCGCCTGTGGTTGCACGCGCGGAGGAGCTTAGAATTAAAAACGCCAAGGCAACGCCGAGCATATGCCCCTATTGCTCAGTGGGATGCGCCACTTTGGTTCACACGGTCGACGGGAGGATCGTCAATATCGAAGGCGACAACCGCAGTCCCTACAGTGAGGGCACTCTGTGCCCGAAAGGCGCGGCGATTTTTCAGTTGCACGTCAATCCCAATCGACCCACTCAGGTTCTCCATCGCGCGCCTGGAGCGGCGGATTGGGAAGTTTGGAACTTGGAAAAAGCCATGGATCGGGTCGCCGAGCTGGTAAAAAAATCGCGCGACGAGACGTTTATTGAGAAACTGGACAACGGCAAGCTAGTCAATTCCACAACTTCGATTTTTTCGCTCGGCGGAGCAACGCTCGACAACGAATGGAACCACATCCAGCAAAAATTGATGCGTGGTCTCGGTATCGTTCCCATCGAGAATCAAGCGCGCATATGACACAGCTCCAGCGTCCCCGGTCTGGGGACCCGCTTCGGTCGCGGCGCCGCGACGATACCGTATCGCACGATGCAGGACTCCGACTGCGTTGTCTTTATGGGTTCCAACATGGCCGAAAATCATCCCGTCGCATTTCGCTGGCCCATGAAGGCCAAGGTGAACGGGGCAAAGCTGATTCACGTCGATCCCCGCTTCACCCGCACGAGCGCGATGTGCGACATCTATGCACCGATCCGCGCCGGCTCGGACATTGCGTTCCTTGGGGGATTGATCAATTACGTCATTAACAACGAGCGCTGGAACAAGGAGCAGTTCTTCCAGGATTTCCTGGTGCATTATACCAATGCGCCGATGCTGGTCAGCGACGACTTCCAGGATACAGAAGACCTGGACGGCGTCTTTTCCGGGCTCATGCAGTACAAGGGCGGCGTCGACGAGTGGCCTTTCAATGGATTCGTCGGCGAGTACAACAACCGGAGCTGGCAATATGCCGGCACGCAGGCTCAGACGCAGGGATGGCAGGCCGCAACCGCGCGCAGCGGCGAGCAGGAAGTGGGCAAAGAGGGCCAGGGACAGGCACGTAGAGCCGGAGCGGCTGGCGCTGCCGAGAAGGATGGCCAAGCCCGCAAAGCTGGGGCGAAAGGACCGCCCTTCGAGCCGATGGTCCGCGCGCTGCTCCAACCTCCACCGCGCAAAGACGAGACGCTGAAGAACCCGCGTTGCGTTTTTCAGATTCTGAAAAAACACTTCAGCCGCTATACACCTGAAATGGTCGAACGCGTCACCGGCTGCCCGCGCGACACTTTTCTCAAGGTAGCCGAGACCATTCTCGCCAACTCAGGGGCGGAACGGACAACTTCGTTCGCCTACGCGGTGGCATGGACGCAGCACACCAATGGACCGCAGGTCATCGGCTGCTGCGCCTTGCTGCAGTTGTTACTTGGCAATATCGGCCGTCCGGGCGCAGGCATCATGGCGCTGCGCGGCCATGCTTCGATTCAAGGCTCCACCGACATTCCCACGCTCTACCATTCGATCCATGGCTACATGTCGCATCCCTCGGCATTGAAGCCACATGAAACCTTGGTCGATTTTTTGGCCAGCGAGACCCGAACGCGCAGCTATTGGGCCAACTTGCCGAAATTCATGGTGTCCTATCTTAAATCGATGTACGGCGATGCGGCCACGCCTGAAAACGGCTTCGGCTATGACTGGCACCCGAAGATCATCGGCGATCACTCACATATGGCTATGTTCGCCGCCATGGCTGAGGGCAAAGTCAAAGGCATGCTGCTGATCGGCCAAAACCCGGCTACATCTCTCAACGCCAAACTCGAGCGCGCCGGCATGCGCAGGCTCGAATGGCTCGTGGTTAAAGATAATTGGATCCATGAGAGCGCAACTTTTTGGAAGAGCGCGCCGGAAATTAAGAACGGCGAAATCAAAACGGCAGACATAAAAACCGAAATCTTTTTCTTCCCGTCTTCCCAGGTCGCCGAGTACGAAGGCTCATTCACGAATACCTTCCGCATGCTGCAATGGCACTATAAGGCGGCGGTTCCTCCTGGCGACTGCCGCAACGACCTGTGGTTTACCCATCAACTCGCAAAACGGCTCAAGAAACTCTACGCGAACAGCAATGAACCGCGCGACCAAGGATTCAAGAATCTAATGTGGGATTTTGATCCGGACGAAAAGAGCCAGGCGCTGCGCGCGCCGACGGCGGCGGCTAAGGTTGAGAGCGGTGCGACGGGCGGCGCCAGCGCGGATGGTAGAACAGCTGCATCAGGCGCCGGCTCAACTAGCGCGGGTCCGGGTGCGGCGAAGGACCAGCTTGCCGGCGGCGCGCCTGCGCCCGGAGTGCCGCAACACGACGAAGGAGATCCCGACGGGCTAAAGATCCTGCGTGAGATCAATGGCTATTACACCGCCGATCCCGGCAAGCATGTGGCTGGTTTTGCCGATCTGAAAGATGACGGTTCGACCACTTGCGCTTCATGGATTTACTGCGGCGTCTTTCCCGCTCCGGGAGAGAATCGCTCTGCCAATCGCAAACCTGATCCACCCGACGCACCAGGCGGAGCCCAGTTGGGCTGGGGTTATTCATGGCCTGCCAACCGACGGATCATGTACAACCGCGCGTCTGCGGATCTGCAGGGAAAGCCCTGGAGCGAGCGCAAGAAGTACATCTGGTGGGAAGGCGGCAAATGGGTCGGCTACGATGTGCCTGATTTTCCCGCGACTAAACCGCCGACCGCCAAGGCGCAACCGAACGGCATCGGGCTCGATGCTCAAGACGGCAGCGATCCGTTCATCATGCTCGACGGCGGCGTGGGTTGGCTGTACGTTCCCAGCGGTCTCGTTGATGGGCCGCTACCGACTCATTACGAGCCGGCCGAGTCTCCGGTTCAGAACCCTCTCTACAAGCAACAGTCCAGTCCGGTTTTGAAATACTGGAAGACCGATGGAAACCTGTTGGCCGGAGTGGGAGATCCCAAGTTTCCTTACGTGATTACGACCTACCGGCTAACGGAGCACTACCTGGCAGGTGCCATGAGCCGGTGGAATCCCTGGCTTACGGAATTACAGCCCGAGCTATTTATCGAGCTCAGCCCCGAGCTGGCGCAAGAAAAAGGTATTCGCAATCTCGACTGGGTAAGAATCTCGAGTCCACGGAGCCAGATCCGAGCCAAGGCGCTGGTCACACGCCGCATGCGGCCGTTCAACATCGATGGCAAAGTCATCCATCAAGTCGGGATGCCCTGGCATTGGGGCTATGAGGGACTGTCGACCGGCGATGTCGTCAACGAGCTAACGGCGCTGGTGGGTGACCCCAATGTGTCGATCCACGAGGGCAAGGCGTTCGTCTGCAATGTCGAAAGGGCCTAGCCCCTTTCAAATGACGAATCGCAAATCTCAGATCTCAGAGTGAAACTCAGCTATGAAATTTGAGATTTGAGATCGCGACGCAAGGAGCTTTTATGGCTGAACCGATGGGTTTTTACACCGACACTACCGTGTGCATCGGCTGCAAGGCCTGCGAGGTGGCCTGCAAAGAATGGAACCAGCTGCCGGCGACCAACGGCGGTGTGAACACTCTGAGCGGCGACAGTTACGACAATACCCGCACGCTGGACGGCATTCACTGGCGCCACGTGAAATTCATCGAGCAATTCACCGAAGATCGCAAGGACGGCCGCTGGCTGTTGATGAGCGACGTCTGCAAGCATTGCGTCCATGCGGCGTGTCTCGAGGTGTGCCCCACCAACGCGATCATCCGCACCGAATTTGATACCGTCGTCATCCAGTCGGATACGTGCAACGGCTGCCGCGACTGTATCGCGGCGTGCCCGTTCGGCGTCATTGAGATTAATCCTGCTTCCAATACCGCGCAGAAATGCACGCTTTGCTACGACCGGCTCCAAGTCGGCATGGAGCCGGCGTGCTCCAAGGCTTGCCCGACGGATTCGATTCAGTTTGGCACGATCTCGGACCTCCGCAATCGTGCCGAGAAACGCGTGGCCCAGCTTCATCAATCCGGCGAAAAGCGCGCTTATCTTTACGGCGCCGATGAGAAAATGCTCGGCGGGCTCAATTCGTTTTACTTGCTCGTCGACAAACCCGAAGTGTACGGCTTGCCGCCGGATCCGAAAATGCCCTCTCGCAATCTCGTGCCGAGCTCGCTCTATACGATTTTCGGCGCGATTTTAGTAGGCCTGATCGGTCTGTTCAATTTTCGCGACCGGGGTGCAAGAGAGCATGAGGAGGTGCAACCGTGAACGGCGCTCCTTCCAGCACCTACTTTACCGCCTCACCCGACTGGGAATGGCTCATCGTGTTCTATTTCTTTTTCGGCGGGCTCGCGGGCGGCAGCTACTTCCTTGCCGTCCTGCTCGATTTTTTTGGCCGTCCCGAGGATCGGCCGCTCGCGCGTGTGGGCTACTACATCTCTTTTCCATGTATCCTCATAAGCGGAATCTTGTTGACCCTTGACCTCAATCGCCCATTGCGTTTCTGGCATATGCTCGTCGAGCCGAACACTTTTCAACCCATGTTCAAGTACTGGTCGCCGATGTCGCTCGGTTCCTGGGCATTGCTCCTCTTCGGATTGTTTTCATTCATCGCCTTTCTCGGCGCCCTCGCGGAGTCGCGCCGTATAGGCTGGCTAGAGCCTCGAAGTTTGCGACCACCCGGGGCCGTCGGCAGCGTTTTAGCGGTTATCGGCGGCCTACTCGGCTTTTACGTTGCCGGCTACACCGGCGTCCTGCTCGCAGTAACCAATCGTCCGATCTGGTCCGATACTCCCTTGCTAGGGCTGCTCTTCATCGTCTCAGCGGCGTCGATTTCGGCCGCGTTGATGATCCTGTGGGCCGACCGATCGCGCTGGAGTGTCCCGAGTCTGGTCGCCTTGCATCGCATGGATGCCTGGGTCGTCGCGCTCGAGATCATCGTTTTGATCGCCGTGGTCGTTTCGCTCGGCGCGGTCGGCCGAGCCTGGCTTAACTGGTGGGGCGTTCTGCTGTTGATCACGGTTTTGATCGGCATGATCATTCCCTTAGCACTCTATTGGCGGCGCGGCTGGCTCGGCGATTTGAACTTGACCACTTCCGCCGCTCTGGTATTGCTAGGTGGATTTCTGCTGCGGCTGATCATCGTCTTTTCTTCCGAGGCGATTTGATATGCGCATTAAGATCATCCTGACAACCCTTAGCGCCGCTTTACTGCTGCTCGGCTGCGAAAGCCCCGAGGTCAAGCGCACGCGCGGCGGCGGACCGGGCGCCGACCTCGGCTATCGCGGCCAAACGGTGGAAATGCACGCGGGCTCCAAGCCCTACCATGACACCCCGCAACTCATCGACTCTAGATATGCGTTCACCGGCAGTGAGAATAAGCGCGAGCAGCAAGCGAACCGCCAATGAACAGCGCTACAGCAAGTCGTCTGCAAAATTTGCGTTCCGACCATCCCGAGTGGAATCCGTGGCTTTCGGTGGTCGGCCAGACGCTGAGCGAAGCGGGCGAGCCGGCATGGGAAAGCTTCGTTCCAATTGTTTCACGACAACAGCCACGAGCTCCCGCCTTGACGCAAGCGGCCATCGCACTACCAATCGATTTTCTTAATACTTGGATGAAGCGACTCATCCGCAGCGCCGCTGCCAGCGGTACGGCGCAAATGGCCATGCTTAGAAACGTGGAAAAATCCAACGTGGAAGCCGTCCAATTATTTCGCGCGGCGCTTTGCCAAGACATCGAGCAGCTCAAGCAGATTGCGCTCGATTCCGACACGAACCCCACGGCTTTTCAAAGCGTTGCCGAGTTATTGCCGATTCCGTTTCTTCAGGCTTGCGGCCGCCGCCTGACGATGTTGGATAAGACGAATTGGCAGGAGGGTTACTGCCCCTTATGCGGCGCATGGCCGGCGCTCGCTGAAATTAGGGGCATCGAGCGCGCGCGCTATCTTCGCTGTGGCCGCTGCGGCGACGAGTGGCAGATTCATTGTTTGCAGTGTCCCTTCTGCGACGTGAACGATCACGAACAACTGGTCTCGCTGATCCCGCAAAACGGTGATTCGGCTCGGAGTATCGAAGGCTGTAAGCGTTGCTCCGGTTACCTGAAATCATTCACCACGCTCCAAGGCGCGGATAAACTGGGGGTGATGGTTAATGATCTGGCAAGTGTCGACCTCGACATCGCCGCCGTGGAACAAGGATACCAGCGTCCGCCGGGCCCGGGATATTTCCTGGGCGTCAGCGTCGGGTACAACAAAAGCGTCATCCGAAGACTCTTTCCCGGAATTCGATAATGATGCCGCAGAGTGCTTTGGAAACGGTCCGGCCCGCTTATGTCTGTCAAGCCTTGCTCGCCGCGCTGGACGCGTCCGAAGGACGGCGGCGCCGGCGCAAGCGCGATCAGACACCCGACGCGATCGGGCTAGCCATCAAGCGCCGGCTGTTGGAGCAAGCGGTTCGAGAAGATCCCGATCCGGAGATTTTCGAGGGATGGCTGCTGCAGTGCGCTATCTCCATCGAAGATACGCCACAATCACCCGGAGCCGTCGCTGCCATGGGACGCACCGTTTTTGAAGAATGGCGCATGGCGCAGGCGCTGGAGCATTTTAGAAATTGGCTCGAGCAAGGCGCGCCGTCCGACGACCGCCTCGGTCATTCGGCACGATAACTCGACACACTCTCCGCCGTCCGGCTGAACAAAAGCCTCGGCGTCGTGTCGTTCCGCTGATATCCTTGCCATGAGTGGATTTTTTTGAGCTCAGTGTTCACGCTTCGATTTCTCTCACTATGGCCAGAAGAAGCGCGACTAGCGCGCCGCGCTTCGCCCGGTCAGGTCTCGCCAGGCGCGCTCTTGCAGCGCTAAGATCGTCCTTCTGAAACGATCTTGAACTTCCTGGCGGTCGCGTTCTTCCGGGAGCCCCTCGTGAGTGCCACGCTCGATCATCACTGCCTGATTAAATAGTGCGGTACGATCTCCTTCTCTCTGCACCCGCTTGGCGATGAGCGCGATTGCGTCGAGGAGCCGAAGCGTGACCGGACCGCTCGAGCGCCCATACTGCCGAATCATGTCGAACGCCGCCTCGATGACTTCATCGAATCTAACCGGCCTCGCAACAATAACCCGCAACCGATGATCGTCGTCATAACGATAGGCCGCTGGCATGGATCTCTGGGCCAGCCGGCAGAGCGCCGCCGCAAGCCGATCGATGCAATTCATTGCGGTGATCGGATCATTGATTCCGGGTGACAAAGCACGCACCGCGATTTCGACGAGCTGATATATGCCGAACTCGATATCTTGCAGATGGGTACGCTCATCACCGAGGATGAAACACCAGCAAAGCTCGTCTGCAAGTTCCTGGTCTATGCGTCCGGATGGCTTGACTTGTATCAGATCATTGCCTTCGATGATGAAATCACCCGGACGGTATGGCAGAAGAAAGGTCAGATCGTTTTCGCTGGCAAGCGCCATCAATCGATCGTTTTCGACGGATTGCAAGTACCCGGTCTCGCGGCAGGGAATCGACTCGGCGAGGCGCTCAAATTCCCCGGCAAACTCCGGCGTTAAGTCGTGCCCGCCGTCGGCGGGCGGAAGACCCAACGTCTCCGGAAACAATTTGTCAATGCCTTGGGTCAGATCCTCAGCAACCATAGCGATCACTTCGGGGGCTTGAATGGTCACGGCGGCATGATGGATGAAGTAAATCAGCACGCCGAGGCTTACGAGCGCGAGAACCATCGCGAGTGTGACCGAGACCTGCGGCACAAACTCGCTGCCATTGCTGCGAATGGTGCGCAGCACCATCAGCGAATAAGTAAATGTCGCAATAAACGTCCCGAGCACCACCTGGTTACCGCGGTCGCGCATGAAATTCCGCAATAGGCGGGGGCCGAATTGTTGGGATGCCAGGGTCAATGCAACGATCATAACCGAAAACGCGACGCCGGCGACGGTAATCATCGAGGATGCGATCGCCGACAGAACCTCGCGCGCTCCCTCGGGACCGCCGCCGTACGCCCACTCGGAGCCCTGGCTGATGGCGTCGTCGAGCCCGATGGCGGCTAAAGCGAGCCCGACGGCGAAAAGAGTCAATAATGACGGGACAAACCACAAACTCGCGGATAGTGTTTCCCATAAATTTGCCAGGCGAGATTTCATCCCAGCTTTTTCTCCCAAGCTCTGGTCGCGGCGTTCGGCACGCTCCTGCGCTGCGCGGCGCGGCCGTTACCGACAGAACCACAATCAGAGCCGAAGATGATCCGGCTCCACGGTGGGAATTCAAAACTGCTCTTGTTCATGGGGCGCGCATCCGACCAAGCCGGTACGAAAATTACCGCGGCCGGAGTAGTCGCTCTGTGCTTTAGGATCACGTAAAGCGCGGGAACAATGCCAGCACCTAGCCCAGGAGTGAGTAAGATGTTCAACCAGGAAAGGCCGCTTAGCCCGATTCCCAGAAAAACACCCGAAGGCGTCAACAGTATCGCAAACAATTTAAATTCGGATCTGTGGCGGTGACGGCCCTATAGCCTAAGCGACTGTGTTCAACATCGATCGTCGGAACCGAAGACCGGCTCATGCGTGTCGTGTGCTCGCTCGATCTTGGCACACGTCGTCACCGTGTTCAGCCGTGATTGCTCCGGAAGACTTCAGCAGGCCGGTTGCCGTGCCGGGACATATCTAGCGGGCCACGATGCTTCCGCTGAGGCGTTTTAGTCACGGGGCGGCGACTGCGCGCGCACACTTCGGGGCTCGTTGAGCGATTCAATGATCAACTGCCCTGGCAGCGACACAGCGCGAGCGCCGCTCACCGCGTTTTTCAACTGGGAGTTAGCCCAGCAGCAGATTCCAAGCTAACAAGCTCACTCCGGCCAGCTCGACCATAATTCCGAACGGGCTGGTCGCGTATTTCCACGCCAGCACGAGCGGCATGGACTTCTTGATCGTTTCGAATGGAATCAGTTTTTCCATACCCCAGCGAGCGATCATGTAGCGCTCCTCGCCGAGAACTCCGACGGCGATCGGATCTTTCTCGACTTGGTTTTTTCGCCAAATTTCGACTTTGTCGAAATGCTGACTTGCGCGTTGCACTTCAGTCGCCACCTGCATTGGGATCCCGTCATGAAGCGAAGTCGTGCTGAAACTGGCGGCGGCGATCCGATCTAAGTTGTGTGAACGGACCGGTAAAAAGGTCGACCACACGCGCCAATCCTCATCGGAAATTTTGGGATAAGGCAGTCGTGCCGATTCTCCTCCGGCCATAATCGATTCGGCATTCTCTCGGCGATAATTCTCAACGAACATAGTTCATCCTCCTCTTTTTTGTTTTTTTCGACGCAGTGAATTTGTTCCGACGCAGTGACACGGAGATCATCTGCAGTTTCCCCGCTTCTTACATCGGCGCCGGACTCGCTTCGGTTGATCGCCTCCTTGGATCATCAACGGGGGTGAAGCCGGCTCATTTCGTCTTATTCGATCTTTCCAAAACCGCGCACGCTACTCGATCACCCGCGTCTCCAGCGGGATCCGTACGGTAGTCATCGGCCGCCTGGTGAATCACAACAGCGGACCCGTCATCATCCTTGAGGCTAGCCTTACCGCCGCTAAGACTGAGCTGCGGCACAAGAAATTCCACCGACAGTGGAGCGTTCTCCGTCATATGAATATTCGGCAAATCGCCGGCATGTTTCCCCTGGGTGGCCAGGAAGCCGTGCTTTTTCTTGGCAGGATTGAAGTGTCCACCCGCAGATGTGAACGGCGGCTCGCAACTGCCGACCTCGTGAATATGAATGGCGTGCGTGCCGGGCGAAATTCCCTCGGGATTCCGCCGGAGGTTAATCCGGATCAACACCCCGTTGGGCGTTTCCGTCAAGGTCGCATCACCGACCTCTTGCTGTTTTGCATTGACAAATTTGGTTTTGACAGGTTGGCTCGCGGCTGAAGAACCATTCGCGACGAAGCTTAAGAGGACGGAGGCGGCGATCACGGCTGAAGGAAATCTCACTGATTCTCCTTGTGCCAAAACGCACGGGCATCGTTGATGATTGCTTCAATAGCATCGCAACTTGCATGCCCGATTGCCGCTGCTACTATTTGATATCCGACTGCGGGCGAATGTGTCACCTACGCAACAGGTAGGTCCAGGTTGATCTCAGTTCTGGGATGACGAGAGTAGGAGCGGCATCGCTTATGAAATACGTTTTCGCTGCTTTCACCGAGACTTCTCCGCGCGCCAACGATAACCCGTCCGTATGTAAATGCATATTGCCGAGCAACGCGATCCTCTCGGGCTTGTCGACAAGTCGGCTGCTAATTTGCGAGCTTGCGGGGACTGTGTTTACGGTGCGCCATTTGCTGATCTGCATCCTTCTGTTCCTTGACAATGCGCGGTTCCGTTCCTAACTTCTTTAGAATGCAGATTTGCAAGGTCAATTAAGAAAAAATTGCTGCAAGGAGTCACATGTCCCAAGACTGGGAATTATTGATTTGGCAGCGCGCCGACGCATTGCTTCGGCAGGCTGAGCGTATTCAGCGAAACTTCGTGCAGGTCGCGATTTCCACGCAATACCGCGCCTCGCACGGCAGGAACACGTCATGGGAACCGCCGATCAACGTAGTGGAAACCGACGATGCCCTGTGGGTTATCGCAGCGATCCCCGGCGTAAAACGGGACCGCGTCATAGTTCGGCTCCAAGACAATTACTTGACAATCTCAGGCGAGCGGCCGTTGCCCGCTTGCTGTACAGAAGGCGAACTCAAGATTTGGGAGATTCCGCTCGGACGTTTCGAGCGGCAGCTTGGGCCTTTCAGCGACGTCTATTCGCTGGTCACCGAGCGAACTAAACTCGATGACGGCCTGCTCATAGTCGAGCTAAGAAAGAACCTATGACAGCTCAAGAACAAGAAAATACTAAACAAGCCTCCAAACCGAGTCGCCGGATCACCGTTCCTCCAGGTGGATTGTTAATACTGCCGCTACGCCAGGCAGTGCTTTTTCCATCAACGGTCATGCCGCTGGTGGTCGGCCGCCCGGCCAGCCTGCAAAGCGTCGAAGAGGCCGTGCGTCAGCAAATTCAGGTCGGTTTCGTTGCGCAACGTGATCCGAGCATCGAGTCGCCAGGGCCGGAGCACTTGTTCACCGTCGGTACCAGCGCGGACATTCTGCGCATGTATAATCTTCCCGACGGTCAGCGCCAGATCGTTGTCCAGGGCCGGCAGCGCTTTGAGATCGCCGAATTCATGCAAACCGATCCCTTCCTGATCGCTCGGGTGACCTTCGTTGAAGAGCAAACGCCTAAGTCCAAGGAATTCCAGGCGCGCATTATCCACTTGCGCCAGGAAGCTGGAAAGGCCCTAACACTGCTGCCGGAGCCGATGATGGAGCTCAAGTCGGCGATCGAGCGGATCGACAATCCGTTGGCGTTGATCGATATCATCGCCAGCACGATGGATCTGCCGCTGGAAGAGAAGCAAGAGCTGCTCGCTAGTTTTGACCCCGACCAGCGCACGCAAAAGGTATCCGAGAAGCTGGCGCGCCAGATCTCTCTGCTCGAACTCAGCAAAAAGATCGGCGATGAGACCAAAGGATCGCTCGACAAGGCTCAACGGCAGTATTTTTTGCGCGAGCAATTGAAGGCGATTCAAAAGGAACTGGGCGAAGACAGCGGCGAAAATGCCGAGGCTGAAGAGCTACGAAAAAAGGTCCTTGAAGCCAAAATGCCGCCGGAGGTGGAGACCGAAGTGCTGCGCGAGCTAAGCCGCTTCGAGCGCATGCCCGACATGGCCGCAGAACGATCGATGATCCGCACCTACCTCGACTGGATGGTGGACCTGCCATGGAGCGTCAGCAGCGCGGAACAAATCGATTTGCCACGCGCGCGTGAAGTCCTCGACGCTGACCATTACGATCTGGAAAAAGTCAAGAAACGTATTGTCGAATTTCTTGCGGTTCGCAAACTTAATCCGGGCGGCAAAAGTCCGATCTTGTGCTTCGTTGGCCCGCCGGGCGTGGGCAAAACCTCGCTCGGCCAGAGCATCGCGCGCGCGATGAATCGTAAGTTTGTGCGCCAGAGTCTGGGTGGCGTGCATGATGAAGCCGACATTCGCGGCCATCGTCGCACGTACATCGGAGCTCTGCCCGGCAATATCATTCAAGGCATCCGCAAGGCGGGCACCAACAATCCCGTCTTCATGCTTGATGAGATCGACAAGCTCGGCGTCAGTTTTCACGGCGATCCCTCAGCGGCCCTGCTTGAGGTTTTGGACCCGGCGCAAAATGCAACCTTCCAGGATCACTATCTCGGCGTCGATTTCGATCTCAGCAAGGTGATGTTTATCGCCACCGCGAACGTGCTCGATACCATCCCCGGGCCGCTGCGCGATCGCATGGAAATCATTCCGTTGGCCGGTTATATCGAAGAGGAGAAGTTGGCCATCGCGACCAACTATTTGATTCCGCGACAAATTACGGAAAACGGGCTGGGAGAAGCTCAAATCGCTTTCGATTCGGACGCCATCCGCGAAATCATTCGTTCTTACACCCGAGAAGCCGGCGTTCGCCAGCTTGAACGCGAGATTGGGTCGGTTTGCCGCGGCGTTGCCACACGCGTGGCCGAAGGACTGACGGAAAAAGTCACGATCAATCAAGATGCGCTACGTGATTATCTGGGCCCCCCGAAGTTTTTTAACGAGATCGCATTGCGCACGAGTTTGCCGGGTGTCGCAACGGGTCTAGCCTGGACGCCCGTCGGCGGCGACATTCTGTTCATCGAAGCGACCAAAATGGGGGGAGACGGAAAACTTCAGCTAACTGGCCAGCTTGGAGATGTGATGAAAGAAAGTGCGCAAGCGGCCATGAGCCTGGTCAAATCCCGCGCGGATACGCTCGGCATCTCGCCCGAACTGTTTCGAACTCAGGATATTCACGTGCACATTCCCGCCGGCGCGATCCCGAAAGACGGACCGAGCGCCGGGGTCACTATGTTTGTCGCGCTGGTATCGCTGCTGCTCGGCCAGAGGGTGCGCAAAGACACTGCAATGACGGGCGAGATCAGCCTGCGCGGGCTCGTGTTGCCGGTCGGCGGCATCAGGGAAAAGGTGCTCGCCGCCAAGCGCGCCGGCATCTCAACGGTCTTATTGCCGGCGATGAACCAACGCGATCTGGAAGAAATTCCACCCTCCGCGTGCGCCGGAATCCAGTTTGAGTATCTGAACACCGTGGATGACGCGCTCGAACACGCGCTGGAACCCGACAGCGCAGAGCGTTACCGGGCCGACGCTCCCGGCGTCCAGCCAAGCGCTTCCTAAAAATCAACAGGCCAGACTGCTGCCCGATGCCCGTCTTACCGGCAACGCCTGCGTCTTACCGCCACCGGGTCGCTAAACAAAGGCAA
>Ga0075326_1000113_pt1 | contig 16752 bp, 15 predicted proteins | sample MayberrySE_Catta_3_FD_120052 | JGI IMG/M metagenome (GOLD analysis project Ga0075326, IMG submission 120052) | Natural and restored wetland microbial communities from the San Francisco Bay, California, USA, that impact long-term carbon... | ecosystem: Environmental > Terrestrial > Soil >...
GCTCGTCGAGGCGCGCCTTCACGCGCTCGATCACGGCGAGCGCATTCTGGCCGGAGCGCATGACCACGATGCCGCCCACCGTCTCGCCCTCGCCGTCGAGCTCCGCGACGCCGCGGCGGACGTCGGGGCCGAGCCGCACCTCTGCCACGTCCTCGAGGTACACGGGGGCGCCGTTCGCGCCGACGCGGAGCGGGATGCGCCGCAGATCGTCGAGGCGCTCGACGTAGCCGCGCCCGCGCACCACGTACTCGTGTCCGGCCAGCTCGACGCTCTGGCCGCCGACGTCCTCGTTGGACTCGCGCACCGCCTGCACCACGTCGCCGAGCGACACGTCGAGCGAGCGCAGCCGGCTCGGATCGAGCAGCACCTGGTACTGGCGCACGAAGCCGCCGAGCGAGGCGACCTCGGCCACGCCGGGCACGCTCTCGAGCGCGTAGCGCAGGTTCCAGTCCTGGAGCGCGCGCAGGTCGGAGAGGTCGAGCCTCCCGCTGCGATCGACCAGCGCGTACTCGAACACCCAGCCGACGCCCGTCGCGTCCGGGCCGAGCACGGGCAGCACGCCGTCCGGCAGCTTCGCCTGGACGCCGGACAGGTACTCGAGCACGCGGCTGCGCGCCCAGTAGAGATCCGTGCCGTCGTCGAAGATCGCGTACACGAACGAGAGGCCGAAGAAGCTCTGGCCGCGCACGAAGCGCACGCCCGGCGCGGCGAGGAGCGTGGTCGAGATCGGATAGGTGACCTGCGCCTCCACGAGATCCGGGCTCCGTCCCGGCCACTCGGTGAACACGATCACCTGGACGTCGGAGAGGTCGGGGATGGCGTCGAGCGGCGTCTCGCGGAGCGAGTACGCGCCCCAGAGCGCGCCTGCCGCGACGAGCAGGAGGGTGAGGCCGCGGTTCGCGGCGCACGCCGCGATCAGCCGCGCGACGAGGCCGCGCCGCTCCGTCGGGCTCGGGCTCACCATCGCTCGAGCGCCGCGCGCAGGCGGCTCTCCGAGGCGACCAGGAAGGTGGCCGAGGCGACGACCGCCTGGCCCGCGTCGACGCCCGAGAGCACCTCGACGTCCTCGCCGAAGCGACGGCCCACCTCCACCGGCTGCGGCCGGAGCCGGCCCCCCCCGAGGTCGAGGAACACGAAGCTGCGCTCACCGGCGTGGAGCACGGCGGAGATCGGCACCACGAGCGCCTCCTCGGGCGGCGCGTCGAGGTGCAGGGTCCCGAACATGTCGGGGCGGAGGGCGAGGTCCGGGTTCGCGAGCTCGACGCGGACGCGCGCCGTGCGCGTCGTGTCGGACACGCTCGGGTACACCCACGCCACCTCGCCCTCGAAGCGGCGCCCGGGCAGCGCCGGCACCTCGAGCCGGGCCGGCATGCCGACCGACACGAGCCGGATCTCCGCCTCGTAGAGCTCCGCCTCGACCCAGATCGGATCGAGGGGCGCGATCCGGTAGAGGCGCGCACCGGGCTCGACGGCGCCGCCCGCCACCACGTTCTTCTCCATCACGAAGCCCGTTGCGGGCGAGCGGATCGGCACCTGCTCGAGCGGCACGCCGCCCGCCGCGATGCGCTCGAGCTCGGCGGGCGCGAGATCCCAGAGGCGCAGGCGATTGCGCGCGGCCTCGACCAGGTAGTCGGCGCGGTCCGGCACGCCGCTCTTGCGTGCGCGCGCCTGGGCCTCGCGCGCGACGAGGTACTCGCGCTGCGCCGCGTAGAGCGCGGGGCTGTAGAGCGTGAAGAGCACGTCGCCGCTCTCGACGCGGTCGCCGACGGCGTCCGCATGGAGCTCTCCCACCCAGCCCTGCACCTTGAGCGAGACGTCGTGGAGCGCCGACTCGTCGATGACGATCCGCGCGGGCGCGCGCAGCGTGGACGTGAGCGTGCGGCGCGCCGCCGGCACCGAGCGCACGCCGATGCGCTGGAGGCGTTCGGGCGCGATCCGGAACTCGCCGGCGTGCTCGGCATGCGGCGGCGCCGCCGCGCCGGCCGGCGCGGCGCCTGGTGCCTCGGGCCCCGCACCCGCACCCGCGGCTGCGAGACGGAGCCCCGGCGTCCCCACGGTGAGGGAGCCCTCCGCGCGCGCCTCGGACCCGGCGGCGATCTCGACCTGCCAGGTCCCCCCCATGTCGAGCGCGAAGTGCGCCTCGTAGCGCCCGCCGCCCGTCTCGGCGACGTGCGCGGGGCCGCCCATCGCGGGCATCGCGCCCATCGCGTGCATGTGCACCTTCACGTCGAGGTTCGCACCCTCGACGGGACGGCCCTCGGCGTCGCGCAGCTCGAGCACGAGACGGTTCTCCCCGAGGCGCGGTGTCTCGGGCTCGACGGCGGCGCGGATCTCGAGGCCGCCCGTGCGAACGACGCTCGGCTCCGTGCCCGGCCCGCATGCGAGCAGCAGCGCGGCGAGGAGCGAGAGGTGGCGCTTCATCGGCTTCCTCCCGGGAGCGCGCCCGTGGCGCTCGACGGGAGCGCGCCGGTGGCGCTCGACGGGAGCGCGCCCGTGGCGCGCGCCAGCTCGGCGTGGCGGCGGCTCACGTCCACCGCCGCCTCCTCGTGAACGAGCTCCGCGTCGCGCAGGCGCCGCTCCGCGTCGATCACGGTCGAGAAGTCGCTCTGTCCGGTCTCGAAGGCCGCGCGCGCCGAGGTGACGCGGTCGCGGGCGGCCGGGAGCAGGCGGTCGCGGATGATCTCGAGGCCGTGCTGCGCCTCGTGGAGGCGCTCGAGCGCGCGCTCGACGGCGAAGCGCGCCTCGGTGTCGAGGGCCGCGCGGGAGCTGCGCGCCTCCTCGAGCGCGGCCTTCGCCTCGTCGAGCGCCGCCTTCCGCCGCGCGAGGCGGAGCGGGACGTTGAGCTCCACGCCGACCATCGGCTGGAGGTCGTTCTCCTGCCAGATCGTGTCGTACGCGCCGATCAGGCGGAAGTCCGGCAGGTACTCGCGGCGGGCGAGCGCGACGGCGGCCTCGCGCGCCTCGATGCGCGCTGCCGCGGCGAGCAGGTCGGGCCGCTCGGCGCGCGCGCGGGCGACGAGCGCCTCGCGCGGCTCGGGCGCCGCCCGCGGCTCGAGCGCGGCGGGCGGCGGCGGCAGCGGCAGCGCCGGCTCGCGGTGGAGCAGCGCGTTCAGCTGCGCGGCGGTGATGCGCTGGTTCGCGCGCAGCATCACGTCGCGGTGGAGCAGGTCGGCCTCCTCGAGCTCCGCCTCGAGCGGATCCTGCTGCGCCGCGCTGCCCGCCTCGTAGCGCGCCACCGCGATCTCGCGCAGCTCCGCGAGGAGCAAGCGGTGCGCGTCGTTCACCGCGAGCTGGCGCGCGCTCAGGTAGTACGCGTCGAAGAGGAGCGAGGCGAGCGTCGCGAGGCGCAGGCGCACGGCGGCGTGGTCGCGGGCGGCCGCCTCGGCCTCGGCGAGCGCGATCTCGCCGCGGAGCGCGCGTTTGGCCGGGAAGGGCAGCGCCTGGGAGAGCGCGACCCGCTGCCCGGTGTCGACGCTCGACGACCCGATCGACGCGGGCGCGAGGTCGTACTCGAGCATGGGGTCCTCGAGCGAGGTCTCCTGCGGGTGGCGCGCGAGCGCGGCGCGCCAGGCCCAGCGGGCGGACTCGATGGTGGGATTGCGGGCGAGGACCGCGTCCACCAGCGCGCCGCGCTCGAGCACGGCGCGGCCCGCGAAGGGGTCGACGTCGGCGTCTGCGGGGACGGGGGCGGCCGGCGCGGCGCGGAGCCAGGCGGCGGCGAGCGCGTCGTGGCGGGACGTCTGGCTCGTGGCACAGCTCGCGAGGAGCGATGCGCAGAGCACGAGCGCACGGAGAGCAGGCATGTCGAGCACCTCGATGGCGGGGACCGCCCGGCACGGACGAGGCCCGGGCGGCGGGCGCCGCGGACGCGGCGCAGGGGTCGGCCGTCGAGGAGGCTAGAGGCGCAGGACCCGCGTGGTGTCGGGGCGCGCCGGAGGCGGCGCGGCGCGCGAGAGCGCGGCGGGCGCGAGGGCGACGCCGAGCGGTGTCAGCGCCGGGCCGCTCGCGGGCGCGGGGGGCGTGGCGTTCACCGGCGTCGGCGCGGCGGGCCGCTCCGGGCAGCAGTCCGAGGTGCCGAGCCAGGTGCAGGCTCGCTCGGGCTCGAGCGCGGTGGGGCAGCACGCCATCTCGGGCACCGCGGCGGCCGCCGCGCCCGCGGCGAAGGCCAGCCCCGCCGCGAGGACCAGCAGCAGGGCGAGGCTCGCGCGCTTTCGGCCGGGGAGCGGCATGCGGATGGGTGTAGGTGCCCGGGTTCGGGGTGTCAACGACGTCTCGGCAGAACGGGGACGTTGGTTGAAAAGGTCAAAAAGTTGGCGCGCGCCGGGCACGAGGCGAGCGGACGTCTTCACCTCTTCAACCAACGTCCCCGCTCTACGGGCGCATCGTGTAGGCGCGCGGGCCGAGGGCGTGGCGCAGCTCGGTCTGGATCTCGTCCACCCAGCGGCAGAGCCGCGGGCGCGTGCGGCGCGGGTCGATCAGCTCGTGGACGCCGAACTCCTCGGCGCGCGGGAACACGGACTGCGCGGCGAACATCTCGTCCTCGAGCTCGCGGCGGCGCGCTTCGGGATCGGGCGCCGCCTCGATCTCCCGCCGGAAGGCGAGCTGGACGCCGCTCTCGACGGGGAGCGCGCCGCTCATCATGGAGGGCCACGCCACCACGGTGGCGCCCGGGCCGTAGTGGATGCCCTGCGCCACGCCGAACGACTTGCGCAGCACGAGCGCGAGCCACGGCACCCGCGTCTGGAGCACCGCGAAGAGCGCCTCCATGCCGAAGCGGATCGTGCCCGCCGCCTCCGCCTCGGGCCCGATCAGGAAGCCCGGCTCGTCGACGAGGCTCACGATCGGCAGGTGGAAGGCGTCGCACGTCTCGACGAAGCGGCGGATCTTCCTCGCGCCCGTCGCCGACATGCCGCCCGCGTAGATCAGCGGGTCGTTCGCGAGCACGCCGACCGGCTGGCCCGCGATGCGCGCGAGGCCCGTCACCTGCGTGCGGCCGTAGCCGGCGGCGACCTCGAAGAAGGAGCCGCGGTCGAAGACCAGCGCGATCACGCGGCGCACCTTGTAGGGGCGACGGCGCTCGCGCGGCACGATGGAGAGCAGCTCCTCCTCGACGCGATCGGGCGGATCGTCGCACGGCGTCACGGGCGCCGCCGCGTGGACGCTCGACGGGAGGTAGGAGAGGAACGTGCGGATCTGGCGCAGGGCGTCGTCCTCGTCGGCGGCCACGTTGTCCACCACGCCGCTCTTTGCGTGCACCTTCGCGCCGCCGAGCTCCTCCTTGGTGAGGCGCTTGCCCGTGGCGCGCTCGACGAGCTCCGGCCCGCCGGTCAGCACCACCGCCGTGTCCCGCGTCATCACGGAGAAGTGCGACGCCGCGAGACGCGCGGCCGGGAAGCCGGCGCACGGGCCGAGCGCCGCGCACGCGACCGGCACCGTCGCGAGCGCCTCGAGCGCGAGCACATTCATGGGCGGCGGCGCGGTGAGGTCGTAGCCCGAGCGGCCGCGAGAGCCGTACGCCCCGGAGACGGAGGCGCCGCCGCCCTCGATGAGCCGCACGAGCGGGATGCGGCGGCGGATCGCGAGGCCGTCGGCGTACTGCGTCTTCTTGAGGCTCGCCGGCGAGTAGGCGCCGCCCTGGATCGTGAAGTCGTCGCCCGCCACGACGGACGGGCGTCCTTCGATCCGCGCCGTGCCGACCACGAAGTTCGTGGGGCGGAAGGCGACGAGGCGGCCGTCCTCGCCGCGCTCACCCTCCCCCGCGGTGTCGCCGCTCTCGGAGAAGCTCTCGGCGTCGACGAGGCGCTCGATGCGCTCGCGCACGGTGAGGCGGCCGCGCGCGTGCTGGCGCTCGACGGCCTGCTTGCCGCCGAGCTCGCGCGCGAGACGACGGCGCGCTTCGATCTCGTTCGCCTCGTCCTGCCAGCTCATGGCGGCGGACGATAGCGGAGCAGTAGAGTCGGCCGGCCCGTCCACGACGGAAGGAGCACGCGGATGGCGACTCTGGAGCAGCTCTCGAGCGAGCTCGCGGCGCTGCGCGCGCGCGTCGAAGAGGCCGAGGCCGCACAGGCGATCCAGAACCTGAAGGCGCGCTATGCCGAGCTCGTGGACGCGCGCTACGTCCGCGGCAGGCTGGCGCCCGACGAGAAGGTCGCCGCGGCGGCCGAGCAGATCGCGGCGCTGTTCACGGAGGACGGCGTCTGGGACGGCGGCCCCGCGCTCGGCGTCGCGACCGGCCGCGCGGAGATCGCCGCGCGCATGCGCGCACCGACGCTGCTCTTCTCGTGGCACTTCTTCCTGAAGCCGCGGATCCACGTGGAGGCCGCCCGCGCGCGGGCGCGCTGGGACATCCTCTCGCCCTGCACGACGAAGGACGGGCGGCCGCACTGGATGGTGGGCTTCGAGGACGATGACTACGCGCGCGTGGGCGGCGTCTGGCTGCACGCGCGCATGAAGCTCACCTCCGTCTTCCTCGCGCCTCACGAGACGGGCTGGCAGAAGATCTTCTACTGAAACGGGGGCTGAAACGGGGTCGGACTTCAGATTCCAAGATTTTCAGATTCGCCCAGCGGGGGAGGAATCTGACAATCTGAAAATCTAAAGTCCGACCCCGAGCTTCTCCCCGAGCTCCTCCTTCAGGGTGCGGGCGCAGCGCCAGAAGAAGAAGGCGCTCGCGGCGCCGATGACGGCGGAGCCGAGGAGCGACCAGCGGATCGCGTCGTCGCCGAAGCGCGGGGCGAGCGCGTCGTTGACGAGGCCCACCAGCGCGGGGCCGACGCCGTAGCCGACCAGGTTCGTGACGGCGAGCTGCGTGGCCGAAGCCGTCGCGCGGAGCCCGGGCGCGACCAGACCCTGCACGAGCGTCCAGAGCGACGCGACGTAGAGGTTGTTCAGCAGGTAGAAGGGCGCGAACGCGGCGAGCGCGAGCCCGCGCTCCGGCGCGAGCGCGAAGGCCGCGGCGAAGGGGAAGGCGGCGAGCGACACGAGCGCCGAGAGCCACGCGTACCAGCGCGGGTCGCGCCGCGCGAGGCGGTCCGCGAGGAGGCCGCCGCCGAGCGCGCCGAGCCCGCCCGCGACCGCGGCGATCGCGCCGAACGCGACGCCCGCCTCCCCCGCCGACATCGCGAACACGCGGCGCAGGTAGGTGGCGCCCCAGGACAGCACCGCGTAGCCGAGGAAGGCCTGGCACGCGGCCGCCGCCATCAGCCAGCGGAACGCGCGCGTCGCGAACACCTCGGGCATCACGCGCGAGAGCGGCGGCGCCTCCGCGCGCCGGCCCGCCCCGCTCCCGCCGCGCGGCGGCTCGCGCACGGTGAGCACGATGAGCAGCGCGACGGGGAGCCCCGCGAGCCCCGCCACGACGAACGCCGTCCGCCAGTCGAACCACTCGAGGAGCAGGCCCCCGCCCGCGAAGCCGAAGCCCGTCCCGAGGTAGATGCCGAGCCCGTAGACGGCCATCGCGGTCGCGCGCCGCGCGGGCGGGAAGTAGTCGGAGATCAGCGAGTGGGAGGGCGGCGTGCCCGCCGCCTCGCCGATCGCCACCGCGAAGCGGAGCGTCGCGAGCTGGACGAAGCTCCGCGCCAGTCCGCAGCCCGCGGTGAGGAGGCTCCACGCCGCGAGGCCGGCCACGAGGACGTTGCGCCGCGACGCCACGTCCGCGATCCGCGCGATCACGAAGCCCGCGAGCGTGAACGAGAGCGCGAAGTACGGCCCGAGCAGCAGGCCGAGCTCGGTGTCGCTGAGCCCCATCTCCTGCTTCACGTCGAGGCCCACGATCGCGAGCACCTGCCGATCGACGAAGTTCAGCACGTACGCGAGCAGCAACAGGAAGAGCACCCAGCGCGCCTGGCCGCGCGAGGGCGCGAACTTCTCCTCCGCGCGCGGGCTCACCCGTTCCAGGCCGCGATCCGCTCGAACCGCTTCGGGATCTCCTCGCGCGAGCGCGCGATCTGGGCCAGCGCGAGCGAGATCGACGTCGCGCCCGCCTCCACGAGCCCGGGGATGCTCGCGAGCGTGGCGTCGAGGTCGAGCGACTTGTCCGCGCGCCGCACGTACGCGACGTGCGCGCGCACGCCGAAGCCGTCGAAGGGCCGGCCCACGGCGTGAAACGCCTCGCGGAGCCTCGCGATGCCGCTCCGGAGCGCGTCCGGGCGCGAGTCCATCGGCATCCAGCCCGCGCCGAGCTCCGCGATGCGCGTGAGGTTCCGGAGCCCGAGCGCGACGCCGAACCAGAGCGGCGGCCCGCCCGGCTGGAGCGGCCGCGGCAGGCACCAGACGTCGCGGAACGACACGCTCGGCGACTCGAAGCGCGCGGGCGCGTCGCGCCAGAGCACCTGACACGCGCGGAGCCCGTCCTCGAAGAGCTGCCAGCGCTTCGCGAAGTCGAGCCCCTCGGCCGCGTACTCCTCCTTCTGCCAGCCCGTGCCGACGCCGACCTCGAGCCGTCCGCGCGAGAGCACGTCGAGCGTCGCGAGCGTCTTCGCGAGCAGCACCGCGGGGCGGAGCGGCGTGATCAGCACGCCCGTCCCGAGCCGCACGCGCGACGACACGGCGGCCATCGCCGCCAGCACCGTGAGCGGCTCGGGCCAGGGCTCCTCGAGCGGGAGCGGGAAGCGCCCGTACGGGTACGCCTCGAGATGCGGCCCCATCACCACGTGGTCGGGGATCACCAGCTGGTCGATGCCGGTGTCGTCCGCGATGCGCGCCAGCTCGACGAGCCCGGCGAGATCGCCGCCGTACAGGTGGCCGAGCGCGGAGACGGTGATCGAGAAGGAAACGGGGCGCGTCATGTCACGGCTGCGGCGGGAACACCGTGAGCTCCCCGACCTCCCAGTACGCGCGCAGGCTCGCCAGCCTTCCGTCTTCGTTCACGCGATACGTGAACACGCCGTTCACGATCGTGGTGGCGCCATTCGGCAGGATCGTCGTGATCGTGCCCACGTTGGCGCACTCGTTCCCGCACGCGTAGGAGTGCCGGATGTCGAACATCACGCGGTTGGGCGCGATCACGCGGTCCCAGAACGCGGCGATCGCCTGCCTTCCGCGGTGGCCCTGCCCGCTGGGATCGAGCATCGACTTGCCGATCGGGTCCTCGATCCAGGCGTCCTCGGCGAAGTTCGCGATCCAGTCCTCGCGCTTCTTCGCGTGCACGCACTCCATGGAGCGCTTCGCCGCCGCGCGCGCGGGATGCTCGTCCATCGTCGCTCCTCCCGGAGCGGCACGTATAGCACCGCACGTGCGGTAGGCTGCGCGAAGCGCCGCGGGAGGTGCGATGCGCGCCACGTCGGCTCGGAAGCGGTGGGGGACGTGGCTCGCCGTGGCCCTCGTGGCCGGGCTCGCGGCGCTCGCGGGGTGGCAGCGCGCCGCGCTCGCCGAGGGGCTCGCGCACCGCTGGCTCGCCGCGCGCGGCGTGCCCGCCTCGCTCCACGTCGAGCGCCTCGGCCTCGGCGGGCTCGTGGTGACGGGCCTGCGCCTCGGGGAAGACACCGCGCCCGACCTCGAGGCGGCCCGCGTCGCGCTCGCCTGGTCGTGGCGCGGCCTCGTCGAGCGGCGGCTCGACCGCGTCGAGCTCGAGGGGGTGCGCCTCTCCGGACGGCTCGGCGACGGCGGCCTCGAGCTCGGCGCGCTCGACGCGCTCGGCGGGGACGGCGCGGCGCCGGCCGGCCTGCCCTTCGCGGAGGCGCGCTTCCGGGACGTCGAGGTCGCGCTCGACTCGCCGCGCGGGCAGCTCGTGCTCCGCGCTGCCGAGGGCAGTGCCGCGACCGCCGCGCCGGGCTCACGCGAGGTGACCGGCAGCGCCGAGCTCTCCGCCAGCGCGCCCTTCGCGAGCGCGGTCGCGAGCCTCCGCCTCGCCGGCACGCTCGACGCGCCACGCCTCGCGCTCTCGGGGACCCTCGCCCCGGACGAGGCGGCGCTCGGCGTCCGCGCCGCCGCGCCCGTCCGCGTGACCGGCGAGGCGCGCCTCGGCGGCTCGAACGGCGTCGAAGCGGACGTGACAGTCGAGGCGGAGCAGCTCGCGCTGCCCGCGCTCGCGAGCTTCGCGGACCTCGCCGTCGAGGGGACGTTCGCGGGCGGCGAGCTCACCGCGGAGCTGCGCGTCGGCCGGCTCGCACCGCTCACGGAGCCCCCCCTCTTCGCGCCGCTCGCGGTCGACGCCGCTCTGCGCGGGGCGCCGGCGAAGCTCGCGCTCCGCGGCACGGCGCGAACCGACGGCGACGGCTTCGCGCTGCCCTTCGACGGCACCCTCGAGCCCTTCGTGCCGCGCGCACGGGTCGGGGTCCGCGTGCCCGAGACGGAGCTCGCCCTGCCCGCGCGGGAGCCGGCGGACCTCTTCCCATGGCTCGCGGACGCCGTGCTCCGCGCGCAGGGCCGCGCGGCCGGAGAGCTCGCGCTCGAGTTCGCGGACGGCCGACTCGCCGCGCGCGCCGAGCTCGCGCTCCGCGACGTCGACCTGCGCACCACGTACGCGACGCTGCGCCGCGTGAACGGCGTCGTCACCCTGCTCGGCCCGGAGCCGCTCGTCACCCCGCCCGCGCAGCGCGTCGCGATCGGCCTCGTCGAAGGACCGCTGCCGCTCTCGAACGGCCTGCTGCGCTTCGAGCTGCGGCCCGGCCGGACGCTCGACGTCGCGGAAGGCGTCTTCCGGCTCGCCGGGGGAACGCTCTCGTTCTCCGGCTCCTTTCCCCTCGACGCCGAGGAGCGCACGCTGGTGCTCCGTGCGGAGGGGCTCTCCGTTGCGCAGCTCCTCTCGGCGCTCGACTTCGAGGGCCTCTCGGGCACGGGCCGCCTCGCGGGCCGCCTCGTGGTGGAGCAGCGGGGCGAGCGGGTGCGCATCGCCACGGGCGAGCTCCGGGCCACGCAGCCGGGCGTGATCCGCTACGCGGCCGGGCCCGGCGCGGGGGCCGTCGCCGCCGAGCAGCCGCAGCTCGGCACCGCGCTCGGCGCGCTCGAGGATCTTCGCTACGAAACGCTCGAGCTGGAGGTCTCGGGCGACGTGTCGGAGCTCGACGTGAAGGTGCACGCGCGCGGCAGCAATCCGAATTTCCAGGAGGGCCGCCCGGTCGTACTCAACGTGAACGTGGAGGCGCCGGTCGATACGCTGCTCCGGGCGGGCCTCGCGACGTACCGCGTTCCCGAGGAGATCGAGGCGCAGGTGAACCGCTACTTCGAGCGGGAGGCCCGATGAGGCGGGCGCTGGCCGCCGTGTCGCTCGCGTTCGTGCTCGCCGCCTGCCGCCACACGGTCGCGGTCGAGGCGCCCCAGGAGCCCATCACGATCAACCTGAACGTGAAGATCGAGCACGAGATCCGCGTCAAGGTGGACCGCGAGCTCGAGGATCTGTTCGAGGAAGAGGACGAGATCTTCTGAGGAGACGAGTCATGGCCCGGCTTCGGGACGTCTTCGTGGCGGCCGCGCTGCTGTGCGCGCTGGCCGCGCCCGCGTTCGCGCTCGACCTCGACGAGGCGCGCGATCGGGGCCTGCTCGGCGAGCAGGCGGACGGCTACGTCGGCATCGTCGGCGTCGCCACGCCCGAGCTCGAGGGCCTCGCCGCCGAGGTGAACGCGCGGCGCCGCGCGCACTATGGGGAGATCGCGGCGAGGAACGGCACGCGCGTCGAGGCCGTCGCGGCGCTCGCCGGTAAGAAGCTCGTCGAGGGCGCTCCCTCCGGCCAGTTCGTGAAGACGAACGGGGGCTGGAAGAAGGTGCCCTGACCGGGATTCGTACCGCGCTCGTTCACCGCGTGCGGTGAACGCCGTCACAGACGTGTGACGCCAGCGCGCGCACCCTCCCGCTCGCTTTGGGGGGGTGCGATGAAGAAGCTTGCGCGCATCGGGTCCGTCACGTGGCTCGTCATTTCACTCTCGGCGCCGGCGTTCGCACAGCTCACCGACGAGACGCAGACCTCTCCGACGGTGCCCGGCGGGCACATCGCGAAGTCGCTCGCCGAGCAGGTGGGCACCGGGCACGGCGACGAGCTCACGCCCGGCTCGGCCGTCTACCTGATCAAGCGCGACCCGGCGCGCGCCATCCGGCGCGGCCGCCAGCTGTTCCAGCGCAAGTTCACCGGTGACGAGGGCCTCGGGCCGCGCGTGAGCGCGACCGCGGCGGGGAACATCCGCGAGATGCGGGCGCTCGGCGCCGGGCTCTCCGACAGCTGCGCCGGCTGTCACGGGCGGCCGCGCGGAGCGGCGGGCTTCGGCGGCGACGTGGCGACGCGGCCCGACAGCCGCGACGCGCCGCACCTCTTCGGCCTCGGGCTCAAGGAGATGCTGGCGGACGAGATGACGGCCGAGCTGCGCGCGATCCGTGCGAGCGCGGAGGCCGCTGCGACCGGCACGCCCGTGACCGTGCCGATGGTCGCGAAGGGCGTCGACTTCGGCCGGCTGACCGCGCGGCCCGACGGCACCGTCGACGCCACGGAGCTCCGCGGCGTCGATCCCGACCTGCGCGTGCGCCCCTTCTTCCACCACGGCGAGACGATCTCGATCCGCGAGTTCGCGATCGGGGCGTTCCACGCCGAGATGGGGCTCCAGGCGGGCGATCCGGTGCTCTGTGCGGCGACGGATCCCGCCGCGCCGGCGAGCGCGGTGAGCCCGGCGGGCTTCGTGTACGACCCGGCCCTCGATCGCTTCGAGCGGCCGCCCGGCTGCGACACGGCCGACCCCGACGGGGACGGCGTCGCGAGCGAGATCGATCCGGCGCTCGTGGACTACATGGAGTTCTACCTGCTGAACTACTTCAAGCCCGGCCTCGGGCAGCAGACCGCGCACACGCGGCGCGGGAGAGCGCGTCTGGAGACGCTCGACTGCACGAGCTGCCACGTGCCCGATCTCGTGATCGAGACCGACCGGCGCGTCGCCGACGTGGAGACGGTCCACGACCCGGGGCGCGGCCTCTGGAACCGCCTGTTCGCGACCGCGTCGACGCGCTTCGTGGCACTGGACGACGGCCAGCGCCATCCGCTGATCCTGCCGACCGCGGAGCGCTTCGTGGTGCGGAACATCTTCACCGACCTGAAGCGCCACGATCTGGGTCCGCGGTTCCACGAGCGCGAATACGACGGCACGCGTCAGACCGAGTTCCTCACCGCCGCGCTCTGGGGCGTCGGCTCGACGGCGCCTTACGGGCACGACGGGCGCAGCATCAACCTGGAGGAGGTGATCCTGCGCCACGGCGGCGAGGCGCAGGCGTCGCGCGACCGCTTCGCGAGGCTGCCGGAGAAGCCGCGCCGCGAGGTGCTCGACTTCCTCGCGACGCTCGTGCTCTTCCCGCCCGACGACACCGCCTCGAACCTGAACCCCGGCGATCGCTCGGGCGATCCGCAGGATCCGGCCAGCCACGGCAGCATCGCGCTCGGCGGGCTGTTCCAGATCCCGGAGGAGGGGGCCGAGTAGCGCTCGCGCCGGCACCTCGCGTCTGCCACCTTGCGGCATGGCCGACGAACGCTCGCTCCAGCGCGTCCTCTCCGGCGAGACCTGGTCCGACTTCTGCGAGGCCCTGAAGGGAGCGGGCGCGGTCGTGCTGCGCGAGGCGACGCCGCGCGATCCGCTCGACCGTGCGGAGGGCTTCCGGTATCTCACGCGGCTCGTGCGCACCGCGCTCGAGCAGCAGCTCGAGTTCGCGGACCCCGCGGCGCCCGTGTTCCGCCGGCCCTCGCACGAGACGGTGAAGATCGGCGCCGACAACCCCGACAACCACTACCAGAGCGCCGCCATCTCGGGCGCAAACGAGTACGTGATCCGCGGCCGGCGCAACTCCGTCCACTACCTCGGCATCGGCACGTACGCCGGCGGCTACGGCTCCTCAGGGCGCTCCGGGCAGACGGGCTACATCGACGACGCGACGCTACGGCTCGACGCCGACGGCCGCTTCGAGATCGCAGTCTCGTGCGAGAAGCGGCCGGGCAACTGGCTGCCGATGGAGCCGGACTCGAGCACGCTGATCGTCCGGCAGACGTTCCAGAGCCGCAAAGCGGAGCAGATCGCCGACCTCGCGATCGAGCGCGTCGGCGCCGCTGGGCCGCCGGAAGGCCTCGACGCCGAGAAGCTCGACCGCGCGCTCCAGGCGGCGGCCGCGTACGTGCGCGGCACCGCAACGATCTTCACCGACTGGGCGGAGAGCTTCGCGAAGCGCAGGAACGAGCTGCCGCGCTTCGACCCGAAGGTCGCGGCCGCCGCGCACGGCGACCCGAACATCGTCTACTACCACGGCTACTGGGAGCTGGCCGACGGCGAGCAGCTCTGGATCGAGGTGACGCCGCCGGCCTGCGACTACTGGAACTTCCAGGTGAACAACCACTGGATGGAGTCGCTCGACTACCGCTACCACCGGATCGCCTTGAACCACAGCGAGGCGAAGCCCGAGAGCGACGGCTCCGTGCGCCTCGTCCTCGCGCACCGCGACCCCGGCCACCCGAACTGGCTCGAGACGGCGGGACACCGGCGCGGCACGATGTGCCTGCGCTGGGTGGGCGCGAAGGTCCATCCGGATCCCGTGACGCGCCTGGTGCGCGCCGCGGGAGGTTGATCCGGCGGCGCGAGCGCGCGCAGCGGCGACCCCTCGGGGCGCGTCGTCCCTCGGCAATCCGCGGCCCGGCGATGTGTCGTATCTCCCACGGATGACGAGGAGGTGGGACGCCGGAGGACTGCGATGAAGACGATGACGCTGGGGATCGCCCTTCTCGCCCTCGCACTGATGGGTTCGGGAGGCCACGGCAAGGACCGGAGGTTCGACGCGCGGCTGAGCGGCTTCCTCGAGACGCCGGCCTCGATCTCGAGCAGCGGCAAGGGCCGCTTCACGATCGAGGTGAACTCGAAGAGGAACCTGGCGGAGTACGAGCTCGAGTACGAGGACCTCGAAGGTGCACAGGTGCTCTTCGCGCACATCCACCTCGGCCAGCCGCGGACGGGCGGCGGCGTGATGGTGTTCCTGTGCTCGAACAGCGGAGGGCCGGCCGGGACACCCGCCTGCCCGGGGCCGGCCGGCGGCGAGGTGAGCGGCACGCTCACGGCGGAGGACGTGCTCGGGCCCACGGCGCAGGGGGTCGAGGAGGGCGCCTTCGACGAGTTCGTCGACGCGCTGCGCAAGGGCGCCGCCTACGTGAACGTCCACACGGATCTGTGGCCGACGGGCGAGATCCGCGGGAACATCGACGACTAGCGCGCTGTCCTCGGCTCCAGCGCCCGACGGGCGCCGCCCGGACTAACGTCAGCCGCGCCGGCGGCGCGAGCCCGGTGCGCTCGCGATCGGAGCGCGCGGCACGCTGCCCGCGCCCGCGATCTCGATCTTCCGGCTCGCCCAGCCGAGCGCGTTCAGGTGCGCGCTCACCGACGTCAGGCTCGAGGTGACGGCGCGGCCGTCGGCGAAGATCACCGTGTCGGCCTCGTTCACGAGGGCGCGCGTGCGCGAGATCCCGGCGGCTGCGCTCTTCACCTGCTGCGGGGAATCGACCAGCACGACGAGGACGGGCTCGAGCGGCGGCCCGCACATGCCGCCCGTCTGCGCAGCGGCAGGCGCGGCCGCGAGCGCCGCGCAGAGCAGCACGCAAGGGAGCGGGGGGAGGGGTCGCACGCGCATGCCGGTCGCTTCGGAAGTCGGCGCAACGGCTTGAGCCGAGCCGCAGGCCATCAGCGCGGGCGCGTCGCGCGCTCGACGAAGTCGACGAACGACCCGAGCAGCTCCTCGATCGGCGCGGGGGCGGGCCGGCGCTCCGGGCGGCCGGCCTCGGGCCGCTCGTGCTCGTCCTCGCGCTCGCGGCGCGCGAACCAGTCGGGGCCGCAGCGCTCGTGCGGCGCGGTGCCGGCAAGGAACCACTCGCGCGCGCCCCAGCACAGGAAGCCCGCGCGGAGACCGCTGCCCTGGTGGATCGAGGCCGACTCGAGGCCGGGCGGCTCGGGGAAGTCGCCGCCGCCCTCGGCGCCGAGCGCGGCGATCAGGAAGCGGCCGAAGATCGGGAGTGCGGCGCGGGCACCGGTGAGGCCGAGCGGCCGGCCGTCGTCGAAGCCCACCCACACCGCGGCCACGAGCTCGGGCGTGTAGCCGACGAACCAGGCGTCGCGCCCGTCGTCCGTGGTGCCGGTCTTCCCGGCCACGGGCCCGCGGTAGCCGAGTGCGCGCAGGGACCGGCCCGTGCCGTGGTCGACGGCGCCTTCGAGGGCCGAGGTCACGAGTGCGACCTCGGCGGGGTCGAACTCGCGCTCGCGCACCGGCAGGGCCTGGCGCAGCGGCTGCTGCGCGGCGTCCGTGACGTGGAACGCCGCGCGCGGCTCGACCCGCTCGCCGCCGTTCGCGAGGAGCGCGTACGCCCGCGCCAGCTCGAGCGGCGACACCTCGCTCGTCCCGAGGGCCAGGCTCGGCACCGGCTCGAGCGGAGACTCGACGCCCATGCGACGCGCCACCTCGACGATCGCCTCGGCGCCGAGCGCCTGCGCCACGCGCACGAGCGGCACGTTCACCGAGCCCTCGATGGCGCGGCGCAGCGTGATCGGGCCCTGGAAGTCCTTCTCGTAGTTCGCGGGCCGCCACGGGCCCTGCGGCGTCGCGATCTCGAGCGGCTCGTCGTCGAGGAGCGACGCGAGCGTGAAGGCCGGCGCGCCGTCGGGGCCGCGCGCGAGCGCGGCGAGCAGCACCACCGGCTTGAACGCGCTGCCCGGCTGGCGGCGCGCCTGGGACACGCGGTCGAACTGGCTCTCGGACCAGCTGCGGCCGCCGACGTACGCGAGGATCGCGCCGTTCGCCGGATCGAGCGCGACGAGC
>Ga0075326_1000118_pt1 | contig 16289 bp, 14 predicted proteins | sample MayberrySE_Catta_3_FD_120052 | JGI IMG/M metagenome (GOLD analysis project Ga0075326, IMG submission 120052) | Natural and restored wetland microbial communities from the San Francisco Bay, California, USA, that impact long-term carbon... | ecosystem: Environmental > Terrestrial > Soil >...
CACACGCTGCGTCGCGTCACGGACCATACTTAGGATTGCGGGCTCGCCCTCGTACTGGATCAGACACGACATGACCTCGATTGGCACCGTCGACCCGTCGGGGCGGCACACACGGTACTCCGATCTGAACTCCGGTCCGCCTTCTTGCAGTTGGCGGATCCGCTCGGCCGCGCGCTTCGCCTCCGCGGGTCCGGTGAACTCCTCAGGCGAGCGCCCAGTCAGGTCCTCGCTCGGCCTGCCCATCATCTCGGCGAAGCGATCGTTATGGTTCGCGACACGACCGTCGACGAGGATCGCGATGCCGTCCACGTTCTTCTCGAAGATCGTCCGGTAGCGCAGCTCGCTCTCGGCGAGGGCGTCGCGAGCGCGTTTCGACTCCGTGATGTCGAGCGCCGTTCCCAGCACGGCCGGCTTGCCCTCGTACTCGATCAGCGCGCCGGAGAACTCACCCCAACGTACGTCGCCGGATTTGGTGACCATCCGAAACTGATATGTCGCAGGAACCTCCTCGCCGTGCTGGCGGGCCAGTCCGCGCCGCTTCACCGCTTCGCGGTCGTCCGGATGGACGATGTCCCAAAAGTTCTTCTTGAGGAGTTGGCTGCGCGTGTAGCCGGATGCGCGCGCCATCGCCGCGTTGACGTAGCGAAGGCTATCGCCCTGCGCGATGAATACAGCAGCCGCGCTCGTCTCGGCGAGCGTTTCAAAGTCAGGTTGGCCGGTTGCGGGTGCGCCGGCGGACATTCAACTCCTCCAAGGCTGTCCTGGATACTCCCAGGGTAGCAGAACCGATGCGATGCCGGGATTCTGATACGTGTGTGAAGCAGTCTCTTGACGACCTGGCAGAGGCGTAGTAGGCTATGCGGCGCCAGGAGGTGACTGGCATGGAGCACCTGGTCCAGTACCCCAGAAGTTGGCGGAACGTACTGTTGCAACGGCAGCAGGATCGGTTCATGCGTCCGATAGATCACCTTGGCAAGGCTATCCGAAGGTCGCCCTTGTCGAACCGTACTCACTCGTGTAACGCATTGTCAGGAGGTAAACGCGCATGAAGCTACTAGCTAGTCCAGTGTTCCTGCTCATTGCCACCATGGCAGCCGCCGTGACACTCGTGCTCATTGTTGGAGCCGTGGCGGGTGGGAGAAAGAGCCACGCGGTAGGACCCGGTGGAGACATCGTAGGTCCGCCAACCTGCGTGCCAGAGGTGTGCCCTACCAGTACGGCAACGAGCACGTCTACGGGCACGCCAACGAACACGCCTGGCGATTTGCTGCCGCCCGGCACGAACACGCCGACTCACACGCCAACGCCGTTCGGCGTGAAGGGTCCTGGGACGCCCACGGACACACCGGACGTGACCGACACACCGACGCCAGACGAAGACGCGACGGACACACCCACGCCGGACGAAGACGCCACGGACACACCGACGCCGGATGAAGACGCCACGGACACACCGACGCCAGGAGGGACACCTGACGGTGGTCTCGTCGGCGACGTGGACTGCAGCGGGGAGGTGAACGCAGTGGACGCCGCGTTCATCCTGCAACTGGTCGCGGGCCTCATTGACGACCTGCCGTGTCCGGAGAATGCGGACGTGAACCAGGATGGTGAGGTAGACGCGATTGATGCCTCGCTGATCCTGCAGTTCACAGCGGGCCTGGTGGACAGCCTGCCCGTCTAGGTGTTGCACGCGTGTTCCGGTTCGCACCTTTCGTTCTCATCCTGGCGGCAGTGGCAGCCGCCGTCCTCGCGGGTACGCTGGACGGTGAGTCGCACGCGGGCGACATCACGAAGCCCGTCTGTCCGCCCGCCTGCGACCCCACGAGCACGCCGGGCTCTACGTACGACGGCGACGCGGACTGCAACCAGATGACGAACGCGATCGATGCCGCGCTGATACTCCAACTCGTCGCCAGCCTGATCGGCGATTTGGCTTGTCCTGACGCCGCCGACTTCGACGAGGACGGCGACATCGACGCAGTCGACGCCTCACTGGTCTTGCAGGTGGTCGCGGGATTCATCGACCTCGCGATGTGACGTTGGGCGGCGTCGACGCAACGCCGGCTCAGGGGCGGACCGCGTTGCTCACCTGCTAGACTTTGCGCATGCGATGCATCATCTACGGCGCCGGGGCCGTTGGCGGCGTGATCGGGGCGCGACTCCACCAACATGGCCACGACGTGATGCTGATCGCGCGTGGGGCGCACCTGGACGCGCTCCGCCGCGACGGCCTCACGATCGAGTCAGCAGGGACCCGCGAGAGGCTCGACATCCCCGCGGTCGGCTCTCCTTCCGAAATCGAGTTCCGCGATGACGATGCAGTGCTGCTGACGATGAAAACGCAGGATACCGAGGCTGCGCTGAACGAGCTCCGCGCGTCGGCGGGCACCAAGATCCCCGTGTTCTGTGCGCAGAACGGCGTCGAGAACGAGCGGCTGGCAGCGCGACGGTTCGAGAACGTGTACGGCGTGACGGTCATGCTTCCTGCAACGCATCTGGAGCAGGGAGTCGTGACGGCGAACGCGGCCAACAAGACCGGAATGCTCGACCTCGGGCGGTATCCGGAAGGGCTCGACGAAACGGCGCGTGCGGTTGCGGAGGAGTTGAACGCCTCGGACTTCAGTGTCATCCTTCGCGACCGCGTGATGAGCTGGAAATACGCGAAGCTCCTCGGCAATCTTGGTAACTCCCTCCAGGCCGCCTGCGGCCGAGACGGCGACTACGGCGAGATCTATGGCCAGGTCCGTAGCGAGGCGATCGCCTGCTACGAGGCGGCCGGCATCGAATGGGCGCGGGACGACGAGGTCCGCGAGCGTCGCGACGGCGTGCTCGGCATCGACCGGAGCGCGCCCCGGCGCGAAGGCGGCTCTTCGTGGCAGAGCCTGGCTCGCGGTACCGGGTCGATCGAGACGGACTTCCTCAACGGCGAAATTACGCTGCTCGGCCGTCTTCACGGCGTACCGACGCCGGCGAACGCTGCGCTCCAACGTATCGCTGCCGGACTGGTCGAGCGCAACGCCGAACCAGGGTCGATGTCTGCGGACGAGGTCAGACTTGAGATCGGCAGTTTCACGCGCGCCTGATCGATGCGCCTAGCGGCGCGGCATGGTACCCTCGCCTTCGTCATGAACAAGAACCTTCTTCTCGCAATCGTCACCGTCGCCGCGCTCACCCTCACGCTCGCATGCGGTAGTGACGACGACGACAGTGGCGGTGGCAACGGCACCGACGTCAGCCCAACGCCGCCTACGGGCACGGTTGTCGACGGCGAGGGCGATCCCGCGGGTGAGCCAAACGAGCGCTCTCCAACTGTGTCCATCGAGGGGCCCTCGATGGCCGTGGGCGCGGAAGGCGACGCCGTCCTCAGCATCGCCGCCGTAGGTGAACCCGGCATCGGCGCCTGGACCGTCGACATCACGTACGACACCGAAATCGTGTCCGTCATCGCGTGCGACCCAACGCAGGCGAACGACGTCTGCAACGACGCGTTCACGGAGGACACGATCCGCGTGGTCGGCGCCGATGCGGTCGGGATCGGGGGTACTGCTGAATACGCTCGCATCACCTTCGCGTGCAACGCCCCCGGTGAGAGCGCGCTCAACCTGGCAATCGACGTGATCGCGGACGCCACCATCGGCGACCCGCAAATTTTGGTTCCGATCCTGGAGGACGGCACGATCACGTGCACGTAACCCCGCGATGAGCCGCATCGACGGGCGCAAGCCTGACGAGCTGCGCCCTGTGCGCATCGAGACGGGCTACCTACCCTGGGCGGAAGGTTCCTGCATGATCGAGATGGGCGGGACGCAAGTGCTGATCGCGGTGAGCGTCGAGAATCGGCTCCCAGCGTTCCTGCGCGGCACGGGGTCGGGGTGGGTCACGGCCGAGTACGGCATGCTGCCCCGCTCGACCAAGGAACGCACCGAACGTGAAGCCGGGCGAGGCCGACCTTCAGGACGCACGCAGGAGATCCAGCGACTCGTGGGCCGATCGCTGCGCGCCGTAACGAACCTCGACATCCTGGGCGAACGCACGTACACGGTCGATTGTGACGTCCTCAAGGCCGACGGTGGCACGCGGACAGCGTCGATCACGGGCGCGTACATTGCGCTGCACAAGGCCATGCAGATGCTGGTGGATGACGGCACGTACGCCGCGATCCCGATGTCGACGGCGGTGGCCGCGACGAGCGCGGGCGTCGTCGAAGGCGTGCCGATGCTCGATCTCTGCTACGAAGAGGACGCCAAGGCCGGGGTCGATTTCAACTTCGTGATGACTGGCGATGGCCGCTTCGTAGAGGTACAAGGAACCGCGGAGGACGAGCCGTTCACGCGCACAGAGATGGAGCAGCTTTTCGCGCTCGCTGAGAAGGGGATCAAGGAGCTGCTGGCGGCGCAGGAGACCGCAAGCGCTTAGGCGTATTCGCCCAGGAACGTCCCTCCGATGACGTGAATGTGGCCGTGCGGCTGGCTCTGCATCGCGTCGAAGCCAACGTTGGAGAGCATCCGGAACCCGTTCGGGCAGTGCTTCTCCCCCATTTCCACGGCAACCTTGCCAGCGTGCCCCAGATTGCGCCAGAGTTCCTCCTGCGTCTGGTGCACCTTGGGCACAACGAGCAGCATGACCGGCACCCAGCGAAGCCGGTTCCGAAACACCAGCACATCGTCGTCTTCGTACAGGACGTCGGCCGGCTCTTCGCGGGTCACGATGCGGCAGAAGGTACACCAGGATGTGGAGTCGTCTTGCATCGCCCATTCTAGGAACGGCTCCGAACGGTGGTCAAACGACGCTGGACGAGATGCTACACTCCGGCCATAGCAGAACAACCAACCAGGAGGAACACGTCGATGAGCTTCAATATCGCCTTCGTGCTGTTTTCCGAGTTCGAAGAGCTCGACTTCGTCGGTCCATACGAGGTGCTGGCCGCGACGGCCAAACATATCGACAAGGAATGGAAGCCATTCACGGTGGCCAAGGAGCGGACGGTCAAGAGCACCAACGGCCTTACGGTCGGTGCCGACTATACGTTCGCCGACGCGCCGAAGGCCGACCTCGTGCTCGTTCCTGGTGGCGAGGGGACGCGAACGCAGATCGACGATGAGGAGCTGATCGCGTACATCGCCAAGGCCTGTGGGGAGGCCGAATGGATCACGTCGGTGTGTACGGGCGCGTTCATGCTGCACAGGGCCGGTTATCTGTCAGGAAAGCGCGCGACGACGCACTGGTCGCAGATCGATGAGCTGCGTAAGCTCGGCGACGTTGAGGTGGTCGAGGAGCGCTGGGTCCACGACGGCAACGTGATCACGGCAGCCGGCGTCTCGGCCGGAATCGACATGGCGCTTTACCTGCTCGGTGTGCTGAAGTCGCCGGAGATCGCGCGCGCAGTCCAGCGCGGTATCGAGTACGACCCCGCCCCGCCGTATGCGGACGTTGAGGCGCCGGCGGTGAGCCTCTAGCCCATCGCCCGGCGGCGGACGCCGTGGTATAGTCAGCCGACATGCCCACCCCGGCCACGGTCACCTCGTGACTGAGTTCGTACCCTTTCGCGGCCTGCGCTACCAGCCGGCTGTAGCCGGCGATGTCGGCTCGGCCCTCTCGCCTCCATTCGACGTCATCGACGCCGATGGACACCGCGCGCTCCACGAGCGGAACCCCTACAACATCATCCGCCTCGAACTCGGCGAGCAGGGCGAGAGCGATACGGACGTCGACAATCGCTACACGCGTGCAGCCGCGGTGCTCCGGGAGTGGCGCGAGAAAGGCGTGATGGCGCTGGACGAGCAACCCGCGTTCTACGTCTACACGCAGGAGTTCGAGCACGAAGGCAGGCGCAGGAGGCGGACGCAGCTGCTCGGACGGCTACGCGTCGAACCCTGGGAGGCCGGCGTCATGCTCCCGCACGAGCAGACCATGAGCGGGCCCAAGGAAGACCGCCTCCGGCTCATCCGCGAGCTGCGTGCGAACATCAGCGGGATCTTCGCCCTGTATCACGACCCCAACCATGACGTGACCGACCTCCTCTCCCAGGGCGAGCAGCTTGCCGACGTAACAGCCGACGGCCAGCGTCATACGCTTTGCGCAATTACGGACGAAGCTACCACTTCCTCGATCACGACGGCGCTCAGCGACAGGCCCCTCTACATGCTAGACGGCCATCACCGCTACGAAACGGCGCTCAACTACCGGAACGAACGCAAGGACGCGGCAGGCTCCTGGACGGGCGAGGAGCCGGAGAACTTCGCGATGGTAGCGATCACGCCGGTCGATGACCCCGGCCTGGTGCTGCTCGCGACGCACCGCCTTGTCCGACCGCCATCCGTGCCCAGCGACGTGATTCAGCGACTGGAGCGCCACTTCCATGTAGAGGACACGACGCCCAAGAGCTTCGACGGCACGGCCGTCCTCCGCCTCGCGGCGCGGCTGCGCGCCTGCGGCCGGTCCGGCGTGGCTATCGGCGCAATCGGCCTCGAGGAGGGGCGCCTGCACCTCCTCACGTTGAAGGACCCCGAAGGCGTGCACGCGCTCATGCCGGCCGGCTCCGACGTCTGGAAAGGCATGGATGTGAACGTGCTCGAGTACGCAGTGTTACGTGACGCGCTGAGGATGTCCTCCAGCTACGGCGACAACATCGGCTACACGGAAGACCTACAGCAGGCCCTCCGCGAGGTCGAGTCCGGGCGCTGGCCGCTCGCGTTCCTCCTCAATCCGACACCCGTCGAGGAGATGCTGGCGGTCGCCGACAACAAGGAGAAGACGCCGCCCAAGGCAACGTACTTCTATCCGAAGCTCGCGACAGGCCTCGTGATCAATACGTTCGACGCCTAGCTGACCAACTCCGCGAGGACGTTCAGTTCCTCGATGCGATCGAGGATCGCGTTTGCCTCATCGTCCGTTGCGGGACGCGGGCGGTTCTCGACCGGATCGATGAAGACGGGTTCCATGCGCACGCCGACCACTTCATCCTCACGCAGCGTGACATAGAGCACGACTGTTTCGAAGGCGCGCGGCCCAAGGCTCTCAAGGTCGTCAGCGTCGAGGTCGAAGACGAAGTTGCCGAGGCCGTACGCGATCAAGCCCCCGCCGTATTCGACGACACCCTGGAGCGCGTGCGCATGATGGCCGAGGACGAGCAGCGCGCCCGCGTCGACAGCGGCCTGCGATAGCTCGATCTGGGCGGACGTGGGCTCGTCGGTGTACTCGATGCCGCTGTGGAGCGAGACGACGACGATGTCGGCCAGTTTCCGCGCCGCGGCGACGTCTTCCACGATGGTCGCGACTTCGGCGAGGGCGACGCCGGGCTGGCCTGGGCCGGCGAACGTGTTGATGAACTGGTCGGTGTAGGAGAGGAAGGCGATTCGCAGACCGTTCGACCCGGCGATGGCCGGTGTGCGCGCTTCCGTATCGTCCATCCCCGCGCCCGAAGCGAGTAGACCCACGCTGGCCACGGCCGCTATCGTGTCCTCGATGCCATCGACGCCGTAGTCAGCGGTGTGGTTGTTCCCCAACGCCACAATGTCCACGCCGGCGTCCACGAGACCGCTGGCGAAGCGGGGTGGCGTGCGGAAGTTGTAGAGCTTCTCGACAGGCTCACCGCGTTCGGTTAGCGCGATCTCCAGATTCGCGATAGTCAGGTCGGCGTCCTGGAGCAAGTGGTCGACGCGCTCGTACGGATATGCGGCCCCGTTCCGTTCCATGAGTGTCGTGAGGTCGCGGGCAAGCATCACGTCGCCGACGGCTGCAATCGTGACCTCGCCGTCGGGTTCAGGTGATGGTGTTGGCCTCGCCGCAGTGGAAGCAGACGGGGCTACTTGACTAGACGGTGCCGCGCCTCCGGAATTACTCGCACAGGACGAAGAGACGAGAATCGACCCCGCCAACAAGAGAAGGGCCACGACGATGCCGGTTAGACTCTTCGCTGCGTTCAGAGTGACAGTAGATACGTTAGAGCTTCGCCAGCCGGGCGGACTTGAGGTCGGGGATCGACTCGAGTTTGCGTAGCAATTCCGGGGAGATCTGTGCGTCAAGGCCGAGGACCATCATGGCGTCGCCCCGCACTTCCGGACTCACCTTCATGATCCTGATGTTGATATCGTGCTCACCGAGGAGGGTGCCTACAGCCCCGATCATCCCCGGGCGATCGACGTTCCGACAGATGAGAATGTAGTCGTGCTCAACAGCCAACCCGATGTGGAAGCCGTCGATCCGCTCTATGTGCGTCCTGTCGTGGAAGACGGTGCCAGCGACCGTGGTGCGACCCGTGTCAGTCTCGAGGCGGACGGTCAGCAAGTTTGCGTACTCGTCGGAGGGACCCTTACGTTCGGTAATACGTAGGCCGCGCTCCTCAGCGATCAGGTTCGCATTCACTATCGTAACGTTCTCTTCGCTGACCGGAGCCAGCAGCCCTTTGATAACGGCGGCCTTGAGCGGCGTGACGTCGTGCTGAGCGAGCTCCCCGAGGCACTCGATGTCAACGCTTTGAAGCTGTCCGTCACTGAGCTGCGTCGCAATCGAGGCGGCGCTCTCCGCTACATCGAAGAAGGGCCGCAATACCTTGAGCGTCTCCGGCGATATGAGCGGCGCGTTCACGGCGTAGCGGGCCGGCTCGCCGCGCAGGACGGCGAGCACTTCCCCGGCAACATCGACGGCCGCCCGTTCCTGCGCCTCTTCGGTCAAGGCGCCGAGGTGCGGCGTGACGATCACTCGGTCATGGCTTATGAGCGGGCTCTCTCTCGGGGGCTCCTCGCGGAAGACGTCGATCGCGGCGCCGGCGACCCGGCCGTCGGCCAGGGCCTTCAGCAGGGCTGCGTCGTCGATCAGCTCGCCGCGAGCGGTGTTGATGATGCGCACACCCGGCTTCATCTTTGCGATGTGTGCCTCGTCGATAACGTCTCTCGTCTGCGGCGTGAGTCGCGTGTGGAGGCTGATGATGTCGGACTGGGCGAGGAGGTCATCTTCGGGCACGAGCTCGACGCCGAGGCCCTCCGCGCGTTCGGATGAAACGTACGGGTCGTGGGCGATGACACGCATCTCCATACCTTTCGCGCGGCGGGCCACTTCGGTCGCAACGTTTCCGAGGCCGTAGAGCCCGAGCGTCTTACCCCGCAGCTCGATGCCCATGAATCTCTGACGCTCCCACTTGCCGGAACGAAGCGACGTGTACGCCTGCGGCAGCAGACGCGCCAGCGCCAGCATGAGCGCGACGGTCTGCTCCGCGGCCGAAAGCGTGTTTCCTGTGGGCGCGTTGACGACGACGACACCGCGAGCGGTCGCGGCGTCTAGGTCGATGTTGTCGACGCCGGAGCCGGCTCTGCCGATGACCTTCAGATCCTTGGCCTCTCCGATCGCGTCCGCGGTAACTTTGGTCTGCGAGCGCACCACGAGAGCATCGTAGCCGGCGAGGAGCTTACCCAACTCAGCCGGAGCGGGACGCAGGTGGACGTTAACGTCGGCCTCCGTGCGCAGGAGATCGATGCCATCCTGGGCGATCTCATCGGTGACGAGTACCTTGGGCATGCCGCAACGGCATTGTAGCGCGGCGACGCGCAAGGGACGATGGGTGCGAGGGGGACGGGTTGGCTAGAAGAGCTTCTTCAGCCGGGGGACGTAGGCGTCCGCGTCAGCTTGGCGCGTTTCGGGCTGCGACGAGGTTGCGGCGACCGGGGCTACGACCACCGTCTCCCGGCGAAGCCGCACGAACGCTGCCGCTGCGACCAGCAGGCCGGATAGCGCCAACATCAGCATCGGCAGGAGCCCGACGGGCCTGGCGCCGAGCGTGCCTGCGCCCGAACCGGCGTCCGGCAGCGAGGCCGGCGGCTCACCCTGGTCCGGGGAGTCAGGTGCACCCGCAGCGGCGCTTACATTGACAGTCACGAATCCGACCTCGCTGCCGCACTGCGCCGTGACTTCCACTGTGCCAGGAGTGCTGCCAACTTGCAGCGTTGTCGTTGCTTCGCCATCCGCACCCGTCACAAGGACAATCTCTTCAACCCACGCATCGTTGCCGGGCTGAGAGCTGACGTTGAGGAGGCATGTGACGCCTACAACATTGGTCCCGTCAGCCTGGACGACCGCTACGGTTATGGTCACGGAATCACCGACGGTGGGCGTGCTGTCATCGGCGACGATAATCACGGCTTCGCCATCTGGGAATGACGCAGGCGGTGGAGCCGGTTCGTCTGACGGAGTCGGCGTGACGGTTGAGTCCGATGGTGTAACGGTGGCGTCCGGGACGTCCGAGGAAGTCGGCGTGACGGTCTGGATTGCCGGGCCCGGCGTCTCGGTCTGAGCGCTTGCGGGCGTTGGCGACGACGCGATCTCAGCAGTGGCCGTCGGCGTGACGGTCTGCGTCGGCGTCGTGAGCGGGTCGGGCGTATCCGATGGCGTCGGCGACGGAGTAACAGAAGGTGTGGCGGAGGCCGTCACCGTCGCTGTTGACGGCAGCGTGGTGGCGGATGGCGTCACTGTTGGTGTTGGCGTGTCCGCGTCTGTTGCGGTCGCCGTCACGGTCGCGTCTGGCGTGTCCGATGCCGTGGCAGTCGGTGTCGTCGTGGGCGTGTCCACGGTGCCTGTGGGTGTGGTGGTCGAGGACGGTGACGCAGTCGGCGTGTCAGTCGTGCTTGCGGCCGTTGCTGTCGCCGTAGCGGTTTGCGTCTCGCTAGGTGTCGCGGTTGACACCAGCACCGTGGTGTCCTCGGTCACCTCGTTGTTGGATTCGTCTTGTTCAGGAATCAGATCAAATGGGTCAACTTCGGCGTCGTTGTCGACGGTGATCGTAAAGCCGGACGTTAGGTAGCCCGTCACTTCGATCTGGGCGAACGCGGCAAGCCCCAGGCCGATGTCAGCAAGATCGCAGTCCAGCACGCCGCCGGTGACCGGCCCGACCAGGACGCAGGTCCCGCGGTTCGTCACATGGCCTACGTAGGTGAAGTTGACCGGCAAGGTATCGATCATCCGCACCGGATCCGCACCGGCATCGCCAACGTTGGTAACCACAATCGTGTAGGTGAATGGCTCGCCCGAGTTCACCGGGTCTTGCGAGTCCGTCTTTGTGATCGTGAGCTCTGCCAACAGCGGTGTCGCCGTTGGCGTCGGTGTCTCGGTCGGCGTGGACGTTGCCGTCGCGGTCGCCGTGTCCGTCGCCGTCGCAGTCGGCGTGCTCGACACGGTCGGCGACGGCGTGTCGGTCGATGTCGCTGTTGCGGTGGCTGTGGACGACGGCGTCGCGGTGTTGGTAGCCGTGCTGGTGGCGGTCGCCGTAGGCGTGTTGGTTGACGTCGCGGTCGCCGTCGGTGTGCTTGTCGCTGTCGGTGTCGGTGTATTCGTCGACGTTGCAGTCGGTGTCGGCGTGCTCGTCGCGGTGGCCGTCGGCGTTGGCGTGCTTGTAGCCGTGGGTGTCGACGTCGCAGTGTTAGTCGGTGTGGCCGTCGGTGTGGCCGTTGCTGTGGGCGTCGGCGAGGCGGTGTCCGTGGTCGTGGCGGTTGGCGTCGCTGTGTCCGTCGGTGTCGGCGTCACGGTCGCCGTGTCCGTGGGCGTCGCTGTCGGCCCGAGGATTTGCGTGTCCTCGCTGACCTGATTGTTCCCTTCGTTGGACTCGGCGTTGATGTCGTCGGGGTCGACCTCCGCGTCGTTGGTCACGACGTCATCCACGGCGGACGTGACGTAGCCGGTGATCGTGATCGTGGCAAAGGCCGCGGGACCCGTGCCGAGGGAACCAATGTCGCAATCGAGGTTTCCACCGGCGGTAGATCCGTCGATTACACAGACGCCACGGGTGGTGGAATACCCAACGTACGTGAAGTTCCCGGGCGGCGTATCGATCATGCGGACGAAGGTTGCGCCCGCGGAGCCTTCGTTGCGCACCTCGATGGTGTAGGTGAACTCCTGGCCCGTGACGACCGGATCGTCCGAATCCACCTTAGTGATGGTGAGTTCCGACATGCCGGGGGTAGCGGTTGGTGTGGGCGTGGGCAGCTGCGCCGAAGCCTGCGTGTTTAGCACCAGTAGAACGACCAACGCGCCCAAGAGGGCGCCGGCAGCACGCATGGCGTGAGTCACGGGGTGGCTCAATACTCTCAATGGAAACAAAATTCGCGCCCGACAGCGGGCAACAACTCCTGTTGAGAGCTTCGGCATTCGTTCCTAAGGCTTTAGCCTCGCTTGCAATGGCGTGTGGACGTGCCTAGACTGTGGCGTCTACGGGGAGGAGTGCTAAGGGGTGATGGGAATGCAGAAATTCAAGGTTCTTCTGCCGGTTGTAGGGGGATTGGTCGCGCTCCTGGCGCTGGCTCAGGTTGGAGCCCAGGAGAATACTCTGGCCATCAGCGACGCACAAATCGACCCCGGCGCTAGCGGCTCGGTGCAGCTCGAAGCGCTTGGGATCGCGGACCCGGGCCTAGGCGCCTGGTCGGTAGACATCGTTTACGACGCCGATGTCCTGGCGGTCGAGGGTTGCGCCCCTGAGAACGGCAGCGTGTGCAACGCGGCGTTTGCCGAAAACACAGTACGCGTCACGGGCGCCACGGCCTCGGGCCTTGAGGGCGACGCCGTGCTCGCATCGATCGACTTCATGTGCGACATCGAGGGCTCGTCCGACCTGACACTCGCCGTGCTGGTGTTCGCCGACGCCACGCCCGGCGACCCTCAGCCGATCGAGGCCGAGATCTCGAACGGCTCGGTCCTCTGTCAAGAGGGAGAAGAGGAGCCAACTGATACGCCGGCACCCGCCACCGAAGAGCCAGGGCCGACGGACCAGCCGACAACTCAGCCGACGGCGCAACCGACCGCCGCGCCGGGCATCGCGAAGTTTGGGACAGGACCCGGCGGAGTCGCTACAGATCCATGGACGCTCGCCGTCGTCGGCCTCATCGGCGCGGGCGCTGCCTGGCTGATTGTGGCTGTCGGCGCCACAGGCCTGCGGGCATTGCCTGCGCGGGCGTCACGCGACCGCAGCGTGCAAGACCCGACACCGAACTGGCTGCGGATGCGCAGGCGCGACTAGCGCGTCGTCGCGGCTTCGGGAAGCTGGTAGCCCACGCGGGGCAGGGCTTGCTTGAGAACGTCGAGCGTCTTCGTGATGTCGTCCTCGGTGACAAAGCCCAGGTGGCCGATGCGAAAGATCTTGCCGGCGAGCGGCCCCTGCCCGCCCTCGATCAGTGTGTCGTAATCGTCCTGCAGCATCTGGTACAGAACCTTCCAATCGACGCCATCCGGAACGCGAACCGCCGTGACCGTGTTGGAGGCGTGCTGTTCGTCGGCGAGGAGTTCCAGCCCGATCGACTTCACACCTTCGCGCGTCATGTCAGCGATACGCTGGTGCCGCTCAGCGATACCGGCCGGGCCTTCCTTGACGAGGTGCGACAGCGCGACATCGAGCGCGAAGAAGATCGAGATCGCCGGGGTCCAGGGCGTCTGACCCTTCGCAAGAAAGTCTTTGGCCTTCGCAAGATCGAAATAGAAGCTCGGCATGTCCGACTCGGCCTGGGCATGCCAGCCGCGCTCGCCGATGGCGATCATCGCGAGTCCTGGTGGCACCATCCAGCCCTTCTGTGAGCCCGTCGCAATGACGTCGATGTCCCACTCGTCGACGGGACAGTGGATCGAGCCCAGGCTGCTGATCGCGTCGACGAGCAGCAGCACTCCGGGCTGGGCGCGACGGGCGGCGGCGGCGATTGCCTCCAGGTCGTTCGTAATGCCCGTCGAGGTCTCGTTGTGCGTGACGAGCACGGCCTTGTACGGGCCACCCTCGCGCACGGAGTCCTCCACGGCACGCGGGTCGGCCGCGGTGCCCCACTCGAAGTCGAGTTTGGTCACGGCGGCGCCGAAGGTTTCTGCAATCGTCGCGAAACGGTCGCCGAACACACCGATTGAGACAACGAGGATGCGGTCGCCGCGCGAGAGGAAGTTCACAACCATCGCCTCGAGGGCGCCTGTGCCCGACGCGGAGAGGCAAAAGATGTCGTTCTTGGTCTCGAAAATCGTCTTGAGGCCGTCCGTCACGCGGCCGATGACCTCGGCGAACGCGGAGCTGCGGTGATGGATCATCTGCCGGCCCATGGCTTCAAGGACATCGTCGGGACAAGGGGTCGGTCCTGGGCTGCGTAGGTTCACGGGTTCACTCCTATCAGAAGGGGATGTGCGTTCATCATAGGTAAGGCGGTAGTAGCGGTCAACGCGAACGGCTACCAGCTTCCGCCGCCGCCACCGCCACCGCCGCCGCCGGACGAGCCTCCTCCTGAGAAGCCGCTTCCGCCCGACCCACCCGGCGTGGAGGCAAGCGTGCTGCCGATGCTCGACGAGAAGTCGTGGACACCCTCCGCGAACGCCACGGCCTGGAATGGGCGGGAGCCAACATACCAACCGTAGGTCTGCGGCTCTATAGCGAGGGCCTCGAACTGTTCGGCCCACTTCTTCGCGCTCTTGAAGACGATCGCGTACGGAAGGTACTCCTCGAAGATGTGCTGCTCCTCCGCGAACCGATACTCACCGTGGTCGCCGGCTGTGACGAACATCCGGAAGCCGAGAGCGCGGCGGTACGCCTGCCGTCCGCGGGCCGTGCGCCTCGGCATCGCGCCCGAGGTCAGCGCCATAAGACCACCGGCGGCGGCGATCGCAACGCCGATCAAGCCCAGCCCCGGGCCCTGGCCGAGGAACCAGGCAGCAACACCGCCAGCGACCGCGACTGTGATGCCTATGGTTGAGTAGCGGCTACGCGCCTTCTCCGGGTCGGTTGGGAAAAACTTCTCCTTGACGCCCTCCTTGTAGAGCGCCGTCTTGACCTTCGCGAGGTCTCTGTAGAAATCGTTCTTCAGATCATCGAGCTTCACCGTGTCGCCCTCATCGAAGAGTGCATTGTAGAGCTTCTCCTCGTATGGGAGCAGCTCTACGCCACCCGTTCCTTCCAACCGGACGAGCTGATACTCATCACCGCCCAATTCCTCGATCTTGAGGTATCCACGCACAGCCAGATCAACAATCGATGCGCTCACGTCGAGGATATCGGCGCGCTCGTCGAGGAGGATGCCGACTTCCGCGGGCCGTAGGCGCCTACCGGATGCGTCGCTCGGCGGCTCGTACTCGACGACTACCGTCTCGTGCGAGAACATCGGGCGGATTTCGTCCGTCGGCGGTTCGTCTGTGAAGTAGTACGTGTTTCCAAACCAGCGGTCACGCCCGACAGCCCACCACTGGCGGCCAAGGACAGCGAGCAGCCCGCAGAAGATCACAGCAGCGATAGCGATATTCGCGGGGTGGAGACCGAGGAAGTCGGTGGTTCGTTCCCAGAAGTCGCGTTCCGCGTCGACAAGCACGGGCGGGCCAACATCGACGAGCCCTTTCTCGATGGCGACGACGAACGTCAGCTCCGAGCCAGGGTTCAGCGCACCCTGCGCCTGGAACGTCGCGCCGGTGGCATCAGCCGATAGGGTGCATGGTTCCGTGGAGCCTGTCGGGCCCTGGAAGCAGTCGACCGCCTGCAGCCCTGGCCCAGGCAGCTCCACGCTGGAGGACGCTCCCTCGATTATCACTGGCCAGTCCGCGCCGGTGACGTTCCAGTAGAGCTCGTCATGGTTGGGGAACGGGTTCAGGCCGTCATTAATTGTGTACGAGATCCGGTAGCGCTGTTCGCCGGTCACGAGGACGTCTGGATCGCCGATCTTAATCCGAAACGCCGAGCCTTCGCGTGACGTCTCGAACGGCACGGGAGCCATCGCGTCGTCGACCCAGATCCCGGTGAGCGAGATGAGACGGTTCTGCTCGCCGTCATACGCGTACTCGACAGGGATGTCGCGGAAGATCCCGTGCCGCTCGAGCGTTCCGAAGTCGACAAGGATGTCCTCGGTGACAGCGACGCGCCCGTCTTCCGCAACCACGTAGCGGGCCTCGAACGAACGGATCACCCACCCTTCCTGGGCGGCGGCAGGCGTCGGGCGTTCAAACGAGACGACCGTCGCTAGCGCCGTGAGTAGCCAAGCCGCCAGAATCAGGCCGCGAACGTGAATGGGCCAAGCACTCACACGGAGAGCCTACTCGCATTTCCCGACGTGAACAAGCCTGAGGCGTTTGTCGATGTACAATGACACGATGACGACAGACAGTCCTTACCGCGATCTGCCATCTGTCGACGCGCTCCTCGGCGACGCACGAGTTCGCGCGCTTTCCGCGGCGTACTCCGGCGACACCGTGATCGCACTTGTGCGCGAGGAGCTGGACGCGACACGGGCGAAGATCGCCGCAGGCACGCAGGCGCCAGAAGTCGACGCGATCGTGGACGCGATCGAGACGCGCGCGCGGAG